>JAAUXU010154524.1_pt1 | contig 44820 bp, 45 predicted proteins | sample 7278151 | NCBI WGS metagenome assembly JAAUXU01 (sample SAMN14350113, study PRJNA611818) | marine sediment metagenome | isolation source: surface marine sediment (1.8m) | place: French Polynesia: Moorea | collected 2018-08
CACTATATTCACCGCGTTACGACCAGAGAGAGAGAGAGGGAATCTCTTTCGTGTGTGCGTGCGAGCTCGTGTGCGTGCGCGTGCGAGCTTCGGCCGAAACGGTAGGAGGATAGGTAGGCCGTAGTACAGTCAATTGCAGGCTCGCTCGTCTCTTCTCTCTCCATGTGATAGTTGGAGGAGGCATGAATTATTGAGGAAGAGGGACCTAACTGAGTTAAAAACAGCCTGATACCTCCGAGGCCGGGATTCCTCACTGTGCCGAGGCCGCCGATATGACAAGGGGGTTGACGGCAGCCGCTGGAGGACTTGGAAAGTTGCTGACAAAAACCTCTCAATTTAGCAGTTTCAGTTAGATTTTGTTTTAGAATTCAGCGCGCACGGCTCTCCTGTCTAATTAGCGTCAGCACGCACGCACGCACGCACGCACTGATTTAGTGCTCATCTGGCAAAATACCCTTAACCTAACTGTATTTTTGCATTGCTCCACGAATGGGAGTGGGGAGAGGAAGAGAGGGAGAGAGACCATAAAACCGAATGGGGACTAAGAGGTTCTGTTTGTCTGCTTTCGCACAAGTTGGCATGAGGTATTTCTTCTTGGAGGGAGCGTGATCTATTTCACGTCAAATTGCACCATTTCCAGAAAGTCCGAATAACGACAGAGTTCGACAATTAGCGTTCGGCCTTAGAAGCGCAGTGTCGACGCCCTTCCATGTACACAAAACAGAGAGAGCAAGGAGAAAAGACTCTCTCTCTTTAGCCAGATCGAAAATCGATTTGTAGCTGCCGAAAAAGAGAGAGAAAGAGAAAACCTGCAACTCCGGGGAAGGAGAATTCTGGGCCCACATTTCATATCAGGCATGAAAGAGATTCTTCAATATGGACTACATGATGTGTGCGTGCTTGTGTCACTTGCACACACGCATAAAAGCCAAACACTCGCAGGCACGAGCGGACGGGCGAGGAGCACCATGTGTTCACGTACACAACCTTCAGCTGTTGGAGGACCTTCCTACGTCGTGCAGAGCTTCTTCCATTATGCGTCGCTTATTGGCCACCACCAGAGAGCTACAGGGAAGATCAAGTCAGAGTTGCTGGAGGCCACGACAAAAGAGAGAAAGAAGACAAGCACGTATCGGACATGTTTCCCAAGTCTGAAGAGTGAGGGCGAGAGAGAACCCTCCTCTTTTTTAGAGCAATCTTCATCCTTGTTCGTACAAACCATAAAAAAAGTTTCTGCTAACGCATATCTCAGCACTAACAGAAAACGTCGAACTCGTCTTTGAGATAACTCCACCACCCTTATCATTTCGTGTGTTTGCTCTGACAGCAATGATTTTTCGATCTCTTCTGCTCTTTCTTTCTTTCCTTCTTTCCTTCCTTCCTCTCCCAGCGTCAACAACAATGAACATGAGGCGCCATCATCCTTTTAGCAATTAGACGAGTACGCGTCTGTCTGTCTGTCTGTCTGTCTCTTCGTTCTCCTAATAAGAAAGCTTTCTTTCATTCTTTCTGGCTTCTCGTCAACATTGCGGCGAATGCCTCTCAAAACAAGACGCGGAGAGAGACAGCAGAGATCATGCAAGCTGCAGAAGAAAAAGGCTGCGAGCAGACGCAACCGTAGCAATGAGAAGCCAAGCGAAAATGACACCTTCATTTGAAGTACGCACAAGATTCGTGCCTTGGAGGAAGTTGTCAGACTCCTGTCGAGTTTCTCTTTCTCTCTGCGCCGTGGAATTAGCGGGTCCCGACCCCACGGGATGCGCAATAGGCGGCCGGGTCGGCGTCAAGTGATCAGGACCACGCGGCCCTCATACTCGATCACCACCACCTGGCCGACGGGAGGGATTTGGCGGTGCGTCCAGGAAGGAATTTGTGACTTTCCAAGCTCAAATCTGAGGCAGCAGAACGCAAGGGACCTACGACGACCTAAAAACTGCCATTGTGGGACAACTTGCACTGCAAAAGTCCAGTCAGTACTTGGTACTAATGCGATACACCAACCCGGCCGGACACGGGATCAAAGTAGGAGGATTTTTTCCTTGCATCTTTCACTCTATCCGGCCCGGGCGACTGATGCGCGTCTCCCCGACGGTCTACGACGACGTGTGAGAAAATGAATCACTTTCTTCCTACCTGTCTGCGCCGCAAATGGGCTCTGGAAGGTGGAGGCAGCGGCAAAGCGCTGTTGTTGATGCTGCTGTTGCGAGGACACCGACGAGGCCTGCGCCGCGGCTGATCCAGCCGCCGAAGTCACAGTGCTGGCGTCAGCGGCGCCGCCTGCGCCGCTGGCGGCGGTGGCGCCGTTGGCGGCGGCATTTCCTGGTTGCAGAGACGCCAGAGCCCCCAAGGGAGTGTACTTGTCGGCCCCACTGCTGGAAGCGTCGTTCTGGAAAGAAAGGCGGAGAATGATTTCATCAGAACGGAGACAGCAAACATGTGTGCAACATCACAAATCCAAGTAGTGTTGGTTTTCTTGGGGGGTGTCAACAGGAAATTTAATCTAAATTATGATCCTTTTATCAGTTTGTTTACGGCTCCCCTTGCCGGTCACGGCGACACTTTTCATCCTGACCGAAAGTGTCAAAGCCGCAGGCCTCTGACGAAGTCTCATTTGTTCAATATACACGAGGAGGAGAAGAAGCATGGGAAAGGAATAAGGAAACGATTGGTCTTAAACAGGTTCTCCTTGCGCAAGCTTCTATTGCAGTTTCGTATGCGCGTTGTTTGTATTCGGTTACTGCACGTCGTCAAAACTTGCGTTGTTTTGCATGCCTAAAACTGAAATTGCTTCGCCCCGGGGAGGAGACCTGCGAGGTTAAACGCCACAAAAATGCAACAAACAACGGGCCCAAACGTCGGCAATCCTCGGGGCGTCGAAAAAGACCTCGACGTCCCGACGATCCTAATGGTGACATTACAGTCCTGCGGGTGCACTTAGATGGGTGATGCTGTGGAAATTGAGGCAAGTAGCATTCAACAAAACAGCTTCTAACCAAACAGTGAAGCGAAGAAGTCTTCTTCGGCTGGTCTAAAGTTGAGCGTTCAGATGTTACACCGGTCTAGGCAATCAACGCATGAACTCTTATCACTTCTACTTTCGGAGCTAACGAAGAATGGTTAAAAAAAAGCTAAGAGGAGACGCAAAACAAGGCCGGAGTCACGCATATGATTTCGTATTTCAGCAAAAAAAAAAAAAAAAAAGTCCGGGTCTGATTGATTAACCATTGTGTTGGTCGTTAAGAGAAGTCGCCTACGTTCGTTCACTCTTCACACAAACCGTACCTGCGACTTCAATTGTGTTCATGATAAACCCTCCCTTTTTGTACACGAAGCTTTCAACCTTCTCCAGATTAGGCAGGAATTGCCTTATATGAGACGCCCAATTGTGTACAGCAACATGAAGACTGCCTGCGCAGCTGCTCAGGTCAAACATCATCGTCCTCTTAGGAATCATCGTCAATTGGAATGGAAGGAAGAGGCTGTTTCCATCGCCCACACGATGGCAAATCTTCACTTTCTTGTTGTGCGCTGCATTTTTCCTCCCTCGCTCCTTATTTTGCTCCACACCATCTGTACTGAACCTTGATTTCCCGTTGTTTGCAGAATGTTTTTCACTTTCCTCCCTTTTTCCGGTGCTGCAAGCACGCACGCACTCACGCGCGTGCACACACGAACCAACGACGCTCTCGCTATTTCGCCTTGAGTTGACGGCCGCCGCCAGTTATCGCAAGCCAACGTTTCTCTCTAGCTAGCTTGCTAGCTAGCTAGCTTGCTTGCTTGCTTGCTCGCTCGCTCGCTCGCTCGCTCGCTCGCTCGCTCGCTCGCTCGTTCGTTCGTTCGTTCGCTCGTTCGCTCGTTCGTTCGTTCGCTCGTTCGTTCGCTCGCTCGCTCGCTCCCTCCCTCAACGCGCGCTCCAGTCAGTAAATGGCCTCTAACGCACCACCCTGTACCAGCTGTGAATGGAGTAAGCGACAGGTAGGGGCAAAGGAGTAGGGGGAGAACGTAGCATTAGTAGCGAGAGATTCGGACATTAGTGGCTGGTGTTTATGCATGCTAGATAAGCGCATGAGAGTTGGCAACACCAGCATGAGACACTTCTAACACAATTCATCGAATGTCTCTTTCGTCCCAGTGACGAGGACCGGCCGAAACGTACATTTGCATTTCTTGTTTTTCAGGACCTTTTTGCATAAAATGGGATATTAGCATTTTCTATTTTTGGCAACTCGGCCTAAAAATGGTCAAACGACTAGTTGAATCGAAGGAACGAAAGTTTGATCTCCTGATGGGGTCTTTACTTCCAGCTCATCCAAGGCTTTGTTCCTGAAGCTAAGAATTACACCAATAAGTTGAACGTTGGAGCACAATCCACAGTGGTTGGGCATGTGGTCATCACTGGTGGAACAAAAGTCTGCAATGTAGAGTCTTACGACCTACTTTTGTAAAATGCGTTCTATCCAATTTGACATGGGACATCATTCCCTTCTGCAATAGAAGGTTTTACAAAGAAATGCCAGCGCAATATCAATCCTCTCATTCTGCAGGCTGATAGAGCGAGCAACAGACACTGAAACTCAAGTTGCAGGAGGCCAATAATTCTCAGCCCCAATTTGCTAAAGATCTAAGAGAAGCATTTGTTGCTGTCAGCATTTCCCTCTAAAAAATTGGAGCTTCCTGCTGTTGTGCAAATTTGGGAGACCAGACAAAGCATCCCGAACTGACATAATTTAACTAGAATTATGGAGAGCAAGGGCAAGCACAACAATTAACTCGGAGATGTAATTACTGTTGGTGAACCACAGACCCGGTGTTAGGCCGGATTAAGAGCCATGTATGCCATTGTCGCAGGGGGCCTTAGGTGGGCAAAGCTTAGAGGGTTCCTTTCTGACGAACTTTGGCTGACACTGGCACCTCCAGCCAGAAGACTGTGCAAAACAGTGAAGCTGAATCGTCATTCTCTGCCAGGACATGAATTTTGAGAAAGTGAGTCCATTTGTTTACAGATGGAGCACATTGCAGCTTAAAAGCAGGCACTGCACTGGCGTGAAGAGCAACTTTGCCAATCTGATCCATGCGACATGCATTCACCGGGGCGTTAATCAAGTTGTAGAGAACGGATGTGCATTGTGCAACATGCGCATCCAAAAGTGGGCCAGTGAATGTTAGAGGTTACGAAGGTTTTTGTCAAGGTTCCCCAGAGACAGACAAAGTTTGAAGCATCCTGCCAAATGCTCCTACTAGTTTCTTTAACAGATAGGGAGTTTGACTGTCTGCTGAATTTTTACCACACTCAACAATGCAACGTAGTGCAGGAATTGACCGTCAGTTGAAGTTGAAAGTAACGCCATTGACGCTGCCTCTTCCCAGATGAGAAAATTCTTGGACACACTTCCTTCATCAAGGCCGAGTTGCAAGAAAGACATTGGACTCGTGTAAAGAAGATTCTGTCGTGACGTGATTTTGCCATGGTATAATCGCATCCATGAGTGCAGAGCATCTGTTTTCTCCCACGACAGATCTTTCGTCTTGAAAACAACCCGGACTACCTGAAGACCACATCACAAACAAAATGACTGAGCAGAGCAACCCTGAGTTACATTCACTGACACATTCATTAACCCACTCACAGCGAAGGATGGTCCTTTAAAAGCCAGAATGCAAGTTTCGTCTTTATGTGCACATTTTGGCGTTTTGCTATATTCGTATACAAAGAGCATAAAACGGCGTGTTTATTAGCATTTTTTCCCTCACTCCATTGATGACACAAGGACAAATTTAATGGTATTCTTTCAGGGGTAGAAATTCCCCTGTAAGGGCGCTTCCACCGAAAGGAAGTTTCTTATAGGACTCCGTCCCAAAATGACTCTAACCTGGGAACCTCATACATAGCAACTTGCCCACAAATTTTGTACTCATATTAATGTTTTTGCTTCAAAAGCAGGGTTCAATTTTGAGCCTTACTTGAGCATCTCAAAGATGTCCTCAAGACCGAAAAATGGTACCTAAGGCAGGGATACCAATTACAAGGGCAGTATTGGACGCCTACACAAAGCATAACAGTGATGCCAGTGCGACCAAAATGTCCAATTTCACTATCAACGGCAATAACTAAAAAAGAATTTTCAAAATCGGCCAAACACTTAATGACAGTGTCAGTCAAAAAACAATTAAACACTTCATCAATCGAAAATTCTTCTGGCCAAAAATGCACAGAAAGAGTCAAATTTGAGGTTCCTGGCCCCGCAGGGCCAATCTGGAGCTAGGAAGACCCATATATGAAAGGTTGCTCAGCATTCGAGACGGTCTTCCTTACCCTGCGCGAGTCATAGGTATCCCTGCCCAAGGACGTGCAGAAGCACAAACAACCTTGTTAGTACTTTCTCCACCAAAGCTCAGCTTTGCAGATGCAGGTAGAGCATATTTGGAGTTTCACTCCAACATGTATGCAAAATGGTAGTGTCGTACTTCAGCCTAGCAGACGACTAGCAAAGCTTCAGACCAGGCAATAGCTAAAACGTCTCTCACCTATGAAAAAATTTAAGACCGACCACCTTTACACTGGTGCTACAGGTAAGCCCATTCTCACTTTTATGCAAAAAATGTAGCGCTGGGGCCGTCTGTCGGTCCACCTTTTACGCGAGGTCATGATCAGTCCAGAGGTGGGAGACACATTGGCTGAGGTCGAGGTCGAGAGTGACGCCAATCGTAGCAATGACTTCTCTTGTGACATAAGCACGCGTGTGGACGACAACTTTGGGTTTGGAGGTGGGAGATACAGACAGACGCACACATAGCGCTTTACATTTTTGCCACTCTTCCTACCCAGCGAAGTGGGCAGCAGTGTGTAAGTGTTGGTTCTTTAAAAAGTACTAAAAATGCTATTACGGTATTCCCCATTCTACAGGGTAGTAATTAGTAATTTTAAAAATGCCAAAACTCATGCTGCGGGGCACATGCAGATCAAATCTATAAACATAAAAGAAAAGTTGATTTTCTGTCCTCGCATCACTCGACAATGGCAGCACATGGACCACTAAGATCAAAGAGATTCTTAATCAGAATAATGAGGAGTGAGTGTCAGGCACCCATTTGTTTGGGTCTGATCCCCGGGTTGGGTGGAAGAGCAGGTTCACCAACTGATAGGTTTAGGAAGTTCTGATTACCGAAAGCTATCACAATCAACTGTTTCTGTTTCAACTGGGCATTTCTCTAATGCAAACTTATTTGTCTCACTGGTAGAGGGGACCAGAGAAGCAAAAAAGCCAAAAGTCAAGCACCATCAGTTGTTTCATGGTATTTCTCAAATCCCAACTTCTTGAAAAATTCTGCGCACAGCTGCTGCTGCCACCATGGCCAGAGCATTAGAGAAGTGACAGAGGTAAAAGACAACAAATCAAGCAGCTGAGCACAGTGGGGCTGTGCATGATCCAGAGGATTATGTGGCTCTGCAACACTGGCAACAATGAGTAGAGAGAAGGGAGGAGGGTGAGAAGCACCAAGATCATTCAGTTTCAAACCAACCAGAGCACAGTGCATGGACGGCAAAGGGTGCACGAGAGGCAGGCAGACTTTCAGACGCACAACAGACTTACAGACACATAGTACTTTACAGATTTCAGTTTGGTCTTAAAATGACCTGCCATGCCGGGTACATCCTTTAATTTCTGTGAATTGGGGGTTTATTAGAACAAGAAATGAACAGGATGAATGAATAAGAATGATCTAAATTGGTGATTATCTTGAGATACGCAAAACCAAGCTCTTTGCAGAAAATTGAGTGGCAACTGCTCTTGCCAGACTTGAACGTGCTTGATTGTTCATTATGGGGCCGCAGGCCTAAAGTCATCTGGCTAGTCAAAAGTCATCAAGGCCTACAACACTTTTAAGGGGTCAGACGCGCTGTTGAAGAGGTAGCCACTGATCCTTTACAGATATTTTGCTGTTCATGACAGAAAATGTTCCGAAAGGGTAGATGCAGTGTGACAAAAGTTTGAAAAATACATCCAATTCTTTTCTTGTTCGGCGTTTCTAGTCAGGAGCACAAGGCTGAGACGACCTTGTCTGCATTGACTGACTTTGCACGAGACACAGACTTCTAATATAGAAACTCTCTGCAGTCAAAAAAGGAAAGTACCCGTCTGTTCCTTCCTCGAGGCCAGGACCTTGCACTTGGTCAGGTCTGGTGATCTCTCGGGAAGCCACTGACAGTTCTTTTTCCTGGTGTCAGTGGGAAAGGACACCGTTGTGTCACTCTGGATATAACTAGAAACGCAAGGTAGGTATCCATTTCCTATCTTGAGAAACTCTTTCAGGAAACCATGGGGCATCTCTGTCTTCTGAGTTTTGGCACCCATCTCGTTCACTTCTTGGAAAGAACAAGGTCACTGTGCAAGATGTTGAAAATAGTCCCATGGGAAAGCACAGTCTCAGTCTTAATCTCCTCGATATCGGTTGTTCTCCACCATGACCTTCACTGTGGCCACTATGCCTGGCTTCCACTTGGTCTTTGCAGCATGCCGACCACGGAGATCCTCAAGGTTCTCTCTGCCCCTCTGCTTCTTCCAGAGCCAGTACACCTGACCAAGGCTCATCGCTGATGTCCTGAGATTTTCCCCGGCAAGGAATTCACCTCCTTGGCTGACTTTCCAGCTCTGATAAGCGGAAGAGCACAAAGCCACAAAGATACCTCGGACGATTTTCTTCTTTTCGTGCAAATTTTGAAGGAGGTTGGGACAACAGAGATGGCAAAAATAGCTGTACATGGTGACAAAGCGTTGCCCTGCTGTGCTTTTTCCGTGTTGCCACTTAAAGAAACAGGAAAAAAACACAAAAGGGACATCCCAAACTTTTGTTTCAGCCGAGTTCTACTCTCAGTCAAGGAAAAAACCATTCAATCCCGTTTCGCATTTTGAGTTGACCTCATTTTTCTACAGAAAAGTGTCAAAAACAACATTCAGCCATTGTTGCACGCCGCTTCATGCACCAAACTTGCGTTGGCCCGAGGCTGCTTCAATAAGCGGCGTCCACTGCGCTAAACTCCTTAGGGACCTGCAGACAAGCTGGAGAAAAAGCAATCGAAAATGACTTTTTCAATATATCCCTTATTATCCCCCACTTCCTTTCTTTCTTTCCCATGCGTGTGTCAGGTGTATGCGCGTGTAATAAACGTGTGCGGGTGCTCAGCCTCACCTGAAACTCGAGACTTTTTCAAAAACCCAACCCCGTCGGATTGGGTTTTACATAATCACCTCGCAAACCTGGCAGCAGCAGTTCAGCTACAAACCGTTATTGTTATGGTTATACCCCTCCTTCTTCTTGCTTACTCTGGTTTAATATCATGGTTACTGCTAATTGCTTGATCAGCCAGCAAGAAGGAGAAGACAGAATGAATAATGTTTTTGCCTGCTCCATTGGACTGGGGTGCTGCTCCTGGAGTGCATTTGGCGATGAAAAAGCTCCGTTGTCAGACCTGTAGTAAACCAACGCGGTCTTAAAATCCTCCCTTGCTTTCTCTGACTCCTGTTATGAGTCCATAGAGAGCCGTTTATGTTTGGAAGGTGGGACATAAAATGCATATGCATCTTGCCTCAGCTTTGTTCCCACAATCAGCTGGATGTCTTTCCTTTTTCTTCTGCTTCAGGTGTACGTCACCATAACATCAAACAAGAGGAAACTAGGAGAGCCTTAACTAACCATATCAAGGGCTGCCAGGAGAGGAACTTATAAACCAGGAACCATGCAGAAGGAACGAGTCAAAATGGAAACTGTTCCAACAGGGAAAACTACTCAAATGGGAACTCCTAACCTCCTGGGTTAGGTTAGGCTGGTTCCCTCATTTAACCAGGTCCTTTTTTGCCAAAGTGGTTTTTCTATTTCTCCACATGAATTTCCTGCAGGGTTTGGGTTCCTCTTTGTCAGTTATTCTTCTGACCCTGAATCACAAATGCGTCTTGTCAGCTTAAATCAAGATATCAAAAAAGTCTTGAATGAATTAAAACTCCACATCACAACATGTTCAAGATTAAACTTTTTTGATAGATTTTTGGCTAAAAAAGAATTTTTAAAAACGCGAAACCTGACCCGAATCCGAACTTTGGGTTTTCAACAAACCTGCACATAATTAATATGAGTGCATATGATTCATGGAATTGTACTTGAGTGGAGTTGTGTGCCCGGTGTATGTGAGTGTATTTGCGTGTTGGATGATTGTGTATGTGGAACGGGCATACCTGAGTCATTTGTGTGACAGGTATACGGTACGTTTATTTTTGTTTTTTAATAGAGAGAAGAGGTGCATTTAGATTTTTAAAGACTTACTGATTTGTGGGTGGTCATATTTTGACAAATACGGGAGCTTTTGTGACAAATTGACCTGTGGCAGTTCCAGACCTGATGTGGGACGCTTTAGGATGCTTTCTGTCCCGAGCGTTTCTTTTATAAGCACTGTACTGTGCTGAAATGTACACCTAAGCTTTGCTGTACGTAGAAACAGTGCAGAGAAGAGAAAGGTTGCAACCTTGTTGCACATTTGAGTGAAGACCTCCAACTAAGCAAAACAGTGCAATTAACATTGATGGCGGAAAACACCTCATCGATTGGTGTGACGCCTGTTCTGAAGAAATGTCTGAATAACATTAATTTGCGAGGGGAAAATAACCAAGTCAACTGACTGAACTCGCCTAAAATGTTCTCAATCATCGACAGTCACGGAAAGTTCCTCTCGTTGTCATAATTTGAGCAAACAAAAATCACCAAGTCCGGAAATATCTCAAAAAAAAAACCCCAACCCCACATCGCATCTGCCCATCAAAAACAAATACATTGCATGTTAGGACGTCTAGTGAAATCCTCAGGGATGCACATGCATGTGTGCGTCTGGGCGTCAGCCTAATAGGGACTTTGTGGAAAGGTCTCCTTAAGATGACCTTGGACGGCAGAAGCTTCATTTTCGCAGCCGTCCAATCGCAAAAAGCTATTTGCTAACTGTACAGAGAGTCGCTTACGACACAAGTTGCACTTAAACGATCATGATTTATGAGGTAGACTAACTGGACTTTGAAGCCCAGAGAAATTCGAATCTGTGTGGCTCTAATTCCCATTATTAGCACTTTAAAAAGCAAGAACACGACAAATTACACTGCAGACAATGACTTTTTCCCAAGCTCTCACGGAAAAAGGTGATGCCTGGCCAAAAAAATCATGACTCAATGGAAAATAATTAAACACTGATCAATCTGATGAGAGAGACGTAACCTGATCAGTTCAGCAGAGACTGACTGAATTTGGAGGAAAGAAGAAGAAAAATTCTCGGGTCAGCTAATGAGTTCGCTGCCGTGAGTCTGAGTGTATCAGGCAAAATATTCGTTATCTGTGATTTGTCAAGGTTCTTGCCCTCCCGTACTGACTGGTGACTCATTCAGCGATGACTCCACTTCGAAGCCCGATTTTGCCGATTCCCAAACACTTAAAACTGATGTCCTCCCTCCAAGCTGCGGCAGGAAAACTGGGCAGATTTGCTGCCTCCACCAAGATCAATGGATAGGTGAATGGAGGTGAGTGGAACGCCACCCGGTACAAGAGACTCTGGTCGTGTTCTACGCAGCCTCCCCCCGCCTTCCCGTTAAGCCCATTGCTCCGTCCTCAAATGTTCTGTCACCTCACGGGGTCTTCGAGGTAAAAGTTCCAAGTGTCTCCCTACAGCGCAGACCCTTCTTCAGCCCTAAAGTTGTTATGAGCAATTGAATCTCGGTTAAAAAGAACTCCGGAAAAGTAGTGGTGACACTCGACAAAATTTTATACTCTTTTCCACAGTCTGAGTCGTCTTTTCCGACGGGAGAACAGAGAGAGGGAGAGAGAGAAATGCTCTTTTTCGTCGACCACGAAGGAGAAAATAGTGTTTCCCAACTGTAGCGAAAGAAGAGAGAGGAAAGAAAAAAGAGAAGAAGACTTGGCTTTCTTTTAAAACAGGTTTCCCCTCTAAGGGAGCGCGTAGAAAGCACCGCAGGCCGGCGATTTTCGTCCTCTTTTCCGCCTGCTTCAAGCCGATGGAGGCTTTGCAGCCTCGAGCTTTGCTGCTCTCTCTTCGTGTGCAACGTGTGTAGATTGGGCGACGGCAGCAGAATGGAGAGATTTGGGCCAAAGAGGGCGAGAGAGCGAGAGCGAGTAAGCGAGCCAGCGAGCGAGAGCGAGAGGCAAAGGCCAACTATTACGCATCAGCAGCAGCTTTCTCGTCATCGCTTTGGAGACTTCTTTTACGGCGGGGAAAATATAAGAGCGACGAACCAGAGGAATTAAAGGGACAAAAAAGCCTGCAAGGTCGAGCGCTCGCGTTTGAGAGAGATTAGAGAAGATTCGCTGAGGGCCCGTTTAGACAGGGCGCAGGATTGGCGACGGCAGCTACGTGCACGACATGTCGAGAGCTTCCAGGGTCGGGGCGGAGGAGGAGGAGGAGGAGGGGGGGCGACGACGATGTGACCAAGTATGCGAGCGTAAACGCGTCCTTAGGAGTTTGACGTCACCATAAGAGAACAATTCGGCGTGTACTATTCTCCCATGGGCACAAAGAGGGGAAAAGGAGGAAGAAATCGTAAGATCTTTCCTGCTTCATTTGGTCGACTGGTGTCTCGCCTACGAATAAGTGATTTCCAAGGGTTTTCGTCGAAAGTCACTTGGTTGAGGAGAAAAAGCTGCACTTCTGCGTGTGCTCCAGTGACCAAGTGCTTTCCGAGTCACTCACATGGGATCCAATGATCCAGACGAGCAGTCGGTCTGACTGTTTCACTACCAGAGAATTGATTCTCAACTGTTGTGCTACTTGAAGGTACGTCAATAATGGGTTACGGCCTGCCAGCGTCTCTGGTGAGAAAGAATGAAACCGCCAGGACTTCTTTGAGAAGCTCTTGGGAAAGAACATCCCAAACTGGTATCATTTCTAAGGAACAATGCTCCGTCAGTCCTATCAACAGTGCAACCTCTGGCCGTCAGGGACAGTAACCATTTTCCTGTTCTTACTTGACTGTTTCATGTGAGTTCAAGAAGCTATCAAGCATCATTCATCATGACTTCAAGAAAGATGACGTGCATTTGAACGTAAGCACTTCGACGTACAAGGTCCCTCCTCCCCCGATCAAGGAAGATCCACTCAGCTGACTTCACCCCGATTCTCCACTGGTATAAGGCGCATAACAATGAATTTTTCTGAGCGCGTAGATTAGATATGGAGCTCTTTGTTGTGCAAGAGAACCACAGGGTATGGGCAACTCGGCATTCAGGGTGAGCCTTAAAGGAGAGGACTGGCTTGTGACTCCTCCACAATGACGAGACCCTTCTCCATCAAAGTGATGTCCACAATTTATATGGCTCTTACTAAAGTTATAAACATCTCTTCCCTTACCCTCGAAGACGCCCCCTTTCCCAAGCATGATGTTCTGCTGTGCTCTAGCCGAAAGTGGCAGTCTTCCCGAACCCAAAGGTGCAAGACCCTTTTCTCGGGTTTACCTTCTTCGTGTACAAACAGCGGCACCCAATTGACTAAAACAACGTTGCTGCTCATCAACAACCAGCAGAACAAAAAAGCTCTAAAGCTCACTGCACAACTAGCTACCGAACATACGTGCCAACCTCTAAAATAAGCTGGAATTATGTCAACAAAGTTCAGGCCAGCTGTGCGCGAAGTAAATAAACTGCAGCAATTGTCCACTTGTCACCTCCTGCCTCATGTCTCAAGCCTCCCCATGGGACACCCTTTGTAAGGCTCAGTACTGTGTAGGTATGCAGTTAAGCACATCGTAATTGTGCAGGTCTGTTGTTGCCTTGCAGGCGAGGTGGCTTCTTAACAGCAGGAGTTCCCACCCATCCCCGGCTTCTACGTTAAAAGGACGACGAAATGCGCGTTAAAGTCACCAAGACATAGAGGACTTTCTCCGTTTCCTTGGCTACTTTCCTTCGTTAGGGTGCTGGCAAGGATGAATTTCAACGTCGTACGTCGGGTGACGCTTGGACAATGTTGAAGAAGAGTCACATTGTCAACGCCAGTGCAGTGTGCAGCATCATTTCCACTTCGATGGACAACGTCTAACGCATATGGGAAGCATAGGGTGTTCCGGACTACGTTGTAACTCAATGAAGAAGGCTCACATCAAGTTATTAAAATTGGTCACAAAAAACAAAGACAGCCTTGCTCGTGGCCTGGCAGAAATGCAAGGGTCCTGCACCACTTGTCCGCGATGTTGCAATCTACACAACACACAACTCGACCCCAAGTCCTATGACTCTCCTGGAACTTTTTTCGTGTTCATGATCTCACCAATTGGGCTTTCGAAGCTAAACGCTATTAGATCACAAAGGCTCAAATGGATTAGAACTGTAGAAGCAAGAGTGGAATAGGCAAACGATCCCAGGCTTCGGTAACATATGACAAAACAGAAAAACAGAAGAGAGCTGCCATTACTTTTACAATGACACTGACTACCACCTGCAATACAGTGGCCTAGTAAGAAGACACGAAGTTTCTCTTGCACCTCATTTGTGGACAAATTCGCCAAGTACTTAAGTCTCACAATCGATCAAGGTTCGAATCAAGGACGACCGCGCACAAGCTGTTCAGATGCAAGAATATGACCGATACCATGACAATTCTTAGGTTTCAGATCCTATACCATAGGTACACCTTCAGACAAATCAAGTCAAGGCCGGGAGAGTTGAAAGGAGTCAGAAGCTGTTCAACTCACTGAAGACCTGTGAGAACAAGTTAAGCTCAAAATGCATTCTTCTGAAATGCTCTTAAGGTTGACCAGACATCCAACTTCTTTGCAATAGATAAGGATGCTGTTCATCCGATCATGAGGTCAAAACAGCAAGTCAAGGTCATGATACTGTTGGTCCGGCTGTGGCCTCTGACGAGGGAAGGCTATGCCCATCCTGTTATAATCACAAGAGGAGATTGGCCACAGGAAATACACACTACCCAGGAACAACTACAAGGTCTTGCATGAGTTCGGAGAAAAAAAACACTTTATGATATAAAGCTGATATGTGCTTACATTAATTGAAATTCTCTAGGTTTACCTATTCCAGGTGCTCACTTCTAGCACAGACAACTTGCTTAAGATGGAGAGGAGGACCAATATCACAAATTGCTTGAGAGGCCATTTGCCCCCACACACCTCCTTTTTACACCTTTTTTGCCTAAATTTTCTTTGACTTGCTCAATAATGCATTCTCCCAACAGATCCTGTCCTCAACCATGCCACCAAAGGACAACTCAGCAGATTTCACTCACTTTTGGCCGTCTTAAAAGCTAATAAAGGTTGCCATTCCTGAGCTCACGCAAAAATCTGCTTATCTTCCAGAAAGATTGTTCCCTGCCCCCAAGGACCAGAAGATCCTGAACTTCCTAATAAAGAACATGGCTGACTATGCAGCCGTGACTTTGGACATCCTTACTGCCAGACTGGACCACAATCAAGGGTATTGTGGACTGCCTGTGCTCCACCTTATAGCAATGTGGAGAGTCCAAAGTCCTTCATCTCATGGGCTTACACCAAGTATCAGCTGACTTTAGAACGAAGAACCTTAAAGCTCACCTGGAAGCAGCCATGAAGGTCAAAAGAAGACATAGCCTTTATCCTTGCAAGGCCCTTTAATAAATTTATCTACTTTCCCTCAAATTCTCTTCTCTTTACAGCTCTTGATTAAGTTGGCATAGAGTGCAGGGTGAGGCATTTTAGGGACATTTGATACATCAAGGGAAAACTGCTGTATCACCTGCGGACATTACAGTCAAATTTTTGCTTTTTAGAGAAAACACTCAAGTTTCTTGCTTGCAAAACCTCATGATCTACAGTGGCCCTAAAAATGACTCACGCTGTTTAGTCTTCCCTGTCCTGCATTCCAAAATGCATAGTTGCCTATAGCTATAAGGCCCACAAAACGCGCTGCAAAAGTTGCCTAACAACCTGTGTATAGCACACTCCAGTAAATGATGCATGGCCGTCACATAAGAATGCTCTTTTTCCTACCTGTTGATCGCCATTGTCCCTGGGAACAACTGCCGTCGTGGTAGAAATGGTCTCAAAACGATGAACCACCTGATACATTCCGGATCCACCCATTCCGCGGCCATCCACGATCTGAAAATCCATCTTGTTCAACTCAGTTTTCATGGCGAGCGGATTCGCAGCGGCCGCCGCAGGCAACAGCGACGAGCTGCTCACTATTCCGTTCGCTCGAGCACCTTCTGTAGTGATCGTCTCCAGCTCTTCCTCGTCTGTCTCTTCCTCACTCTCTTCCGGAGCACTTTTCTTGGGAGATTTCTTCTTCTGCTGAATCTTAGTCGCTTTCTTCTTGGGCGTGGTGCTGCTGCTGCTCGTGGAGGGAGAGTTGCTGCTGCAGGAGACGTCGCTTCTCTTGCCAGCCTTTTTCATGGCACTGGCGATCAATTGCGACTTGATCCTTTCGTCCTCGATCTCGACAATGATATGCTGGGCCTCTTTCTTGGGCTGCTTTCTCACTTGGGCCTTTGATTCGACTTTGGGCACTGTCTTCTTGTTTTTTGCCTTCTCTATCACTTTCTCACTCTTGATCGCTCCTTTGCTTTGCTTGCTACTTTTGGCAAGGATCTTGGGCTCAATCTTGTCTTCAACTGCCAGTTTGGGAGGGGCTTTGGCACTCTCAGCCTTGACTGGTGGTGAAGGCAACTTTAGCTTGGGAGGCGACGGCGAGGATGAAGACGACGCCTTGTCGTAAGTGGCGTAGCTGGCCGACATGATTGCGGAAGCGTTCAAGCTGGCAATCCTCTTCTTCACGATCATGTCTCGGATGTCCATCTTGAACTCGTCTTTCAAGGACTTTTTCCTCTTGGGCGGCAGCTTCTGTTTCGTTGGCTTCTTGTTCTCTTCTTCATCGGAGGAGGACTCACTGCTCTCTGAGGAGCTGTCATCCTGCTGCCTCCTTCTCCTCATCTGCTTCGAAGGCGTCTTTTTCACCGGAGCCTTCGTTTTCCCTCTTGAAGCATCCGACACAGGTTTCTTTTTCAACTTCTTCCTCTTCTGCTCAGTTTCCGAGTCTTCACTGGAGCTGAGCACCTTATCGATCTGCCTCTTGGCCTGCCTAGACTTCGGCATGACGATCGGCTTGGTCGTGTTGTCATTCTCCTCCTCGTCAGAAAGCGACTTCGTCCTGGCAGTCGCACTTCTACGTGGAGCCACCACTTTCTTCTTGCCCGCTTCTTTACCGACATTTCTCTTTTGAGAACTGGTAGGCTTCTTAGGTGTCTGCTTCGAATCATCTTTTGCTTTGCTTTTCAAGGCAGCTTGGGAGGCGGCCGCAGCCGTCTCGAAGTCGTACATGCAGTGTACCATGGCGGCTGCGTTCAGAGAGGCAGCACGCCGTGGCGGCGCGCCCCAGAATCCTAAGCTCTGCATCTGCTTCAACTTTTTCTTTGCCAGGGCGGCTTTGGACACTTTCGGAGGCGTCTTTTTCGGAGGGATCACCTTCCTCGTCTTCTTCGGCACGCTCACCTTGGCGGGCTTCTTTAAAGTAACCTCCTCATCACTGCTGGAAGATTCCTCTCCAGAGTCATCATCACCTTCCTCGGACTCAGAGGGAGGTTCACTTTTCTTTGGAAGCGGTTTGGCTTGCTTTTTCTTGGACGCCACGGCCTTTTTGGCCTTCCGTCCCACGGAGGGAGAGGAAGTCGACGCCCTCGACTTCTTGGGGGGTGGAGAGGCCTTCATCGGCTTTTTGGCTGCCGTCTTCTTGGCCACTGCCTTCTTAGTTTGAACCTTAGCCGGCGACGACCTCGTGGACTTTTGTGGAGATTTCTTGGTCGGTGATGACGGCTTCTTCTTGGCCACTGACTTCTTGTTCTTGTCCCCGACGGCGCCCGAGGACGCCTTCTTGGTCGGCGGCGCCCTCGACCTCTTGGCCGAGCGTGCATCCGCCTTTGGCCTCTTCCTCAGCGCCATGACCTCGTGAGGCGCGCGGAGGCCGGTGTTGAGGCCCGGCTTCACCTTGGGATATCTCCCCGTCTCACTGAATAATATACAAACGCACGAGTCTCCTTCCCCGTTGACGTCTCGGCCGAAACTGACTTGATTTTGGAAGAGGAGGAAGGAAGAGAAGAGAGCGTGCGGCGCCTGCGCCTGCGCCTACGCCTGCGCCTGCGCCTGCGCTTGCGCCTGCGCCTGCGCTTGCGCCTGCGCCTGCGCCTGCGCCTGCGTCTGCGCCACCTCCTGCGCCCTGCGCCAGCCGCCGGGCAGCAGCAGGCGGAGAAAGAATGAAGCGTCCGGCACGGGCCGGCTGGGAGCAGGGGCCTGCCCGGCCTGAGGCAGCGGCGGCCGTGGCCGTGGCGGCCACGGCGGCTACAATACAATACAAATTATACAATGCGTGGACGCGGCCGGGAAAACCAGGCTGGAAAAGAGAGAGGAGAGGAGAGGAGAGGAGAGGCACCGGCCGCGGCCGCGGCCGCGGCCGTGACGGCCGCCGCGGCGACAGCGGGGGTAACGACGGCGCTCTCCTGCCTGGACAAGACAACGAGTTCTTGCTTAAGCACTGGAGGAGGAGCGAGACAAATGTGTCGCACGTTGTGAGTGTTGAGAGCAAACAGTTGACGTCAAAATGATGTGGCCAAGGTCTAGAATCACGTGGCTCTCAACTTGGGTACGCCGGTGCCGAACAAAGGACTAAACAACTTATGTATTATTGAGAGAAGTCTCTAAACCACTGGTGGAAACGCAATCTTGACTGGCAGTCGAACATGTGTCGGACTGTTGTTTATATCAGCCCCCATCCCCTCATCCCTTACCCACACGCACGCACGCACGCACGCACGCAAATATACACATACATACAGTATCTCAGCTATCTCAACAGGACGAGAAGCTCACTTCAGTGATATCTTGCTTTTAGCATCAACAAATCAATCAAATTTGGATAAGCTTTTAGGGAACAAACATCAGCAAGATTCACATAGACTGAAAGTCAACAGTTGAGAATTGGAAGGATGTCAATAAGTTTTTTTTTTTGCGAAATGTCACTGAAGTGTACCATTTGACGATCCAAATTGCTGTTCGGGGAGGTAGGACAACACATCAGTGACAAGGGAGTTCCGGGTCAGTTCAGCACATCATCAGGGACGAATCATAATGCGTTGTGAATTTGCTATGCTATCCTTTCTTGTGTAATACTGACTTTGGCGTCGTGCACTACAGTGACTGCTTGGGCGCCAAGGCACATGTATGTGTTTGGTACCAACCTAAGCAAACGATTCAAGCCCTAAGCTGAGCTAGCATGATGCACAATCAGTCATTTTGGTGCATACTGACCCTTGAGTGTGCACCAATTTAGTTCAAACTTTCTTCAGATTTGGTGCACAAACATTTTATCTCACTGTCTTAGTCCATCGAACAGAGTGAACTCCACTTCTGGTGTCACACTCGGGTCCAGGCCAAAGTGACCTAGGCATCGTTACTGCAACTGAGGCCTAAACCCACCTCGTATCGGTGGTACAGTAGTGAATGAGGTGCCGATGTGAAGTTTAACTGTTTGGTAAGGATATAAAAATAATTTTATCCTTTGTTTTGCTAGCAATGCCCAATTCAAAAACTGAAGTATCTCAGAATAAGTTCATGAGGTTGGGGACTAACAGAGCGGCCTCAAAGTTGAGGTCGAAACCTTGTTTTAGAAAATTTGATCTCTTTACTAAAGCCAATTATGTATGTACGCAAGCAAAGCCTTGGACCCAAATTTCAGCATAGAATTCATGGAACTGCAGAAGTTGAGTCCGTGACATGGAACTGCCTTAGGGAGACGGTACTTTAGCAAAAAGTGACTGAAGAGGTTCGGCATGCAAGAGTTTCCAGAGAAAACTTAGTTTCTGTTGAAAGTCTCTACTATGGTGTCCTAAACCCGAGATACAACCCGTTCGACTTCTGAAGCTCATCATCATTCAATCCTCCAGCAATTTCTCAAGAGGTTGTTGGCTTACGCGCGCGCTCTCAATGCGTAACGTGTCCCTCTCCTCGCCCCTCTCTCTGTCCGAGCGCGCTCATCTCTTTCGTCTTTTCTTCCTCATGCACATGGGGTTCACGCAGCGCGCGTCCTCCATCGACGGCGCAGGCGCGGCCGACGCACGTCAAATGTCGTTCGCGCTCTCCCCGAGCGAATTAATTTCCCACTCGAACACGCTGAGAGGGATGAAACGCGCGCTCATCTCGATGCTCACGAGAAGGGAGAAGAAGAAAAAAGCCGCGAAGGTCCTTCTGCCCCTCTCTTTCGTCCTCTTCCTCTCCCCCTCCCCATTCCCCTCCCCTCCCCACTCCCCTCCCCATTCCCCTCCCCATTCCCCTCCCACTCCCACTCCTCCCCAAATTGTTCTGTTCCAGGTCACTTCATATCCATATTTGACACTTGGCAATCTCTTCCATCACTCGTACAATACAACTCTTCCTGTTTTTCTAACGGGGCATCCACACTAGGATAGATAGCGCAAGGGTCACTCTGAGACGGAAAATTCGACCTCTACAGTGGGGCTCAGCAAGGTGAGGCATACGGTAGTAAGCTTGGGACTAAAACACATTTATGAATGTAATATTTAGATTGGTGCATGCTCGAAAAATGGTTAATTGCACCTCTTGTCAAATTTTCAATGATTCAATTTCTTCTTGTTCCCAAGGGCACCAGTGGCCCTTTTCGTCCCACTGCAGAAACCGGGTGCCAGGAGTGGTGGAGATGAGTTGGAATCGGAGTCATACAACTCTGCCTTAGCCAGCGCTCATCCATCAAAATTTATTGGCTTGACTCTCTAAGCTCATGTTGACGTCTTGGGTAGAGAAATGTTGGATTTCCAAGCAAGCCTGATGTTTACCCTTTATTCAGGGTGGGCCAGTTAGCTTCAGTCCGACTATGAATTCTAATGATTATTCAGCACTTTCTGTCAGTCAACGCCAGTTCACACAAATATGGGCTATTGATGGTGTGTGCATATGATGTATTCATGCGTTCCTAGTTCGTATGTAGATGTGCACCAAGTTTCAGTTGGTTTCAATGGGTTTCAGGGCACACTTTTAGGTGGCTAAATATGTATTCAGTTTCCAGCCAAAATGAAATTTTCTGCCGGAACGTTTTGCGATTATGTAGAGACTTAGCCAGACCAATTTGGACAGTCACCAGTCATGACTCCAGCTGGTGGCTGAAAGAGATGATACTCGAGGTAACTGGTGGCTAAAAGGCCATTGAAGGTGGCCTTCAAGCAAGTATAGACGAATAAAAGTTTCTGCTGTGCCAAATCTACAGGATGGATTAGCTTCCCAAGCTGACTTACAAGTATGGGGAGAGAAGCAAGTAAACTGAATTATGTAATTAAACTGTATGGTGGTGACTAAAGGCCTACCTAGGAGGAGAATTTCAGTGGAAGGAAGGATCCTTGGGGTCATCAGGAGCATCCAAGTCAGGCTCAATGGCGCATTGAGTTGCATCCACATGCCCCAGTCTGAAGGGAACAAATTAATGACGTGTAATGAGAACTCTGAGATCGCCATACCTCTTGGCGAGTCATACATTGACCTTCTTGGTGTCGTAGTGACTTTCTTGTGGGTAACATCCCCATTCTACTTACTTGCCATAACTTTTGCCCCTGCCCCTTGGTACAATTGATATTGTCCTTCCGATCAAGATGTCTCTCTTGGAGAGGATCAGCAGACCTTCTAACCCACAATGTCAGACATGTTTTTTGCAACACTGTGAACCTTAAACAGGGCTACGATCAAACTTTTCAGCTTTGGAGAGCCCATGGGGTATGGTGACGGAGGGGACATTGGCAGCCGGCTTGCAGGCTGATGTACATGTAGAGTGTTTGAGCCAAATCTTTGTCATTTTAATTTCATGCTAAATTAATTTTTTTATGCACTTGAGCTGGATTTTCAGACACGATTGTATCTTAGGCAACCTGCTCAACCATGTACTTGTATGCTAACAACTGCAACCAAAGCAACAACATTGCACAAATGTCATCTGAACTGCACATCCAGCCACAGATTGGTGACCTAAGATGTGCCCGAGAAAGCAATTCAACGATAACAGAGATTGTGGGAATGTCTGGGCCTGGTATCAGCAGACTGGTAGCACTTACTGTAGAGACACCCGAGGGAGACTGTGCGCTAAAAGAAGCTGACGGATGAGTTTGCCAATGAGCTCGAGGCAAAAAATTTACCGTCAATCCGGGCTAATCCATTCGTGCCCAGGCACATGAGAAAGGAGTCGTAGCTTCAACCATCAGTCTCGTAGTGAGTTAATTTGGGCTGAAGTCCTCTGCTCTTACTCTTAGTCAAAGCAACTCATGACGCCCAAGAACTAGGAAAACAGAATCAAAGACCCGCTTGACTATGCAGTGTGGGGCGTAATTGAGGCCATAGCCTGTCCCCCCCCCCCCCTCCCAGGAACGACACTGAGCTCAAGGCCTCTGTGGAGAGGGAACGGGTGGACTTCTTGATGAAGTCTATATCAGAGGGCTTCGTCAAGAAGAGCTGCAGGAGGGTCCGGGCTATATAAAATTATGTTGACCTTGTCCCCCATAATGTTCTTGATGATGCTATCCTTCTGCTGCTTTACTGCAAATTTTAAGTCGGCACCCTGTAGTTGCCCACGCAAAGTACCCCTCCAGAATCATGGTACTTGGTATTATGGTTTCCAATGGGAAGAAAATGCCACCCATTTTTTAAGGCAAGGAGAGAGACAATACAATTAAGACTAAGAAGGCCTTGAATTTATTTGTGCCCCCTGGATCCAAGCCAACTTTGCGGGTGCTGCCTCTGCGTTTCAACAGGATGGGGTTCCATGACACACGACATACACCGTTCAGGAGTGGATGACTAAACGGCTCAGGCTGCCGCAAAGCCTAAATTTAAACCCACTCGATTACAGCATTGGGGGCATTTTGTATAAGCAGTCAGAGCCACATTCCACCGAAATGTTACGGAGCTCAAGGTCTAAATCATCTAGGAGTGGGACCTCATGGATGGGGACCTCACGGTTAAGACTTGTATATTTTTTGGCACTATGTTCAAAAATGCATTGACAAATCTGAAGGATACATTGAAAAAAAATTGCCAATTACATAACACGCCATCAAATAAAAAAAAACCAAGTGATTTTGCCCGTATATCTGGAGTTACTGCAATTTTAGAAAAGTACGAGGTCGGTGGAAAATTTTGCTCGAACACTCTATATGTATGGAAAAGGTAGAGGAAGCTCAACTTGTTAAAAATTACAAAAAGTGCAAATGTTTAGAAAAAGAACAGCTGTGCACTTTGGAGTAGTGTGAAAAAATGGCATTGGTGCTGTCAACATGACGGAATCTCTTAGCAGAATTGCTTAAAGGGGGCATTTTGTTTCATGAATGTTTGTAGTTAACATTGCTAACAACGACAAGCTTCTATGGGCCTGTCCCCTTTTCTACATTGTGAAATTTTGACTTGACTCGGCACCAACTTAAACCCTAGGTTGCCGGGAAGTTGAGTCCTTATGGTATCAAGGTCGACATCGACCTCCCTGCCATGGCACTCATTGCACATTGCTCTTCCTCTTGTAAATGGTCTTCTCGAAGGAAACAAGTCACCTTTTAGCAAAACTTACCTCACAAAGTGTCACCATGCCAAGCCCAAACGACTTAAAGAGAAGTCATCCTAGAACTTCACCCGTCACTAGGGGTGACCAAATTGGATTGGGGTTGGATTGAAACAAACACTGCTCTATTCACGTTGCACAACAAGATGGCGTGCCAGTGCATATGCACTACACGACCTAAGAATCCCAGGAGGGTGGGCTTTTGTCAAATGACTTTGGAGCTTCTTGCCGTCCGTACTTATCCTTGCTGGGCTGTTGCATCCGGGACAAAGTAGCTGGCACGGCATGCTGAGAGGCTGTTCCAAGTATTCTCATTTCGTAGTGGTGCATATGAGCCATCTGGTCCAGCCTAGATGCATTCAGAAGCGGAGGCCACAACCTGTTGTGGCGTGGTCACACTTTGTGAGCTAAGCTTTCTTTATGCTTCGGAAAAGGCTTGTCCGTCCCCGTCGTTTTTTACCCCATGTCATTAATATTTCAAGTACCTCAGTGTTTTTGCACTGATCGATTGTGGCTGACGTACTTGGTATGGTCACACAAATTATCCCTGTAGTTTTCTCAGCGCCCAAACCGGCACGGGTCAAGTTGTCAACGCGGGCTCATTTTCGTTGCTGCTCGCACGTGGTTTGCATCGCAGCAACTATTTTTGTTCAACGAGGTTTTCGTTTTGATTTGCATTTTCCGCTGGTGATTTCAAAGTCGAGTTGTACAGTGTCCTTGAAGGTGGGAAGTTTGAATTAAATTTTACTGAAAAATCTGCTTCGTCATTGTTTATGTTCTGGAATCTGCTCTTGTCTGCTTCAGTGTCAAGCATGGAAGCAAGACTAATGGTAAGTCTCTGCTATGGGAGAGAGAACCAGTGGAGATGGCGACGGCCTACTGTGATCAGTTCGTTTGATGCTGATAAGGTGTGACCAGTTTCAGTGATACCAATAGAGAACAATCCAACCTGCACATGACACAACTCATGATCTGGGAAGCATTGGTGTCAACACACAATCTGTGACGCGTGTTCAATGACGTTTATGACACGTGGTCTGAGATACGCGATCAGAGGTGCGTGAAGTGGATTCGAGACGGGAGGGAGATGAGGACCTGCCTGGTCCATGACCTGTGGTCCAAGATGCACGTTTCTAGAGAATGACACAATTCACAAGCAATGTGGAAGAAGCTGGAAAATTGCATCCATGACCTAATAACGTGATGAACATAACAGATCCCGTTACATAGACGTCTTCCTTACATAACACTCTTTATCACAATTTTCCGACATGGAATTGAACCTGACTACTGATAACAGGAAGCTGAAGTGTGAACGCTTCGGCACATTAATGCCACATGAACTTGTGCAATGCAGCCATTAACTTTGTCGCCAATATTCGGAAATCAAGAGTACCTCCCAGAGGGTCGTCTAAACATGTAGTCCCTTATTTTTAAATATATCTTATTTTTGTTCTACTTTTCTTTAATTTTCTCCTGTTTTACATGGTCCTTCTGGAGGCTTGTCAGGTCAGACTTGGAGATGTATCCATACAAGCTATGCAAATGCCAGCTGTTTTCTGCAGCGACCAAATAGAGGCAAGGGCCTGCTATACAGAAAACCCAGAGGCTGTGGTGATTTTCTCTGACAAAAACTTTTCGGTGTGGGGGGAAATGTAACCGAGAAATTGACCATTTTCTTTCAAGAGTTCCTTTGAGCCTTTCTCAAAGTGCAGACAATGTCTGCAGAGCTCAGAAAATGGCCAATGTAGTGATTTGGGAAGCAGTGACTTCCAATAACAAAAAGTCATTAATTTTCTGGGTTATAGATGGGATGAAAATTAAACAGAAGACTAAATTGGACTTATTGAAGTCCAAAGCAAAACCATGAATTGGCTCTGAGTTTCGCGTAGTGGAAGTGCAGTTTACGCGTGATTCAGCCCTCGCTTATGGAGCAAAGCATGTACAGAACTGGTGTAAAAGAAAGTTGGAGCACTTCTGGATGAAGGGAATGTGACCTCCTTCTTTATCAGACATCTGCTCCATGGACTTTGCCATGTAGGTAATAATGGAGAGGGAGACCAGTGCTGCCCCTGAAGCCAACAAGGACCAGCTGGTGGCAGAGCCAACGTACCAGAGGATGTAATCCGTACCAGCTGTGATGATATCCCAAAGAGGTAGAATCTAATTCTCAATGCCAGAGGAGGTCATATAGAATAGTTTCCAGATTATTTTACAGGTGCCAGAAGCGTGTACCTCCTTGAGATATGCACATGCAATCTGACCTTTTGTTGTAAATATATTCATTGAAATATGGAACCGGTCTTTGGACAACCCTGTGGTGTCTGGTGTATCTACTTCATGGCTGTACTTCCTAACTATTGGTCTGCGGGAAAAAAGGAGTTTCAAATTTTTAGCACATCCCGTACTTTTTACTTGGGTCTAAAGCAACAATGTCAATTTGTCAGTGCTATTCTAGACTCTCCATTTTTCAAAATAGCTTCCACCAGCAGCTATGCACCGGAAGAGGTGGATCCTGAGTCAGTATGCTACAAGACACGCCCAGGCCTCATCGTTGGCCTCTTACCACACAGACTCAATGTTTCTCTGAAAAGCAATGAAATTTTGTGCCTCTTTGGTCAGGTTGGAGTGGTGGTTTGAGTGCTTGGGTATTCTAAAAGCTACCGGTATGCTCGATCTTCTGGTTCTGATTTTTTCCTTAAAGAGCACAGCTGTCCAAAAATGGTTGAGTTTTGTTTCATTTGTCAAAATGACGACAAAATTTAATAAGTGTATGGTACATGTGGCTGCAAGTAACGCATGTCCCGTCCCAGTTCCAAAACGTCTGTCTTTTGTACCCAAAAGTGTCCTTGACATTTTATACGCCATCACGGGATCATCTGAATTCATGAAGTTGTGATGATGAACAACTATACGATAGCTCTGTCTTATGCCTGTACACTAATATGTAGAATTAGTAATAGATACCTTATGTATCGGTGTAAATATCAAGTGGGCCAACACGAGAAAGCCACCAATATTGACATCACACCCATAAATATGTATGAGATCGCCCATTTCGCATTCATTTTGGTTTTGCTGATGAGGTGCAGTAAAGAGTTCGCTAAAGCGTCACAGACTACGCAAATCTTGCATCGACAAGAAGTCTCTCCAACAATGATTTTGCTGTTCACCAAAGACCATTTTTTTTGTCTTGAAGTCCCACATTCCGCGGTGTACTACATGATCCGACTAAACGTAAATGATTATGAGTTTTGCCGTTTTATTACATTTTCCTGTGACTGGATGGAGTTTTGTCTGAGCGAAAACTCTCAGAACATCCTAAATGAGCTGCTGAAAAAAAGGAAAGCACCGTCTGAAGTTCTTCGGCATGAATGAAGGTGACCAAGAAGCAGCCGTTTTGGCCATGTTTGCGCGCAATGTGCAGCCCGCACAATCATGCACGACCATGGCTTCTCCAATGCCACAACTTACGCCATGAAAAGGACAAAGCAAAGTAAGTTTTGCCAAAAGAGCTTAACCCAGAGGCTGCTCTAAGATCAAGTCCAACTGGCTGGTGCCATCATGGGAGAAGCGCAAAACAAGTTTCATGACAATTTTAATAACCTCTACATAAAGTTATAAGAAAGTTTCAACTGTCTGATCTTTTCCTTTGTGCACTGAATATGGGATGTCCAATTGTTTAGCCAATGCAAAATGGACAGTCTGATGTAAATTTATTCAGGTGAGATCACTTTGTTAACCAGGATTTCAGCTGACGAGGTCACGAGACGCCTTGGAACTTCCTGGGTCCGTCCGGTCCAGATGCTTCTTCAGACAATATTCAGAGAACTCATTTGTGTGAGATGCATTTCTCCTTACGCTGGCGTAACTTACCAGCTCTGCTTTTGTTTCACTTTGTTGGACTTTTTGGATTTTAGCAGTTATCAGATTGCAGAATAGCAACGCAACCAGAGCAACTCGGATGAAGAAGGCGCATCGGAGGCTTCCAACATTGACAAGGAACAGTCAAATGATCCGGACACAGTTCTCTTTTCGACTAAACCAGAGAGCATCTCTAAGCTTCAAGTACCCCAGAGGGTTGAAACAAAGTTACTTTAGCGACAATATAAAGTTACTGCATAAGCCAAGCATGACATACGCTCGCCTATACGAACGTAGAAGATTCGTCACCAGAGGGTTCTGGTAGCAGTTGTAAACGCCCAGCCTGCCTGGATTGCCCCTTATTCGCGTAGCAATGTATTATTTGGTAAATGTGTGCGTATTTCACAAATGGCAGAGGTATGTGAGATGCGCCAGGCCGTACGCTCCCGTTATTTACCTAGTGCTGCCTTCCTTTTTGTTTCCGTAATTTTTCTCGAATTACGAGAATTCTGACATCCGACACTCATCCCTCTGTCCTTCGAGGGCAAAGCCTACTTCTCAGTGGCTGTACTCAGTAGCACAACATTTTTCACCGTGCTGTCTCCCACCAAGCAGAGCAGCACCACAGAGGGGCAGAGGCAATTCAGAAAAAGGTACATCCGGGGACATCTGGGGATGACCTGGGAACACCTAGCTGATGTTGCACAGGATCAGGGTGCCAACATAGATGTGGATAAAACCCACGATCTAGGGAGTGCACTCGCCGCCCACCTCGACAGGGTAGTCGCCGCGAGTTGTCTCACTTAGGGTAAGGCGGGTTTGACTAGTTCTATTTCGGGTCACTGTGTGTCAACCCTGACAACAGCTGATTTTCTCTAATGAGACAGAATAACTTACACGTTCCGCAACTGATGCTGAGGGACTCAAATGATTATGACTGATTATAGGACTGAGGAGTTTGAAGCTCGTTTTAGGCGTCATGACATGCCGACAGAACAAAGGAATGCTCTTCAATCACCTGCCCAATATGTTTTGCTTATTGTGACCATGCATCAGCCTACCCATGCTATGAAAAATGACAGTACAGTACACCAAAGTATACCGTATTTCTAATCAGCTTTAAAGTGTGGATTGCGAGATTATGAATGATAATGATATTATAAGTTGTCATAGCTTTTTGTCACAATCTGTAACTGCGTTTATTCTGCTAATTTTCTAAACCACGTTGAATACCTACGTCTACGGGTTGCCCAAGAAAATCATCATCACCTTTGGCTACACTAGGGCGTGTCCTTTTAAGGTAATTTTGATGTTTTGGCCTATATCGCTCACTTGGGGATGAGACTTGATGTACCGGTGACCTTATAACAAATAATTTTGCAATCACAGTCTGCGCCCACAACATAGATACCGTGCGGTTTGAAAGTAAGCGCACGGCAGTGCCAAGAGCGAAAAAAGGCCGTTCTTGCATGATTTTCAGTAGGAAATTTGAAATCAAGAGCACTACCGAAAGTAAACCCCAAGAGCACTATGTACTGAGAGTAAAAATAGTATGGCCACCAATAGATGGGACCAACTAAAACTGCCATCAAATGACGATGGGAGTGATCGGAGCCAGAGCGACCGGAGCTGGAGCTACTGGAGCTGGAGAGGCCGGAGTCAGCAATGGCGATCGGCGTGACTGAAGCAACGCAAAATGGACAATCTGACATAAAACATGGTATGTGGATGTGGCAAGTGGCACTTTATGAACATTCAGTCTGTCCAGGCCTCTGTTGCTACCCTAGAGCCTCGGGCAGCAACGCTCTCGGGCTGCAGGGACCTCTTGTTAATAGAATGGTACTTGGCTAAATGCATAATATACTGTAGCACATGAAAGATTAGAAACGGTTGAAAAAAATTCAATTCGAGGAGGTACTGTAATGAGAGACAGCTTGTTCTGTTTTCATGGTTTCAAACAGTTCTCCAAAATTGAGTTTAAAGACAGCAAGGAAGTTGTTACCTACACCTCTGAGCAGGTAAAAGCAAGTCAGAGCACTTGCACCTTGAAGTAGAAAATTTATTTTTGAAGTCAACCCTGCCTTTAATAGTTCATTCATGAAGTCAACTCTGCTTAATCGCAACACTCATTCAATTTTCCAAAGAAATGGGAGGGGGGGGAGGAAGCCAGAGGCCTTGGCGCTGTCCCTCGCGGGGGAGAGGGGCAGGCAGAGACCTCACATCAGAAAATTTTGCTTCTTTGCCAGTTAAAAAAACAGCAAAGTCCCCCCATTTTTGGTCTATCTTGAAGGCTTGCATATAAAAATAATGCGCATTCATCATGCCATTTCTTGTTTTTGCTCAAATGTGCAAACTGCAAATGCGTGTCCTTAGACCTTGATGCTGCTGCTCCCAGTAAAGTGGTACATCAGGTATGACCCCACCATTGCTACCAGGTTGCTCAAGGTGCATCCTCAACGTTACAAGGTTAACAGACACTTATTGCTGTCCACACCGTACTTTACTGGGAGCGACAACGTCAAGATCAACGAACACGCATTTGCGACAGCCCCGTACATATGCATAATTGTTGACCCATGCATTCAATCTCATCATGTCTAAGTGACTCTGCCCCAACATTACTCGCACAGAGAGTCACAGCTGACAACTCAGTGTGGGTGTCCAGAAATGGCTGAAATACGTATTTCCATATTAAACGGGGACGTACTTCATATTCCACTGAACTCGTGTTGGAATGCATGCTTACCGACTATGTTGAGTCAGCATCAAGACCACTTAACAGAATGCAAGGCAGTGCAGGGTGCAATGTACGGTAACCAATGCAACAACAACGCAAAAATCCGAGTAAATCCGGATTGTTATTTTGCAAGGGTATAAGTGTAGGCAGAAGCGGCAGCAGGCGCAAATACAACGGGCTGCTACGGGGGAACCTGGGAGGACCCTGCAACTTTTTTGGCCATTTTGGTATTTTTGTGTTTGATTTTTTTGCCTAATTGTAACTTTCTAATCATTGATTATGTTTGGTCATTCTTTAAAAAGTTAAAAATACCTACGTGCCGAAGATAGTTACTTTATGAATAAATAGTATTTATTGGGTCACTAAGAGTTTCATTCTACGCAGGGAAAAATTATCACCGAAGGAAGCATTGTAAAAGTGAGAAAAATTTCAAAGTGGCGAACAGTACAATCGAGACTCCACTACAAGAAAGAGTCCTTTTTCTGTTGGACACTGAAAAATCCTTAAAAAAATCTTTATTCATGTGTATGATCCTGTGTTATTGACTTCACATCATTTACTTATGTTTGTTCCAGGAGTTGCACATGAGGATTTACTGTTGGGGTCACTTTTGTCAGATGCCCTCAATTGAAACTATTTTTGTTTCACTCTTCATAAGGGGATATGCGCATATGTTCTAATTATCCATGTGTACGTCATTGTACGTAAATACTCCTTTAGAGAGGCTGACGGTTTCTGCTCTGCAGTTCACGTGTGCAGAAAAAAAATTACCGTTTAGTCGCAATGTGACGCAACTAAAATGTCTACCTCAATTGTAACGACGAAGTTGATGTTTGTAAACACGTTAACTTACTCTTTCCTGGCATTCCTTCGTGAACGTTCAACGGACACTTTAGGGAAACAAATGGTGCATAACAATTAAACGATTATGCTGCTCATTTACTCTTAGTCAGCAACAGTTCGAGTTAAAAAAGTTCGACCATCGCGAAAGTTGATTCGACGCCCACAAATTGTGATGATTGTGCTTTGGGTACCTAAGTTAAGTTAGTCCCTCAATATGGCACAATCTTTGTCTCCCTCCAAACGGTTTCAGGCCGCTGCAGTCGTCGGAGACGCGTCCAAAGTCGGAGATGACCCCAGTTATGCCGATGAAGAAGCCTCTGTGCGTGTTCGTGTACTCCACGAAGATCCATCAGTTGATAATGCGCGACTCGAAACTTGGCCAGATAGGGTCGAGGACGCCGACGTCTTGTTTGGCGTGAACATCCAGTCTCTTCGAGGAGGAAGAAGAAGTTCAACAAAGAGCAGGGCAGAAATGACGTGCGGGAACCAGCTTTGGCCCTGAGCGGAGAGAAAGGTGTGAATTATGACTGAGACAAGCCAAAAATGACGCCGCCTCTCTTGATGATGCGGCCAAGATTGTGGACATGACGAACGACAGCTTCGGTGGCGAGAACTTCACGGTTTCCTGGTCCTTCTCAGCGTGGAACGGCAATCAAGGTGGAACCTCAGCTTCCTCGCTCTACAAATGTCCCGCCAAGTAAGGGGTTCCTCGGTAGTTACTCCAATATGTGAACCGGTGATTATGCTAATCAACGAATTCACGATTTTCTTTTGCTGATTCAATCGTCAGCTACGCCCACAATGAAAAGATTGCACTACAGAAAAAGAGCTGGATTCTCCACCTTCATCAAATCTTCAGTCCATTTTTGCAGTTTTGGGCCTTTCCGATAGGATATGAAGGTCGCGGTACTTGGTGGGTCATGTGCCCGTTGTCCTTCTATATGGCTACGTACAAGTTGTGAAGTCTAACCTTTCCTTGTCACTCATTCTTCGTCCACGCACACGCAATGGCAGGAGCTCTAATCATGATGGCGTCGAGCTGCATGCTGCTGTACGTGACGTTTATGAACTCGACAAGAGTGACACAAAGATGAGCTGTGCAAAGAGGCTTCATTCCAAGGAGGATATCATTCTGTCAAGGTCTGCAGAGGACGCAACGAATGATGAGTTGTTTTTGCCAACATAGGCACAGCAAAAGACGGAGTTTAAGTCGTAGGACATCCAAAGACAGTGACAAAGAGGGGAACTTGATTAAAAGGAGGTCACATCGTTCTGAAAAAGCCAATACAAGAACTGGAAAGAATAGGGTGAAGGTCGAAAACAGGGAGAAGAAGGTCACGGCTGACACAGCAAGCAACAGTGACGTGATCCGTTCCAAGGAGAAACATGGCCAAAGGGTCAGTCAAAATCCCGGGAGATCCCGGGGGATCCAGCTGGAGTAATGGAAAGCAAAAGTCGACTAATGAGAGGCTACCTACGAGGAATGCATTAACAATGAACAGGACCTTTCATTGCGAGCTCTGCAAAAAGAAGTATTTTTTTCAAATTTCTCTGTAGTCAGTAGTGCTGAACAATCCCACCGGCCCCCGGCGAGAGTTAGGGTCTGTCAGAGGTCTGGATGACATGATGACTGTGGCGCTGTTTATCGCTGAACGAACCAAGTCCCCCAGTGAGAGCTGCCAGAATTCTGGCAGCTTTTGTCACAAAGCTTAACTGACCCACTTGTAATACGCCATTGAGTGATCAAAATAGTCCTGTTCATTTTTCAGCGTCCCCCTGTTCTGAGGTGAGCCTCCCCAGGAATCACTTTAAGGGCCTCCACTACGAGGCCAGTGAGGAAAAGCTTGAACAGATGGGCATCGACTTTTACATCTGCAATGATCACGAGATCAAGGTACACCGCCAGATTCCTGCCCAGATACGCTGGTCACAAACCTGGTAAAGCAGGAAAGGTATCACATCACGACAAAAACACAAAAGTCTCTGAAGAAGAAGTCAGCGGCTGTAAGCATGGATAAAAAACGAAGTCACAATTGACTAAAAGTTTCATAGCAGCGAGAGAAAATGAGCCGTGATTTGAAGCTGAGTTTGATTTAAGTGCTCTAGCATCAAGATGAGCACTTGAAACTGTGAACTTTTGTACTCAGATTCTGTCTCAGTGTCTAAATGATCCATTTTAAGTTGAACTTCAGCATTACAACATTCCCAGTCAGCGTAAGATATCATTAACCACCAAGCGACACTACTTACGCCAAGCACTGTAGGTGTCTCGTTCACAATCTGTAGGTTCTGTTCATGACTCTCAGTATGCTTCAACGGTTTGGAAGATTCCCCCCCAAGAGACTACAGAGTTTCCATCCACGAATGGTAAAAAAGCTGACAACGAAGTGGACAACATCTCCCTGACCTCATTAAGGAATGACCCTGACTAGAACGAGACTGCAAAGTCGATCTCGACTCGATCAAAGCCGCGAAATATATTCATTCGCGACAGTCCCAGTGACTGCAAGGATTTGGTTTCCGGAAGTAAGCACAGGGAACATACTAAAGAAAGCAATGAAAGATCTTATTGCTACTGTAGCGAACATTCCAATGACAATAAAAACGACGCAAGCTCCTTGGAACTGATGGGTAACAGGTTAGTCTGGATGGTACAGAAACTGACGAGTCCTCTAAGGGGAAGCTCAATCCCGGACGAAATAGGGGACAAGAATATGGCAAATTAACATACAAACAAACGAAAGTATCTCAGATCCGGGCCAGAGCTGTAACTGTGTCAGACGAAAGAAGCCCTCAAATGTGACAGCCAACAAACTAAGAAAAAAGGTAACCAACCATGGACTAATACGGTAAGTCTCATCTCTATGGAAGGCACAAAGGTAACCGTTTGACCTTGGAAAAGATCCAAGTGCGGAAAAAAACCAGCGGCGAACGTATGAGAGACCCAAGTAAGCGTCATGGTAACTCAGACCATAGAAACAAACTGCGAGAACTCCAACCGCGTACAGTGTGAGCCATAAAAATGTCCGTCCCGTGGAGACAAAAATAAGGTTGAGGGAGAACAAGTCAGGTCTGGGCTGGGGAAAAAGGAAAGGACGTAGAGAAGAAAAGGTGTCGAGAGGAGACTTGGAGCTGCTCGGGGACGATAGGGCGTGGGACACTTTTTATGAGTCACACGGTAAAAGAAAGCGTCCCCGTTCTCGATAAGCAAAGAAAGAATGTCAGAGTTGCACAAAAGGATGAGGTGAACTCCGATGCCAACAAAGAAGAGGCCGAGGAAGAAAAACTAAAAACAACCAGCATGAAGCACGAGAAAGCATGATTGTATTGCACACTGAACAAGCAGCTCCAGAGGGAGTGTTCAAGAAAGTGAAAGCACCACTTATTGCCACGATCATCCGGAACGACGTTAATCCTGAGAAGCAAAGGATTTCCTGGGTGTCAACTTTGGTGGCGTGAAGAAGCAGAATCTTCGTCGTCACATCCCCCGTCAGAGTGAGAAGCAACTGGATGCAAGTGCGACCCCAACAGGGTGTCCAGAACAAGTGCGACGTCAACGGGGAGCTTTGAACAAGTGCAACTATTAATCAGACAGGCGCTTATATGAAGGGCAACAACCACGCTAGCTACACAGATGTGCAGTGCGAAAATTGATTAGCACGAACAATTTCATCGTCAGTTCTGCACTCCTCAGGACTCTTTCTCTCTCTTCGCCTTATGTTTTAAGTCAGTAGGAAGACAGCGAAATTGATGAACATTAATCCACGAATGTCTTAAGCTCAATAACGAATTGCAACGACGACTGCAGCGTGCTATGGATGTCCTGTGAGTAGTGCATTAGAACGAACTCATTTTTATTCTGCTGAAAAAAACCCTTGTTTTGTTTGGCACTTAGGGACTGAAGCTGTTGGTGGTGAATAACAGCAGGTTTGAAACCCCAGCTGAGCCTAAGCTTTTGGGATCTTCAAAATGCGCCTCAAATGTGGCCCCGAGGGCACACCCCAATTGAATCTGGCAAGTTCTACCATTGAGCAAGTGTGAAGGCTTTGGCCCCGGGGTTGTTTTGAAAATCAAGGCTTGCCACAGAGCATGAGCTTGGCTTGGATCTATCACTATAAAAATTAACAAGCCCAAACCTTGGCTTTGGGCCCCAAGAATCTTCCACTCCACCAGAAGGAGCCAGGGTGCACAGCTGAACATGATCATATCCAGTTCAAATAACCAAAGCGAGTCAGAAATCAAGAGCGTCGTACTAAGTTTGGCTTCGCGTGAGCGCCGCGGATCCTGCTATTACAACAGCAGTTGCTCCAACCGACAACCAAGATCAGTTAAGAGGTTCGGGGTTGCTGGCCTTTCGGGGATGCAGCCAGACATCAGCTCGCCAGCAGTGCTGTTGTCCATTCGTGACCAGGATCACCGACACGTCACCCAGTTACATCTGTGTACAGACAAAGACGAATCTGAGGCACTTCCCTAATAATATTTGTGATAAAGTGTATGATCTTCGTACGGCACGCAGTTCAAGTGCTTTTTTGTCTAAACAGCTTTTAACCCGTGAAACCGGTTTCCTCCTTCATACGTCTATCAGGCGCTCAAGCCCTGGCCCGGCCACTCTCACCGAGTGTCTGGCCGAGAACGGCTTAAAAACACAAAATCAGAGCGGAGGTTTTTCAGAGCTGGAAAACATGGGGAACGACGACGAGGTCTACTCCATCAAGTGGGGCATTGCGGGAGCAGGGAGGATTTCGCACGACTTCGTCGCATCGTTCTCGATGCTTCACAAGTACGTATACGTATGTTTCCTTTTACGCAGTACACAAGTAGTACGTATGAAGCATCTGCTGTTCAGTAGAAGTAGAACGTGCATGTCCAGGAAGTGACCGTAGCAGCTTTGAGCAGCAGCCTCTGCTTTCGTGGGTAAGGTGACGCCGTACGTAGTTGACGCTCGCCTTGACCACGAAACATCCGTGGCATGTGTTCTGTCAGTGTACATGGTGAAGACTCGTTCACACTTCAACTTTTGCGCTGAACAACCTTTCTTCCTCCACTCGTTGAGATGCGTCCGACAGAAAGTGGAGAAATTCGAACACGACGTGGGAGAGCACGACAACATCTCAAATTGTTACAGGGAGCACATCGTGGTGAGCGTGGCCGCCAGCGACCTCGATCGTGCCCGCGACTTTGCCCGCAGGCACAAGATACCGCGTGCTTACGGCAACTATGAAGACCTTGCCAAAGACCCGGAGGTTCAGGTCGCGTACGTGGGCGTCATCGCTCCTGCACACTTGAATGTCGTCACGACCTTGCTCAAGGCCGGCAAGTGACAAAAACCGTGTGAGGTTTGCTGCATACTTTCCTAAGTTGCTCTCTCAGACAAGCACGTCTTATGCGAGAAGCCGCTCGGCCTGAACTACAAGCAGGTGAAAGCCATGACCGACCTTGCCAGGGAGAGGAAGCTCTTTTTCATGGAGGCCGTATGGAGCAGGACCTTTCCAGCGTATAACCGCATCAAGGAACTCGTGATCAACGAAGGACTTTTGGGAACTGTAAAGTTTCATAACTACTTCCAAACAATTGAATGTTTTTTGAGTATTTCTTACATTCAAGCCGCTCAACATCTCGCTGTCCTTTGGTCAAAAGGACAACCACCTGCCCGGGCAGCGCTTGGCCAGGAGAGAAACTGGTGGTGGAACCGTCCTGGACTGGGGTGTCTACTGCATTCAGTTCATCCTTGCTATCTATGGGTGCGAGAAGCCAGAAAAGGTGCGTGTAGACGAATGCATGCTACTGTGGCATGAACCGACTTATCATTGGTGTGCCTTGTAACTTACAATCTGTTGCATTGTATCTTACAATTTGTAAGAGACAAAAAATGCAATGTGACAGTAGACAGAAGGGACAGGAAGACAAAAGAAATGCCTAATGCTAACTCGAATGGGTGAAGAAGCGACCATGACACTTTCTGTGACTCGCAACAGCTGTTGCGTACTTCATGGGATACATGAGTGACACATACTGTAGTAGTAGGAGGCAGGCCAGTGAGAACGTGCACAGGGTTTGTCATAAGTTGAGTCCAGTGGACTTTATCACTGGTAGAGTTAAGGTTACTTAATCTTAATTCAGTTGGAGGGGGTCGTGAGAAGATGGTCATACTGTCCCTACCTCAATGAGGAGATAAGGAAGATTATTCGCACTTTCTTCATGGATGCCAGATTCAATCCGAGCATAGTAAGTCAGACAGTTTGCACTGTCTCACACTTTGCCAGGGTGGGAAATGTCAGGTGGATTCAGGCCCGGCTTAAGATAAAAGAGTGGCCGGTCAACCAACTTAAGGTTCCAGCTTGTTCGTACGATCGAAAGATATACACGTATCGGGGAACTTTGACCTGAGTACAGCCGCAAGCTGTTTGGTGGGATCAAGAAGAGGGTGATGAAGCAAGAGGACTACGAGCTTGAATCAGCTCCAAGATTGACGGGGTATCATTGGCATTGATCAAAATCATAGCGATCTAGTCAGACAAATGTGGAAGTTGAAGGTTTCAGGCGTCAAGGACCCACTTTGCTGAAACCGTACGAAAACTATTGAGATCAAGTGGAACCCTAGGGCAGGGATCAAAGAGGCATATCCAAAAACATTTGTCGAGATTAATTGGTTTTTTACGACGCTGAGCCTTAGCTTGCCTTTTTTCCTACGTGTTCCTGCATGCCTCCCACTTGTTCCTCTTGCTGAAGTCGGTTTCAAACGGGGTAAGGGGCATTGCTACGCAGTGCCCAGCAGAAGGAGAAAATCTGGTGCCCAATCCGAACTTCATAAACATTGACTTTTTCTGTAGATCCAAGCATCCGCCCTGGCCGTTAACCATGAGGGCGTCGACCTCGGCGTAGTGGTTGGCATGCAATTCTCCGGCGGGAGGGTGGCGACGTTCTGCACCGACCTCAGGATCGACCTCCAGTGTCATGCAACCATCTCGGGAACGAAGAAAAGACTAAGAGTATGCTCGCCTTCAAGATGTGACTTTTGAACCACCCTGTTTGAACGGCTCCGTCCGGTGTTTCGTCAAGTGTTTTTCGGTGTTGTTGGAACACTTCGACGTGGTCGTTTTGGATTCACAGCGCGCTTTGTGGTCATATTCATTCTTTTTTTCGCTGAGCTAGAGTTCCTACATCACAGGATCTCCTCACATCCGTAACCTGTGGTACAAAAAAATTGATTTATTCAACCTCAACAGGGTGGCTCTGAGTAGGGAGGGTTCAACTTTAGAAGCTGAGTCCCAGGAGTCTGAAAGACAAATCAGTTACTAAATTCATAGGTTTCACCTCCATTCTGGGCCCCCACCCAAATCATCTTGAACAACGAGACTGGCCAAGAGATCACTGAGAAGTATCCTCTGCCCATCGGCGCCAAGTACCCCTTTAATTACACTAACAGTCAGGTATGTAAGCATGCCGAGCAGTGAATAGTCCAGAGAGGCTCACCCGTGCGATGGTATTTTCCAGGGTCTCCTATATGAAGCCGATGAGGTGAGACGCTGCCTCCAGCAAGGTCTCACCGAGTCTCCGGCACTCACGCACAAGGAGTCCGAACTCATCGCTGAGATCCAAGATGAGATTCATAGGCAGATTGGAGTGTCGGTCTACAGGGCTTGAAGAATCTGGGGAAAAGGATTTTTCTCGAAGTTTATACTCTTTCTGTTGCTCTGTGCGCACCTGCGTGACACATGCTTAATTAGTTATGAACCATCAACCTACCTGTATTTTCATGAACACGAATCTTTAAGGCTCCTTAAGTTATACAAACGAATCCAAAATCGAGGATTTTTCAATTCTTTGGATGAAGATTTGTGATGAAACAATGAGGTTCTCATATACACGGTGGAATTGAACGCTCACACTCAAGTGAAAAATTCGAATGTTCGGCATGCCGCTGATTGGTCGCCGCAGACGTTAGTCAAGCGAACAACTTAATAGCGATTTGAGAAAGCACCTGTACAACCTCTTGGTCGTCTTGATCGCAAGAAGGCTGACTCACAAGACGCGACATCTGATGACCCTCGTATAAAAAGGTTGCTCAATTGTTGGTCCCCCACTTAGTGTTCCAAGCAAGGTACGAGATCAAGGAGATCAGAAATATCCAGGAGAGAACCAGAGCAATGGCCACAAAGTGGGGTATCGTGGGGCTCGGCACAGCGGCCAACGACTTTGCAAATGCCGTCAATACGCTGTCAACGTAAGTATATCTATTTTTTACGTTGTTCAACTCACACAGTAAGTGTGTACAGAATGGAATGCTATCATGTCAACTCCAGGGAGGAGCACAAAATCGTGTGCGTCGCAGCTCACAAGCTGGAAAAAGTCCAAGAATTTAGCTCCGAGCACTCTGTGGACAAGGCCTATGGCAACATCGAAGACTTGGCGGAAGACGCTGACGTAGAGGTTGTTTTCATCGCTGTCATCACTTCGAGACACTTCAAGATCACCAAAATGATGCTGAATCACGGTGTGCAAGCTCGGCTGCATCTACTAAGAGTAGTCAACGCTGCAACGAGAATGAGACCTTTTTTTTCTCAGGCAAGCATGTCCTTTGCCAACCACCCTTAGCCATGACTCCAGCACAGGTCCAGTTGTTGGCGGATCTGGCCAAGAGCAAGAAGCTCTTCCTGATGGAGGCCCACTGGTCAAGATTCTTCCCCCTCTACCAGAAGGTCAACAGGGTCGTGCATAAGAAGAAGAAAATTGGACCGGTAAATGAATCATGCTGCAAGAATGCACCCTTTCCTGCCGACAATGAAATTTCTCCAGCCTTTGAACATTGTGATGACGATGGGGAAGCAGTCAAAGGGCAAGCGCATGACACAGGAAACTCGGGCCGGCGGGACCGTATTTGTCTACGGCTCCAACTGTATCCAGCTGGCGCTCATGATCTTCGGCATAGAGAAACCAAAGAAGGTGGGTCAACTTCGGATTTAGAATGTTCCTTAGACTAATGGACTTAGAATGGCACTTTCGGACCCTTTCCCCATGAAAGCTGAGAACAGGTACTGACTACTTTCAGATTGTGGCCTCCACGGTGGGGCTGAACGACGACGGCGTTGACACCGGGGTCAGCGTTTCCATGTATTTTTCGGACTCAAGAGTTGCCACATTCGTTACAGACCCTAAGGCGGAGATGCCTAGTGAGGCCACCATATCGGGGGCTGCAGGAACGGTCAAGGTTAGCGAGGGCATGGAATTCTTTTGATTCTTTGCTTAACTTTTTAAATGCGGATTTACACTATCACACATCTTGCATAAAGGGACACTCTGGATGCATCAGTGTGGAGAACAAATGAATCTGCCGGCATGCACCAAGCCTTGCACCATCTCTTATCTGAGTTGATCGAGAAAGGTTTCGCGAGCAGAAGTCAACTTGTCTCGTCGAGGATAGTCTTCTTCCATTCTCGGCGTCCTCGCTGATGTTCGTGTTCTTTTCCAGATTGGAAGTCGCTTCTGGTGTCCCACCGAGTTCACACTCATCCAGAAGGACGAGGTGAAAAAGACCAAGACGTTTCCACTCCCGTCTGGAGAAAACGAAAAGTTCTCGGCACCCAATGGTATAGGACTCGTGTACCAAGTAAGATGGATGACTGGATCATTCACAGTGTGGGCTTCACAATGTGACGTTCACGTGCCTACTTGTTGAGGATTCTGTCTTCCCCTTCCCCTCCAGGTCGAGGAAGTCCGTCGGTGCCTGAAAGCTGGACAGCTGGAAAGTCCTTCCATGAGGCTGGAAGAATCTGTGCTGGCAGCACAAATCTCGGAGGAAGTCAATCGACAGATTGGAGTGAAAGTGGATGAAAAGTGAGGAAGGCGGAGGTTTTTCTTTTTGCTGTTCGTGTTACGTTGTTGGTTGCCGTGTTTGTTTGCTACTCTAGGTTAGAAATAAAGTAGAGGGGAAAGTCATTTTGAGTCAGGGTCCCTACTATTCGTTCTTCATGTGTTACTCTCTACGAGCCCTACGAGCACTTGAAGTCAACTTTTCTACTTTCCTTCTTTACTGTCCGTAAAGTGTCGGAGACGGGGTTAATTTTTGGAATCTGACTGAATGCTCTTTGGAGTTTGCCACCTAAAAAGGGAACGCAGGTGTAGCTAAATGATACTTTTTTCTATCTTAAAAAAGGGCTGACATTTGAAAATTGCTCAGCAAGTGTTTAAATCATTTGCTTTATATACCAGGAAATGTCTCGGACACTTTAAATCGCTTAAAAATCTTGTTTTTTATTTTTTGTTAATATGTCATAAGATAGTGAATATGCAGTATAGCAGAAGGTCCCAGAAAAGTGAAAAAAAACAGGTTAGAGCAAAATGTTTGAGAGAAGGAAAAAATCACCATGCACAATATGTAGTGTGAGGTGTTTTTTGCCTTACTTTTGTTTACTACAGTCATGCAAAACCTCATCAAGAATCAATACTGATTAGTCTGTTTTTGTGCCTGAAAACAAGTGTGGATTCAGCATTCGTTTTCTGTGCACCCATCTGCAAGCTACCAGCTTTCTTGAAGAGCTCCCTGATGACTATCAGAGCAGTCTGGAGGTTTAAAACTTTGGCAGAGGATCACCAAGCTGTAGAAGGCTGTGAAGAAGGCCCCTTTCATCATAGCAAGTTCAAATTTTATGACGTAAGTAGTAAACATGCCAGGCATCATTTCATGTTCCGTAACCCTGTGCCTATCTTAGCCGCAACCATATCAGTGCCATATCTTAGCCATATCAGTGCCGCAACTCTCATCGTTACTTTTTAGGCGTCCGGGACATTTCTGTGCACCTGGTGCATAAGCGTCAATGCTGGTAAATGTGTCCTTGCAACTGGGTGGTTCCAGGTTTTCTGCATCTGGGGAGTAAAATTGACCGGTGTGAGTGTGTGTGTGTGAGGGAGAGAGAGAGAGAGAGAGAGAGAAAAGGTGCATTTGCGTGTGTGTGTATATGAGCTGGAGGTGAATTTCAAGACCAATATGAGGTCAAATGTGCGGTAAAAATTTTCCACATGCATGTGCAGAAGAAGTGAGTCGGGCTGGCTTGGATCTGAGCAAACCTGGCAAGCCAAACTGTGACTTGGCTAGGCATGACCCATGGAAAGAGAGATTGCCGCCATCCCTACAGTCAGGGTCAGCAGTCTTCAGCCATTGAAAATCATGAACAAGAATATCGTCATCCTGTGATGAACTGTCAAAGCAAAATCCACCTCCAACCCTTTGGCAGGCAGGATTGGGGCGGGTCCTGCCTGCCATACAAACTTATAGTGCTAGCACCCAGGCAAAGGCGAGTAACTACTATATAGGACCAGAGTACAAAATTGGCTTCAATTGCAATAACGGACGTAGAAAACGAGTTCCTTTTTATTATGTGCATCGCTAATTATTTGAGTCATCATCTGCAGTCAAGGACAAAAGTCCATGAGAATGTGGTGTTTTCCATTGCATGCATCGACAGTATCACTCGTCGTCATGTTCTGTAGCTGTTTCTATTGATTCTTGTCAGGAATGGGTACTAGATGGCGCCACCGAATGCACAGCCCAAAGCCGTAGATAGATATGTCACCGACGAAGGCACCTTAAAAAGAGCATTGACTCCTCGCGAAAATCCAAGCATCTTCCACAAACTTCTTGCTCCCTGAGGCCGTCACGGTAATGATGGCCAGCTTAGCAAAGTTTTCAGCATTATTAATTTTTGTTTTTCAAGCTTCCTTAGATATGCAATGATGCTAATATAAATAATGTATAATGACAAAGTATGAAGAGTTATGAAAGAGCCTGTCAGAACAGGAGAAACTTGCAATGAAAGCATAGCAGCTAATGGAAGGCAGGCAAGTGAGGCCTTTGCATTTAGGGCCTGTTACCCTTGGTGCGTTCACGCAAGGAGCCCGCAAACGTTTAGGACGTTTTTACATGACACATGAGTAATATACACCAGTGAAGTTTCTTACCTTTCTGAATATTCACACACAGTTTGACCCAAATATGCTGTACATCTATTTTTTATTCAACCTCAATGGAAAGAAAAAAGAAGTAACATTTTAAGAGGGAAGATAACTTAAATGTAAAAATTATGATTTCGTATCACATGTATAACATCTGATGGGACTGTGACTGTTTATCAGTGCAGGGAAGGTGTCATGAATTGTTGAAAGCATTTTATTAGTGTCCGCAAAGACACTCTTTTAACCAAATATACAGTCGACGTAGAATTGGCTGCTCCGTACCCAGATCAGCTGTTTAAAGTTGCTTGGTTCTTGCAGGGTCCATGGAGGTAGTAGTCAACCGAAACATAATTTTTTTGGTCGGGCCGAAACCAAATATTCCTCAACTTGCGAACGTCGAGTATGTAGCCGAATTGAAAAATATTCGGCCGATGTAATCCTCTTTGTCTGACAACAGAAATTTCTTGTTTCTGTCGTCAAAGAGGGCGATGAATAACTGCTACCGAGGGCCACTCAGGACAGGGTTGCCGGGCTCCTACTGTGGGATGCCAATGGAAATACTAATAGTGCTCAACCGCCATCAAGCTTAGCACTTGATAATGTAGGCAATTGAGACATCTGTTTGGTTTATAATGTTCAGAACCATTCACAAAGTGAGGACCATAGGGCCAGCGCCTGTTTGTTGAGGAACTTGAGCTACCACGACAAAATTTTGCCTGGTGTGGCTATGCCAAATCGGCCCTTCGGCCCAACATGTCCATTCCATCTATTCTATCACCGCCCTTTCAAAGATGGTCAATGTTGTGTTCACAACGATTAACTTTTTCAGGTCAGTCAGTGAATGGTTGACCTCCGACGTTGAGCTTCCTCCACAATTTTTCTGACCGAAAGAGTATTTCGAGACAGACTTTTTCCGCCGAACATTTATTTCCGGAAGAACTGCCGATTTTCATCATTTCGGCCGAATATTCGGCAGATACATTACTCCGTTGACTCCACTAGTGGAGTGAGGCTTCTGCTCGGAGGAAAGCACGTCATTCTTGAGCCACGTACTTTGTTGTCCACATAAGGGCTCTAACATTAAGCAGGCAACAAATGCTGGAAGGCCCCATACGTCAAGGCCCCAAGTGCAAACGGCCCCATACAAGGTCGTGAATGTAAAGGCCCGATCTGCCATGGAACTGCCAGCCAACATGTATGAGACCTCCATCAAAACCTATTGGGAGAGACTTTGTAAAGCTCTCAAAGCTAAAGGCCATGAAATAAATTATTCAGCAATTATTCGGCAAAGGGATGACTAATACTTTTGTCTCATGAATTCTTGACCTTCATATTCATATAGATCGGTTCATATTGCATGCACAAGATTTGATGTCCTGTAAAAAGACTCACCTCTCACTTCATATTCACTTCATTTCTCTTCATATAAAAAAATATGAAATTGCCGAGGGGAACTGTCGCGACGAAAACGACTGTTTGTACAAGATGATTGTGTACGTTGGGGGCACGGACGTAAATATACATGGATGGCGGATAGGCGTGGACGTATGTAGGAGAGTAGTGTCATTCAAATCAACAGCTGAACAACAGCTACACAGTACCGAAAATTGGTGCCCATGCAAAAAGTAAACACATCAAGCATCACAGAAGTAAATATTATGGTCAGCACAACTTGCAGCTGGGGCAGCTGTTGCAAGGGCTTGTTAGCAGTGAAGCATGGTGACTTGTCCAGCTCAAACATGTGGAAGCAGGTCTTCTTACCACATCTAACGATGTCATCTGTCTGGGGGCATCAGTCC
>JAAUXU010011519.1_pt1 | contig 44809 bp, 29 predicted proteins | sample 7278151 | NCBI WGS metagenome assembly JAAUXU01 (sample SAMN14350113, study PRJNA611818) | marine sediment metagenome | isolation source: surface marine sediment (1.8m) | place: French Polynesia: Moorea | collected 2018-08
ATTTTAGTTCTACACAACATCAGTCATTGTCACAGCATGCTGTATATACTACTACACTGTATCAAGAGTATGTGATGATGAGAGATCGTCTTCGAACAATGCCTTATTGTCTTAAGAAGAAAGATTGGTGCTACTCAACCTCTGCATATGTATGTAATCAATATTCTGAAACATTGACAGTATATCTAATACATCGCTCACTGAAATAAAACGTTGCAAGTGCAAATGTTGATTACCTCAATGCTGCTTCGTGCACGTGTGAATCTGAAGTCTGGCGCGCAAAAAGCACATTTTCGCACATGTCTTGTCAGCGCTCTAATGATGCTAAAATCGAGGTTGTTCCAAAAAGTTGAGGGTCTTTCTTAATGACACTTTAGTGCTAGAAAAAGTCAGCACAGTCAACGACTTGACTTCGTGCACAGCACTTTGCCTTCTGATGGATCTCGTGGTCAGACGGTCAACGAGAAAATGAGATTTGCGCAAAATGTCAGGTAGTTTCCCGTGATTGTGCAAAAAGTGAGGGGGGTTATTGAGCAAAATTTTGGCACAAATCGTGTTTTTTGCTATATTTGAACTTGCGAAAATCGAATACTTCCGTTTATGTCCACAAATAAAGCTGCACTGATTCTGTGTTAGGCCCATGCGAACTTATGCTCAAAATTCGCAGCTGAGGCCGAAAAGTATTCGGGACTTGACGAATAATTTGGGAAATGACTTTCGGGAACAAAACGGAAATTCCTGTTTTAACGGTTTCCTCCAAGCTGAGGCAAAGAAATCACTGTAAAAAAGGCATCATTCTGTATTCTGCATTTGGCAGACACTCTGCTAGTCACAACTACTACAAAGGAGCACCAGATGTTCAGGACTTCTTGAGCCACGTCCAAGACAGGGTTGCCTTCCCACGAAGAGTCCCAGTTTCACGTCTTGTGTCCGAACCGGGCTCGATAAATGACCCCGTGCAAACCGTTTCACATCGATCCTGTTCTTGAGTTAAAGTTGTGCAGAATGTAAGGAAATAGTACTTATTGCAGCACAATGTAGGCAGGAGACACTTGGGCAGAAATAAGGTCTGAAACATCATCAATTGGTTGACACACTGTACAGCTTTGGCTTATTGAATTTGAAGGTCCTCATCTAAGTAGAGAGTCTCTTAAAGAGCTCACTGAGGACGCAATAAAGACTTCAACGATCGCTGTTTGTCACCCTAATGAAAATGCTCAGGGTTCCCTCATGCTTCAAGAACTCTGGGCCAGAGTTGGCTGCTCCAGACTCCTACCAGAAGGCGTCCAACTGCTGGCAGTACTGCGACCAGCACGCTCAGTGCACAACCTCGGTTTGCTGTGAACAAACTCTACATCTTCGACGTCTTCATGAACAACTTGGGCGACATAAGATGCACCCCTGTACCGTCAAACGACGGTATCAAGTTCCGGACTCCAATTTTACTGCTGCGGGCGCAATACAAAACTTGTCACTCGTTCACAAGAACAAGGCAAGGAAGAGCGCAAAATGTCCAGCGGCACGATCAATGGCGGCTACGACGACGACCACCACAACTCCCCCACCCAGGAGGACACGGTGGTCGACCCGATGCCCAGCCCCAAGCTGGGCATCGGGGTGATGGGGAATTCTCCCAGCCTAGGAGCTTCCAGTGTAGATGAAGAGTCTTCCATTGATCCGCTCGACCGCCGGAAGTCGTCGGTCAAGCAAAGTCCCTTAATCCGGAGGATCCATGATCGTCTGAGGGCGTCGGGGACATCGCAAAGAAGCTTCAAACACTACCTGACCAAGGAGGCTCTTCCACATGCTGACAATTATAGGCATAGGCTATCCTTTCCGACGGGTAATCATTGTGCTCAGTTGACATCTGCTCGGACAGGATGAATAACCGCTGCTTAGAGCGTTTCGCCTAAATGAATATAAATATTGCAAACAGTTGCTTTTGCTCAGGATCTCCAAGTCACGAGCGACCAACTCTGGATGAGCTACTGGACAAGGACGCAAAACGTCGTGCAAGCAGCATCAAGGGATGGAGGTTGAAGAAGGTCACAACCACTGACTCAGCCACTGAGGCAGACAAGGCTGAGGGTGGGGATGAGATCGACGGCTTGGAAGGATACACATGGACTGCTAAAAGTTTGCATCGTTTCACAGGTGTGGTCAAGTTCGGCTGGATCGGAGGCGTTTACATCCCGTGCCTCCTCAACATCTGGGGCGTCATGCTGTTCCTCCGTCTCACTTGGGTGGTCGGACAGGCTGGACTGATTGAAGGACTGATACTGATCACTCTGGCCAACGCAGTCACGTTCATCACGGCGCTCTCCATGTCAGCCGTGGCCACCAATGGGCAGGTCAAGGCCGGCGGGGTCTACTTCATGATTTCCAGGCAAGAACACAGATATTTAAGACTGTTACGCTGGTGGACCCATGTTTAAGACCATGCAACTGATAAGTGTGCTGTTCGAACACTGTCAGGTCTCTTGGGCCTGAGTTTGGCGGCGCAGTCGGAATGACGTTTACCCTGGCCAACGCTATCGCCGTGTCCATGTACGTGATCGGCTTCTGCGAGTCTCTCCTCGACGCCCTGCTCCATTTTGACGTCGGCGGAGTATTCAACTCGCGACTCAACAACGTCCGCCTGATCGGCGCCGTCACCTTGACAGTTGTTCTGGCTATAGCAGTTGTCGGCATGAGTCTCGTCAACAAGGTCCAGAACGTCCTGCTGCTGCTTCTGGTTGCCTCTCAGGTATGCTGTTCTTCAGCATAGTATTATGCACATGCCAAGGAGAAAATCATGAGAGCCAAGGCTCAAACTTCACTTGTTCACGCAAATCCACGTGCTCTCCTTGCAGATTGACTTCTTGGTTGGCTCAGTGATGCCTCCCAAGGATTGGCAGCGCGCAAGGGGCGTCGTGGGCTTCAACCTGACCGTCTTAGAGCAGAACCTTTGGTCGGACTACCGCGAAGACGAAGGTCGCCAGATGAACTTCTTCGGCGTGTTTGCGGTCTTCTTCCCGGCCGTCACCGGCATCGTGGCGGGTGCAAACATAAGCGGAGACCTGCATGATCCCAGCAGCGCAATCCCCAAGGGAACGCTGCTCGCCATCCTCACCACCTTCGTCTCATACTTGCTCTACGCGTGCATCATTGCGTCCTCCACCATCAGATTCGCATCCGGAGACATCTCAGAAGTAGTCAACAACTCCTTTGCCGACTGCAATCCAGATCGCGAGTGTCTCTTCGGATCCATCCCCAGCCAGCAGACAATGCAAACAATGTCTCTGTGGGGTCCGCTCGTGTCTGCGGGTTGCTTTGCAGCCACGCTTTCCTCGGCCATGGCCTCTCTTGTTGGAGCTCCCAGAGTCTTCATGGCCGTGGCCAAGGACAAGCTCTTCCCTGGCATCGAGTGCTTTGGCAAGGGTTGTGGGAGCAACAACGAACCGATGAGGGGATATCTCTTGGTCTTCGCGGTCTCATTGGGTTGTGTTCTCGTAGGTGACCTGAATCAGGTAACTGACGCATGCTTGCTGTATATAACTACTTTGAGTTCACATATACATATACACGATATATAAGTACTTTTTTTGAAAAATGATAATTTTTCAGCCTAGGTTTTTGGCTTTTGACAAAAATATTTAGATCCCACTAAACCACTTTTTTACGGCCCATTTTCGATGTGCACTTTTAACTCAAAGTTTCACAAAATGCTGTCTGTAGTAAGTGAAGTGGACACTTCATGTTTTAGCCACAACTTTTGACTGTATTGAGCTGCAGAGGTGGTTCAAAACTCTTTAGAAAGCTAAGAAGCTCCTCTTAAACTGACTTGATTTGCACTTTTGCTGTAGGACCAGTTATTTCTTCACAATACAGTCAAACTTTCACGTAGTCATCGTGACGTTGGCAACAAAAATCGCGGTCGGGGGTCGTGTGAATAACCTCCTGTTACAACCAGGTGGAGGAGGCGGTGCCAATAACCACTTTGTTCTTATGTTCTGTATATAGCGTTGGTGATTTGCAGGTGTCAAGCCTGTTATCCAACTTCTTCGTGGCCACCTACGCCGTGATCAATTACGCCGTGTTCCACGCCGGCATCACGCGCTCTCCAGGCTGGCGACCCTCCTTCCGCTGTCATAATCAGTGGGTGTCGCTGCTCGGCTCAGTCCTCTGCATCGCCGTCATGGTGCTCATGGACCCGAAGACCGCATTGGCTACGCTGGTCGTGCTCCTCGTCCTCTACGTGTGGGTGCGGTCGAGAGCGCCGCGAGTTAACTGGGGATCTTCGTCGCAATCGCAGTCGTTCGTCAGCGCACTTAAGGCCGTCCAGACGCTGGCCAGGGTTGAGGATCACGTGAAGAACTATCGACCAAAAGTGATTGTACTGTGTGGAAGTCCCCCAGACCGACCTCTTCTGGTGGACTTTGCCAACCTCTTAACCAAAAGAATCTCACTCCTGGAGTTAGTTCACGTGGTGGGCGAAGACACCGACGTCAAGATGATTCGCGCTGCGAAGGAGGAAGTCAACCGCTGGCTGCGCGAGAGCAAAGTCAAGGTTTGGTCACGGTAGAACTATCTACTTGACGAACATGTAGAACTTCAAAAAGAACTGTAACATCGTCAAGATACGACGTTGGCAAGCCTCACTTTGCCATTGCTCACGAGATTTAAGTTGGTCTCTCTGCATTCTTCAAGATGTCATTCCTTGTGCAGGCGTTCTATTCGGTGACCCGAAACCATTCTTACGTGGAGGGCGTTCGTGCAGCCATCGAGCTGAGCGGACTGGGCAAGCTCAGTCCCAACATGCTGTTGGCGGGCTTTGCCGAGCACTGGTGGTTGGAACCTGACCAAGCTGACGAGTACTACAAAGCCCTCCAAGTCGCATTCAACATGCACCTGGCAGTTGGAGTCCTACGCGTCAAAGGAGGACTTGATCTGTCCGATGTAGCTGGAGCAAGAGAGCAGGTACTGTTCAGCTCAGTTCCAGGTGGACCACGTAATCAAAAGACATTTCAAAGGAGCGTTGACTACAGTGCTCACATGTGCGTTTTGAGTAACTCATGCTTTCGGAATTGTTGTATGGCTTTTTTATATATAGTTATAAGTTTTATATATATGAATTTGTTATATAGCTTATTGCATGAAAAGTTGTTCTTTAAGTAGATTTGGTCTCTTAGGTGATGAGAACAAGCAGACAGGTGTCTGAAGCATCAGAAGCTTCACAGTCTACAAGGAACAACTCGATGGTTGATGTTGTGGCCGCCGCGGAGACCGCCTTCTCCACGAACCCGATCGACGAGCACGTAGTCCGGCGCATGACTCAATTCCGGGACAAGACCCACAAGGAGGGCGTCATTGACGTATATTGGTTGTTCGACGACGGAGGGTTAACGCTGCTCCTGCCTCACATCCTCACCACCAGGGCCAAATTCGCCAAATGCAGACTCCGCGTCTTCTTTCTATCCAACAACTGCAACGACGTGCAGGCTGAGACTAAGAGCATGGCCGCTTTGCTGAACAAGTTCAGGATCGAGTTCCAAGACGTCATACTACTGGCAGACGCAACCAAGCGGCCGTCTAAACAAACGAGGTAGAGGAAGCCTTATGAGGACGCTCTGACGAAAGTTGCCTTTAACGCCAATTCTGCAGTCATTCTTGTTGCACTTCTCCTTCAGAGACGACTTTCACCGCCTGACGGCCAACTTGCCAGGCGCTCAGCCACGCTGCTCCAACGCCACGATGACACGACGCCTCTCCAAGACAAGGAACTTGTCCGCAATCCCTTCCCTGGAGTCCGAGGCCAGCGGCGACGGTGGGGGCGGCTACCGTTACCACTATCAGCCAAGAGGCAGCATGGTGAGCGAGACCGACTTGGCCAGACACCTGGATCGCACCCTTTTCCATCTGCGCATCGCGGAGATCGCGCGTGAGAACTCGCAGAATTCGGCCCTGGTGGTGATGACCTTGCCGCTACCAGAGAAGGATCTTCCCCACGCGCTCTACTTGGCCTGGTTGGACTTCCTCAGCAGGAAGATGCCGCCTTTCTTGCTGGTCAGAGGCAATCAAGAGTCCGTCCTCACTTACTATTCGTAACGTAGATCACGAGCTGATCTCTTCAATGACGGGGACTAAAAGGACCTTTGCAACTTTATGCTATCTTCGCTGAGCTACGTATTTGACAATGCTGCACATACTTAAGTCACAACCAGGTATGACTGAATGAAAGAACAGTCAAACGGTTTCTTGGATGTCTGATCTGATCTGTCAACTTGCTTGAACATGGACTTGGTCGGCAGCGTCCGGAGAGAAGGGAAGAACTTGAGTATCGCATTTCTCCCGTCAGCCACTCTTGACATGATCTCCAGCAATCATTCGTGAATCTCGTGTCATCTTGGACTTGGGGTCATTTCTTTACATAAGGGAAGGGCTACGTCAAGGATACAGAGACGATGGATTAGGAAACGCTGATAGAATCTATTCCAAGTGATGCTCATAGCCCTTGGGGCTCCTGATCAATGGATGAGAGCAGATGAAATAATAGCGGTTGGTACTGACAGAAAGCCCTCTTGATGTGTCATCACTTCTTAAAAAAGGATTTGGCTTCGCTCTTACAAAAATTTTGTGCTGAAAACATTTGAAAAATGCTGGGAGGTCCAAAATATTCGGAAGCCACTGCCCAGAGCACTCCACGTTGCATACGTCGTCGTCGTAGTTTGTATACGAAATGAAAAACACAACATCATCTTCTGTGTAAGTAATACTTTAAAAGTGGGTCCCGCTAGCCTGAGCGTCTGCTCAAGCAGATTCTACCTTGTCCAGTGAGTCCAGGGTATCGTTTGAGGAGCACCTATGGATTCCATAGAACAACCATCATTTGCTGCACGTCTTTGGAAGCAACTTGCATACCTTCTTCCCCTCTCACCTGGTCAAGTCAGACAGCTCGTCAAAGTGCTTCTGCTTCTTCCTCACGTTCCAGTGTAAGCACTCAGCCAGGGAGGCGAACCAGTCGGAGATCTGGTCCTGCGCACAGATCGACGGGACCGGGTAGATCGAGGTGGTCACACGGAGGCTGAAACACATGTCGGCAATGAGGCCCTGAGGGTTGGAAGAAATGGAAAGGACCATTGCAGTTGGGAATTGGGGAGGGGGTGGATATGGATCATGTTCAAAATGATGGAAGGGCGAGAGAAACGGTCCGCCAAAGGCTACATGGCCAGTATGTACACGTTCCCTTTGAACAGGCTGAAGGACACGTTGAACGCCAACCAGCCACCACCGGATAGGAAGAGAGAGAACAGGACAAGAAAAAACCAATGTAGGTGTGCTGAGTCCAGCTTGAACAGTAAAGCTTTGGCAATGTCAAGCAGAGAAAGTGAAGCAAGAGAGGTCTTAGTTTCCCCTGAACCAAACGCTTGGATGGCATTTGTCTCCTCTCCTCTAACCTGTCTCTCTCTTCCAATGCCTGGTGGTTTCGGCCGTCTAAATATATGTAGGCCGTGTTCCTGGTGTGGGGGTTCAGCGTCACCTGGGGCAGGGGAGATGGGAAAAGATACGTTATTGATAGTAGGAAGACATTCAGACCTCTCTCCGTGACAAAGCTCTTGACGCTTCCGACCGTCGAAGGAGACCCAAGCTGTGTTGCGACTGTCTGGAGACACAGAAATCTGAAGTGAGGATAATCATGAGAATCGCGAAATGAACACTCGAATTTGCAAGTCAAATTGCTTTGACTTTCTTCATCACACCAATAAAGATCTCAGCAGTCAAGCACGTGACCACTTCACAATGTTGGCGCAGGATACCTTCAATTCTACGCCCGCCGGTACCACAATGGGTCTGAATGAAAGCGAGTGCGGGCAGATGGGGGTGACCATGATGGCTGGCACGGATGGGTGGATCATGGACGCACCGGCGGCCACGGCGTACGCGGTCGAGCCCGTCGGTGTGGAAATGATGAGACCGTCGCCCTGAACGGACGTGATCAGCTTGCCATCCAGGTACAGGTCAATGTTGGACAGATACGGTGAGGGGCCGCGATCAATGACAACCTGCGCCAAGATGAGTGATGTCTCACTTTCTCTCTTGGCATTTGTCTCCCTCACCTCATTCAAGACCAGCAGGTCGGTGGCAGGCCTGACCCCGTGGGACGGCTTGTTGTTGTTGTCGCCCGGCGAATGGTCCTTCTTCATCACTATGCAGCGCAGGCGGCTGCGAAGTGTGAGGGCTGCGTGGCCTGGGAGTGAATGACATGAGTGTCAGCATCCAATATTGCATACGACTGCACATGTAGTACGCACTTGCACACGTTCCAACAGAGAGATGCCTATGTACGCATACAGGGTGCGGGGAAATATTAGCTTAGCATGGAAATATTGCTCTGGCGCCAAGTATTTTAATTGTTACGCCAAGAAAGAAAAGGCTGGCGTAAGCATTCTCAAATGCTTACGGCGACAAAACGAAGAACAGAGACCATGACTGTGTGTATAGTGCAACTAAAAGCTCTTCTGAGAGGCTTGGTGGAAAATCAGTGCGCTTCGAATCATCCCTTCACGCTGCTGGACCACACCATCATGTGCATCAAGCAGTAGCGTCATCATGGTGTAGGCCGACACTAATGTCAGGACGGTCACCGTCTGGGCCAGCAAGAAAAGATTCAGTGAGGGGGGAACATGTACACAACGCAGGCTACGGTGATCCTGCAGACTTTTTGTCACACCCGTCTCCACTTGTGGACTTCCCACAGCCCATCTGGAGGCTGCCCCTTCCTGCCTTCCCAGGAATCTGCTCCGTGTAACAGGTGTGTCTCAACTCCAATGCTGCTAACGCAAATGCAGCCGGAGCCACGAAGGGTCAATACTTTCTCCCACCTTCTAGGACGTGTGTGATCTGTTGTTCGAAGTTCTCGACCTCAAATGGCGTGAGGAACCCCAGGGACCCCAGGTGGAAAGCCATGACTGGCGGCACCGACAGCTGGAATAGGGAGGACGCATACAGCAGGGTTCCGTCGCCACCCAGGCAGATGATGAAGTCGATCTTGTCCGTGAGGTCGTCTTTGCCCTCGGAGAAGGTCCTCAGCTTATCCTGAACACATAGACGGTCGGTGGAGACGAACATTTTCAAGGCAAAGCAAATGTTCGTTTACCTTTATGTATGAGAAGTGTGAATTTTTCTTGAGGAGCGAGTCTTCCAGCACCGCTGCCTCCACGTAGACGAACATGTTCTTCTCGCTGACGAGCCAGCGGACGAGCTGGATGAAGGGGGGGATCACGCTGGCATCCCTCACCTTCTTGATGACCAGCACCGTCTTGGGTGCCTTGTACCAAGTCAAGCGCTGGCTCGCGGGGTCTTGAATAGTCCTAGAAGTGGGGACCGTGATCACCATAAGTACAAGTGCATGTACAATGCAGCGTGCTGGTCACTCTCTCCAAGGGCCAAGTTGGACATCTCGACTGTGTCAGACTCAAACATCAGTGCAGTTGAATAGTTCATCGATTGATCGCAACTCCAGAAGCAGTTAACGCTGTAACTGTTTGAATCTATCCCTGTATAAAGCGCTAGGTCTGCATGCATTCAGTCTGTCTGACTGCCTGTGTGTCTGTGAGTCTGTCAAGAGGTCGGTACTCTCACTGCTGGACCGATCGTCCTCGAACTCGGCCAATAGGCGCTACTTTTCTCACGCAGTGGAATCAAGGGGTAGAGGGATATTTGAGGCCGTTTTGAGGCCGAAATCGAGGTACAAAGCTGCATTCCAATAGCCTATTTGGAACTAGCTGTGCAGAAGCTATTCGTCAGCAGCAATAGGCACCTGGGGAGTTACGTTTGGTTGCTCTGTATGTAAAAGTGAATATATTGTGTCACTCATGCCTCTTTATAGATTGTCTGAACATTCGTCAAAACAGGAAATAAATAGATTTTTCGGTCACAACAACTCAGTCGTACAAGGATACGCATGAGTCTCCACGTATGACTACAGTGACCACAACCCTGGACTTCTAGTTAAAATCCTCCAGTGCAAACGGGGCCTGAGCTACGCACAACACTTCCTCGTGCATAAATGAAAAAAGAGTCTGTTTGTCCAGGACGCCAGTTGCACGCTTGCAACAATGCAGACACGTTCGTGTCATGTTGCGTACAGATCTTGCGTATTCTTCCTTGAACACCGGTCCTGTAGTAAACTCATCAATTTACGCAGAGTCTCTGAAATCGGAGGCCTGGGACAGAACAGTGATAGCATATCAAAGGGGGGTACGAAAATAAAGTACGGCGCAATTTTCTCCACCTACAGCTTGAAACACAGCTTGAATAAGTTGACTTACATGACCATGGCTGAGTTCTTCATGATCCGACCACATGGTCCAAACTGCTGGATGGGGCTGGGCGCGTTGAGAGAGCGAGTCCGCCTGGAAGAAGCCATCAACACTTATTGGGACGAATGGATCATTGTAACTGTAATATTGCGTTACTCAATGTTGCAACCGCCTGCGCACGAAGATTTCTTTGCTCGCACGTACTCGCACTGGTCGTCCTCTGTAGCGAGAAAGCCAGAGCTATTGCTGATGTTCCTCATCCTGGTGAGGAACTCGTTTAACTCAATGTCTTGGATTCTGGTCTTCATGACGAACGTTTCTATTCTTTTCTCTTTTAGGTGTAGTTAGACATGAGTGTACAGTTTGACCTGACACAAGTGAGTGAGAGGTCCTGCTACCACCTCAGCCAAAGAACTACTGATGACAAGATGAAAGGGGAGAAAGAGAAAGCTTCTCTCTCTACATCTGATTGGAAGCAGAGAAACAGTGAGAGTAGAAGGAATTTTCAAAAGTGTGCCATATCATGAAGCTACAGAGCGTGTGAGGCGTGAAAAATGTCAGACGGCCTCTCGGCAGTCGACTTGGACATGTGACACCCACCAGTCACTCCTCCATGGCCCTCATCACCTGCCCGTCCCCCGCCAGCTGTCCCTTCTTCATCTTCATGACTCACATTGTCGGCAGGCACCCGTGAGAAAAACCCTTCATACCGCCTTACTACGATGTCTACTAAACTAAAACTACGATGTCATTACTTTTAGCGCTGGCAATTTTGACCTAAAAACAAACTCGATGTACCTTCCGTACTCAGCCACGATCATTTCAGTGACCAAAAGAAGCTCTTGTGTGGTACAATAAAACAATTTGGTGTTACTTACGATACATAGAGGGAGCCATCCCAAGTACAGGATGGGATGGCAGTTCTGAGCAACCTCTCATACATGAGCCAGATCGGCTCCGTTGCGGGCCAGTAACCTCAAGTTTGGCCTCTTTCTTGAACAGGGTTGCCCACGAGAGCCCTTGGAAATGTGTAGTGTTGAGCCAAGTTTAAATAGTCCTAATGTGGCCTTTTCCTAGTACTGAAGTTGGCCACTGGCTGTCTAGCAACAACACCGTGTACGTACTATTGGCCTCACATCTGGCCTCTCGACTTGTTACAGCATCGCTTAAAAAGCTGACGTTTTGCGGCCGAGGCGTCATTGGTCAGATAAGTGAAAGTAGGAAATCTAATGCTTATGCTCTGTTAAAGCATTTTTCCTCGTCGTCATGCTGTGTTTTCCATCTCTGATTGGTACAACAGCTCTGAGAAACAGACTATAGATAGTTTTAAATACTAATGCCGACATTTTCCCCGCTGCCTCCGTAATATCCAAGTATGCGATTGTCACTGAAGAGTCAGCATGTGAAGAAATGGCTTTTGCGGCCAAAGACAAGCATGAATGCATTCCTTCTGTCAGTAAGCTGATGCTCCCTGGACCCGGACTAACAGGTGCATTTTCTTGGCCTCATCCGCTTCGTCGGTGCGTGGATGGACTGTCTTGTCTACGCATGGTTGTGGTCGAACCACTGGACAAAGCCCAACCACATCAAGTGCTACCACATCCCCCAAGTCAGCGTCCTGCTCATGTCATGGAAAGTGGACTTCTGGCACACAAAAGTTTCGAGAAGTCGGACAACAACAGGAATGTGTCCCTGTGAAGTGGGCAGGGTAGGCCAGAGCGGCATTCTAGATACTTCAAGTAGGACCTTAGTCTCTCATGACTTGGTCAATTCTTACAAACTGTGCCTTACGGGGCGTTCAAGGCGAATTTCCCATGGATCTGGCTCTTTGCGACGCGGGGACTCGAGTCTTCCACCTGGTACTGGCACTCGTAGATGATGGATTTCTGGTCTGAGCCGACGGCCTGGCAGTGGGCGTTCAGGGTCTGGTGACTGTTGCTAGCTTCGAGCCTCATCATGAGGGAGCACGCCTCTTCCTCCAAGCCATTGCAGCCCACGCCACTGAAGGGACAAGCGTTTAAGGAGAACTGTTGGGGGGAGGGGGGGGGGACAAAAAACCAGCTAACTCACTTTGTCTCCTCGCTCTTCTCCATGCTGCCGAAGCGAATTTCCACTGAACTGACTGGAGAAAATCTGCCCAAGTCTTTGCCTGCGACCACGAGCGGAGCGACGCGAGCGGGGCTTTCGACGCTGTGGACGCGTCGGACTTCTCGTCCAGACAGAGGCTTTTCAACGTTAAGTCTTTCCACACATCCAGAACTGTCAGCTGCGCAACGCCAGGGCTTGTGAAAGCAAGCAGGCAAAGAGAGCTGCTAGCATTAAGCATGGTGTTGCTGTTGCTTTCTCGGTCAGAGTGGGCAGGCGACCTCGACGGTGTCCACTGGCTGCATCTTCAAGACGCCCCCCTCGACGTTGTTTTCGTTTGACACAGTTCTTTGTTTGGGGCGTTAGCCAACTCACATCATGCGTACGCACCAGTCTGAATCATCGGGGCATTGTGACCCTGCAAGGACCTGGTCCAGCTGTTCAATAAGGACATCTGTCAGACAAAAGACGTTGTCGTCGCCTCTTCTTACAGCGTGATGTCTATGACGCACAGCACACAGTGTTTCAAGGCAATGCTGACGCTGCCAGACTCCGCAATGTCGCACTCACGACGATTGAAGAAACGCCGGCCGATCTCTTATCCATGCCTCTACAAAATGCATGTGCTACGTTCATCGGTACATCACTCTGGCAGCTCTGGAGTGATGAACCAGCTAACCGGAGCTTGGATGTCTGATCCGATCTGTCAACTTGCTTGAACATGATCTTGGTCGGCAGCATCCGGAGAGAAGGAAAGAACTTCGGGAGGGCATTTCTCTGTCTAGCGTCGGTCCCATCTACCACTCTTGACATGATCTCCAGGATTCATCCATGAAGCCTGAGATGACCAATGTCAAACTTCTCAAACTGGGACAATGTTGACTCAAGAGCCAGGTTTTTCATAAAGAAGGACGATCTTCATGAGCTGAACTTCCACTGTAACTTAAGAAATCTATTCGCCGTCAGGTGGATGCAACATTTATTTGTCAACGACCAAAATCTTCTTGAAGGGTTCAAATCCAAAGCTGAGAGTGAATTCTGGCTGCTGTTTGTTGAGGTGGCAGTGTCTCACCTCAGGAGCGGGCGTCTGAGTCCTTCTTGCTGAAGGCAACCCTCAGCACCACACACATTTGCCACGTGCACCCCGGTGCACACTGCACCTGGATCAGACTATTTACACAAGGACAGAGTAGAGGGACAGAGTTTATCACAACGCATTCCACATAGTACAACGCGAGCAGGATGGATCAGCAGAGGTGCAAAATGCACCTGACAACCCGGCCTTACTTTAACTGGACAGGATTGCAGTATTGCACAGCAGTAAGACCAATAGACGTTACAGTAGCTCCTTTAGGCCACATTGTCTGGTTTTTTACCGGCAATGACTTTGTCATTCCTTTAAGAGAAAAATTGACATGACTGAAGCTGTCGCGACTACGGAGCATGCATGACCCGTAGTCGCCGTCCACCGTTCCCAAAGGTCTGCGCCTTCAATGGTCTCCATTCTCTCCGTCGTCAGAATCCTTCTCCTCGTCCTCCTCCTCGTCCTCCTCCTCGTCCTCGTCCTCGTCCTCCTCCTCCCTCTCTTGGTCCGGATCTTGGTCACGTCGGTCTTGGTCTTCAACGTCATCGTCCCGGTTTTCTGAGATACTTTGCGCGTCAGTCAACTGCTCGTCCTGTGGCGTGTTCTCGGGATCCTTGGAATCGACGTCCTCAGCTGTAGCATAAGCCAACAGTGTTTGACGCTGTAAGCAGCAAAAAATATTAATTCTTCCCGCCAAGCATCCAAACGCGTTGCGCTCTCACTCTGTTCAGAACTTGGCCGGCCAGAACCGTTCTAAACCTGGTGGATCCCAGGCCGATGAAGAGAAACACGACAATGCCCTGGATACTGTTGGCGATCTGGAACGCAGGATAAAAGTCTGGCATCTCCTTGCCCGGGAACTTGATGTAAGCGAGAGGGGCGAACGACCAGGTCAGGGCAAAGAGCAGGACCAGGAAGAGAAGACCTCGGGCGATGGAACCCATCTCTTCCGCGATGCTCTTCTTGCGCATGGCTGGAGTGCTGAGGTTGCAAACCACTATCAACATCAAGATCACGGAAACCTACAGGGCAGGCGCAAGAGTTACTCACTAATAGTAGAATGGGATGTACGAATTTTTTGCCACAGGCTTACCGCCGCCATGGCCAGCACGGGGCAGAAGAAGGTCCACTTTGGTGCGTTGTCCCATCCCACCATGCACCGCGGGTCGTCGCCCATCAGTGCCAAGTGCTTGAAGATGTTTATGCCCAGCCCGAGGAATCCGCTTCCGTACCCGTAGCACAGGTACATCATGGTGTGGCCGCCAATCACACCCCCTGTTATGGCCCTGAAAACTGCGAAGGCTTCCAGCGCCAGCATGGTTGCGGCAGTGGTGTAGAAGAAGGAGATGAGCGCACCGAGGGCCGCGCAGGCTGGTCTCAAGTCTCTCACCGCGTCCAGCTCCGTCACCAGCATGCTCACGTGGCCGAAGAGAAGCGCGATGGCCACGTGCAGGCCCAGCGTGTGAAACATCTCCCACAGATACGTAGATGATAAAATGACGCCGATGAAGATGAGCAGGCAGATGATGGACAGGCCGTGGCCGACCATCTTAAATATGAGCAGCCAGTCTGCGTCGTCTGTGGCGTACGGATCGTCCTCGATTTCAGCCACGACGGCAAACGTGCCTAAACGAGTGGAGTAGCAAGAAGCTACGCTGTCGTCCGCGTAGATGGTCTTGACGCTGTCCGTGTCCCATCCGCCATGCAGACCGATGTCCTCGTTCCATCTGGCACAGTGGCGCTTGCGTACCTGGAACATTGACTAACTCGTGAGAGAAGTCTCTCTAAGCTAAGCCTTCACTTCGTTCCCCCACCTTGGAGTCATCGAGGTCGTCGTAATAGCCCAAGAGCGACCTCCCATAATTGTGCCTCCGTGATAGGACAGAGAAGGATAGCGTCAGAGGTCTGCGCACCAGCATCTTGGGGTCAACGTCGCATCGACCCTTCAACTTGGCGTAGCTGGCCGATTCCGGATCCAGATCAAGCTCGTTGGCAGTGACTTGGAGGCTCATGACTCTGCTGTCGAGCTGGATGCGGTTCGCACGGATGTAAGTGGGGTTCTTGTTCCTGGAGCTCGGGAACGTGTCGAGCAACGAACCAACGAGCGTGACGTCTCGACTCTCGCACTCGCCCGTGAACAGGATGTTGGGAACTGAAGACACAGAAAACTTGAGTATTGGCAGGAATAAGGTACAGGTTGCCTTCCTCCCTCCTGGACTCGTTTACGTACAGTGTGAGTCAAAAAAAGGCCACTCTTCGCCAGGTGTTACACATTCTGAGACGTTCTTCTTACATTGCATTATTTTTTCTGTGGCTGACACTGTACGTGCAACATACAACTCGAATAAAACGAATGAGTGAAGAGACCAACTCAACTTTCGTACCATCAATTCTTTCTGTAGGCTGATCGTTCCCGCCCACTCCATAGTTCTTGATGGCGTTCTTCCATCCTTGTGAGCCCCAGTCCGGGAAGACGAAGTAATCTCTCTCGTCGCCCAAGTTGCGGTACTTCACGGCCGGCAACTTTAGGACCTGTGCAGCGAAGTTGGAGGAGGAGACGACTTTGCTGATTTCGCTTCTGCTCCCGGGCTGGAAGTCGATGCGAGCCTCGGTGATGTACGTCAGGAACTCCGTCAGCCTCAACAGCGATGGGGCGGCCCCTTCGTGGTCGGGATCGACCTGGAGCGTCGCCCATTGGTCAGCGTAGCGGTCCTTGACACTCAGGACTTCACCCACCAGTCCAGCAACTTTCTGCATACACGTATGGCATGATTGATTAGTTCTCTGTTGTTCAGCGTACGTATTTCAACTTGTCCTCACCATTCTCACGTCGAACTCTTCCGGGGAGACTATCTCCTTCAACTTGGAGGTGTCGGACAACTTCTCAATCACCTCCAGGAGTTGGAGCAGCTCTTTGTTGGAGGTGGTAGGTTGAGCGACCGCCTCCGTCGTCGTTTGTTCCGTCTCGGCGTTGTTTCCGTCGTCGCTGTTCCCATTCTCTGAGCTTCCAACTTCTGTGGTCGTCTCATCCTCCGGATAGATGTCTTGGAAGGGCGTCGTCTCGTCCGAGATGCTCCCATCTACAATGTTGCCCATGATGTCGATGACAGTGGCCGCTTGGTTCACCTCCGCCATGTCCACGTATGCCATAAGGCGCAGAAGATCGTCTGGACTGATGTCTTCGAACACCTCCTCTGCAAGCACAATCCATCACAACACACGGAACAATCACTCTACTCTGGACTGTTTACTGTGTCCTCCTAGAAATAGCGGCAGCTCGTTATCGCTGAGTCTCCTGTTCCAAATGGCCAGCTCGTCGTATCCTCCACTGCCGAAGTTCCTCGGGGTCTGGTTCTCCTTGGTGCGGTGACAGCCCAGCATTAACTCCGGTGGTACAAACTCTTCCTTCACTGGCGACGGATTGTCGCACTCCCACTGTTTCGTATCCTTGTTGAAGTCGCAGTCGTGCACTTGTGGAAACACTGTCGTGCCGTACGACTTTAGGTTGATGAGAAACTCCAGCCCGCCCCTTTCTCCGTTGGCCAAGTCGTCGCCCTCTATGTTTGGCTGCCAACGAAATGCCAGGTTGATCCAGCGATGCTTGAACGGCGTGCTGCCCTTCACTTCGGACGTCCAGGTGAGGTTGCCTGTGCTCACCACGCCACCCAAGTTACCTCCTTCGCGGTAGACGGCTATCCCGGGCGTTCCAGGCTCGCCGCCAGTGCTCATGATGTACTCGCGAGTGAAGCCAGTCGTCGAGTCCAACAATTCTTTCGGCGTCTCCTTGTAGTCAGAGTAGTAGAAGAGGGAAAAGCTGAGTCCATTGTCACAGTTGCTCGGATTCTGCACGCACTCCCAGCCCTCTTTGTTGGCGTCGTTGAAGGTGTCGTCGATGAGACACTGAAATTGAGCAGTAGTGCAGGCTCATACGACGTCTTGAGACTGTTCCAAGTGTGATAGATTCACCTGGTTCTCATTACCGCCGACGTTGAGCACGTCTGCGTACTTGAAGAGGGTGGGGCCATTCATGGTGCCATACATGGTGTCGTCCAGAACTATATTTCTCTCCGTCAGGTTGACGGAGAACTGCGGCCAGTGGTAAAAGGTGGTAAGCGCATAATCGACCACCAGGTCCGGGGGATCGGTGGGTAGGACGGCCTTGAAGTTGTCGTCGCTACCTTCCTTGGGGACTGCATACGTGAGAGAGTTAGTATCGCGGGAAATGGTGTAGGCGCCAGCCACGTCATCTTGGCCGCCATCGTGTACTTTTTGAAGTGACACCGTTGCTTGCAGACGAAAAAGTGCACGATGAGACTCCTGGTGACGTGGGTGAGCTGCACGGGGAAAAAGATCTGATTGCCTGTGCCAACGTTTGCGCTGGCGTACGAGACGCAGCGGGCCGATTTCGACAGGGTCCAGAAGACCAGCTCCTGTCGAAATGGCGGCCTCTTGGGACGTCCGGACCCCATTATATAGTCTCTGTAAAGTTTACTTTGGTCGCCATGACGGGTTACTCGGTGCAACGTAACGACCCCCAGCCTGGGGTGCTCCCCTTGGGCGACCCCAAACAATTGGTAACAGGGGGTAACCGTTGCTATCGAGCTGGGCCAGCACGACGTAGAAAGCGATGCGTAATCAAGGTAAGAGAGAGCTGGTCTGTACGGACGTCGAACGTTTCAATCTTTAGTGTATTGTCTTAAAAAACGCACAGGTGTCGTCGATTGACAGTAGATGAGTTTCTGACTCGGCGGGTTGTTCAATAAGAGATGAAACATTCATTCAGCCTCAACTGTCGTTCTCGGAAAGCTTATAACATATGTAATCTTCGGTTAGTGCGTGTCTACAGTACACTGATTTCCTCGGGATGATGGATCGTAATGAGTCGAGTTGTAGGAAACATCGAGAGAGCTGCAATCAAGGACGCATGTGCAAGTTTCGTTGCCAGCCTCCTCCGCAGTCATCAAGGTTAAATGCAGCTGCCAGACGAAGCGTCTTACAGTGGGATATCATAATATCATCACGTTCGCCATGAAAAGGTGGCGGGCGGGCGGCAGGGGAGCCATCACTTTCGCCTCTTTCTCTCAGATCTACTCGGCTTGTTCTCGACGGCGGTAACGTTCTGGGGCTCTTGGATGGCTGTCGCGACCTCTTCCTCTTTTCCTTGCTCGCCTTCCTTCTCGACGATGACCTCGGTGACGCCCGCGGCCATCAGGCCGGGCGTGAGGTAGCTCAGACGGAAGAGGCCGATGATGCGGCCTGCGGTAAATCCTGCAAGTCGTTCCAAAGGCTTGGATGAGTCGAACGCGCGAGGACGAACTGGACGAGTTGAATCACCTTTGCCTGTCGACACCAGAGGTCCCTCGTCGTTGTTCTGGAATATGATTGGGCCGGTGATGTAAGCGTGGAGGATGTTGAGGCAGAAGACGAAGACGCGCAGTTGGATCAGTCTGTTGTAGCGGTCGGACCCCTTCGGTGTCCACCAGCTCACCAGCCCGAGCGAGATATTGAACACAGCAGCGAGGCCCTGAGAGACAACGCCAATGGTGTTTTATATGTATTTTTATGTTCACTCACTTACTGTCACGAGACTCGCACACATAAGAAGCGGCTGCGAGGTTAAAACTTTAAAATTAACGTGTTTAACCTGCGCGTAGGGAGTGAAGTGCTTGACCCAGTCCATGTCGTAGCCCATCCAGGAGGCCAGGGTCCGAACCATGTCTGTGTCGTCTTGATCGCCGTCGCCCGGCACCAGGAATGTGAGGCCGTGGATGACCAGGATGCAGCTGGCGATCAAGTGAAAGTACCACGGCTGCGTGCTTTCTCCGGACTTTTGCTCGTCCGAGTCCTCGTCGTCGTCGAGCGATTTGCTGCCGGCTGAGAAGGTTTCGGCGCCGCCGCGGCCACTGCTGTAGCCGTTGTTGAGAGTGTATCTGCCATCGTCGCTCGTCTGCTGTTGGTTCTGCTGCCCGTGACGCAAGTGACAGGTGCAGCCGTGGTAGCGCACGGCCATCTTCTTGACGGGCGACGACCACGCGAAGGAAGAGGGGTTAGGGATACTCTCCGAGTAAAGTGATGCTAAACTTTTTCTTCTCACACTTGCTTTTCTTCCCTCTCTCGCTCTCCTGCACAACTAGTGATGGAGTCGAGTTCGAGCCGGGTCAAGCCACTCGTCGAGCTCTACGACTGAGCTGAAAAGCCAAAACTCGAGTCGACGCCATGTGATTTCTGGTCAAATAACTAAGCTTAAGACCACGACGTGACGTGCAGAAATGTATTACAAGTTTGTCGTGTTTATTCGACCAGTAACTGTTACATCTGACCACTGAAAACGACTAAGTTTTGCAACGTTTTGCATAAGAGGCCTTAAGAGGTAGGGCGAAGACACCATTTTCTTCGTAAAAAAGTAATGTCGCGTTAGAAAGTTTTATCTCTAAAAATAGCACATTTCTCATAAGTTCTTAGTAAGGTCGTGCGAGTCCCCTCCCCCCTCCAACTCATAGAAGTTGTATGGCCAAAAAACCCCAGCGTGAAAAATGTGATTTCAGAAGAAATAGTTCTTCCTCATCCACATCCTCAGGGTCATCGTGTTCGCGGTGGAAGCTACTCGATCCGAAGGGTGGGTTGTGGAACAACTTGTGCGGCTGCCAGGACCATTCCGGCAAGAATCACGGAAGCCATTCCTGAACATCTGTGTGCATCCCTCTTCCAGGCGGGCGGTGGGTTCTGCTACCCGGTGGAGTCCTACTTGGGTGCGAGCAGCTGGCGAACTTTTGGCGCAATCTGTTCAGATTCTCCACGATCACAATGTTTATCCCACTGCCTATGTGCACAAAGTACGGCGCGGAGAGCAACGTAGAGGACTTCTCCGGCAATGCCGTCTGTATCATGGACATCGCGAGTGAGAGGGGTTCCTTGACCCAATTTGTCACCCTCAGTCCAAACCCAGTCCAGAGTTGTGGCAGTCAAAGAATATTCTGGACAAGATGCTGGCGACCGCGGATGAGGAGTCGGAAATGCGTCGCTTCTGACCCTACTCAGGCAGTGTACGCGATGCAGTTGGACCTGGACCGTTGTCATCTTGGCCAAGCTGAAGAGAAGCATTCATGGACTTGACTCCTCCGAGGCCAAGGACGTCGCAGAAGTCGAGGAGACAAAGTGTGCAGAGGGTTAGAATGGTCGGAACGTGGATTGAGCAAGAAGGCGTAGTAAAGCTGGAACAAGACGATCGACCCCGATGACGAAGGTGGTGGCGGCGCAGTCGTTTCAATGTTCTGCCACCGAAGATTCAGCACCCAGAAACCCAAAGCTCTTCTTCCTGGTCCATAGCTCGAGAAGCTCTGCATTGATCTCCAGGTGACGCGTGACCAACACGGCCTGGACGCTGATGAAAGCCAACAGTGGTCGGAAGGACAAGAAAGGTCGCGACGACGTCTTGGCAACCGCCAATGAGCTGGCGAATCAGTATTCTGGTCCTACGTTATCCTATGCATCAGACGATACGAGCACTGAGGCAACGCCTCAAAGGTTTTAAGGTATTGAAAACTAACATAACAGCTTAAGATGATTTAAGATGATTGAAGGAAACTTCGCATTACTCACGCTGAAAAAGAGTACACAACGCCAATTCTTGTCTCCCCGATCACAGATAATCCAGCTTACCAAGGATCTTTCCCACGTCCGCATCCTGTTGTCCTCCAGCTCGGTTCGACTCGGCGTGGCCGGCTCGGAGTCCATCACGCCGCACCACTCAGTGAGATGATGGTCGGCTGTGCTGTGTCTACTGTCAAAGAGTCCCCCAAGCTGCAGACATGCTGGGCCGGAGAGAGGAAGGGAAACTCTCCCTTCCTTTCCCCCCCCCCCTCCTACCTCTTCCCCAAGCAGTAGCAGGCGTCTCTGCTTTTCCAGCAGATGTGCGGGGTGAAAAGAGAAAGCCAGCCAGGAGGCGAGGAATGCAGATGCTCATTATGCTGTTGCAATGCAGTAGGGCAGAGCCACGGAGGGAGTGTGGTGCCTCCTGCACACCTTGTACGGTTTCGGCCGCACTTGTCTGCAGACTTCTTGCACGTGCGACGATCGTCGGCTGCCTCGTGTGACTAAACAATCGCCGTAGGGACTCTTTGTCAATACTTTCTTCTTTCAAGACGCAACAGACATGACAAGGATATCAGACAAGTTTGGAGATCTTGCAATTTTTTTCTTAAACAAAAAAAAAAAAAGAGCATTTTCGTGGATCGGTGAACAATATTCAAAGTGGGATGACCGCTTTCTATATAATATTACATGACAAACATTTGGTTTTAGTCGACCTCCTCCATTCTGCCTGCGTCGTCGGCATCTCCCTCCAGTTCGGGCATGTCATCCAGGTTGGCGTCTTCGGTTGCGGCCTCCATGTCGTCCTCGTCGATGCCCAGGCCCAGCTTGATCATGCGGTGGATCCTCTGTGCGTGCACTGCGGGGTCCTCCAACGTAAAGCCGGAAGAGAGAAGGGCAGTCTCGAAGAGCAGCAGTACCAAGTCTTTGACGGACTTGTCGTTCTTGTCGGTCTCGGCCTTTGCCCTCAGGCTCTCAATGACGGAGTGCTCGGGGTTGATCTCCAGCTGCTTCTTGGCGGCCATGTAGCCCATGGTCGAGGTATCGCGCAGCGCCTGAGCCTTCATGATGCGCTCCATGTTGGCGGTCCAGCCATACTGGGAGGTGACGATGCAGCAGGGCGAGTTGACCAGACGATTGGACACCGTGACCTTCTCGACCTTCTTATCCAGAATATCTTTCATCACCTTGCACAGGGGCTCGAACTTCGTTTTGGCCTCCTCAAACTTCTTTTTCTCTTCTTCGTCCTCTGGCAACTCTAGACCCTCCTTGGTAACGGAGACAAGGTTCTTGCCGTCGAACTCCTTCATCTGCTGGACGACGTACTCATCGATGGGCTCAGTCATGTAGACGACCTCGAGACCACGGCTCTTCAGCCTCTCCACAAAGGCAGACTGCGAGACAACCTCCTTGGATTCGCCAGTGATGTAGTAGATGTCCTTCTGGTTCTCCTTCATGCGTGAGACGTAGTCGCCGAGAGAGCAGGGCTCATCGCCAGATGCGGATGTGTGATAGCGGAGGAAGGAGGCCAACTTCTTGCGGTTGGTGCTGTCCTCGTGGATACCGAGCTTGATGTTCTTGCCGAACTGCTCATACAGCTTCTTGTACTGGTCCTTGTCCTCGGTGATCTCCTCCAGGAGCTCCAGGCACTTCTTGACAAGGTTTTTGCGAATGACTTTCAAGATCTTGTTCTGTTGCAGCATCTCACGAGAGATGTTCAGGGGGAGGTCCTCAGAGTCGACGACGCCCTTGACAAAGTTGAGGTATTCTGGGATCAGCTCCTCGCAGTTGTCCATGATGAAGACCCTGCGCACGTAGAGCTTGATGTTGTTCTTAGCCTTCTTGTTCTCGAAGAGGTCAAAAGGAGCGCGCTTGGGAATGAAGAGGAGAGCCCTGAACTCCAGCTGGCCCTCTACAGAGAAGTGCTTGACAGCCAAGTGCTCTTCCCAGTCGTTGGTGAGGCTCTTGTAGAACTCGCCGTACTCTTCCTGAGTGATGTCATCAGGATTGCGGGTCCACAGAGGCTTTGTCTTGTTCAACTCTTCGTCTTCTGTGTACTTCTCCTTGATGGTCTTCTTCTTCTTCTTGTCCTTTTCCTTATCCGCATCCTCGTCTTCTCCGACGTCCTCGATCTTGGGCTTCTCCTCCTCCTCCTCTCCTTCCTTCTTCTCTTCATCCTTCTCCTCCTCAGCCTCGTCATCAGACACCTCCTTGTCCCTCTCCTTCTCCACCAACAGCTTGATGGGGTAGCCAATAAACTGGGAGTGCTTCTTGACAACATCCTTGATCCTCCTCTCCTCCAAGTACTCGACCTGATCTTCCTTCATGTTGAGAACAATCTTGGTCCCTCTTCCCAGAGGCTCGCCATGGTCTGGGCGAATGGTGAAGGAGCCACCAGCAGATGATTCCCAGATGTACTGCTCGTCATCGTTGTGCTTCGAGGTGACGGTGACCTTATCGGCAACCAGGTAGGCAGAGTAGAAGCCTACACCAAACTGACCGATCATGGAGATGTCGGCGCCAGCTTGCAGAGCCTCCATAAATGCCTTGGTGCCTGACTTGGCGATGGTACCGAGGTTGTTGATCAGGTCGGCCTTGGTCATTCCAACACCAGAGTCGATGATGGTCAGCGTCTTCTCGTCCTTGTTGGGAACAATCTTGATAAAAAGTTCCTTCTCGGCGTCCAGCTTGGATGGATCGGTGAGTGACTCATAGCGGATCTTGTCCAGAGCATCAGAAGAATTGGAAATCAACTCGCGAAGGAAGATCTCTTTGTTGGAGTAGAAGGTGTTGATGATCAAGGACATCAACTGCGCGATCTCTGCCTGGAAGGCGAAGGTCTCCGTTTCCTCAGTCATGGCGAAGGATTCTGCAGACGAAAGCAAAGAGGAATTACATTAACAGTCACAGCAGGCGACCTCAACTACTGACACTCGAACACGAGGACCAATCTACCCACCTTGTGCGTGCACGTGAACAAGCTCGACAACTTCGGTGTCGGACAACCTCTCTCGTCGGTGACTCGCGTGCAATTGAGGGCGAACGCGGTTGTTGGGGTGATTTTGTGGGGCCCGCCAAACTTCGACAACTATGTGAGTCTCGAGCTGGCTCGAGCCGAGCTCCCACCATCAAGTCACGGAGCAGATCGACTCGGTCAAGAGAATAGAGACCAAGGAGGAGCCAATGTGATGAGAAATCTCATTCAAGATCCATGATCAATCCGATACCAATGACGACGACTCGCCTGCCCATCCCGAAGCAACCGGTGCTAAAAAGCCGGGGAAGCTACTAGAAACTTCTCGGCCTGAAAAGGAAGCTGGATCGAACCGTGGAAGCATCGAGCGGCTTCGAGATTCTTCTGTCGGTCGCGGAGATGTGACGTGGAAGACGCCTGCGGGTGGCGACTTCAGCAACCTCGGGTGAGGCAGCTGCCACGAGTGGCACGGGTCACTGGGTGGCGGGGATCCGAGTTCGGCAGTCCGGTGCGACTTGCTAGTTGCTCATGTAACTCCCGGCGACCGCTTGGGTGGCGAGGGAGTTGCACGCCGGTTGCTCGGCGTTGATCGGGGCGGAGGGCAACATGTCCAGACCTTGTGTGTGGTGCAGCTGACGCCATCTTTGCGCCAGCTGCAACGCTGAAAGGACAGAGGTACACACGCGTCTCCGTGCTACAAGGTGCGCAAGGACAAGCTTGTGCTCTTAGCGCGCAGGTTCTCTTTTTCCGGTGCGTGTGAGGGTTGCCACATGCGAGATCCTCGACGACCGCGGCGTGGAAAAGGGCGATGCCCCACGAGACTTGCTTATGTAGTGTCCACGAGGTCGAGCGTTCCTCGTCGCAGCTAGTCCTAAGATAGGTCGAGGTCGTCTCCCCAAGGGTCGGTGCCGATGACAGAGATGAGGACTGAGACGCCGCCACAATCTCCACGACCGGTGACGCGGATAAACACGATGCTTCCGTCACAGCTGAGGACGACCATGCTGAAAAAGCAGTTGAGGCCGTCACCGACGTTTTCCTCATTGGCGAGATGAGTCATCATCACGCTACGTCAAGTCATCGTCACTGTTCTACGGTAGAACCCCGGCGGCATAACGAGGAAGTGCTACGAGAGGACGTCCACGTACGGCATGACCAGCCTGACGACGAAATGCTACTTGTGCATGAGCGGGGGAGAAGCTAGAGGGTGCCCATGCCAGTTCTTTCCAGAACGTTTGCGTCAGTGCGTACAACTCTCACCAGTGGACTGGTGCACCAGTGGACTGGGAACAGGGACAAACGTCCCCTCCAGCAACGACATCACTGGAGGAATGGACCAGGGGACTGGTACCGACGCCATCATCAACTGCGTGAACTGGAGAAGTACTGAGGAAAGTAGAGGCTCTCCACCTTGACGTCGGTGCCCTCGCAGGAGCACAACATGATCGCTGATTGAACAAGTTTGCAGACATTCACGGCGCTAGCGGAAACGGCGGGTACTTTGACTAGTCTTCAAAAGCGTCGCATCACTGATGAGGCTCAACTTCACCATGACCTCCGAGGGCTTGAACGACTTTCGTCCATGAGTCCCGTTTTGATCCACTAGGGCAAGAAACGGGTCGTCAAACTACTTCAATCGTCTTGTGTCCGATTCCCAATGTCAAGACCAAGACGCTGAGCATCAGGGAACATCATGGGCATCATGACCGTCATGGCAGTGGCCACTGGCTTGCTTCTCTTCCAACGTACCAGAGACCTAGTTCGGCCGACGTTTCCATTGATCTGCTGTCATCGAGAACTTGCAGGTGGTGACAATCTCCACGTCTGCCAGCTCGGCCATCGAGCTCGCGTCCACCGCACCTCTCGAACTGCTTGTGCGTTGTTCTTGTCGTCGTCAGCGATGCGTCGGGCCTGTTTCCATTTGATCTCGGTGATAAACGGCTCGAAGCCATCGTACTTTCGAGCTGTGGCCGAGACTCGACGCATCTCTAAGAATCGGTCGTTGCTCACGAGTCAGACGATCCGGGTCACCTAATACGTAATGCACTTCTGTCAAGTGTTGATCGACGAGCGCTACTTCAGCCTCACCTTCCCCTGTCTCGTCTCTCTCGCTGTATGTACCCTGGGGGTTCAGCATGAAATTGTCCACTCAGAGCAGGAATTTGTGCGGCAGTCAGGCCAAATTGAAGCCAAAGTAGTCAATGGTGGTGTAGATTAACAGTTGAAGGTTTTACATAAATAGTTCTTATTGTCACAATGCTTTCGCCATCATAATTTCCTTTCAATTTTCCCGATTTTACTATTTCATCCTATCACTCATTACAACTCCATTAAGACCACAATTTCCTTTCAATTTTCCCATTTTCACTCCCATTCAGCAATACTTTATCAGGCGGAAGAGTCCATTAAGTCATCAAGTCAAAGACACATTGTCTGTCTCACCCCTAATGCACTTATTCTCACTTAAGATCCATGACATGCATAACCAATTGCAGTACGTGACCTCAATCATCTCAGTTTGAACAGGTATAGATAATATATATAACTCAACTGTGCAAATTTGTATCTTGACCAGTGATGGCTGCAGCAAGTTAGCATCTCACAATTGAGGCTAGGCTATAATGCTTCTCTGTGGCTTTGGGTACATTTACAAAAGACTATTTGTGTTTACATGTTCAGATGATCGGTTAGCCGGACATGTTAAGCATCTTCTGCAGCCTGACATGAAGTTACACAAAATCCTGTGACAATGAGGAACATCTTTCTGCAGAGGTAAAGCAAGTTGTCCTTGATTGCTGAATGTCTGGTTGAGAAAGTCAGATGTCCCATCACATGAAATAATGGGAAACGAGTTGTCACAGATTTTGTTCCAATGAGGTGAGTATGTCTCTGCTTGAGGTTTGTTTTGAGTAGAAAGTACACTTAATGTGCTGCTTCAAGCACACACTAAGTGTCCAAAAGTACATTTGATGTACAAGGGCACAGCTTCCTCGCATGGTTGCTTCTAAGAGATACAGCAAGTCTGGGTCGCCCCACCAAACTTCTCCGCCGTCACCAATGGGTTGACGAAGAGTGCTAGTGAGGCAAGGACTTCGCGGTGTTCCAACATCACCAGCTTGTCCTGGGACAAGTCAGAGCAGGCCGTGCCATAGTTTGTGCACGACACCACGACCCTGGCCACGGCGGTGGGGAACTGGTGTTGCGCATCCTCCTGCCATCGTCTCCAGACGGTGGATGCACTGGGTGCCACAAAAGGAAGACTCTTAGCCATACGAATGAGCACCGGGTTGATCGACAAGGGGTCCTGCAAGATAATCACTCGGTGCGACCAGGCGGCCCTGAACATGAGATCTCTCATCTCCTCCACGTGTTCCTCTTCCGGCAAGTTGCGTCCCATGAAGGACTTCGTGTGCAAGACGACTGTGTACTTGTTGCCGCCGGGAGCCTCGGCCCACGCACAGAACTTGGAGTTCTCTTCTGCCCGGTAAACATCAGTGATTGTGCACACTTTGGGGATGTCGAACACCACCACTGCCACTGTCACCGAGGGGTACTTGTCCACCAAAAAGTCTCTCATGGCCTCTGCGGCGCCCACGTTCTCGTCGAATTTGTTGGGGCAAAATCTCTTCACGTCCTGGAACAGGTTCACCCAGTACTCGTCCCTGCACCGCTTCAGGAGCTCCAAGTAATGTTTGTTGGCGCTCTCCAGGCGCTTCTTGTACAACCCTTCTACAATTTGTCTGCTTAAGCCAGCTCTGTAGAGTGCAAGGATTCCTCCCTCCACCAGAGCTTTCCCCTCCAGCCAAGCCTCCGTCATCAGCCTCTCGTGGCCTCCGGTCAGGTCGTAGAATTGTGAGAGGACATTTGGGGGGGCGAGATGACCTTCGTTGCTCTCGAGGTGGTTGAGCATGATGTTGAGGTTTTTCTTGATGTCTTCTCGTCGCCCCTCTAGTTCTTGCTGCCACTCTTGCCACGCCTGTGACTCAAACTCGGTCTCACCCTGCTGCCTCAGAATGCCGATGCCCTGCTTGATGACGGACGCCGAGTCCGCGAGAGGTCTCTTGGCTCTCTCGAAGCTCTTCTGTTTGCTCCAGATCGTCGACGCATCCCTGATGACCCTCAGCAGTCTGTCGATTGAAGTAAGCCTCTCAAGGATCTGTTGGATGGTGTCGCCGTCGTCCTTCAGCAGGTTGATGACGTAGTCGACCACCTTATGACACTTCTCGAGCCTGGGGCTACCGTCAAGGTCGGCCAGGAAGGAGAAGAACCCCGCCACACCGAGCAGAACGTCCATGTTTGTACTGGAGCTCGGCCCCAAGGAACAGCTGCATCGGAACCTGGATCAACGCCGCATAGATTAAGTGCCGTGTGTTTCGCAACTTCATTGACAGTTTTAAAGGTCGGTTCCTCGCTTATTGTGCCACTCGCAGAGCTGATTTTGGCAGAGACAGCTGATTTTTTTAATTTTTTTTTTCAAAAAAGAATTCATGAAACGTACGGCTCAAGGAAAAAAGAGTGACCTTATTGTACTGATCCTGGAGGGGGCGTTTAAAGCTTCGTTCTTTTTTCGTTTTCTTCGTTCACAGGGCATAAAATGTCTTCACCCATTGTTGTTATTCGTTACTTCACTCGCTGTTAACTTTATAGAAAAGAGTACAAAGTACTACAAAGAGTCTTTATGACTGGCGAAGATTCAGGCAATCTTAATCAGTCTTAAGTCAAAGTCATCAAATTGGGCCTTAAACTTATGAAAATTGAATGTGACAACAGAAGATTCATGGACTTTCCGGCCTGAAAAAGTGAGGTGAGATGGGTGTGTGGGAGGGGGAAATTGAAAGGAAATAATGGGTCTTAATGGAGTCAAAATGAGTATTAGACGGAAATTGTAGAACCAAGAAAATTGAAAGGAGATTTTATTTAATTTTATTTAATTTTATTTCATGTGGACCGAAAATGATACTACAGTGGACAATTTGATGCTGAGCACCCAATGTATACATAAGGCTAGACCAATCTTTTACTCTCCTTCTGTATGCTATATTTGTTGCAAGACCTTATTTTAATCTATTTTCTTCCAGTGGGTTGAAGAAATGATAAGTTTTGGGTACAATCCTGTCTTCCTGCTTTATTAATACTAAAGCTCTTCGTCATTGAAACAGTTGTATTGGAGGACTGGCTTATAAGACTTTTATAATCAAAAAGATTACTTTTTCAAAAATCATACGAAGACTACATCGATCGGCATTTATTTGGCAGTAGATAATAAACCTAAGATGCAATCAGACATATTACAAACAATTTCTTCTTTTGTCTAGTCTCGTACATATGAGGAAGATAGATCTAAGTTAGGTCCAAAAATAACCCGTGCAAACCGGGGCACCAAGTTCTGGACTTATGACATAGCTGCATCATTGTATTTCATGACTGCTGTTCAATAAATATTCGCTACTCTGTTGACTCACTTGTTGTCGCTTCCTCTGGTGGAATGAAGCAGATCTCACCTTCCTTGAAGTTGTCCAGAACAGACAAAGTCCATGTGTTGGTAAGATGCGGAGAGGGATGAAACGGCATGGATCAGTGGAACATGGTCAGTCCAGGATCAGCGGAACATGGTCAGTCCAGGATCAGAGGAACATGATCAGTCCAGGATCAGTGGTGTTTTTCAAGCTGCCTTGGATCATCTCAGTTCGTTCTGGCCCAGACCTTCTCGATGCACATGAGGTGGAACATTTCGGAATAGCAGACAACGACACTGCAGAAGTACTCTCAGCAGTTCATGTCGGAATGCAACTCGTTCCCCAGATCGTCACAGTAGCGGACAAAATCATTCCCTGACGCCGGTCAGCCTGATAGTGATGGGTCGAGCCCGAGCCCTTCGATGGAGGCCTACCGGCCTGTGTTGGGCTTGCTCTTGCCGTCGGACCTGGCTGGAGCCTTCCTTTTGTAGCACTTTACTTCCAAAGTTATCTTGGTCGTCCATCAGTGCATGTGAATTATGCACGTGTGAGATTGTCCTCGAAGAATAGTTTAAGAGCACCGTGCAAAAAACTTGCCGAATATCTGAAAAAAAAAACTTGCAGAGGAGTACTGAAATAACAAATCGTGTCTGGCAGTAACGACGTCTGGGCTGCTGACCAAGTTTGTACAGTCAGTACTGAGAAGTCTTGCCATAACAGTACAAAGGGTGTTGACGGAAATATATCGTTATTGCCAGACTTTTTTGTACAGTGCACTTCGCCGAAGTCGGACAATTTTTCTTCTGTAACCAATTTTTCGCTACATCCCGCTCTACGGATTAAGGCGAATCAAAGTAATGGCGACTTCTGCAGGAAGACAAAGGGGTCCCAGTGTCGAGAGGACAAAACTTGTCTGCATCAACTGTTCTTTGTCCGTGTTCCTGCCCGCGGGGCCAGCGTTGCTCACAGCTGGTCGAGGGACATCGGGCTGGTCACGGCCTGAATTTGCTGTCACGGACATGGTTAAGCACTAATCATCATTCCTCAAAGAGTAAACTTCCTAGGGATGAGCATCAGGCTGGGAATGGCCCCTGCGGGCTCGAGTCCCAATTCTGTGGGCTCAACCAGAGGCTCGGGGTTCAAGCCCAAAGCTGCTGCTCACGGGCTCGAGCCCTCCCTCAGCATGTCGAGTCGATTCCTAGAATTGTGAAAGCCGAGGGAGCCCGAGCCCTGGGCTCGACCCATCACTACAGCGCGACCCCAGTTGTGGAGGTCGATGTCCTTATTGAGCAGGCGTGTGGTGCTGGCGTCACACGACTTTCACGTGAACTCTATAACTACGAGAGCTCTTTTTGAAGGTTGCGTGACACAACAATAGGAATGATTCCGTGGACACTTACCTATATATACCTTGTTTGTTACCAGTCACTTCTTAGGTGAAATACTTTAAAAATGCTGATAAAGAGAGACAATTTCAACGATTTCAAAGGGACTCTTAACGGTGAACTGTCCTGATTGTGAAGAGATCCTGGCAAAACGTCCACTTTAGCTACCTTCAGTTCACACAGTTAAACCACTTCAAGTCATGCATTCAAAAGTGAGACTTTTTCTGCTCGTGCGTTCTCTGATAAAGTTGCACTCATTTCGTCAGAGCTCGGGACAGTTGAAATTCTGGTGCATCAAGTACACATCGCACGTCCATGCGACAAAGTTGGTCCTCGTGACGACCGCTGGGGGCGTTGTCGTCGGTGGCGGCGACGAAGGAGGCGGGCTCGACGCGAGCAGTGGCGTCACCTGGGGGGCGGCGGGCGAAGTAGTCACGAACGAGTCGGCGCTACTGTACTTTGGACGATAGAGATTCTTCTTCAATTTTTCTCTGGCACTGCTTTCATTGTGCTCTGCTCACATCTTGTTTCATCTCTTGCCCGACTCTGCCACGGCGTCCGGGCTGAACTGGCAGCCTCGGTCGAGGTTGCACCACATCTCACGTCCAACAACAACCTCCTCCCCAAGGTGCTCAAGTTGAGATAGCTCCCATATTTTGGCGGAGAAGTCAATATTTAACCGATTTGTTTGCATCATCCCAGTCCAGGGACTTAGTCACTGACCTCCTTCAGGGAAAGAAACTTATCACGGACAAGAGTGGGACGAGGGAGTTCTCCAATGGCTTCCCCATGGAATAGATTTGGCAACCATTTACCAAGCTGAACAGTTGTACTGGGTCCTTGAGGGGAATCCTGAATCTGACTCGAATGATGAGTGTGGCAAATCTGAATCTTATTTGAATCTTTTTTGGATTTGGGTCTGATTCGAATCCAATTCAGATCGAATCCTAATGTTAGTGGACATTGATGAAATGGGGGGTGGAGAACGAGTCAAAATCGAACCTGCCTTTGGCACCTCGAGAGATATTTGTCTGCCAAATCTGCCCAAAGTCGCAGCTGCCTGCCTGACCTGGGCCCAAAGGTCATTTACATGGTCACCATAAGATTCGAATCCGTGACTTCCAGATCCGAAACTTGGATGCAGCCTGAATAACTCTGACCCCGAGAATCTTGAGACTATCCCAGAGGACGAGATGCAAATCATGATAGAGTCATTGCTAAACAGTGCATAACATCTGGATCATCAACATTACTTGGCAACCCTGTTTTCATTAGCCAATGGGCAATCTTGTCCGTGATAAGTCCATATGTCAGAGGTGCCTTCTTTAATCTCCTCCTAGCTCTTATTCCACGCTCCTTTTTTTTGGGGGTGGCTCTGCTGATTCCTGGGCTAAAGTGGGCACTCATTTTTTATGCCACAGCCATGCCCAAGATTGAGCTCACTCCTTTCTGATCAGTAATGCTGATGGATACACGTACGTATATTACGCAGGTCCTACTTTGGGCACGCTGCTTAATGCCCTCAATACATCATTGGGTCTTTTACACTGATCTTGGAACGCCTGCGAGAGCGAGAGAGAGAAGCTCGCGTGCTTGGCGCCATTAAATTAGGCGTTCCCCAAGTCATTCCCGAGGACGTCGTTTGAGCTAATTTCTGGTTCGACTACTCCCTCACACCTGTGCCACTTTGCCTAAAAAGTGCCCAAATCGAGTTGCTGCACAAAGGATTCTTTTTGGCACTTTTGGCACTCCTCCCTGTATCCACTTTGGAAATTTAAGGCTCTGTGGGCGGAGTAAACCCGGGCTAATGGGATGTTTGACGAGGGCGCTCATCTTTCCTTCCTCCCGGGCCGGAGAAAGCGGGTTTCGCCTCTCCCCAAAGAAGAAAGAGCTGGAAAGAAGCGTCGGGTTTCAATTTTTTTAAATGTCTCCCTCCAATGGGAAAGTTTTGGCAGTTCAAATCTGAGAAAGCAGCGTCCAATTGGAGCGGAGGAAGCGGACGACAAAAGGGGTTCGACCCGCGGAGACTTTTTAATGGCTGACGGACGACGCCGGGGGGATGAATTTTCAAAACTGCTCAGGGTGCGACAGCATCGACCAACTGGAGCAGAACGGAGGGAGGGAGGGACCGAGGACGCCTTCAATCGCGGCGAAGTGCGCAAAAAAAGGGTTGCCACTCCTTGGCCGGGACTTTGGCACTGCCCATGCAGCACTGGTCAATGCTTGAACACTCCATCAGCACCCAGGTTGACCCGACCGACCTTTGGTCGGTCTTGTCCTCGGCCCACCAGGCAACTTGGTGGCTGGCAACCCTGGTGACTTCTCCCACGACTGCATCGCAGGCCCCGAGATTCTTCTCTTTCCACAGCCACTGGTGGCAACCCTGCCACGCAAAGTTTCGGTCTGAGTCCTCATATTCTCTGTCTTCTCAGCTCTCACCCCGTTTCCGAGGAGAGAAAAAAAAGTGTTTTGGAACTGTCGCTGCTGCCCCCTCCTTTTTTCCCGCCTTAGCATGAAATGTCAATAAGTGGGCAGCCGCCAAAGGCTGCCCGAGGCCGGCCCGAGGCCGGCCTCGGGCCGGCCTCGGCCGCCGCGGGCCCGCCAAAGGCCTCTCCAGAGATGAAACATGACCAACGAGAGTCCGAAAAAAAGCGGAGAAACAAATCCCAGAAGAAAAAGGGGCAGAGAGGAGAGACCTCGAGAGGGCTCGAGGAGAAGTTGGCACGAGGCTTTGGCCGAAAGAGACTTGAAAAGTTGGATTTTCCTGTCGAAAACGTGTCACTGGGCGACGCCCACCTGTCGAAACATTTTGCGAAGGATTTATCAAGACTCTGCGCGTGACAACGGAGGAGGAGCGCCAAAAAATATCACGGAAAACTTTCATCTTCTCTCTCGGGCTGTCTGTTTCCATTTACTTTTTACTTGCTCGCGCTCTCCTTGAAATCCTGTGTGCAAAGTTTCATTAAGGCTTCCAATTTTTTGTGCTCTTTCTCTTTCCCACACTGAGCTTTCCTTCACACGCAGCATTTTTGAGAGGGGGGGGGTTCAGTCTCTACCAGACAGGGCCGATCCGGGACGAGTCGGGCTCGGGGGCTGCCGGGCCGGACGTCCAGTGGTGGCACCTGGAGATGCAAGACTTGTGGCCACCAACTTGTGTGTCAATGGAGAGAGAGAGAGAGAATTCAGCACCGCTCAGGATCTTCTGTCACTTTGCAAGTCACGACAGCTGATGCCAGAAGACTTAGTATGTCTGGTTTAACTTGTGGTTCACTTGTCAGCACCATGGAGTGACAGTCATCCCTGAAGTGCAACTGAGTCCTCCACAGAAGCCGGATGCAGTGCTGCATTGGTCTTTTCTAGCTTTTGGTTCGATGGCAAACTGCCTGACCTCTGTACAGAGGTCAGGCAGTTCTCCATAGTGAGTGTCTGAGTGAACAACTTCACGTGGATGCTGCCTTGACACGCCAGAAAACTCGATTGAAATATCGAGTCCTTTGAGCTGTTGGCCTGCCGCAGGCCCGATGTGGGCCTCAACTGTGCTCCGGCCTGGCTCGACTCCACCACTGTGTCTGGTGGAGTCGGCGCTTCTCCCTCCCCAACCACGTAATGGTTTTTGCTCCACCCTGTTGAAATCCAGCTCCGCCGCCGAGAAATGCTATCAGTCTACTAATGACAGTGCAGACCCGAGTATAGGAAGCGATGAACTGTGCGTAGTCGTCGAGGAAGGCCAGAAAAAGCTCCGCTCTCAGTGAACGATGGCTGCAAAAAAAAAGACTCGCTTTTTTTCTAATTCTCCGCGCTAAAAGTGCGGGAAAAGCAGTGACGAGAGACTTTTTCGTTGCTTCTTCAGAGCTGCTCAATTAGTTGTTTGCACGCGCACGGCAAAGAACAGAGCCGCGGCTGGATCTTTTCCCGCCTTGGACAGCGTCGTCCTGCTCCCCCCTGGTCTGGTCCGTCGTGGTGGTGGACGCCGCCTCCCTCATGAACGGGTGCACCACGTTCCCTGCCTCGTCAGCCTCATGGATGTGTTGCCCGTCCTCCTTGACAGCGCCCATATCATGAACAGCTTGGCAGCGTCGAGACCTGCCGCGTCCTCGCAGTTCTGCCTGCTCATGAAAGTGGCAGAGTCGTTGCCAAGAGAGCGAACGAGCATGCATCTCTTGATTTTGGTCCGATCTGCAGTATTTTCCCTGCTCTCTTTTTCCCTGTTTTTATTCAAGCCCTTTTGAGTTCTTCTTACGCCTCTCAGTCTGACAGGTTATCCATCAGAAAATGCCATGGGGAGAACTGCTGAGCAGCTTGGCCAAAGGTCTTTTTCCAACCTTCATAGCTCAGACAGGGAGCAAATGAAAGGCTTCATTTTCAAAAAATCTTCTACCACGGTGGGCTAAATATCGTGTGCGCCTGAAAAAGCTCCGGCTTTTTTCAGCTCTCCAGCTGCCATTTTTGACTCATAGGGCAAGAAAGCCCCCCTCCCTAAAGCACTTTACTCCTCAGAGGTTCTGTGAGAGAAAAAAATGGATGAAGAAAAAATCATTATTGGAAAACCATCTCACAGTAGCCCCCCCTCTTCTTTTGAACACAGTAAGAAGCTATTCTTCTTCTGAGTGAGGGAATTTTTCCCTGAGATTTTGCAGGATTTAATAGTCTGAACTAATGACTTCGATATTGGCCAGAGAAATAGCCTCAGCTGCTGCTCTGTGGAAAAGAATTAGGTCTTTGTTCCTCAGGAGAAGTAAATCATTTCTTGATTAAGCGTTTTCCATTACTGCATTAAGAGCTCAGCTAAATAACCGCGGGCGCCGGGAAGAAATATGACGGCTTTCAAGACTGCTGGGGGAGGGGAAGACACAACCCAAAGCTGGATAGTTTGACTGCTTTGGCCTCTTGAAGTAGAACCTGGCACTTTTTAGTGCCAGGTGTCCACATCCGACTTGATGCTGGTGCACAGTCTTCATCAGCTGGAGCCGAACGTCGGTCCGGACCCACCGATCCTCCCACCTGGTGTGCAGCAGCGCTGCCAGCAGTGCAGCAGGAGGACGGGCATGAAGATGCAGACACTGTCGGCACGGGTGCACTTGGTACCGACTACATCACTACTGGAGCAGCTGCACCGACCGGAAACGGTGGCAAAGTAAGATCGAATCAAACAGGGCCCTCAGCTGAAGGCTTCCATCAAGTTGAAGGCTTGCAGAGCTTACAACGTGGACACAGGGACGCAGTACAAAGAGATGATTCTTACCAATTTAGTTATGAGTCCCATTTTGAGGCCGAAGTCGAAAATGTTTTGAAGGAGCCTCCAGACAGAGAGAGAGAGACTCGGGTCATCCATTATCATTACTTAATGTCCCTAAGTAGAATCTATTGTAGGCTGCTCACCATGTGCTGACGGCTCTCCACTTCGAGACTTTGACAGCCTGGATGAAGTTGCTTTTGACGTTCGGTTTCATGTGCCCTCTCGTTGTTGACGTTGTTGTTGTTGTTGTTGTCCTCTGCACATCAGACGTCTGCTGCAGCCTCCCAAAGTTTCCCTCATCTGTGGTCGAACCTCTTGAAGACGCCCAAAGCCACTTCGGTCCCCAATTGGCAGACAGTCCAGCTGCAGCCTCTGCTGGCAAGTGGCAACTCTGTCGTGGCCAGGAAGGAAAAAAGAAAGAGGAAGAAATAAACTAACATCTTCATTGAGATGTTTAGTGCAGCAATCACAAAAAGGGCAAAGTCAGCTCAGACATTTCTTCATTTCCCCAGGTCTCCTCCCTCAGTCACTTTTGAGTACCCTGTCATAAAGAAGAAGGTAGCAACTTTTCCTCCTCCTTCATCTTGATTAGAATTTTCGCCGCCGTCGCTTTCCCCTACTTTGAATTTAACAGCATATAGAGGCTGGGCCGTATCAGGCCTCGGTAATAGGAAGACCAGGGGTCGTTTTCCAACTTTGATGGCCTCTTCGCAGCCGCCGACGCCGACGTCGATGTCGACCTCGACGTCGACGTCGACGTCGACCGGGGCCGGAATGGCAGCTCGGGCGATCTGAATTTGATGAAATGGCTCTTTTTGCGGATACTTTTTTTTTGGCTCGTGCGGTCAGATAGAAATGACCAAATGGAAGTGGGCACATTTTTTTTTAAGCTTTAAACCCCGCTGAAGAGAATCAAGTTACTTTCGAGGGGTCATTTCACAACTTTGTAGTAAATGAAGCGAAGCTTTTTCTGCCCTTCTTGCCTCAACTTATACTGAGATCAAGAATTCATGAAGGGAAGACGTTGCAGAAGGAGAAAAAGAGACACAATTTTGAAGCTTTCCCTGCCAAAGTTCGGGGCCAACCAATCCGAGATGCTCCCGCTGTCTATGTACAGGGTGAGACTAAAAAAAAAACCGATCAGAGACGCCTCCTGCCGCTGTCTGGGCACAGGGTGAGACTCAAAAAACGACGAGAGGCAACCGGGCCAAAGGGAATGGCCCATCCCTCCCTTCCCGCGGACCTCACCGTGGAGGTGGGTCTACTGGGCCGTGGCCCAGACACCGCCCGACTTCTTCTCGGCTCACGTTGCACCCGTTGCCTGAGTCAGGGCTGAGTAGAGGTGTGCAGCGAGTCAAGCTTGCGCGGGTTCGGGCTCGGCAGTTTTCTCCGATTCGCGGGTCCCGGGGATCCGGGTTCAAGATCTTTCCACGAAGATCTTGGTCGATCCACGAAGACGATGTCCTGCATCCTGGGGAGGAGGAGGAGCTGAGCTTGATGCTGAACTACTTATGATACTGAGCTTGATACTGAACTACTTATGATACTGAGCTTGATACTGAACTACTTATGATACTGAGCTTGATACTGAAGTACTTATGATACTGAGCTTTGATACTGAACTACTTATGATACTGAGCTTGATACTTTACTTGATACTATGCTTGATACTATACTTGATACTATACTTGATACTATACTTGATACCATACTTGATACTATACTTGATACTATACTATACGAGGTACCAACTTGATGCTCATCAGTGCCGCTCGCAGGCAGACTCAAAGTCCAGCCACCCGCTCGGCCAGAGCCGCTCCGGATGTCGAAACCCGATTCACACCGTAAACTCGAGCTCGGCTCGCGATCGGCTACGAGTGACTCGATACAGCTCGACTGAGCTGAACTGAGCAGAAGAAGACGAAAAAAAAAAGTAGAGAGGTTCGTCCAAGTGTTGTAAAAACTCGGTTACGGCTCTTCATAACGAGCCATCATATCGTAAAGCTCGGAATGAAATTTTCTCAGCCGGGATTCTTTTTTGCCCCCTCCTTTTCCCCTCTTTTTTTTACCAGGAAAAGGACAGAAAAAAGGGGACATCAGAATTTTTTTTGCGCAGTATCGTAACGACTGAGGGGAAGCGATAGCGGAGAGAGTTAGTGGCAAATGAGACGACGGAAAAGTCTTTTTATTATGACGGAGAGAACTTCTCTATTTTTCCCCCATAATATTTCGCCGTTAGATAAATTGGGTGGGGAGCAAGAGAGGGGGGGGGGGGAATCGTTCAATTGGAGTGACTTTCGGGGTTGGTCAGGACTTCCAATTTCGCCGCTTCTCCAAGTGTGCGGGAATCCGGGACGGGAATTTGCTTGAAATTCGCGCTTCTGCCAACGTGGGCGAATCGGGAATTCTCTGTTTCTCCAGGGAAGCAGCCTCGAGTGGCCTCGGGAATCGACGTGAAAGTCCCGTTTCGGAATGAGCCTCGAATTTGAAGTGCGGGGGAATCTTTGAAATTCCTCTGTCTCCTAAGGGGAATCGGGAACAGGAAGAAAACTTCAATTCCTCCCTCCGCTTTTCTTTTTCTTTCTCCCTCTCCTTAGGGATCGGGAAGGCCTCGGTCAGGAGGAGCAATCGCGCTTAAGCTCGCCTTGCACTTCAGACACTTTGGAGAGTGTGATCGTCTAAGGCAACCCTAAGCTGCAGCTGATTGGAGGCTTAAAAAGAAGTTGCTTATTGTAAAGGGCCTGAAACTTACTTTACTTTTCTTTTTCCTTGCTTGTCTCAGATATTTTTGCTTTGTCAAACTCCGGAGGGAGAAGAAACAGGGATTATTGCATTATTCTCTACTTTTTCTCGAACTTACTCAAAGTAAAAAAGTTGAACAGAAATTCGTGACAACATTTCAAAACTTTCTAACGGAAAAACTTTCGTCCAATTTTCGTCGTTCCGGTCTGCCCGGCCGCCTGACAGCCCAGGGCGGGCTGGACGTCAAGTTTTTTCTGCTCTCTCTCTCTCTGCATTAAATCCCACATTGCGACAGGGATCTTTTACTTTTTTTTGGACCAAATATTTCGAGATTTATCAACTTTTTGCGCCGAAAACTAATCTTGGACTGCCACGATGGTCAAAATGCAGTGTGAGCGTCCAAAAAGAGACCATGTTTGCCGAGGCCAGCATTGTGAAGTTGGCCTTTCACTTCCAGTGGCTTTTGTTTCTTTGGGTCACGCTGTGTGTCCGTCTGTTTTTGTGTCTGTCCGTCTGTTTTAGTGTCTGTCCGTCTGTCCGTGTGTCTGTCCGTGTGTCTGTCCGTGTGTCTGTTCGTCTGTTTTAGTGTCTGTCCGTCTGTCCGTGTGTCTGTCCGTCTGTCCGTGTGTCTGTCCGTGTGTCTGTCCGTGCGTCCTTGTGTCCTCGTGTCCGTCTGTCATTCTGTCTGTACACCTGTCTATTCATGAAGTGAGGACAACCCTCAAAATCGTCCACTCCATTTTAATAGCGCAGCAAAGTGAGGCAAGATAAATCAGACCTTTTTCACCCTTTTTTCCCCCTTCTCTCCACGGCTTTTTTCCAGATCACAAGAGAGGAAATGGAGAAAAACGAACGAAAAAACCCTACGAGAGAGAGCAGAAAAGCTGGTATCGATTCTCCCGTGGATGTCGCCGCCGCCGCCGCCGCCGCCGCCATCGCCGTCGCCGTCGCCGTCGCCGTCGTCCCCTCCCGTTCCCTCCCCCTGCCCTCCCCTGTGAGTGAGTCCGTCCCCAGTCTTTCCGATGCGCATGTGCATCTCAGGGAAAAAGAGGGAAAGCAAGACCGTTATTATGAAATGCCAGCTTTTTCTGCTCTCCCCCCTGGCCAAAAACCCCTTTCTCTCATCAGTCCCCCCCCCCCCCGGCAAACCTTGCTTCTGCCCCCCTCCCCTCGTTTTTGCCCCCCCCACATTCCCAAAGGGGGGTGGGGGGTGGGAAGGGGGTGGGGGGACAACAACGACGACGAGGACGGCGACGGCGGCGACGGCGACACTTTGGTCGTGACTGAGAGCTCGTGACATGCGAGATCCATCATTTTTTGACAGACAATTTAACTTTTTTCTTTGAACGAGCACCCTGTTCCACCGAACATGTCGAACTCGGGCGTGTCCGAGAGGTGCCCCTGGAAGATGAGCCCCACGTTGGCTGCTTTCCCGGCCAGGGAGAGGACACGGCTGCTACAGGGTGACTGGGCGGAAAAGGTGCCTGGTTCCAACGGCGGCAGCTCCAAGGTTTATGCATGTGGAAATTAGAAAGCTTTGCTTCTTCTTCTTCTTCTCCTTCTCGTTCCTGCTGCCGTTGAGCCCGTGTGGGTGGTGGAGGCTGCTTTTGGGGGAGGGGAGGAGGGCCTCGTGAGGCTCTCCCTCCCTCTTCCCCTGGCCCTCGGGCAAATTCACAAGAAAGTCAGGGAATGAGCAGAGCGAGGAAGAAAGCAGCTCTTGCTTGCATTGAGCTTGAAATTGGGATGAGGAATGACTGATATCTCCCCCTTGGTGCTGGCGCCTCACTCCACCAGACACAGAGAGTCCACGCACGACCTCGACAGCCTCATCTGGGTGTCCTCGGAGGTTGTCTGGCCGAGTTCCTCTCCTGAACGCATTAAAAGAGTGGGAGGACATGTGTGGAGAGAGCGAAGTCTTGACAGAAGACAAAAGGATGCCAGAAGCAGATCTTGCTGCGTGTGCAATATGGACAATGTGAGGGAGCGTTTGCACTGGCGCTTCTGCCAAGACTGCCTCGTGGCTCCGGTGAGCCGGGCCGACGACGCGGCTGACACCGGGCAGCACTGTTTCGATAGTGTGGACGCTCCCTTAAAAGTATGAAGAGCGAATGTAATATTCTCTTGCCAAGATCACTTCGAGGGCAGTAACTCAGCAGGTTCATGAATTGTTTAATCTGGATGGTTTTGGCCACTACAAAGATGCTGGCATCCAATGCTGCAGCAGCCATTGCAGTGCAGCCGGGGGGGGGGGGGGGAGCACGGCCAGACAGTGCATGTGTCTGTTGCAGTAGATATGACAGTGTCGATGTTAGAGTAACTCGACCAGACAGCCGCAGACTCTCCTCTCCAGCTTCAGTGCGAGCGAGCTCGAGCCCTTTTTGCTCATCTCCAGTCAGCTGATCACCTCTACACTCTGGACGCAGCAGTGCAATGGGTGCAGCAGCTCCGGTACTGAACTGCGTGTCCGTGTCTGGCCGAGTCCGTCCGCCCCCCCTTTATTTGGTAGTAGGCGGATACTCTTGTGATGCATGTGACGAGACTACAAAATCGTCAACCCTTTTCGCCCATCCATCATGTAACCCAGCGCTACTCGATCAAACAAAGGCTTTCGTCGTGTACCAAGAAAGATGAGAGACAATTACACAAAAGTCGTCCTTGACCGCTGAGGTGGCGTTTGCTCTGGCACATTTTGTGCTTGTGTAGCTGCTGCCCCAGCATCACTTCATGACAGGGTGCAGCGACTGCACTTTTGCCGAAAGTTCCCTGTCAGGGCCAAGAAGTTGGCCGAGACGCCCGTCTCGCAGCCCAGTGCAAACGCCTTCGACGTCCGGACGCTGATCCAGCTCATTTGGTACGCGCACGTCAAGAAATCCGTACCGGAATGGATGTCTCTAGGGCCCTCTCACGTCCTCTCGTCCTCCTTGGGGTCCCTCGATCAATATTGCAACGAAATGGGGCAACCCTGGCATGGGCTGGTTGGTGCTCCTGCTGCTGCCCGAGGGGGTGGAGAGAGAGAGAGAGAGAGAGAGGAATGCTGTAAGCACCTCTTTGCTGCCCAGAGACACAGAAAACGACAAAGAAAGTGGAAAGTTAAGAGCTCTTTCTTTCTGCGCATACTCATTCTGTTACTTTCCATAGCCAGGACTCTGCCAGACAAAGCTGGCAGCAACTGATGGAGGCTTCTGGAAGCTCCCGAAACTCAACAGGGTCTGGCATCAGTTGGCAAACACGTTCGACACAAGTTTGTGCAAATACTGCACCCTGGACGTGTTACGCAATGCCAAATTATGCAGATTTAGTAAGAAGTGGGTTTTTTTTTAACTTTTTCACTCTCATTCGACTGAGCAATGCTGACTAACTTTGAATGTTAGGCTGAACCGATTAATCCTCCATTCCATTTGACGGATGAGGTCTTGCAACAAATGTAGCAGGAAAAGAGATTGAAAAATTGGTCTATGTGTGCTAAGATGTGGCAACCAATGTGATGTGAACAAAGTCCTCGGTTCGAGATGAATGTGCGATGTGTCCCCTGGGGGAACAGCCTCAAGGACAGCACGGATGACGTGGAGGGGAACTTCCAGACCACGGTGATCAACACTTTGATTAACCAGCTTGAAGAATTGTTTGCAAACACAATCAGCTGTGGAATTTCAGCCAAACAAACCGGTGTATGAAGTGAGCGTCTGTTCAAACTTATCCCTGACATTGATGTTGTTGCCCGAGTACAATGATGACGAGGCCCGGACCGTCGTGACCCGGTTGAACGACGACCAGTCCGCGCACGACCCCGCCACCGCCCAGACCCACACGGCTGTGGTCATGTGGGTCTGGCAAGGAAGATTTAGTTCAAGTTTTCTAATGTTTTCCTTCTTGGCAGGACTCCTGTACCATGTGTGGCCGCAGCAGAGATGACTAAGCCTGGCTAAATCTCGCGGTGACAGAAGGCCAAATATTTGTTCTTATGGGAAAGGGGGGGATTTGAGGAGGGGCATGTTGACGTCGTCCTGGGGGGGGAAGGACGAGGACGCGGAGAAGGAGCACCCATTCCACACATAAAAATGCCGCCAGCCACAATTATTGATGGTAAGAGACTTTCTCCCTCTACCATGCACGACCAGACAAGGCAGCAGCAGCTGGAAAGTCCTTTTTTTTTGTTGTCCTTCCTCACGTCCCCGGTGAAATTGTCAGGCAACTTTGCTGGCCTCCGTCGAGCCTGACAGCTGCTTGTCTGAGTCGGGCGCGGCGTCGCCTGCAGTCCGGGCGGGCGCGTCCGGGTGCGCCAATGTGTCCGGGTGGGCGCGCCCTCAAACGGAGTAACGAGATTCCGCAGCATCCATCTACAATGACGGTATTTAGTCCCTCTCCTGCTTCCTCGTCTATATTGGGAAACTCGGGCAGCAAAAAGCTCCCCCGGGACCTTGAGAGGGGCTGCAGCAATATGACGACAAGGGAGAAGAAGACACGATTCATCTCGATTCTGTGACTTTCTACACGCACACGTGAACAGAGAACGATGCAGTCATTTGTCACTCATATAAGAACTTTTAACTGGAGGAGCACAGGGAACAAATCGTTTCCTTCTCCTCCAGACAAGGCTATCTATTTTTTTAAGGGCTTGCACGGGAGGGGGATAAATAATAATAATAAAAAAAGAGGAAAGTCTCGACCAGACAGTTGCAGCAGTCTGGCCGCAGCTCGCACTGCATGTCGATCTGTGGCAGCCTTCGTTTGATGGCTGCACAAGTGGTGCGGCCCGGAAATGAGTCCAGGGTTGCCATTGCTGACGGCCGAGTCGGCGGCGTGATTGGCGGGGTTCGGGGCCCCTCGGGACTCGGCGACTGCGTCGGGGCAGAGAGGCCGAACAAGTGTTAACAGCTCTCGGTGATTGACTTCGCCCATGTCCATGTCCTGCTCCCCAGGCAGTCGGACCCCGCGGCCGAGCAGTTGCAGCAGCAGCGTCGCCGTCGTCGTCGTCGTCGTCTTCGTGGTCGTCGTCGTCGTCCTGCACTGCCATGATTGAGCACCGCCGCTCTGACAAGGGCAGCGAGCATCAAGTCCTCCTTGTCACAGATGTCTAGCGGAGCAGAGAACAAATGCATGAAGGCAAAGAATGAGAGAGAAGAGGACGTAATTAGAAGATTCAGCCAAATCTCCCCCCCCCCCTTCTCGTTGAAGCTAATGTCGACACATCGATTATCCTGAGGCTTTCACGACAACTAATTTTCACGTCATCTCCCAGAAAAAAAGCACAGCCATAAAAATGCGCCCCATGAATTATTCCCTCAGCCTTTTCATTAAATCTTCCCTCTCTTGTGACAACTTCCACTTCTTTCAAGCACTCCCAAAGTCCTTTTATCTTCTTGCATCCTCACCAAAATGAAGAGTGTTGAGAGAGTTTTCGTCTACTTTTTCTTTTCCTAAAGCCAAAGAGTCTCTTTCTTTTTTCTCTCTCTCTCCCAAGGCACTTTCGCAATTTACTTCGCTGCTTTTTTTTATCCGGGAAACAGCAAGAGAGCTTTTTTAGTGCCCCGACTCTCATCATACAGCTTGAGGCGTTTGATATTGAAAAGTCTTCTCCGGCTATAGTTTTCCTTTTAAGTAGTCTATGGTTCTAAGATAGAGAGAGAAGGGGGAGGACAAAACATTCTGGATGGAAAACTCTACCAGACAACTTGGCTTCATTTCTCCTCAGCTCCACCAGACATGGGAGTCATTGGTTGATTCTCCACCAGACATGAGAGTCACTGGTTTGTTCTCCACTAGATATGGGAGTCACTGTTTCTTTCTCCACTAGACATGAGAGTCACTGGTTTGTTCTCCACTAGATATGGGAGTCATTGGTTTTTTCTCCACCAGACATGAGAGTCACTGATGTCTTCTCCACCAGACATGGAAGTCACTGCTGCCTTCTCCACCAGACATGAGAGTCACTGATGTCTTCTCCACCAGACATGGA
>JAAUXU010082363.1_pt1 | contig 44807 bp, 52 predicted proteins | sample 7278151 | NCBI WGS metagenome assembly JAAUXU01 (sample SAMN14350113, study PRJNA611818) | marine sediment metagenome | isolation source: surface marine sediment (1.8m) | place: French Polynesia: Moorea | collected 2018-08
AAAAAACACAGTGAATCAGCCAACCTGGGTGTCTCATAAGTTGATGTACATTTTAGGCTTTTTCATGCAACAATGTGTCTTTTCCTGCCAGGCGTGGCAACTCTAACCATGCTCTTGGTTGGATATCTCCAATGTCTGAAACAGTCTTCATAGTATCTCATAAGTTTATTTCAAGCATGTCTATGCAAGATTCTGCATTTTTGTGCCCCACTATGGTTTAAAGTTTTTGAATGCTGTTTGCTCGTTTTCCACCCAAAGTGTATACAGTGGGTCCTAAATGGATGAGCTATGAAAATGTGTTGAAGCTTGGGGCACTTTAGCTCAACAGACAGACATGGCTGATTGGCATCGAGTCCCTAATGCTATCAGGGCATGAAGTGAGAAAGCTTCATGAGAAACCAACATACTTACTGCGCGTGTTGGATCTCCTGACTTTTTTAAAAAAAGTCAGTGTTACTAAAGGAACTTTGACACATCCTGAAAAGCATCACTTCAGCTCACTAAGCTGTCAAAGGAAACCTCACTCAATTCACTCTGCAGTAGTTTGACGCAAAATATAGGTGACGACGCCTTCTGACACGCTTGAAGTGAGCTAAGTGGCTAGGCCTACCAGGGCCCTTCTCCTTTGCATCATCACAACAGGTGGAAAAAACTCTAGGGACACTTTCTAACGATCGTAGGAGCCTGCAAGTCTCACTTCTTTTGTTTAGTTGTGAGTGAGGCAACTTCTTTTGGCGCCAAATGCATGGTGCAGCATGAGGAGAGAAAAAAGAGGAGATTTCACTTGTTCCTTCTCCTCTTCATCGCACCTCATTGCTATGCAAGAATGTTTGTGAGAATTTTAAGCAAACTCATGCCTTCCAAGAAGCTCCTGCCAATCATGGCACGAAAGTTACAACAACTTTCTTGGCAATTTCCTCACCTTTCGTCTTTCCACAGTGATGGAGCCCTCTGTGGAGGAGGTGGTGGAGTTCCTGTCCTCTAGACTCTCGTTCGAGAAGTACCTCTGGTGTTCTTCGTCCATGATGCTGGTCGCCGAAGTCTCGGCGTTGCTGCCCTCCATGTTGCCGTTGCTCTTCTGGTCGAAGGAGTTGGCCGCACTCGGCATCGCGGGAAGATTCGTCAAAGGGGACGACGGTGAGCGCAAAATTTCTAAAAATGCAAATAAACGAATAACCTATTTTTGCCATCACTTCAATTTATTTTATGTCTCTCAAAAAGTGTGAGCATTTTCCTTTTGCCTTCCCTGCCCATTTCACTTTCTCTGTCTCTGCTAATCAGAGGTTCTCGTGCAACGAAATTCTTTGCTCGCACGCACAGAGAAAGTTGAACCCCTGTTAGAAAGGGAGAGGAGAAATTACGCCAATTTGGGCACCTCCTTCTGGCCAGGACAGAGGAAACCCCATTTAACGTTGACAGCGCGCACTCTTTTCTTCTTGCTCACTCCAGTCGGGTTGGGGATTGATTAAAGCTCAGTTCCACTGCCCAATCTCGTTCAACGCACGCAACGATTTCTCGCGAAAACCGACTTCGCACTGTCGAAAAGGAGCAAAAAAACCTCCTTATTCGTTGCTCGCATGTCCGAAAAAAAGGAGAAATCGGGGAGGGATCTTAAAGAGGAGTTTTAGGGCTGAAAATTCGGTCCAAGCTGATCAGTGATCAGAGCCTTGAGGCCTCCAGGCCTCCAGGCCTCGCTCGATAAATGAAAGATTTTGTCGAGAAGTTCTGAACAGCGTCAGGAAGAGGAATTTCCTGTTTTAACCGCCCAAAAAGAAGAGTGGTTGCGTTTTTTTACGTTCTGACGAACCGAACTCACTCAATTCAGGAAGTTGCTCTGCTAAAAAAATTACCTGAGAGTGGAAATGAGCGTGTCAAAAATGCGTACAAAACTTGGGTGCAAAAAAATTAGGGGGAAAAAAGCTCCAATGCGGAAAGGAATTTCGAGAATTTCAGTGGACAAAAATAACTTCTTCGCCAATCCCAGCAAGAAATCCCGAAGGAATTTCCGCGACTCCAATCGCGGATTTTGCTTTGTTTTCCAACGCCGTAAGGAAAAACATCTGGCCTTGATCCTACTTCTTATACCGTCAAGTCCACTTGTGTTGTTCACAGGGCGGCCCACACAGCTTTGCACACGCACAAGTACGCTGCATACAGAACAGCATTCGCAAAAGGTGTCGTCCAGTAGCTTTGTTCTTGAGGCAGTTGGACCTGTTATTTAAATTTCCCGCTTTAAAAACTCACTTGGACATTTTGACTGAATATAGGCCAAGTTTGCCAAGTTCAGCCACATCTACTCCTCAAGTACTCCCGCAAGCTCCTCAAGTGTTGATCTTCAGATCATGAGGTAGAAGAGTTTCTGCGGGAAACAGGCTACTTCCGATGGATCTTGATGCAGTTGCAGACATTAGTTGCTGGCTCCAAATTTATCATTTGTTTACAGAGGCCCATACAGTCTGGCACATGTGCGGACGTCACTTTTTTGGCGGACCGTGCACATTATATTGCAAGAACTGTACAGTATAGTACAGTATAGTACGTACAGTACACATGGTAAGTCTTATCTCTATTGCTTGAACCATATGGTACATGCAGTACTCACTGTATGTTTAGTATAAATCGTACAATCGTACAAAAGTGCATGTGGCACGTACTGTATGGTATGAACTAAGCAACATGTGCGGCATTTACATTGTAAATGCGTAAAAATCGGCGACAATTGCACTAGGATATTTTTTATGCTTAGATATTTCCCCTGACCTGAATTTTTGCGCACGCACTCTAAAGGCATTGAAGTATCAACAGCTGCAATTTGAAAAAAAAAAAGTCTCTGAACTCTTCTTTCCGAGATAAACAATAACAAAGTTGATGAACTGAAAATAGTCACGATGTTGGTATATTGATGGGCTTTTCAGCCGTGTTGAGGCTGCTGTTGAGCGTGGAGCTGAATAAACGTTCGTAACTGAGTCAATGTTGTCATCGCCGGATGATTTATCTTGACCCGGACCTTACCCCAGAGGGAGCTGTGACAGAGCAATGTTCAGCACCAAATTCCCGCCGATTTGTGCACATGCAGTAGACGGAAAATGGAAGGGTTTTCTTTCTGATCCCTTTTAAAACACCTGGATCACCCTGTCCATTGAACGGAAGGGGAGCGATTTAGATGCAGATACAAAAATGAAATCGCGCCAATTGAGAGAAGAAAAAAGTCTCAAAGCCTTGAACGCGTTGAACGTCTGGCCGCTGCTGCCCAAGCTGCCGCCGCTGCCGCTGCCGCCGCCGCCGCCGCCGCCGCCACCCCCGGTGGGGGCGTCCGGCCCCGCGTGCGTACTGCACAAGTCCGTGGGCAATTTATCCCTGCAGCTGTCATCCATCTACGCATCCATCCATCGAGCTGTCCGTCCACTTGGCCGACTCTCGATCGGCGGAGTCGTCGGACGCACTTACGCAATCCGCACGCAAAATTTGCGTACAGACTTGGAGTTTCATCCACCCGGTGAAAGATCCGCACCGCGGAAATGGGCGAAAGTGCGCGGATTTTCACTTGCGAATTCGGATGCATTTTCATTTTGTGTTCGATGCAATAATTGGAAGTGGGCGCGGCAGTGATTGGGCCTACAGAGGGGCCCCCATTAAAAAGCAAATTACCTCGCATGATTATGTAAGATATCTGCAGTTGTGTGCAGATAAAGGATTGTAGCCTTCATTTAAGCACCCAGCGGCGTGTGATTGCTCGTATCCTGTGGAGCAAAAAAAAGTCAGGGGACTCTTTGTTTGCGTTGGCAGCGGCAGCAACAATCACGTGTCAAAACTGCGTCTGCACAAGGTTTCAATGCCTGCTGGAACTAAAAAAAGACTAAAAAAAAGGGGAGGGAAGCCCCACTTTTGTCGCAGCGAGAAGCTTCGACTTGCACGCAATCATCTTAGCTCACAGAAGATAATGTAGAAGTGGCCTTGCAGAAACAAAGCAAGGTCTCGCCCGCCGCCTCCGCGCAGAACAAGAAGGACATTCAAGCCAGATCGAACGAGGACCTCGTGCACAAGTGTCTCGTTGAAGATGTCATCGGTATTGACGGCGACAGAGTCACTCTGGTTACTTTTCCATCACAGGATGTGAAGTGAGCATGAAGTTGCCGCAAAAAGCAGGCACGGGAAGCTTCGAGGGCAAAAAGTGGAGGGGGGCCTCGCCCTTGCACACCAGGTTGCGGACAGGGCTTCCTGTCGACAGTAAAACTGCCAAAAAAGTATACTGAGAAATGATGAGTATAGAGTTTCTTGGCTAAACTGTCCGAAACATTCCACACACCCATTATTTTAGCCAGCGCGTGCTGTATGTGTTTTCTGTACAATAAGTGAGTTCGTGCACTGTACAGTACAGGGTGGAGCAAGGAGACCTGCAACTCATCATGAAAGTGGAGAACAACATTGCGAATCTCCTCAGTGCACCCTGTAATCATCTGCGCATGCAGAGTATGCTGAGAAGATCTGCAACTCATTTGAAGACAACAACATTGCGCTTCTCGTCAGCCCACCCTGTGCTCGTGTGTGTGCGTACAGGGTGGACAAAGATGATTTGTAGGCGATATCGAAGTGAACGCGTCTAGTCAGCCCACCCAGTAGAGGAAAACATTTGTTTGTCATTACGTAACAATGTTGCTGGGAGGCAAAGACACTGTGACTTGAAGCAGCTGCCAAATGAGAGCGGAACCAGAGCTTTTTCCTCCTCTGCCGACAATGTCAACAGCTCCATTGTGAGTGTGGTCAAGTCAGCATCGAACGAAGCCTCCAACTGAGAGATGCTCTCAATTTCTTTCTTCCCCAACCGGAACAATTTGCCGCCATCATTTGAGGCCCAAAAGCAGGAAAAAGCCCGTTAGCAATTGGAAGAGATGAGTGATAAGGCCTCACTTAAACTGCAGTAAACTTATAATTGTGCCTTTGCTCTTTCATACTCGTGTGTCTAAAGATCTTTTGCATTGGGGCGAGTGAAAGTTTTTTTTTCGGGTAGGCCTGCCTTGGGCCTAACCACGATGCCACCACCAAGTTTCGGCGGTTGTCATATTTTTGGGCAAGTGAAAGGAGGATGGAAGAAAACGTCTCAATTGGACTGGCATTAGACGCACTTTTCTCAATGTGGACGAGGACGACGAGGAGGAAACTGCATTCAACGATACGTGCAAAAATCATGCATTGCAAATTTGCTTCAGCCAAGGCTGCTGCTGCCGCTGCTGCCGCAGCCGCCCGTTCAATACTAAACCTAAGCCAGTGGAGGAAAAACACTTTTTTTGTTGTCCGCCTCCGGTGTTAGAGAGGAGAATTTCTCTTGCATCACCATTTGCCTCATTTTTCTTTTTACGCACACCAAATCAAGACGAAGTCGTATAAGATTATTGACAGGAGACCAAAGAAAAAGATGATTGTGATGGATAAATATTGATGCAAACCCACGAACGGAAGCGAGAGAGGAAGGAAACGCTGGCAGGGGGAAGGGGGAGGGGAGGGGAGGGGAGGGGGAGGGACTGTAACGCACGCCCAGAATAAAATTCCACCTCTTCAGGGCAGGATTTGAGTGCTCGGCGTAAAAATAACACCCATGGAGGCGGAAAAAAGTGCGGGAAAACGGTGAAATCTTACGGAAAATCCCGTTTCTCCGTCTCTCCTCAGCTGGAAGTCGGTGGGTTTTGTTCCTCTTTCGCACACAAGATGTCTTCAGTTTTCACAGTCACCTTCTTGGACTCCCTTTTCTCCCACCCTCGAAGATGCCTGTGCGAAATGCTCAACTCATCAGCTGACAAAAGCTTCTTCTGAGAAAGAAAGTGAACGAAACTTCTTCCGCACGGGCTGAGGGACTGGGACAGACTGACTCAGGAGCAGGAGGTGAGCGCGAGCGCGCGCGCCCGAGGGAGAACGCCGGGTCAGCCCAGATGGGCAGGGGGAAAAGTTTGTAAGGAAAGGGGGAGGGGAAAGAAACAAGGGTTGTTTCAGTGCGTAAGCATGGCCAAAAGTCCGATGATTCGCAGGTGGTCGCTGTTCCAGGCCCGAGATTCGGGCCCGCTCCAGATCCATCCCTACTCAGTATAACAAAGTGAGAAGACGTGGGTGGAAAGAAAGAGAGTTTTGTTCTCTCCACGATTTTCTGGGACGTGGCAGGCAAAAAGTGGTGCAGAAAAAAGGTATACAAATGTGGACTTTAAACAAAGTGTTTTGACAGACTTTTTAAACACCCTGTGTGAGCGAGGCAGTTTGTGAAGACAAATAAGCATCGTGTTGGTGAGAGGCAAGAGAAACAAATCAGCTGCTTGGACGTGAGAAAACCTGGCTAACGACTCATTGATAACGGGAGCAAACAGCAACCCTGGCTGATCCACTTTTGCCAAAAATTGGTCGTTCCACCAGCACCTTTTTTTTGGGGGGGGGAGGTGCGACTGCAGTGTGAACCAGATATATGATGTCTGTTTTTAGAAAGGCCCGGAGTTCAGCTCGAGCACTGAGTAATGTCTATCCCCATGGTCCAATAAACAATGTGGAAAAGTCTTTTTGGCATAAAGTGTTCCACGTTTTCAGCCAATGTTATCGAAACTTTCCTATGATGAACCCCGATTTTGCCCAAAATTGCGTAAAACTCGTTAAAAATAACATTGAAACGACCTATTTGGAGGTGAGGATTCTCTGTCTCATAATTACACCGCACATTACTCTGAACCTGCGACACCCTGTACATGCAGAGACGAGGGGTAAAGAAGAACCCCTCATATTGTAACTCTTCTCCACGTCACGAACGAGAGGTTGGGGCAGGACGCAGAAAGCTGGGGGTTGTTGGAGGGGATGGGATCAAATTCGTCCATACATCCACACACGAAAGGGCGCTCAGCTAGCGCGCATCCCCCCTCCCTCGTGAAGAAAAGCAGAAAACCCCCTGTTGAGCGACGATTTCGCCTCAAGACTCAGACGGCTGGAAATGAACCGCTACCAGAAATGCATGAGGGAAGAAGAACAGCATGGGCTGAGTTGAAGAACTGAAACAGTTGGCAGCCAAAAAGTATGGGATTTGTGGCAAATTCTTGCCAATTTGTCTGGTCTTTCATTCCTGAACAATTGACCTGTTTCAACGATTCAATGCGGAGATCAGTCAAGGCTGTTCAATTCATTGAGCGGAGGAAAATTGTGCGTATCATTAAACTTTTTAATGTCAGCAGTCGAACATTTGTTTGTTTGTTTGTTTGTTTGTTCGCCACTGCGGGAAGTGGGAAACAAATTCACCTGCTGACAACATCACAATGTAAAGCAACTTTTTTGCAGTCTCAGCTGCGATGTTTGCACCCTGCACACACGACAAGGACACGTGCAAAAAAGGTCAATTTTGCATTTTTTCATGCATTTTTGCACGGCCGGACGACTTTCTCGACAGCTCCCTCCTCAGCCTCAGCCTCAACCCCCATTGGCGGTGAAGGCCGGACTTTTGGGCGCAAGACAAAACATGTGGGACATTTTGGGGGGCGAAAATGAGCTTCAGGATGTGGATCAGAAATTGCTTGACGAGAAAGAAAGTATATTAGGATGATCCCTCCCTCCTCTATTTAGAGGGTTGAGTCACGTCTGTCTGTGCAGAGCTAAAAATGGAGTCCTCGTCTCAGTTCTGGGCAATGATCTGAAGCAAGAAAAGAAAATAGGGATCACTGGAGGAAGACCAAAAGAAGAAGAACTAATCTCCGTCCAGATCAACTTCTACGACCAAGTGAAAAGAAGATCGATCTGCGGGCTCTGGCTGAGTTCGTCCAAGTTGAAGACGTTTCCCTTCAGGACGACGGCGGACGTGACCGTGCACGCGCAGGAGTTTTGGCAAATTATGCACCATTTTTCAGGTCTTACCTGCGCTGTCTTCGTCGTCCGAGGCCCTCCTGTACTCCTCTAATTGGGTGACTCACTTTTGCTGTTCGCACGCCGATAAGATAAGAGGCTTCTGTTACCGACGTCGACGCACACGAGGCCGAGGTCCTCATCCAAGGCTGCGGGGACGAACCTCTCGCCGAGCTAGCTGTTTTCGTTCTTCTTCTTCTTGTTTCGTTCACTCATTCACTGTTTCAACACTGGCAGTTGTCGTATTGTAGTCGAACTGAGCAGAGCTGAGGCTGTAACTGCCAGGGAGGAGGACGACGACGACGGCGACGACGACGGCGACGACGACGGCGACGACGACGACCGGGAGGAGGAGGAGGAGGAGGAGGAGGAGGAGGAGAGCTCGGCTAGGCTGAAGCTGCTTACCCAGGCCGAGCGAGTCGGGCCAGCCCACAGGAAGAGAGAGAAGGAGGCTTTTCTCTCTCTCTCTCTCACTCTTTTGTTGTTTGGGCCAGAGCTGAAGCTTAGGTGGGCGTCGAGGAAACCGCGGTTTCACGACGCGAATTCCCACATCTTTAATACTTCTATGGGAAATAAAAGGTTGATAAATCGAGCGGGAGGAATCACCAAATCTGGGAAACGAAGTTTGGGCAGGAGCGAGCGTCGGTCACGAGGTCCAATGTCATCACGTGCAAGGAGGTTCCTTCAGGAGTCTGCGACGCCTGGATCGTCGTCGTCGTCGTCGTCGTCGTCGTCCCCCTGCTCACCTGAGCGATCACCAGAGAAGAATAGGTGAAGAGTGCCATGACTGCAGTCTCCGGTACAGGGCGGCACAAATTTATTGATCGTGGGCCTGACGAGGCCTCCAACGGACTCAAATGAATGGGCCTGGCTAGTCTTTTTGTCTTTTTGTTTGTGTGTATGAGTGAGTATGGGTCTGTGTGTGTGTGGCCAACCTGATGCGCACTCATCTCACAATGGTCTCGACCGCCATGGCGGATGCTGTTGCGGCGGCTGCGGCGGCTGCGGCGCCAGAAGAAACGGTTTCCCTTTTTATTTTTTGTTTGCAGTGCTGGTCGCGCGCGCGCACGCACGCACGCACGCACGGACGCATGAACGCAGCACGCACGCACGCACGCGCTCCCCATCTAACGCGCCAAGTCCAGGTAGGCCAGGATTAGGCACGTCGCGGTCGCGGTCGCGGGCGTCGAGAAGTTCCACAAGGGGAGACGAGACGAGAAGAGAGGAGGCCCATTGCAAAGGGGGTTTCTCCTCCAGGAATTTCTTTCTTGGTCGAGAGAGAGGAAATGGGTCAAATGGGACGCGTTCGACCTTGGCTGCTGCGAAGAGGCAGACTTTGAACACCAGATTTGCACCATTAATATGGATGTTGCACTGTTAAGTGCACTTAAAGGCTCTTTCTGACCCTTCAAATATGTCTGTGATGTTTTAAATCTCCACCAGACGCTTTAAAACTCTTTCTGACGCTTTAAAACTCTGTCTGACGCTTTGAAACTTTGTCTGACGCTTTGAAACTCTGTCTGACGCTTTAAAAGTATTCCCGACGTTCTCAAACTTTCCCCTAACTCTTTCTTAAGCGTTAATCCTGCTTCGGGCACTTTGAGCCAGTTTCAAACGCTCTAAAAACTGTTCTTTAAACACTTCTAATCGATTCGTTACATATCTCGAAATCCTATGCTAAGAATCAGTCCTTGAAGCACTTTAAATGCACGCACAATATGCACAAAATAGTTTGCTCTTCAAATGTGTTTGTGACTCTTTGAGCCAGTTCGTTGAACACCTTTTAAGAGTTTCAATCTGTTGCGAACGCCCAAAGACTTGATCAGGACAAACGTCGTCGCCTCGTTGTTTATGGAATCGCTCACTGAGTGACGCTCACACTCCGGTTTTGGGCACAGCGCCCTAACTTGCCACACTCAAGCATTAGAAGTAAAAAAATATACGTATACATAGATAAATATATGTGTGAAAGCGAGGAAAAAAGGAAGTGATTTCTCACGCTTCTGAGAGCAGGTAAGGCAAAGACAAATGCAGCCGGATTTCGGTGTGATCACTATCAACCACAGGGGGTTTAAGAAGCTTCTGAGGGAGCATCCAAACAAGCACAATTTCGCCTCACCACCCGATAGATGCGTGAGCGACAACTGGCGGACCGAAGAGGTCCTCAGCGCCGAACACCAACGCCGGCGGCATGGGGAAGAAAGTCGTGCCAGGGCAAGCCCGCCCTTAACGTTCAGTTGGGGAAGTGGTAAATTCGAAGGAAATATCACCTGCGTTTGACTCAAAAGGCTGAATTATTTCGAAGTGATAACATCTCCAGCTCCCTCCCTGCACTATTTATAGTAGAACAGGCATCTTTTGCACCCGCTGCACTCAAAGTTGGTATCGATGTCACTTCATCTTCTGCCAGAGACGAGCAGCGATGACCTGTAAAAATCCAAAAGATTCAATCTCTGTACATTTTTTTCTCTTCCCGTCATGCAGCGCAAGTACAGGGTGGACTAGGGAGTTTTGCAACTCATTCTAAACGCAGAAAGAGAACATTGAGAAACTTGTCAGTCCACTCGGTGTCCATAAGCAAGTACAGGGTGTACTCAGGAGATTTGCAGCTGATTTTGAACGTGGAAAGCAACATGGCAAATTGCGACTCATCCCAGTCCGCCCTGCTCTCACTCACCAACTCACCGCGACGTGGGACTTGGGAGATTTCCAACTCCCGTTGAACGCGGAAGACGTGCATTGCCAATCTCCCTAGTACACCCTGTATTTGTGTGTGCGCGTGCGCACAGGGTGAACTGAAGGGATCTGCGACACGTCTCGAGTGCGGCAAACAACAATTGCCACTCTCCTTACTGCACCCCGTACGGGCAAATACACCCCAGGTGGACTGAGGAGCTTCGTAATTTGCCTCTGTTGTTTCCTAACTTCAAAATGAGTCGCAGATCCGACTAGTCCACCCTGTACGTGCGAACACAGCGCGATACAGGGTGGACCGAGGATATTTGCGACTCATTTTGCATGTGGCAGACCACAATTGGTGATCTCCTTAGTCCAGCCTGTGTCCGTCGAGTGTTGTGTGCCAGTCTCATCCCTCCCCGGGCTGAAGCACGCGTTAACGAATCTCAGAAGGTCCTGCAGTAATTGATGACTCGACTTGAAGCTCCACATACGAAAGCAACCCTTTGAGCAAGGTCGCTGCTTTAATTAAGGAAGGATTAGCACAGATGGTGCCAAATTTCAGAATTGCATGCACTGGATTCTATGATGCAACTTCCACTTAAGGGAGGCCAATGATAAAGTCTCGTCAGTGCATAGGATTATTATTATTCGGTTAAAACTCCTGGCAATTTAAGCACCTGCCTAAGATTTCGCTTTCGCACCTGGGTGGTGTGTTCAAGGATTCTCGGTGGCAAAGAAGGCATTTGTTAGCACATCTAAGCCTGCGTGTGCGCGTTAGGGATGTGCGAATGACTTTCGGTTTTCGGTCTCGTCACTCATCACTTTCAGCATGAAACATTCGACTGTCACACACAGAAAGGGAGCCTTTATTCTCGTACACATTTTTTATTATAACTGGCTTTTGTATAAGGTGAAGAAAAGCCGAAAAAAATGAGACATTTTTAAGCTTGTTCAACCAGCAGGAGCGATGTCATCTCATCACAAAGAACGGGGTCTCTCATAGCAAACTTAAAACGTTGAATGCAAAATGAGCGGAGTTGCCAGACGGTCAGTTTTCCCACCACTTCTACGGCCAGATTTAGGTGACTCCAAGAGGTCCCTAGGCGGTTTTTTTTCTTTTGATTTACGCCCATCGCCGTTTGGGCCTGACCCTCTTGCTTAGCTTTTTGGCCCTTTTGGCCCCGGGCTACCTGGCAACCCTGATGACCAGCAAAAACCGAGTGAGAGGAATACCCATTCTCACAATTCACTAGGTGTCGGTAACACTTCACCGCACAGTCTGCACTTGTTGACGCCGTATGTACTCAGATTAGCATAAAAAAAGAGACATACTCAGTTCCTCGAACATTGCGACATTGGTGGTTCGGACTCACCGTGCGTGCGCATGTCCAAAGAAGGGAGATTGATAGATTGAGGCAGAGGTCATCCTTAGTAGAAAGATCGACTTCTTTTTGGGGGGAGGAAAAAGGTCACCTCAGGAGTCATCTACATCACCTGCATGCCTACAGGGTGTTGTGGGGAACTGTCCCACCGACGAAGTAGAATACCGCAGAACAGTTCCAGAAAACCATTAGAGCTGACTCTTGAGTCACTACGTTGCTGACTGCAGCAACGCTCAGTGCAGCCAACGCAGTCACAGAAGCAGCTGGAGCAAATAGGACGTCCTGTGCAATTGGTCAAGTAGCATTTTACGAACACGAGGTCACTGCAGCCCTCATTGCTGTCCTCGTGCCTCGAGCAGCAATGAGGGCTGCAGTGACTTCCGAGTGTGCGTAAAATGCTACTTTGTTTAATGCACGTATTGTGCTTTACGTCAGATAAGCCCAAGCCGACGAACTTGCTCCTGTAAAGGCCGACCTAAAATGTGTGCGGGAATGCGCGCTATGTCTGTGTGAGTCTCCCGAGGGGTTGGCGGTCCCACTGTGGGACCGATCGTCGCCGAACTGGCCGGCCACGCGCTCCGATCCTCTCCATTTCGTCCTGGTCCTCACAGAGTTTTGATTTTACTTTTAAAAATGGATTATCTCGAGCACCTCTCCTCTCCAGGGCTGCCAAGTTGTTCAGTAACGTTGCAAGTTTTCCTCGGTCCTCCTCTCCTCCCCATGAGAGAACGAAAGAAGGGTAGAGGGAAGACCCTCCCCGAGAAACGATCATGGCAGGTTTGGCCGAAAGAGCAGAGTTGCCAATATGTACAAGTACATATAATTAATCCGTGCAAGTGAAGTGATGGTTGGGTGATCATTAATAAGCATGAATGATGCAAAAAAGCGAACCTTGCACTGGTGTTTTGTTTACCATTTTTGTCCTGATGACAGAGTTGCTGCTTACCATGAAAAATGTAGCATAGAATCCCCAGTCATGACTTTGAACCAGTCAAACATCTTGATGCAGTTTTGTCACCCTCCTTGTCACACTTTCTTTGGCACACTTTGTGCACTGTTGCCCTGACCAACAGACAGGCCCGGCAGAGGGTCTCTTCCCTCTACACTATCTTTCGTTCTCTAATTCCTCCCCACTGGTTCAGAGACTTGCAACTCTGACAACACTTCTCTGTCCTCCTCTCCCTCCTTTGTTGTCACTTTGTGCAGTGAAGTTGTGAGTATGAGATACTTCCTGGCCAGAGCATGGCAACTCTTCCTCTCTTCTATTCCCATCATGTTACTGTGATTGCAGGTGCAGTTTATTGCAAATGTACTCAAGTAGTAAATGCAACTGCGGACCTCAATTACGGCCTCAAAATGCAACTTTAACCCCCTCTCTTCCATGGCACGTGAAAACTTGTATCTGGTGACCAAGTTTGGGGACGATCGGTCCTGCTGTGGCAGTGGCAACCCCGTGGCAGAGAGACAGAGGTCACCCATAGCACTTTAATAGGATAGACTGTTTATTTCGGTCGCTTGAAATTAGCAATGACAACTTCCACATATCGGTGCGTTTCAAATTCTTTTTTTTTCAATAAGTAAGTATTACAATAAGTAATGAGGAGTTCTGACCTCTACTTTACGGCCCGCTGTCAGTTCATAACAAGGGTGGACCAACAAGGTGACTGCAAAATGGACAATCTGACCTCAAAGAACTGTTTTCTGGGCTCCTCCCATAAGCAGCATCCACTGCATTAGTGCTGCATCTGCGCATTGGTCCCAAAGTCAAGATGTCCAAGTATCGGCACACACGTATCTGGAGCACCACGTTCTTCTATCAGATAGTGTGTGAGCCTTGGAAGGCTAGCAGCGACTTTGCATTTCTTCAGTTTATCAACGCACTATCCGTGAATCCCCAAAGAACATTTTTACACAGCAACGGAAATTACACCCGCAGGGGGGGGGGGTTAGAATGGAGAGGGGGGTTCACATATAGGAAGGATCATTTCTCGAGGCCGCATCATCTTCTTTGGCAGTGCAAAAATGTTCTCAGAAGTGCTGCTGCTTGCTTGGTAATACCAGGCATCTGCTGCAGCAAAGAAACCTGTTTTCTTTTCAGAAGAAGCCTCCATTAGTAGAAGAGCTTCTCTTTTTTTCCGGCCTACTTCTGCCCCTCAGGCCTACCTGCCTGGCTGCCATTTCTCTCTATGGGTGTGTTCGCTGGAAGCAGATTTTTCTGCTCTTAATTGCACTCGTCGAAGCCGCAATTAAGTGAGACCGAAATATATGTATGGACGGACAAGCGAGTCCGGACAGAGGTGGACGCAGAAAGGTAACAATTAGAGAGCGGAAAAATAGGTGATTCCGGCCCAAAAGTCCGGCGGTTGAGGACAGTGTGAGGCAAAAATGTTGACGTCCTCTACCAAAAAGTCTGGCAATTCTAGGAGTGATCTTGTCTGTAACGATCAACTTCTCATCCCGGCTTTGTCAAGAACACATCAGCATTGGGAGATCTTCTCCCAGGGATGAACAATTGACGTGGCCTCGGTGGGCTTCAACGAGGCCTCTAAAGGCTCGGCTGTACCAACTCACCATGTCCAGGGATGATCTTATGATGATCCCTGCACATAGTGAAAGTGTGATGAAACGTATTCTGTTAAAAATCAGCAGTTGAGGTCGGCCTCTGCCAGCTTCCACGAACACGCTTTGGATGTGTCTCACTAGACAACATCAATCCAGCAGTCTACGACAGTTCAAAATTATGCATGTGGCATTCAGTATGCCGTGAAAGTTTTTTTTTCTCTGGAGAGAAATATTTTGATCTTTCATCACACATTCTGCGTTGAAGAATTCGCATAAGAATGGTATTACAAAAGTTGTTAGAGGACATCTGTATGCAGCTTCTGATCTAAGTACTTATTTTCTTGCTCGCCCCTGGCGACCAGAGCTGTGTGGAGTCCGTCATTTTTTTCGAGTAGAAGGCGAGTTCGAGTATGAGTCGAGTCAGACTCGATTCTGGCCTAAATGGGGAACCTCTTTAGAAGAAATTTTTCTTAGGAGATTTCGCGTCTACTTCTGAGTTTCTAATTCTTCATTAATATACTCAGGAAAGTAGTCAAGAGTACATCAACACAACTAACTATTCAATGCGGGGTGGAGAAATATGAGCACTTCAACGTTCTTATTTTTGGGTAGGATCTCTTCTTTGCAGACTGAACTGGGACACTATGACGCGCAAATAACTCTAGCACGAGTCAAAAGCCACGAATACGGGCCCAGGCGAGTCTTGACTCGATACAGCTCTATTGTACAGTCTGTGTCTCATGAGAGGAGTCCAGTTTTTTAGGTGAATCACTCGTAACATGTGAAGCCTGCGTGTTTTTGCTGCTGTGTCCGTGCCTAAAAACACCAGCAAAAAGAGGTGCAGGAGAAAAAATGTTCTACCTTGATTAGTCTGGCTAAGACTGGTCCAGCTGGGGGTGGGTGAGTGAGTGAGGGAAAAAGATCGATTTCTCTTCGTCATTCTCATTACAAAATTTCACTTTTCCCCTCTTCTTTTCCTTAAAAAATGATGTCCATTGATGATGTGGGAAGAAGAAACAGCTTTTTTTTCTCACTATGTCTCAGAACTGACTGTGGTGTGCTTGACCAGCGCTGCTGTTAGGGATGTCTCAGCTCCGGTCTTCGGGTCTGATTCGAATGAAGCTGTTCTTCTTAACTGTGCTCCATGTAATCGTATGAACATTGTAAGACAAGCTCGATACCATGAGTCTTATGAACTTACATCTGCTGAAGGAACTTTTACCACACACAAATGCCGGAATTTTTTATGAATTTTTAACTCTCTGCACATGGAGCAAGATTCTTGAAGGGTCTCCTGGATTCCATCAGCTCATCGGACTCCATCAACTGCTCAGTGTCACACGCAAATGTGATCTGTGGATAAACAGCAGATTCTGGTGTCAAAGAGCTTTGAAATGCGAAGGAAACAAAAGCTGTTCCTCTGTCAAAACTTTGACGTGATTGAGAAGAGTCCACGCACTTTCCATGTACGTGGACAAAGGGAGAATCTCAAATTCCCATTCGCCATTTTTGTACAAAATCTTAATTTACTTTTTCACCTTTATGTTGCTGTCATTTCACGAGAAATAAAGGCGCGACCACTAAAACTTGACCGAGGATTACGTCTCAGATTTATGGATTGTCTCAAATGAATGAAATTTTGCTGCTGACCAAGGAATTCATAACATCGTGATTTGACTGTGCAAATACAATGAATGGACTCTTGTTGATCTGGCTTGTGGAACGGCGGACTTACACAACTTTTGCATGACGTAATGAAAGCAAAGCCAAAAAATCGATTAGAAAACCGATTTTTTTTTCTTCTTTCAATCCGAAGTCTTATCTGAACAAAGAGACGTGAAGAAGCAGAAACTGGAGAAGAAGCAATGTCGATTCGTGTTTACTTAGATGAAAATGTTCGCGTGTTCAGAGATAGAGATTGACCCATTTTTTGAACTGCACAAACTAATTTCAGACAATCAAAAGAGGAAAGAGCTGAGGAAGACTTCGGAATTTAAGGTGAAGGACTTTTGGCAAGTTGGATTTCAATTTTATTCGTCAAAGTGTCACTCCTTTTTCTTGAATTTCCAACTGTTATTCATACAGGGTCGGGCAGATTAACTTGGACTTTTGCCTCGTGACGAAATGCTAATAACTAAAGAAGTCATGGGCCTGTAATTTAGCACGATTATGCACCGGACCATGAGGCAGAAAATTGCTCCATACAGTAGAATCTCTCGTTGTGCATGCTACGTACGCGCTTGCGACCTCTTGAGTGACATAGCTTGATGAAAAAGTCATCTTTTATGGTGTCGCATCATTCATGTCACTGCACCATGTCAATGACAGTCCTCAATTTGGGGGCTGGACTTTCAGGAAAGATTTTCAGATTTATGCGTGACTCCCTGTAGTACCAACAAAAGTACAGTGGAGGCCCAAACTTTGCATGAGGTTGGGAGGAAAAAAAGGCACGCTTCATTAAGGTTATTTAGCCTTATGACTTACATGTGTCGCAATGACTGAGTTCAAGCAAGCATCCCTCCACAAGTGAACTTTACACCTGAACTGTACGCGCATAAGATGTCACGATTGACATTGTGTCCGATGCAAGAAAGTTCAGCCAGCAGCAGCGGGATCACTTATCATAGGTACTATAAATATTTTTCTGCCTTTCACCTAAAATTCCGAAGTCTGCCGATGAAAAAGAGCGAAAAAATCACTCTCTTCATGGCTGCTGCGATCAAATAACCATCAATGATGATGAAGAGAGATGGGGCTTCTTCTTCTTCTTGGTCTCTTCCTCCTTCTCCTCCTTCTTCTCCTTTGTTCACATGATCAAGAAGGAGTGCGTGTGTGGCTCCTCCGCGCGGGCGCGTGTGTGTGTCAGAGAGAGAAAAGAGATGAGCCCGCATGGACAAAAACGACTTTACGTCCACCATAAATTTGTTTCGCGGAGGAACGCACAAAGTTAATATTTGCGACTACCAACTTTCGTGATCACTTGGCGATAAAAAGCCCCGCTTTGCATATGAGAAGCTGTAAATTATACACATTCTTTGTTCTCATTCATGCTTCCAGGGAGGGGGGGATAAATGGAAGAAGCAAAATGATGTTAAAGTAGTTAAAAAAATGAGAAAATTTCTTCAGTGAAGCCTCTTCTGCTGCCTGCACAGCGGATCAAAGGGAAGTAATCTCACGCTCTGAAAATGACTGGCGATGTCTTTGTTCTGAATGTTCGTGCGTGCTTGCGCAGTCTTCCGTGATGTCTGGAAACAAAACCGTCGTCAGCAAGTGTTTCACCACTGTTATCGTGTTCAACAGCCCCGACGTGCACGCTGAGGGGGTGACGGAGGGCGAGCGAGAGTGCACGGGCACAGCAGGTGTGGACGAGATTACGAGCGAGCAGAAAAATAAGCTTTTTTCTCGGCGTTGGCAGTGAATGAAAACACTTCTTTTTCCGAGGATGCGTGAATGCGGGGGCGAAACTTGCGTCCGATGACTTCACCAGGAGAGTCTGGAAGAGTTGTTCACATCTCGAAACCTCTTTTTTTTCTCGTCTTGGCAGAAAAATGCGTGCTCGTACCTTTCACAATGATACAGGGTGGACTGAGGAGGTTTGTTCTCCGGAGTCTTTCTCAGCATCAGCATTCCGACCGACGAGGAAAGCTCAAAATTCATGTCACATCTGTAAAAATGCCCAGCAAGTACATTCAGAACTCACATCCTGTTTTGTGCCAAAAATGGAAAAGCTCTGGTCTTGAGCAGTCACTCCGTTTGTCGTCCGACAAACGGCCTTTTCAGTCCAGTCCCAAGGCTGCTTGGTCTTGAGCGTGGCCATTGTCTCCTGCCTCGGCGTTGGCAAGCTTGACCAGCTGGAATTGCCTTTGGTCTGCTATGGCGTTCTCATCGTTTGCCAATGAACGCAAAGTAGTTTTGTAACAATGTCTTGACATGTTAAAAGCCAACAGTAACAAATCTACATTGATATTGAGGCTTCATTCTCCTTGTGTGGTGTAGGGAGTTTTTCTGATGTTGTCATTTGCACTTCGTTCTCAAACTTCAACTTTTTTTCGGGCTATTAAAAGATTGTGCTTGATAGTGATAATAAGGAATGATAGTTATGGTACGCCGTCAGTGCGTTGTACGTGCATGCTCAACGTAGTACAATTTTGTAGTACATACTTTACAGACTTCGGAACACTTGTGTATTTTTAGTTATGAAAAGAAGAGGCACAAACAGACGTTTAGACAGATACATTTTGAACGAAACTAGGTAGACCTCAGGAGGGGTTGGGGTTAAAGATCTAGGTGGGGCCCAAAGTATGGGCTGACTTTTTCAAAGAGGTAATGAAAATGCTGCTTACGTCGATGATTACCCTCGGAGGGGACTCTCGCCAGTTTCATTATTATTCTTAGGCATTTTTATGAGAGGTTGCTCCAGGGTGTTCGTCCTGACCCAGAGGGTTGACCCGGAGAGTAGATGAATCAGAGGGATTGACAGTGAAGGTGTGAATACCCTAGCGAGGAGGGTTTTCGCTAAAAAAAACAACAACAACAACAACCCACAATTCCAATGTTGGGGAGAGAAAACCGTGACTGTATCTATTCACCAGTAGTTATCGGTTGAGCCCATAAGAACGCATCATTACTTCCGGACTGCAGTTAACGGTTGATGTCCATCATGTTGCTCGCTTTGTTATGTTAAATCCCGCATTCCTTTTCTCTTCTCTCTGTCATTTCTATAGTAGCTTAGATGGGACAGAGACACAAGATCGAAATATGAACTTTCGGGAGTCGAGAATATTACACAAATTAGAAGAAACTGGGAGAACTGTTTTTGAGGAAGTGACTATGTTCATTAGCCCGAATTCTTGTTTTTACTTCCCTTCTAATTATCTTCTCTTCTCCCTTGTCATCAACGACGAACCCTTTTTTTGTTTTCTAGTCAGAGGGTGCTTGTAAGTGCACTTGTGGGTTCGTGCACTTCTTGCATGGGATTGATGAACAGAGACAGTCGAGAAGAGGAGAGTTTCGGCCTTAAGAAACTCTTTCAGTTTCTGACAGCTGACAAAACAGTTGTGACAAGTTCGGACCAACCTTCTTTTCGGGATTGCGGACCCGCCCCGCCCAGGCCCTCGGTCCGCCTGCCCTTGCGGCCACGCGCAAGCTTGCCTACAACGGCCTGACCCTTGCAATCTTGCCGATTTTTCTCTCGCTCTCTCTCTCTCTTTCACACACACACACACACACACACAGGTGACCTAAGGTAAAAATCTTGGTCAAGTGGTTTTCACGATACCTTCATCGACTTCGACATGCAAAAATAATCTCTGGCAGAGGTGGAGACAAAGGGCGGCGCACTCATTTGCCGTTACTCAATCATTTTGCAGCCCGAACTTTAATCGCTATGTAAATGTTCTGTTTTCGCAAGTTCCCAACAGAGGCGCTCAATAACTTTAAACTCGCCCCCCTCCCTCCCGCACCTATGCAAAAGAACAGCGAGCGATTTCATCAAGCGCGCGCGCTCTCGCTCTGGCGCGGCGTGCGGCGGCTGCGGCGGCTGCGGCGACTGCGACGGTGGCGGCGGTGGCGGCGAAGGCGGCGAAGGCGGCGAAGGCGGTGGTGGCGGCGCGCAACTTCCCCCAGGTGATTGCGAGCGCGCCGCGCAGCAGCAGCGGCAGGAGAGAGAGAGAGAGAGAGAGATCGAAAAATATTTTCAAGTCCTCCTTCAGGCTGAGAGAGAGAGACGTGAGCACACTCGATGTAGTCGATGTAGTAGTAGCAGGAGTTCTGCAGCGGCAGCAGCAGCATCGAGCCCTCTGTTAGACACAACTCTCTCTTGTGCGCCAAATTAAAACTAGTCGTGTTTATGCGTTTTGCGTAAAAAGAAAAGGAGTGAGAAAGCGAAGAAACATTGAGGCACCACCTTGGTGAATATGCCAGAACTGAGGAGGACAAGAAGGAGAGCGCCGAGGCCATGATGATCACGAGGAAGAGGTGTCTGTGCACTAGCGGCTACAAGAAGAAGAAGGACAACAGCGACTTCTTTAAAGAATGCCTCGGCCGCGGCAGCAGCCGCGAACCGGCGGCGGCGGCAGCGAGTCCGGCGGCGGATCAGACTATGTAAGTGAAACAGGAGGCCAGCTGCCCTCGGGCTGGGACGTGGGCAGGGACTACGATGGCAAGATCTACTACATCGACCACAATAACAAGAAGACCACGTGGAAAGACCCCAGGTAGGCGATCGCACTTTCTAAGGACCGATCGAGTGGGTCAAGAACCCCTTGAAAAGGCTTCGAATAAACATCCTTTCTAGCGGAAGTTAGTACGGAAACTCTCATTTATGCTTGTCTGACGGACATATGTGGGGTAGAGAGAGAAGGGGAATTTTTCTATTCCCCTGCCGCCTGCCATCTGCGCCGACCAGGCCGGCTGGGCCGCCTTGGCCATCGCCACCGCCGCCTTCGAAGCTAGAGAACCCACTCTTTTTGTCTGCTAGCGGCCGTGCTGACGGCGGCGCCTGCGCCACCTATCGGCAAAAATGTGCCAAATTGCGCCCCGTGTGCGTGCGTATGAGACCTTCGTGCAGACAGTACGATGATGAATAAGCGGCGTCGCTGTCGCCGCCGTCCTTCTACTGGCCGCCGCCGCAGCCGCCGCAGCCGCCGCAGCCGCCGCAGCCGCCGCAGCAGCAACCATGTGAGGCCTCCTTTTGCCAGTTGAACAGGCCCTCCTTTGTGTGCAGAAACACTCACACACGCACGCAGTAGACAGATACGAAGAGGAATGCGGAGGGGGACAAGGGGAGGGAAGGAGTCAAACGGTTTCCTTCCTTGCAGCTGCTGAAAATCAGGGACGAACTCATTTTTCGCAGATGCGGCCAAGGATCAGCTCAATTATTATGGGCAGGTGGCCCAAAACTGTTGTTCCTTCTCCGTCGTGTTGTTGCACTCGCACACGTTGCACAAATATTTTGCGTGAGTTGAGGCCGTTTGCGCCCCCCAAAAAAGAGTTAAATCCTCTTCTGTAGCGGGCGGCAGCAGCGGCAGCCACGGCGGCACCGGCAGCAGCGGCACCCCAGGCAGCCAAATCTGCACGCTCAATCTCCTCCACCTTTTTTTTGCGTGCGTGTGTGCATGAATGCAAGCTCGGTACGTGCGTGGGTGCGCGTGTTTGGTTCAAATTCATGGCATGGGCACTTCTCTTGGCATGCAGCACGATTCAAATCACGCCATACGAGATTACTTTTAAGGGGTGCAGCTCGGATCAGTTTGGCCCAGGCTTTTAATTGCTGCGATGCCAAAATCAAAAAAAGAGATCATTGGCCAGTGGAAGCATCTTGTGGTGTTTGTTTTGGGCACGCGTTACAGTGTGGATCTTTTTCGGGTCATCCAACGTCGTAATGGCTCATCTAATCTAACCACGGTCTATCTAAACCTATCTGGGAGTTGCGCCCCAGGACACGTTGTTGTGTGCTCAGTTTTTTGGTTATGTAACGTTATAATGGTCCGTCCGAACCTATTAGGCTGAAATGTCGGAATTGTGCTGCCACGAGTACGCGTTGTGTACCCATTTTCGGGTTATGCCGCGTTGCAATGGTTGATCTAGAGCCATTACGCTAAAATTTCAGCATTGCCGCATAGGTGCACGATGCTGTGTCGCCATTTTGGGCAGGGCACATAACATTTCAGGGCTTTCATATAAGCCAATCGTTCGAATGAAAACCTCTGAATGACTAACTGCACCCCATCGTGTGCCCATTTTTTGGGTCATGTAGCGCTGAAATTGTTCGTCGGACTGAACCCTCGGAAGAACAGTAAAGATTTTTTCCTTGTACAGGAGGTGACTGCGTTTCCAACGGCAGCAGCGGCAAAATTCTTTCCGTTCCAGCAGAGTGAATCATTAGTCAAACAAAGCTTTAGTTTTCCTCAGAAATAATTTTCGCCATTATCAGTCATACCTTTGTCAACCTCTATCTCTCAGTGTTTCAAGCAGCAGATGTATACACATGTGTCACTCGCATTTATTTGCCTAAGCGATATATTTTTAACGCGAATTATCTAACGCTGATAGATGGCCAGAGTTATTTATGCACTGGCAGACTCGAGTCCCCATGAACTTGGGCAGCGCACGCGGAGGATCGTATGAGGAGAAAAAAACCGCGCGCAGAAGCCAGATTTTGCTCGATTTTTTGTCATTTCTCATGCGTGTGAGAGCGACGGAGCAGCAAACATTCCGTTCCGCCAAAACTCTCTTCTCTCTTTCCTACGGTACAAACAACCTCCAAGTCCTTCAGCTGAACTTCAGGAGGGGCGAAAAAAGTTAAAATATGCAGGCAACACAAAAAGTTCTGGAATTTGTAAGATCGTTTTCAGGTCATCAAGGTCTCCTCCTCCATCTTTGGCGAGCGAAAGAGCAAAGAAAAACAGTCAGGGAATGCAGCAGGAGACAACGTATGATTGCATTTTTCACGAGTTCCTCATCTGACTGTGACAATCACTGCGGTTTCCCAGGGAGGAAGAGGCGAAGTCGCTGCAGGAATGCAGAAAATTGGGCGCGTTTACACTGGCGGATTTTTTTCTCGGCTCGCCCGTGACAGATCTGCCCCCCTTTGAGGGGAGCAAAGTGGTTGACAGCGGGGTCGACGACGACGACGACGACGACCACCACCACCACCACCACCACCAGGCGTTGAGCAAGTCTTCGTTGTCCTCCTAGTGGCGAGGCGTGTCGAAGTCCGTGGACTTGCTGGCCTTCAGCGGTAGAAGGCTTCTAAGCAGCATTGATTTTATATTGACATTGTCGAGATTTGACTTTACGTCGAGCTTCTTCACTCCATCCAAGGTTCTTGTGTGACAACTGGGGCGATCCCCCCCAAAAGGACTCAACATCAGGCATCAATGTCAAATCTTTACTAACTAAATCGGAGGTTGACAGTATTTTATATTTACTGCCGGCACAAACGTTCTTTGATGCGACGACCACGCTGGCGATTGTTCCTCTTGCTCAGTTTCTGGGCCAAGTTGGGGCTGGGGCTCTTGGTGATCTTGCCACACTTGAGGAGAAGTTGATCCTGTCCATCATTTCATTCCTGTCTGTCCACCGACACACTGAGCTTGCCCCCGTAGCTGATGCAGGCATCCTTGCCGGTCATCCCATGATTGGACCTGACCAACGTGGTCTCGTCTGTTGCCCGACCCAAGAGCAATGCCAGAACCAGTGCCAGCTGCAACTTCCAGACACATACAGACACCAGACGCACGACGCATGGTGACAATATATGTATTATGTATTGCTTCTGCTGGTTTCATAAGCTGCTCTCTCCCACTCTGCAGCCCCCCTCAATATGTTCTCCTGGCTTGAGGTCAGCGGAAACATTCCAGAGCATTTATTTGTCTCTGTCTTTGCCTATGCCAACTTCCCTTACTTCTCTGTGTGTGAGAGAGAGAGCACGGATCACACACATTCTCTCTCTGCATTCTTTGCTCCCCGCTGACTAATCAACTTCAACTCTCTCACACACACAGAGGAAACCCGATACATTTTCGGATTTTTGAAGCTTCTTGTGATGTGATGACCTTTTCGATGGAATTTTAACGTGCAGACTTGTTTTTTTGGCCCGAAGGGGTTGAAAGCAAGCAACAGTTTTGACAAACGGCTTACGTAACAACAGCCATTTGCTGCCTTTTCCTCACTTCGCCATGGTGACTTCTCGAGTACATTTGACTTTGCTGCCCTTTTCAGACACTTTGGCGACGGCGAACACGGGGGAGGGGGAAAAGACGAAGAAGTGGACGGTGGCAAAAGCCGAAAAAAACATTCCTTGAAACGGATCACAGAAACTGCGGTATTGCGAAGGGGGGGGGGAATTCGTGTGTACGTGCGAGACAGAGAGACCATGACAGCTTAGAGCAAAAAAGGGGAAGGAGCTAAAGCTTCTACAGGGTGTACGGAAATCTCCTGCTTGTTTGCCACAGAAATGTGTGCTACAGGGTGGAGAGGGAGGCGTGTAAAGTATAACGCATATTTCACACCTTCCCTGCGCACTTCTGCTGATTTTATCTGGTCACGTGACCGATTTTCTTCACATTTCTGTGCCGCTTCTAGGGGAATTTTTTCTTTTTGATGTAGATTTTTCCCTCGGTGCCCTTGGAATAGCATAAAACACATGCTTTTTTGCACACGTTTTGCCTATTTTTACCGTGTACCTGTACTGACGTACCCACTACATTGGAGAGTCAAACCTTGCTAAACAAGCATTGCTGAAGAATCACCAGAAGGTTTTCCAGGACTGTCGAGACACCCGGTCAATGCTCATCCCCAGTTAAAAGTTTGCAACTGCTGTGAAGATGGATGAACAGTCCAAACACCTATGACACCCTGTACATAGCGCAATCCGTGCATAGCAGACTCGTTAACGTGACGTCGATTAGTGATTGGTGTATTCGCCCTTCCTATCTCTAAAAAGGAGACATTTTGCGCAAACAACCCCGAGGAAAACAGCTACAAGTGAACCCTCTCTCTCAGTGGCTGCAACCGAACTGCGTAGCAGATAACCTGCAATTTTCATTCCGCGAATTCTTTGCTTTTTTTTGCTTCCGCCGACCGATTTTTCTCGGGGTGTGCAGGGCGCAAAAGCAGGGCCAATGACAGCAATACTTAGGTATACACACGGACGTCGCTTTCTTGTCGGAAAATTCCTCACTTTTTTCTCTACTCCACAGAAGATATGGGGGAGGGGGGAGAGGAACTGGTTGCGTGAGTGAGGGGGAAACTTTTTATATTGAGTCGTCTTTGTTACGCTTCTGTCGAGGCTCAATTTGAACTGGGAAATATTAGGTTGCGGTCTGATGTTAAATTTTGTTAGGAAAGTTTTAAGCAAAATTTGATCATTTTTGTAGCACTTTTTGAGGTCACACACGGCTTAGCCGTCAATACGTATGCATTCTTCGTAGCTCAATGACAAACAAGTTCTTCTAGGTCTCATCTTGGGAAACTTTTAGTTGCAAATATCCAGTTGAGGTGGAAAGTTGTCATTGTTCTCAGCCACGCACAACAATGCTCAGTTATGCACAAACAAAAGATGCAGCATGGGAGGACTCTGTGGAAGTCAGTGCATCCATGGGGGTTATTTGACATGCATAGAATTTGTCTTTATGCTAACTATGCGGACGCTCGACGTCAACTGTACTTATGCTCATTGATAAAGGGTGGCCTTCTGACAATGCTGGGGGTTTTTTTTAGCTCACACGTTGCTATAGCTTCAGTTGCAAATATATGCACATACTTGGTCGGACTCATTGACATATGGCATCCATTTTGTTCAGACCTGACAAATGATGTCGGTTAAATTCGAGTTCTACTCTCCTGCCTATCTTCGCATATGACGCCTGTCTTTTATGCAGTGCCAATGGGGGAGGAATGACTTTTTAAGGCAAAGAAAGTTTTCCACACATTTTGAAGGCCCTTTTAGCGCTGAATTTGCACGAAAAACAAAAAAGAACTCCCGAAAAGAGAAGAATTTCAGTCATGAAGACAAAGGATTTATACGACTGTGTTTATGTGCGCACATTCCAATGAAACCAGCAGCAGCGGGAGAAGCCGCAGCTGCATCGTCCGCGTTAATAACGTCATGTGACTTCTTCGTGCGTCCACCGAAGACTTGAACACCTCAACCACAAGGAGCTGAAACACTTTCTTTGTGCAGCTTCGTGCGCTTCCCCACATTGTGTGCACGTAACGCGTCCCTAAGGTCCCCCCTCTCTCACGTCTGCATTCCTTGGCAAGGCTTCAAACTGCGGCGGCCGCAGCGCGCAGGCCGCATATTTGGGAGAAGTCAAAGTTAAGGAATGCGCGCACACTCGAGCAGAGAGAGAGAGAAAGAGCTATGCACGTCTACGTGTTTGCAAGAGATACAGACTCCTTTTTATAGAGTGCACCTTTTTTGATGTGAGCAATAAAGCAGGTTAAAATATCCTCCCTCATAAAAGGGGTAGCGCATGAAATGGAATAATTTGCATTAACATAAACTGGCGCTTTTCATAATCTTGACAAGCAGACTCACAGCAGGATCAGTACCATAGGTCAGGGTTGGCAGCAGGGTTATCTTCCACATGCATAAAAGTACTATAGACTCAGACGTGCTCTGTTTAGCAATCAAAGCGAAATTTCGATGGCGGTAGAAAGAAAAGAAGGAGCATTGACTATGACCTACAAGATGGATTTAGCAAACCTTGCCCGCCCGTTAACCATAGTTTCCTCGCGCCCCATTGTTCCTCCAGGTAGTGTGTGTGTGTGTATCTCAGGCCCCAGAAGATGCCTAATGTAGCATTAGGCCTGGGCCTAGGCTTGGGCCTAGCTCTGACTCAGCTCTTTGGCATTCCCTTGTCTGTGTCCTTGTCTGTTTTATTCTCCTCCTTTGCATATAATGCATGCGCGTCACCTCTGCCGTCTATGGAAACTGTTCTGCACTCCCTAAAATGTAGCGTTGAGAAGGACTGGAAGGACTTGTCTGAGGACTTCATTGTGCAGTCCTGACGGTCCTTCAGGACCAGGCTTATCATGGTGGCTAGTGACGGGTACACCGAGCAAATATCTTTGGTGACTCCTGACTACCCCATTTCTGTGAACCTCTAACTGCGCAGATATCCTGCAAGTTAGGGCAGTTAGTTAGGGGAAAATTAGCCTGCAGGACCCTGTACAGACTTATTCAAAATTTGACCGGGACACGTGCATTGGGTCTACTCTCAATTTGTCATGGGCCTCATGAGCTGCACTGATTCCATCCCGCAGGCTTCTGGGCGTCCCCTGTCACCACGGTCAGCAACTAGGTGTCGCCGATGTCTCCTGGCCACAGCAGCAGCAGCAGCAGCAGCAACAACAACAACAACTCCTTCAGCTACCCGAACAACAACAACCGAATGAGCCCAAGAGAGAGGTGCAACAGAATGGTGAGTTCGATTCATGGACAAAACTATCGCAGAAATTCCCTTTGTCAACGTTGATGCAGGATTTTGCAGATGAATTCGAACTAACTACGAACTCACGACGACAGAGTCGAAAAATATATTTTCACATTAAATATGCTTATCATAATTTTCCGGGATTCACATATTTCGGCAAAAATTAACACCATTTTTCAACCTACACGCATTATGCGAAACGCTTGAAAAGGTCATTTTGGGCTTTTGTCAACTTCAATTATGACAGTGCAGTTTTACACAAACTCTCGGACCACACCATAGAAACTAACTGAATGTGTCCCCTATTGCCTGCAACACCCAGTAGTAGCTTTGAAGCTCATTTTCGCCCCGGGCAACGTCCACCTACATTTCTGGTAAGCAAAAATTGCGCCATCATGACGAATTACGTTCCCCTACAATCTATCAAATCCGACGACTGCAGCATTCCTCGGGACAAAAACCTGTTTCAATTACGCGACTAAAGAATGCAGTAGAGCTCAACTAACTATTTGTAAAAGATTATACACACTTAGCGGATAAATAGATGCTTTAAACAGCACAGTGAAGTCTCGATTTGACGACAATTCGGATGCCTCAGAAGTGTAGGTGCGGATTCGACGGTGAGATTGCCGAAATTGTCATCAAATCGAGACTTCACTGCACGGTGCTGTCTGAGAGAAGTGACTATTCAGTGGTTGAACCTGTCAACGAGGATCAAGTCCTTCGGTTCTCATACCTACAGAGGTTCCACGTCATTTCCAGATTCAAGTCTGACGTGAAGTCTTGATTCAACGACATCTTTTCAACCTCTTCATCCAATCTAGAACTGCTCTTCTGAGGCACGTAGAAGAGCAGTTAAATCGAGACTTACTGTGCAGTTGAATCTCCAAATACACTGGAACGTCTCTTGCTAGAAACCTGTAATGCTTATAAAGAGGGGCCTCTGTAGCAAAGGAGACAAATGACCAATCTTGCGTCCACATGAGGCTTCCACTCTTTTTGCTACTGTTATTACAGTACATTGTGTTCGCTGCAGACCTATTTCTCCCTATTGAAGTAAGAGTCAAGGTCTCCAAGTCGTTATTAGGGGCTTCCACTGTACTTTCCATAGCCAATGTGGCGGACGCTTCTCAACATTGCAACAACAACAAATTCCTAAGTATCTACTCACTGCGTTTATCAAGGGGGTGCGGGAGATATGGCAGGAATGAGCTGGGTCAACAACATTCTGTGACTTTTTGAACGCTGCCTCTTCCAACTTGCGTGTGCTTTCAACTTGCCTTAACTTTTGCCCATGGCTGCTTCTACCCTCGTGCTCTCAGGCGATTTCTTTGATCGAGAATGCTTCTTCTTGACTTCACAAGGTAAATACGAACAGCCATTAGCACGATTCCTTTCTCTTTTTTGGCTAAGAAGGGACAAAAAAGCGTTTGCCCGACATTTAGCAAGCTCTTGTTAAAAATCATTCCATTGGAGTAATAACAGGGCAGTAGAGTCTCCATTTAACGGCATCCTATGGGTAAATTGAGATTAGTTGTTAAATTCAGACTACGCCAGTCATTGTGTGCATAAAGGGTAAATAAATCAAGGTGTTGATTGCTGCTCATCATCATCATCGGCATTCTTGTCAACTTCGCCCACCATTCCGATTTCAAGCACCAGAATCTGGAATTGTCGTTAAATCGGCAAGACGTTTTTCAACATTTAAAAGCAACAAGAAGTTTCCATCAAACCGAGACTTCGCTGCTGCAATGATACATGCATCATTTATTTCTCTCAAACAGCTGGCATACAGCAGGATTCTGCGTCCACCCTGGACGAGTGGTATTACCTGCAGGAGGACATGCTCAGGCAGTATCTGGCCACGGCTGAGTCGGACCTCCGCGCCAAGCAGGAGCTCGTGGACATCAAGCAGCAGAGGCTGAGCCTGGCGCAGGACGAGTACAACCACCTCAACAGCACGCTTGCCAACCTGTCCGCCTCGTCGACTTCTCGTGAGTGTTTCACCAAGGCTTTTTTGCACTGCAGGTGGAAAGATTTTTGCTAATTTGGTGAAGGATTTTTCTCTAACTTTCACAAATGAAGTGCACATGATTACCTCACAACGGGGTGCTTCAGCAGTTCTCTTATCTTGAGCTCATGACAATGTGCGAAAAAAATTCTTGTGTAAGTTTCTTCCTATGGTGGCAGGACTGCAGCTATCACTTTTTTGCATGCCGATTTTCTGCACACAGCCAATGCTTCTCCACTCTCTGTGCGAACTCGGACGCTGGAGCCTCCTCCAGCAATTTCTTCCACGTCCTCATCTCCTTTGGGCTATGGGTCCCTGAACATGAGCCACCACTTGTGTTCCTCTTCGTCGGCCACGTCCTCCATCTACAGCCAGCAGAGCTTCTCAAATTCTCAATCGAGTCGTGAGTGCCTCAAATTATGCACGCTCACTGCCTCTGCATCGTCACTGTTGCATGCGAACTGCCTTAGACTGTATGTGCTGTTTGACGTTTGCATCCAGTAACAACCAAATCTGTCTTGCAGTCAACTCCACGGGGTCAACGACGAGCGGTAGCACCAAGTATGATCCCGACCTACTGAAGTCCGACGTCGCCCACGCCCGTGCCCGTGTCCAGAGGCTGAAGAGAGAGCTCGCCAATATCGACACGGAGATGGTCTACAAGCAGAAGGGAGTGGAGACCCTAGCAAGGTAAGAACCTCAAATGCGGGGTATGCGAAGACCAGGTCATGAGGATTCTCTGACATAAAGCAATTTCGTTGTCTTTCTTTCCAGCGTGAGTGCCAAATATTCAGACGACCGCCACTGTCTCACGTTGGAGGAGGCCCAGGCTATCAAGGCCGAACTGTTCAACATCCAAAAGTCTCTCTCCAACGGAGAGCAGGAGAAGATTGAGCTTATGAAGAGTCTTGCCTGTCTCAAGGATGAGATGACACGGTAGGAAAAAGCTGCGAGCTGAAGGATGACAAGTGAAAGTGGGCATTACGTTTCGTCCCTCACCACATGTCTCAATGTCTAGGTTACAAAACGCCGAGAGCTCTCTAGACGTGTCTGCCCTCAACAATCCTCTGGAGAAGTTCTCCATGGCCTCACAGACGGATTTGTCGGGAGAGGTAAAAAGCTAACTCAGTTGCACGAAAAATGCCATCGAGTCTAAAGAGTTCCTTGCTCAGGTGGCTCCCGTGGGCGCCAGACTTGCCGAGATGGCTAGGCTCAGGCTCCAGTACGACGAGACCAGGAGGAATGTCCAAGACATCCAACAGGTTAGTGCGTAGTTGGGCATTCTCGTCAACTACGGTCCGAGCAAGTGATCGCATTCATTTCAAGGTGGAGTGAAAAATTCCGCAAATTCGGGCCATTCTTGTCTTTGAGTAGTGATGAGACGAGCCCGCAAATTGTGAAGCAGCGAGCCCGCTTGCTGAAGATACTTGAGCAAAGTGGCAGAAAGGATCGTCATATCATGGAAAGAATTTTTATTTCCGTGATGTTTCTCATACTGGACTGTTTCCCTTCGCAAGGTTTTCATGCAAAAATTCCATAGGCGCGAGAGTTCAATAGGTTTTCATTGACTGGCTGGGCCTTTTTGATAGATAGGACAGGCCTCTTTCACTGGTTTCTGCTAACCGACTTGTAGAATGCCCAGGTCCTTGGAAAAGAATTCGCGGTCTTCCGATCTCCCGCCAAAATGCCAAGAAGGCTCGCGAGCAGAGGCTCGAAACATCACTACTGCCCTGTCACATGACGAAGACCAGCACTTAGTTCATAATTCCTTTGGGTTGCACAAGACGGAGGAGAATGAGAACGAGAACATGGGAGATTCTTCCTTTTCTAGCAAGGCTTTGATAAATTTTTCTGTCACTGCAATTGACAGGCAATAAAGTTGTGTATTTGCATTTCCGAGCTCTTGAACGCTGCACGCGCACACGTCTCATGACCTTCACAGATATGCATTTCTCATTGCATAAACAGAAGAGTAAACAGACTTATAGAGACACGCATATGTAAGCGTATGAATTTATACAGCGGATTATTTGTTAGCCTGGGGATGACACGGTGATAAATTCATAAATTTTCGTCTGCTCTCAGCGTTAAATTGTGATTCACAGAGCCTGGCTGCTATGGAGGAGCACATGTCCCCCGGGCAGCTGGAGTCCGACAAGGACCGCCTGCTTCTCATCCAGGACAAGGAGCAGCTGCTCCGCGAGCTTCGCTCGATCACGCCGCGGTCGCGATCGCCACAGGAGATGGACGAGGTGCGGGACAAGATCCAACGGCTGCAGCAGGACCTAAACAACGCCATGGAGGTGTCCAACCGCTGCATCGCGGACAGGTACGTCGTCTCACTGACCTTTACCCCATTGCACCTCCGGAAGAAGAAAATGAAAAGAGGAAAGCTCTCCAAGTCTGTCGAGATACCTGCAGCACTTAATTCTCCGTCACAAATCTTTGGCTTTCCGATGCACTTTCTTGAAGTAAGCCACCACGTTTTTATTGGGAGCTATCCCGGTACGCTTAACCCACATACTACGAGCTAGTGATGCATCGAGCAACGAATTTGGTATATCGAGCCAGACTCATGATTCGGACACCAATCCCAACTTGCTGACTGAAAGTGAAAAGTGCTGAAAGTACTGGTGTGTGTGGCACACTTGGAAAATATTAATATTGTGCTAAAGTGAGTGGTCCAAGAGCCAAAGTGCATATGACTGGGATTTCAGAGGAGAGTCTCAGCTTTTCATAGAGAGGCAAACCATTTCTGTAGGTCAATCCAGTCAAGAGTTATGAGTGATTGAGTGACGTTGGCCGAGTGGATCGTCTTCACCGCATACACGTGCCTGCAAAGTGCGTGTGTGCAGTCAGCCTGCAATGTATTCTTGACACCTCATTTTCAGCGCATGCTCCTCAACTGCACACACAAGTGTGTAGAAGAGGTTGTAGTAACAACGCTTGAATTCGCTCTAGTGTTCGATCATAGCATCCACGTAAGAGCCCTCAATGCACAAGTGTAAATTTGTAAACGGCAAGGGTACTTTCCTAATGCTGCAGCTGCGCAGGCCCTTTTTACACATTAGCAAAGCTTGAGACCTCAGCAGTTGACTTGTTTTCTTCACTTTTTAATACACTGCAACCACTTTGAGGCAAGACCTTCTACCCCAGCCAGAGCTCCACCTTTTCTTTCTTTTCTGTGGCCCAACATCGAGTCAGCCCGACACATCCCTACCAACAGAGTACCGCACGGAGCTTGCACGTAGCGCTGTGATGACGGAGAAAGTGCATCAGAAAGTAGAGCGTGCAGGTGAACATTTTTCTCTCCTCAAAGAATTAACGGGCAATTAACGCATGCCTCCTGCTCATCCCTGGGACATTCTTGTCCGATATCAGCTTTTCCAGCACGCGAGTTCTTACTAAAAAACTATCGACGTTCGTCTTTTGTGTTATTAGTAATAAAAGCGAAAATTTCGCAGAGGTCGCAATTTTTTGGATCCGCATTCCTTTAGTACATTTGCAAAGAAAACAAGAGGAGGAAGGAGAGTCAAGTTCGCACACATCTTCCCCAGGAGCTCAAACCTTCGCCGAACTTGGTTGGCACTTTAGACAGTCACGCTATTGGTGGTGTTGTCGCCGGAATTGTTGAGCATTTTTCCCCCTCCTGAGTTGCGAATCTCTTTTTGCACCGTCAGAGGTGGTGCGTTAGTTACTACGTCTCGTACTTCACCATCCAGAGCCTCCATTGCCTGTGCAAGCGTTTCTTCAGTGCGAAGAAGGTCTGAAGAAACAGCCAGAGCAGAGATCATATTTCACCGCGGGCAAAATTCAAGGCATGTACATATGCGAGAGAAATTTGTGCAAGGTGTGGCATCAGCAAGAAAAGAATTTGGAAAAATTTCCTTTGCTTGTGCTAGCCACGTCACATTTGAAATGAGAGAGAGAGAGAAAAGGCAAAAAACCGACATTTTGCGCGCCAAGATAGAAAAGACAAGGAAAGATTCTGCGATGCTCTCCCCCCCCCTTTCCCCCATTGCCAAAGTTGCCTCTCGAAATTCGAGAATTTGGGTAGGCCTAGAACTTTGCACTTAAGTACTCTTGCCTTCTCGAGACAGATAGGCCTACTTCTAGGCCCACTACATGCCAAGCACTGCATAAGTTGCGGAAGGGAAGTTGACAGTTTTTTCTCTCCCGAAAAATGAGACCCAAGCTTGCGGGTGACCCTTGAAAAGACATCACTATATCTTCGATGATGTCTGGGAATTGTCTCTTCTTTCTTTAGCTGACAACGGTGCTGCAGTGAGTCAGGAAGAGCTAAATACGAGTCGAGTCGAGTCAGACCACACTGTGACTCGACTCGAGCTCTACTTGACATCATGCAGTCACTTAGTGGTCGAGAGAGTCCATTTAGTTTAAAGGACCTGACAGCAGAAAACGAATGAGTACAGTGGAAGCCGCTTACGAGAGCACCGGAAGTAAGAGAAATAACGGCCAAAATTACTCGGACCAAAGCAAATACCTAATTCGGTTGTAAGAGCAAAATTCACCCGGTCAGAGGCTACTCTAAGAGGCTGTACTGTTCTGTGGAGTCATTGTAGTAAAGTAAGTTTTCTGCCCCTATCGTTAAATTAAGACCTTAATGTGCCGTACATCCTATACTTGCACATTGGTATTCCGCAGTCTGGTTTCGCTGTATCGTGGAGTATGAGGCGTGTCCGAACTGCATCGTGTTCAGTGTCTTCAAGGTCAGACACGGGTAGCACAGGCAGAGCAACGAAAGTTAAAAAAAGGCTTACACGAATCATCCCACAGGCTCCGCCTCCACGAGAAAAAGCAGCTTCTGCTGTGCCAGCTACGAGATGGAATGCGCGGCATGACTCGCCTGGAGTGCCAATTGAAGCAGCTGTCCGCGTCCACGCTCTCCATGTCCTCCAGCGCCTCCTCGTCGTTAGGGTCCCTGTCCTCGTCTTCACATGCGTCCTCGCTGGCGTCCTTATCATTCACAGACATCTACGGACTCAGCACCACCACTCCTGCGGACCCAGCCATGCTGGACCTTCACCGGAGGGTTGACAAAATTCTCAACAATCCTGGTAAGAAAATATTTTGCGCACTTGCGCCTATTGTTCCTGCTCATAGGATTGACGAAACTCACTGTACTCTCCACGTCCAGGCCAACAATACCCGAATACGCAATCTCATGCCACCAGCGCAGCTGTAGCAGGATCCATGGCGCTTCCGCCAGTCACCTCGTCAGCCAACTCTTCTCCCATGCACCGACGTCACAACAACAGCCGCAGCCAGCCGGAGTCCGGGATGCAGTCTGGAGAAGAGTCCCTGACCACGCCGGACAGCGAGTCCCAACCCCAGCAGCCCAGTCTGTCCTCCCGGAGCTCGCTGTCCTCCGTGAGTCCTCCGGTGAGTCCACACGACGCTCCGGCAGCCGTGGTCACCGCTGGAGTTCTTCCCCCTTCGTACGAGCACGCGTATCTAGGATCTGCTGAGAGGCAGCGGCGGATACAGCAGCATTTAGTGGAAGCCAAGCAGGTACACGGTCATGACCGCAGACGCGCACAGAACGTACGTGACGAGCACTTTTTTTCCACAGCTCGTGGACCAACTGGCCGAGCTGGGCGTGAGCAAGACCCGAAACTGCGTGCCCAAGCTGTTCACGATCGCGGAGGGCGGAGTGAACAAGTCAGCAACTAACGCGGCGAGCGAGGTATGTGGGATCCAGCTTGAACAGATTCTAAACCAGATACGCAGACGGAAGCGTCCCTCTCATGTACAAGGTGGAAGAAGGCAGTGCCACTCCAAGAACACTGCCGGGTTTGTGGCAAGAACGCTGCCGTGTGTATGTGACAGTAGTCATGTCGTGACTACTTTCTCGATATCAATATGATGCATGGGCCGTGGTCATAGTGGCCTTGAGCAAGCCCAAGATGTAGTTCTTAGTGCCGTTCAACTCAGGGTCACGGTCAAATGGGATGACAAGGGCAGGCGGGGCCACAAAGGCGGGATAAGTCTTTAGTTTAAAGTCTGGGATAAAAGATGTGTATAATCCAGGTCTGACTGAAGTTGATGTGAAACCTATTACATACTCTGCCTTCCCTACCAGCAACAACTTTACGTGTTGACCTTGTTGTTCTTTAACTCGACCATCCCTTGCTAAATCTGCCTTATTTTCTCGCACAATTTAGTGAGCTATTCGTTAAATGTCATTTTGTGTAAAAAAAAAAAAAAAAAAGTTAAAAGTCATGTAAAAATTGTCGCTAAATCTCTCTCTATTGCTGTAGGATTAAAACTGTTGTAAAACTTTCAGCAATACGATCTCCAGTCCGGCGCTGCTGCCCCTTTGTCATCAATATCAGAGGCTGCCAGCCCCGGTCAGGCCAACGCCACCGGCAGCAACAATAACAGCAACTTCTTGGATGCCTCACCTCACTCTTGCGACCAGAGACTCAGCTCCTCCGCTGCTGTCAGTGACGAGTCTGTTGCTGGCGATTCTGGCGTTTATGAGGCCTCGCCAAGGTACATGACCGTGAAAGCTACCACCTCTTAATCGTGATGTATTAATTGCAACATACCGTGTTTGCTCTAATAATATTGCTGTCAATCTCTAGTAATCCACCACCTCTGAGGAGGATCCCGTCCCCAGTGGGACGGGTCTGGGCAATTTTTAAAATTTGAAAAAAGCATAAAATCCTCACTGGCAACTATTAGGTCTTCCCTCTTCCTATTTCAAAAAAGATCTGCCAAACTCTATTAATCCGCCATCCTCGAGGGAGGTCGAGAAATATCCCGCCATGATAGATTACCAGAGCAAATACAGTATATACTGTGAATTACTATGAACTCCACTTACAGTGAGTATAAAGACAGATTTCGATAGGACATGCTCTTGGCGTATAGTTATTACAGTGGACTCATGGTGACCCTCCGCGTGTAGTGACAGGTTTGGCTCTGCCTGAGGGAGTCCTCTGTAAAACAATTCTTTTACGAGAATGCATCTGTCCATACAGTCCTATGCGAGTTCTTGGTTAGCACTAACATGATCCACATGACTTGCTTAGGTCATACGTGCGTTCTCCCAGCGGTGCTCTCAGCGGCTTGGCGTCCATGAACCTGGAGACTGCCCAAGTACAAATCAAGCTGCGCTACTCCGTGAAGGAGGCTCTCCTGTACGTTGGCATAGAAAAGGCCAGGAATCTGGGAGCGCTGTTTATACCGGAAAATAGGCAAATGTGAGTATCCTAGAATGGAATTGCGTGTTATGGTGCTTATGCTTTCTATATCTTGGCCTCATATTTTGTCTGCTTTTGCAGTTGTGTCAAAGCTACTCTTCTTCCACACCTTTCGTCGTCTTCCGCGTGGTCTTTTTGCACTCGACCCATTGCGGCCAACCTGGCCAAGCCGTCGTTCGGCGAGACCTTCCCCCTCACGGTCCCAAGGAACAAGCTGAGCTCGAAAACTCTGCAGGTGAGAAGATAGCTTCTTTTAAAAAAAATGCGCTTTGAAGTTGCTGACAAGGGAATCGACCCAAAGGGTCGACTTGGTCGGTCAATGTGAACACAACCTAGGAACCCTAAGTTTGTCAGACGTGTCATCATGTGAGATTCTTTCAATAGGTGACTGTCTGGTCGCTGAGCAACGACCACAAGGAGGAATGTCTCGGCTCCGCACAAGTTAGTTTGGCCGACTTTGACTCCTCTGCTGTGAGCATCCGTTGGTACAACGTCCTCAGCTTCCACTTCATGCAGCAGCCAAGCAGCGGTGATGAAATTGGTATGCGATGTACATGTGAGTGTTATATCAAGAGACGCTAGACATCCTTTACTGCTCACTTCAGGAGCCAAATCCTCGTCCTCAAAGCATCGCCGTCAAGAATGTAGTGGTGATCAGTTGGCATCCCCCTCGAATAGCAGCAAGCAGGGTACCTTGAAGGAGGAGAGTAGCGACGAGTCCACCATCATCAGCTCTCAGGCGTCCACGCTCACCAGAGGAAATGGTGGAGACGCAGTGGACGCTGCAGCCGTTGCTGCTCTGGCCGCCGCGGCTGTCAAGGGAGAGGACGACATGGAAGTAAGCTTAATGTAGCGTACTACGAAGCCGACTTTGTCGACAATCACATTGATTTTTTCTCCAAGGAGTCTGACGGCGACGACGACGACGACGACGATGACGACGAAGACGACGACGACGACGACGACGACGAAGTTGTGATACCAACACTGCCAGAGGTACTGGACACGTTCAACTCAATCCAGCAAGCTGTGGCAGAAACGGCTTCTGCAGATCTGGTGAGTGAAAATTGGTAGTGACGGCTGTCCAAGACTCATTTAACCTTGCCAATAACGACCAGGCCGACAAAGAGACCAACACCGAATGCGTCTTTCTGCTTCCGAGCGGTGCTCCTCCCTGGCTGAGCACCGGGGGAAACCGCCGAGGTCTGGCTGGGAAAGGGACAACTATAGCAACTACCGCTGTCGCCAGCTCCACTGGCGACAGCCAATCCGTTGCCTCAGCTTCCGTCGCCTCCGCGTTGGTGAAGAGGTCGCAGACCTTCTCGCCGTCGGCGCCCATCAACAAGAGTGACTACGTGTGCAAAGTGAGTAGCGCAATATTGACGGCTAGAATTCAAGCGACTGGCAACGGACTATTTTTTCAGCTGAACCGAAGTGATTCCGACAGCGCCATGTCGCTTCACAACAAGCGGCTGGCGTTCCAACGGTCCATGCTTGAACGGCGCTCCCTACGTGTGCCAGCCACAGTTGGTGCCAAGAGCTCAGCAACGTCTGGCAGGCATAGCAGTAGCTCCAGCACTGGTGGTGCTAAGCCTAAAAGCTCCAAGGGCTCCAAAAATGGACCACAGACTCCTCTCGACTTGGAGTTGGACCTGGCTGCTCAGCAGACGAAGCTCCAGTTGTTGCAGGATGAAATCGACAGGCTGAAGGAGATCAAGGTGAGGCTTGAGGAGGCCAGGAAGCAGGGAGCCAAGGAGATACCGCCGTGGCTTCAGGAGCAGGAGGGATTCCAGCAAATGCTTAGCAAGGTAAAAACGTTGTGAGCAGACTTGATTAAGCGTCAATTCATATGCCATGGATCTTATGCATCAGGTTCAGACGGATGCCGGTCTAGACGCCATGTCGTGGGAAGAGCGTCGCGTGGAGAAGCTCCTCCGCAAGACCGGCCGCGACATCTACCGCCTGCGCAAGACGCGCACCACCTCCAAGGGGCAGCTGGACGTGCAAGCCTTCAAAGAGAAGATGGCGTTCTTCACCAACTTGAAGAATGAAGTACCAGTGCCGGTAGCAATCTCTGACGATGATGAAGAACTTGATCATGACGACGCTTCGAAGTCATCGAGAAGCTCAACGCTCAGGCGTGACGATGAAGGCGTAATCTCCACAAAAGAAAGGGAAGGGACCACTTCCGCCTCTCCACCGCCACCCGTCATAGGCGTGTCAACGTCCCTCAGCTCGGAGACCGTGGACACGTTGACCGGCGACGACGTCGAGGCGCTGCCGTCGTCGTCGGGGAAGAAAGGGAGCAAGCACAAGAAGAAGAAGAAGAAGGACAACTCCAAAAAGCACTACAGAGATGAAGAGAACAGGTTCAGTTACGAGATAGATCCTGATATTGGTGTGATTGTGTAAGAGAGAAGAGCATGGTCAATGAGTAATGCTTCTCTACTTTCCTCGCATTTGTTGCCATGATTGTTCTTCTTGCAGTCTTACAACAATCCCTACTAATCAAGCACTAAATCAAACTTGCTCAAATGAAAACAACAACAAACAAACTGAGAATGCATGTGTGTGCTGAACAGATCTGCACACAGCCTGTACTCACACGTATAGGTATAAGCCCACGAAAGAAAAAAGAACTTTGACAATCAAAAGGTAGAACCCAGCTGCAGATTTTATAAAAACATCCGTCTCTACTTTCTTCTCTAGTGCTCTTGAAATTATATTTTGTGTGCTAGTTCAATGAGTGTTTCTCACTACGTACCCGCCTTGATAAACAAACGATTCATTCAGATATTCACACATTTCTTTCTCTTGTAGTTAGGTCTGGCTCTCTCTTCTTACCGTTCTTTCCCCTTATTTATTTTTTTTGAGAGCATGTTACTATACTGCCCCAACCAAGAAATGAGATCAAAGTACGTAGTTTAAAAGTGAAGAAGAGAAAATATTCCTGTACCGTTGTCATTACAAGTCACTGGTGCTACATTGAAATCTTTAGCTCTATTGGAATCTCATAATGGAAGTCCACTGCTTTGTTTCCTGATCTTTTTTTTCCTCCATTGGTTTATCTATCCCTGCGTGGGGATAAAAGTATGTTGAAATACATCTGCTGGACGAATGAAAACAAGCGGAGCCCTATTGAATGTCAATCGAAACAGTGTAGCCAGATGGAAGTGAAATAGCACAACATGAGGTAAAAGTTAACAAGAGACCTGACGTGTTCCACGTACGCCTCTTTTGACGATGCCACTGAAGAAAAAGGTACTCTATACAGAACAGCTATGAGCCTTCAAGCCACGCTACTTTGGCTTCATTTTTGCCTTTTTCGCACACGTTGTACACCCATAGAAGGGAGCACGTTCAGCTTACAGGGGTGTGAGGATAAATTCGGACTGTCTCCAATGGCAGTGTCGTCCGTATCTCAAATCTGTTCATGTTTCTGTCAGAGATGCTCATTCAACCATAGCTTGAGTTTGCAATCAGTTTTGTGGCAACAACGACGAGCACGTGGTCAGAGGAGATGCCACTGCTGGCAGTATCCACATCAAACTGCGTACGTTGTTGTCTTACAGCCTTCGCCAAGTCCATGGGCAAGTGGTCGCCCACGACGTACAGGTGCAGCCATTACACCAGGCTTTTTTGCAATGTCGTCACTTTCGTCCACATTCACCAATGCAAAAGTCCGTCCGGACTCGTCCCAATCACCCTGTGAAGTCCTGGGCTATCATTTCCAGTGCAGCGCTTCCGGAGGAAGAAAACAGACGCGATTCGATTCCTGTAAAGAAAAAAAACAGTACCAACTTTGCATAATAAGCACACAGGTGTAGGACTGTCAGTACGTGTGTACCTGAAAGTACAGGTGCAAGCTCTAGCTTAGTAATGGTGTGTGTGTTTGAGTGAAACTTCCTGGCGCCAACTTCTGGGAAACTGCACACGCTAAGAAAGCCCGCGAAGACAGCGTGTTTATGAGATTGAGCTAAGCACTTCTGTATGGACCGATTTTTCTTCGCTTCTTCCAGAAGAAGAGGTTGACTTTTCTGGTGAAAGTGCTGCAATCAAACGCAAAAAGGCAGTTTGGTGCACTAAAAACTAATATGAGGAGGTCAGTGTTCCTGTTGCTTCTGGTAGCCTCGACAGGCGGAATGGCGGCCAAATCGTCGTCCATGGAACCGTCGGCTCAGTCGGAGTAAGCGGATGCGTTTCAGTTGTCGCACTGTCTTGCACCTGTTATACTGTACGTAATGCCAATGCCTAACGTGTGACATCCAACCACCGCCCAGGCCAGTGTTCTCTTCCCCGACCCCGTCGTCGCGGCCACAGGACCTCTCCATGCACGCCATGACTGCGCCGGCCTCCGGCAACGACCAGTTGGACAGCTGGACTCAAGGCAGCCTCAACAGCATCCGGACTGGTCCCTTCTCCCAGAAGAGAAAGTGAGCGATTCACAGACATGGTGTGGAACCTAAGGCGATGACACTTTGTAAAATGCATTTCGCACAAATCTGGTCGCAAAGTTCTTCTTCTTGTGGGCAACCTCAACTTTTACTACACCAAATGTTTCTCTCCCCTAACTTTAAAGCCGAAAGACATCGCACGGCTCCTCTCCTTGACACCAGATTCAGCCTCAGGGAAGTTCTCCAAGACCTCTCCACTAGTCCCAGTCTCAGTCAGAGAGGAGGTCAAGTGCCTCCCCAGTGGCAGCTCTGTCATGGCCACGCGGTCTCCATTTTGAGGCTCCAGCTTGACAATACGGAGCTGCAGAATGCCACATTACTCTTTATGTGATTCAAACATCCCGAAAGCAGAGTCCAGGTGTTTGCCTACTCCCGCTGCTCGGATCCCGCTGTCTTTTTGCACGTTTGTGCGCAAGTGTCTGTCAAGTTGGGTAGAAGGACACTTTTGCGCTCGAAAAGGCCACCCTTTTCTGTGATACACTCTTCTTATCATGACGACCCAAGTGACGCCCTCCAGATTGTTGCTTGCAAGGTCTTCCATGATTATTTCCAGTTTCTCCAATGTTTCTGACTGCTTCTTCGCCGCACATGAATTCCAAAACTGGTGCTTAATGAATTTTGACTTTTGCCATTCAGAGCAAGCCATTTTCAGCTGTTTGAGTACAGGAGCCATTGTCATGTTAATGTGCGTTGCTGTCACACAACATTTGTACCGCTAATTTGGCAGAAACTTGGCCACAAACATGCCTACCAAAACAGAGCAAAATCTGAGTGGCTGAAGTGAGCGAAGAAGCTCGACGATACCTAGTGTCTGTTATTTTGAAGCACTCTGTATAAATGGAGTTTCATTGGTTGATCTTGATGCAGTTCTAAAGGTGTCGTCGTCCAGTCGGATCTTCTTCCTCTACTGTACATACAATTGGAACATTGATTCCGCTGCGCTCAAGCACCGGGCGTACTAGGATAAGTTATTCTATGTCATAGACTGAGGCGTCGGCGTCGACGTCGTCCTCTTCTCAAGAGACGCCGCGAAGCCCTGATCTTCGACGGTGGTCAAGCCTACAACCGGGCCCGCCACTACTACGCGGGTGGACCTGTGGAGCATCAGGGGAAGCCACGGGAGAGGAGAAATGAGGACTATGGCACGAAACCATTCAGAGAGGCCACGTTTGACGAGAAAACTTTCAAGTGGATATGTCCGGTGCCAGCTCGGAGCATTAAGAAAGCCCTGGGTAACGTCTCCATCGACGAAGAAGATAGTACTGACATCCCAGACGTCTCAACGACGAAGTTGAGAGACGAAGCAAAGGTTTGTTGCTAGGCTTCTTCAAGCTTCATTAAACATTAAGTTACATATAAGCCAACTACTTAAAACTTTAAAAATTTAGTGCCTACGTGTGTTGCAGAAGTTATCGTCTGCTTTGTAAGTTTCTTTCTACCAGTAGAAATCAAGTTTTTCCTGACGACCACACTAACATATGTGTTCAAGTACTCTTTTATTCAACTGGAATACTTACCTGAAAACCCCCGGTTTATCCGAACATCAAAGTTCACATATTTATTTGTGGCCGCTTAAAACGTACACCTCTTTTGCTTTTCTTAAGGAAGCGTCACCACTCTCCTTGACAATGGCAAAGGAACTTGACAGCTCAGCAAATAATACCAACTTCCGGCGAGTCTTTGCCCAGTTGGCAGGAATACATCTACCCCGAAAGAGGTTTCACCAAGGTGCACCACTGTATAGTGTGTCACGTCTCGTGCGTGTAAGTATCTTTAATGCGCGTTATTAACTGTCATTAGCTTCTGCCTTCGGGGGCGGCGTGACGGGGAGAGCTGCCAGAGGTGAGTAGGACGGGTATGAAATAGGGATGTGTCGGAGTGAATCATCGAGGATCAGGATCGCCAGGGCTCAGTCGGAGTCGAGTGGGATAGATTTTTTTTTTTTTGGGGGGGGGGGAAGGGGGGGGGGGGCCGGAGAAAAGATACCAGACAAATTATACTGTACCGGTACATACACGACTTGGACGAAAACGACGACAATGTGACTGACAAAGACAACGAACAATCATTCACAAAAAATGGTTCAATAATTACCCTTCGATATGCATGAATTGAGTAATGTAGTAACACATCATGAGTGTTTTAGCCATGGGGAAAAGACGACATACTCAGTAGGATCTGCTTCTAAACACAATATAGGCCTTCTTTTCTTCGATTTCTCTATCAAAGTAAGAAATTTGGCCCGTGCTCCTCCTCCAGGACAGACATGACCTGGGTGCCGCCCGTTCTCATCCTGCACCTGCAATAAATATACAGTAGTATTTTTTTGGGGGGATAGTAGCAAACAAATCAACTGCACTCTCCCAGGTCGAAGACCATGCCGGTGGAGCACCCGGCGCTGGCTGCGGCCTCGTCCTCACGCCTGCAGTTGCAGGTGTCGCGGCTCCACTTGTGCAGGTCAGACCTGGCCAGGCAGGATGCCTCCTCAGCGCTATTTGGGCAGGCTCACCTGCATTTGTCCGCAATGTGAATCCCATTCAAGAGCATCAGGCAGATCCTTCCCTATACGACCACAAGACGCTCCTCCTCCTCCTAGTCTCAGTCATCGGCGGCATGTGGAACAGCAGCACAGGCAAACGCGCAGGTGTTTTTTTTTTTTAAAAAAAAACATATTTTCGCATTTTGCGCATATGGAGTGGCCATAAGCTTTCCAGAGCCGGAATGAAAACAAGACCATGACCCTGTTTAGATGTTTTTTTTTACAAATAAAGCCCAATTATTTGCATGCAGTTCCTGGTTCGTCTCTGCGGGATCATCTTCCTCATACTGGCAATGCCGCCGACGGTCTACGCCAGGTACGTATATACTGTTCAAGGAAAAAAACATAGATATTTTTAAAAATCGCCAAAGCCCCACGTGACCATGAGGAAACTTCTAGAAATGGGGGCAGCGGAGTGGTTCGGGACGGTTTCCTGCGAGTGCCGCTGCAGCTGAAAAAGTCGATTTGCTTGCGGGAATTCGAACGAGGCGAATAATTATATTTTATTCGTGTACAAATCGGGAAAATACATTTCGATCACGACGCCGCCGCCCCTTCCTCCATCCTGACCCGCTGCCTCGCCTCCTCCGCCACCTCGGACATGGCCTCCTCCTCGAGCAGCTCGGGCAGGGAAAACCTGGAAAAAATAAACAATAATTTCCCACATGAAAACAAATTTGAAATTCAAACTACTATCTTTACTTCAATGAGGCCTCGAAGGCGTGGCTGAGCGTCGTGTCCCACAGCATGACTCCGTTGGCCGCCAGGGAGAGGACGCAGGAGCGGAGGCGGGAGATGGACTCACGATCGGATCTTAAATTAAAGCAAAAAAGCCTTTCAATTCCCAAACAAATAGTAAATAAATAGCACTGTGGCCAGATTTAACCCTAATTGAGTCGTTTTGACAATATTCGGACCCCCTGTTGACGCCCTAATTTTTTTGCCTGTGACGTAGGGCGTCAAATAACGCAATTTCGAAAATTTCGAGAGAAAAAACCCTATTGAAAAATCTATAGCTAAAACGTTCAAAATTGAAGTAAAAAAGGGAGAGGGGGCATTTTGAGTCTGGTAACGCTGATAAATAAAGTAATTAATTGCATTTCCCCGGTAGCTCAGTCGGTAGCGTTCGCGCTTCCAAAAACTGACTGCTGGG
>JAAUXU010115360.1_pt1 | contig 44807 bp, 34 predicted proteins | sample 7278151 | NCBI WGS metagenome assembly JAAUXU01 (sample SAMN14350113, study PRJNA611818) | marine sediment metagenome | isolation source: surface marine sediment (1.8m) | place: French Polynesia: Moorea | collected 2018-08
CCTTCACTTCGTCCAACACACACAGCCTCTCCTTCTTGCTGTCAAACGCCCGCGGCGAGGAGGAAGCATCCAACGGCGTTTTGAAGCTCAAGGCTCCGTTGGCCCTCCAAAAAAGTTAGACGAGATTTGCGCAAAAAATGTCAAGGAAATCCCCCCTCCCCTCCAAAAGCTGCCACACCAACGTCTGAGGGAAATATCCTGTGCTGCTCAGGTGGCTGCTCTGAGCCGCACATCTCATCTGTCAGCATCGTTCCAATGCCCAGAAGCAGCATTGGGAATAGCTTTCTCGTACTTGTGGACTTACCCTATGTTTTGTCCAGTCGTTCGTTGTCTTCACTCACAGCAGCAGTTTTGTCTCCTTGAAGAAGGTAAACATGCGTAACCCCCAAATCTCTTTTCTCTCATCACTTTGTTGTTAAGCCGGAGAAAAACAACACAGGAGATGAACGTCGTCTTAATTCAGTAGCCTCACAAGCGGGCCTTGGTTAGAAAGTTGAACAACAGCTTCATCCTCGAGCACTTTGAGTGAGTCAAGTGGTCAATATTGCACTCGGAGTCTTGCGGTGCACGCAACAGTGGCAAGTTTGTCTCGAGTCACCCACTCTGCAGGGATTGTGAGCGTGTGTTTCTATGATATATATTAATATACCTGTGTGTGTTGTGACGAATTAACAGTATGATGCCAAAGTAGGCATCGATCAATGTGTGCGTGTGTGTGGAACCTCTGCACATTCGCTCCTCTCACAGTGACGTCTCGCACAAGACTGAGGTTCTTCCGCGAAAGTTCCTTTCTCTGCTTTCTTGCTGACGGAGGAGACAGCGCCGAATAAAGGCCCGGCAAAAGTCTTCACAGCGTTGGTCTTTGTGCCTTGCGTGGATTAGCATAGTGCTTGAGAGCTGCCCAAAAAGCCAGAAAGAAACATGGACGTCATTTAAGCCAAGAAATGTCAAAGCGTCAAGTCTGAGGGAAAGTTTTTTTTTTTTGGCCGTCTCCATCCCTCAGACACGGCCGATCCTCTTGCTCCATGAGGTCGGTGCAGGAGGCCTCCTCCTCATCCAGACACACGAGGCCGTCGGAGGCCTCCTGCAGGATGCCGGATGCGGCTTCAACCCAAAAAATCTTTCGCAGACGTCGTCAAATTTGGCTGGAAATTGCCTCCCATCAGCGCACTGACAATTGAAAGAGCAGCCGCATGCGCGGAAATGTTAAATTGGCCTCATCTGTGCCTTGTCAACAGGTCAGGGAGAGGTTGGGGGAGGCGGACGCCAAGGCGCTGGCCAACTTTTGTGCCAAAAAGATGCCAGCGAAAAGAGCCATCAAAATGTTTGGTGAAGTCACGTGATCCTTGTGCATGCGTGCGTGAGAGGAGACGGAGCTTTCTCGACCCCATTTTTCTTACTGCAATAAGGCGAAAAGTTTCTCGGTAATGCGATCTTTCCACGTTTTTGCCCCTGCTGTTTGCCTGCCAGAGCACTTTCTTAATCATAGGTGGGCACGACAGGTAAGACGAATCGAACTCGCACGATGCTTGCGTCGCAGACGGACTTGCCGTGGAAGGTCTCGATGGAGGCGCACATGGATGCTCCTGTGGAGTGGAGACAAAAACTTTGTTGAACAGTCGGTGTTGTGACTCACTTATTTGCTCGGCAAAGTCTGAGCTCGCCCATGCCCAAGTACCACAAATTGCTGCTCGGGAGAACTCACACGTTCTGTTTGCCCATGGGCCTCCAGTCGTGCCCACCCACACTCACCAAGACGCATGAGGGAGAGGCAGGCACAAGAGAGGCCACCTGGGGGGACACGAACAGGACGAGCAAGACCCCGAGAGAGTCCGCCGTGGGCGAGAGGAAGACACTGTTGGAGCCAGGGGATGCGACTGACTTTGGTTCAGTCGACGGATGTCAGGTGCTCACATATACAGTTGAGATGATTACAGAAATATGCCTAAGGAAATAAAGACTACGTGATGCGGATCATACTCGCGATGGCGTTCATGTAAAACGTCTTGCTCACTTCGATGAGGCCTCCGTGCGCCTCGTGTCGTCGTCATCCACGGTGATGTTGTTCTTGCTTCCAAGGAGGTGATGGCCATCGAAGGAGCTGAAGGGTTGAATGAAGATCAAAATAACGTAAGAGCTGCATCAACTTCAGCAAGGTCCGCATCTTTGTTTCAAGAACACGTTGAATGACTTGGTGACTTTTTAGTTTTTGGTGTCCTTTCTGCCGTTTGTCACATAATTTGGCCTACCTTGTTTACTGCACAGTCGATACAATTGGGCAGGGACTCCTAAATTCTGGCAGTTACACCGCATATATCAGTGTCTGCAATTTATAGGAATATTTTCTTGCAGGTAATGGTGACAGTAAATGGAAGATTACCAGCCACAAATAATGGCAATGGTAAGGAGGGAAAACCTGGTTTTGCTCCGAAGAACTCGCTTTTTCTCCCCTTAGCAAAGAACAAATCTACAGCCACAATGTTGTTACCATATTCATCAAACTCATGTATTTCCCTCCTCTGACCTCTGGAATAAGAAGTGTCACAACCTATTGACGGGGAGATCTCGCAGGGAACTTGAACAATCCGGTGACCAATCCAGCAGCAGAAAATGTCGATGGAGTCGGGCTGGATGCTTAGCAGAGCCTCACACAAGGGATTCAGGTTCCTTGGCAGCCACTTTGTGCTCTCCTGCAGATTCACTTCCTTCCAGGAGAGGAGCAATATTTTCGTTGGTGTTTGCAGATGCTGACAGCTCTATCGAAGCTCTTCAGCTAAGCAGAGCTGTCTGTTGGAGTATCAGCAGGGCCCTCCAGAGTCCCCAGTGGTCTGACGAGCAGCAGATGGTTCTTCACTGGTTGCACATTCAAGATATGACCATTTTACATTGCTAGCGAATTTAGTAGCGCGACTGTAAACGGTCGTTTTGCTGACCTGGCTGGCACTTGCTTTCAAAGCATTCCATCATCGTCCATGCAGTCGGGGTTGTTAAAGTACTTGATCAGCGAAATGATGTCATCCTCCACTCGTTTCTCGGAAGCCTCCAACATCTAAGAGGCTGAACCCATCTCCTTGCAGCTTTTTGCATGTGAAATCAAGGATTCCATCGATTCCATCGGCTGACAGTAGAGCGACATCTCCAGAACCACAACTCCTGACGTCACAGGTTTCAAAACAGATGCAATTTGCTCCATGATGTCAAGATCTGATAGCTCAAAGGAGACGTTTGTCACCCCGTCATCGAAACAGGTCTTCGGGACACATGATTGAAGCGCCCAAAACCTCTTCACCAGGGAACAGAGCGAGCTCCAGCAGGTTTTGCCATTCAGGATCGATCTTAGCTCCTCAATAGTGTGTAATGCCACTTTGGCCAAATAGGCTAACTACGCTTTTCAACCCACTAAAACTTTATTCATCCTTGCCACTAAACTCAGCTCAAATCAAGTCGGATTAACCCTTTCAAGAGCATGAAGCATTCTTTTGGACTGACTCGCTGGTGCTGGCTGAGCAATCAATCCCGTGATCTGAAGACCTTTGTTGCACATAGGGAGTCCGGAGCTTCACAATGGATGTACTTCCCAGTCGCAGTGGAAGTACTTCGGCAGTCAGAATGCTGCCCATGTAGCGACCCGAGGCCTGTCTGTACAACAGTTACAGGACTGTCAGCTCTGCTGGAAGGGTCCCAAGTTCCTAGTCAAGGCGGAGGCCGAGGCTAAAGAGCTGGACACCGCACACGTGTATGCTGCTTAAGAGTTCAAGTCTGGCAAGGCGCCTTTCGCCGAAACGATGGAGTTGTCAAGCCACTCGATGGACCACAAGAGTTCGATCGAGCAGTCCTAGTGCAGGCAAACTTGGCACAGGTGGCATGGACCTGACGGACTAGGACTTGCAAGATCTGGACGGGGAAATCCGAAGAGCACTTTTGGCCGGCTGCCCCTCCCAACCACGGGCATGGGACACAGCATGACCATGACGATGCTGTCTAGAAAATGGTGCCTTTTTGTCTTGTTAGGGATGGATCGAGCGTAGACAAGGGATGCGCAGCCAAGGTCGGCCCGAGCCCGCAATACCTGCACACTCGACGGGTATTTCGTCGGCCCGACCCGACCCGAGACATGGGATACTCGAGAATGCTTGAACGGGTGGGTTGACCCGCGAGTCGGGTCGGGTCTCAGTGCATAGATAGCTTATGAGTAGAGTCCAGCAAAATAGGAGATCTCATCGCCGGCTAGTATGCCTCTGTAGTGGCTGTACTGAGTACACTCATAAAGGAACAAGACTAAGTAGTCTTGTTCCTTTATGGTACAATCTGCCGGCCTGACTTGTGGAGCAGTAAGCAGTCTGTGACAAACCACATATTTAGTCAGCTATGAACTCGCCTATACCAGCCGATCACTTATTATTATTTGACCCGATAATATTCGCAATTTTGACTGACCCGACCCGACCCGGGCTCAGCTTTTACCCGACCCGACCCATCCCTAGTCCAGACTCGTACTCGAAAAACTCGCGAGTATAGTAGGGGTGGATCGGGCCTAGACTCGTACTTGACCCATCATATTTGACTTCTACTCAACAGACTTGCGAGTCTTCTACCTCAAGTCTGCCTATCTCAAGCGTAGTGGCAGTGGCAATATTTAGAATTCTAGTTTGTCTGAAATCCAACCTGAAGTGGAATGTTGCTTTGTAAAAGAGACTCGAGAGTTCACGCTTCTCATGCAGCTTCATCTACCTAACCGTCGCATTTAAGTCCCTGGCTGCGGCTCTTATTTTTGTTGGGCGTCCCTGGAATTCTTCAGTTATTATTGTATTAATCTATCATCATCAAGTCAAGGTTCTCATCCATATCATCTGTGATAAGCATTGCATCTTCATCCACATCCTCTTCTTCTGGGAGCTCATCTGCGAGACCCTCAAGAGCTTCTTCCCAAACTGAGAATTTGTGTGTTCACCCAAATGAGTGTGACTACAAGAGAATTCAAGAGAATCACATTGAAAGAAAAAGACTAGGTTGATCTGCTCTTGCAGTGCGGCTCTTATTTCCAAGTTATGCCATGGATGTGCGGCCCTTATTCAAGGGCCGCTCTCGTTTCAGGGCGGCTCTTAAATGCGACGTATTCAGTGGCTTAGAATTTGTCCGAACTAGACTCAATAGGACTTTTGGGGATGGACTCAACCCTCCCAAAAACTCTATCCTTACACTCGACTCGCACTCAAAGCTCCATACCCGTCCTCGACTCGTACGCGAAACGTACTCGAAAAAAAGCGGATTCGATTGGTTGCCTGACCCCGCGCGACCAACTAGGGATGTCTCTCGAGCCTTGGAATTTTCGAGCTCCAGTATTTTCGAGCATGTGAACTTCGAGTATGAGGTTTTTCAAATCAAGCTTTCGAGTAACATTATAATTGTAAATAGCATAGTTTTATTCTCAGGAGGCTCCATGGCCTCCAAGAAATCTGCCTCCATGACAACGATGAACCAGAACTTGCTCTTACTGTGGGCGATCTGATGTTTTGAAGTGACAAGGAAGGTTACTTCCGGAATTGTTCTGGTTTTTCAGGTCACCCAGCGGAGGGTCTTGCTTATGGTTGACAAATTCCGAGTATTTCACTTCGAGCTCAAGCTCTCTCGGACATTGAAAAATTACGTTCGAACATCTAGCATTCGAGCTCAGGCTCGATGCATCCCTACGACCAACGGATGACGGACTGATCGAACAAGTACCATCCTGTCCCAGACCCGACTAGAGATGCATCGAGCCGGTAATTTTTCGAGTCGGGTCAAGCTCCAGCTCGGGCAAAAACTATCGAGCTGGTATCGAACTGGCTCAAAGTCTGTGTAAAAGCTCGAAAAAAGCTTGAAATTACAAGAACTAGCAATTTTATTCTTGTTAGATGTATTTACTCAAAGCATGCAGCATATCATAAGGTTGCATTTAGGAAAACAAGCATAGATGCTGTTTCATCATTTAGACGTGCTCTCTTGTTCATAATAATGTTTCCTGCCGAGGAAAATGCCCTTTCTGACAGAACACTCGTTCCTGGTATCGCATGATACTTTTTGCCCAGCTGAAACAGAGTTGGAAAGGTTGCCTTGTTCTTGTTCCACCACGTCAAGGCATTGAGGGAGCTGGTAAGATTTTTACTCTCGAGATATGCACATATCTCTGCAGCGACAGTCGCAGTAGCCCTGTTGCCCTTGCTCTTATTTCTCTCCTCCACCTCTTTGTCGAAGCTCTGCCGCACACTTGCAGTGGAAGCGGTGGGTGTGGGCACTGTAGGTTTGGTGGCAGCAGCAGAAGACGCCACTTCTTCGCCCACGTTAAAGGCCTCCTTGCATAGCATACTGATGGCTAGACGTGCCTTCTCATCATCTTTGAAACCAAGCTTTCCATACCGAGGATCAAGGAGAGTCGCCAGAGCAAGGGGCTCCACCTCTTCAATCAATCCAAATCTCTTCTTCAGCCCCGTCTGCAGGCTACGGACAAGCTTGAAGGCCATCCCCATGGGGTTTGAACGCAGCAGCTCTGTCTCCAATGCCATCACAGCCCTAGTACGAAGCTTGACCATGGGGATGCACTTCGAGGATGTGATGTACTTTTCCCCACTCATCTCGACAGTGACGTCATAGAAGGGCTGAAGGACGTTGATGACCTCACCAATTGACTCCCAATCATGCCTGCTGAACTCGACATCAGAACTCTCACTGGTTAGGTAAAGAACAACAGCTGCTTTGACCTTGTAGATATGCTGGACAACATTAACAGGGTGCTGTTCCACCTTGTGCGTACATCCTGCACCAGGGTCATGGGCTTGTCAAGCCCAGCTGTAATCTGGTATGCCTCAAAATTTCTCTTGGTTGAGCTGCTCTGCGTCATGATGGTTACAAAGCGGGCGACCTTCTCCTTGAGCTCCTTAAGGCCTGTGGTGGGCTTATCCCTCTCAGCTATAGCCCCAGACACACACAGGTTCAGGAGGTGATTGAAGCAAGAGATGTGGATAATGCCCATCTCCTTTGCACCTTTGGCCATGTTGGATCCCCCCATCTCTGACGCATGCAATGATCTCCTCCTTGATGCCAAAGCTCTCTGACATGGACATCAGCTCCTCTCGGACATATTCACCTGTGCAGGACTCCCGCACCATGCATGCCATGAAGTGCACGGCGAAGCTTGGGCACGTGGGAAGCGCTATGGCACATGCGACCATTGGGTTTGCGGAGCGTCATTCATCTTGGATATCAGGTAAACCGATCTCAACCATAGTTGAAAGTGTGCACGATCCCTTTCATTGCAGACTTGGAAGACCAGGCGATACTCAGCAAATTGACAGTTATGATCCGTACAGAAATGAACAATTGTGGAGTGATGCAGCTGCAGTGGGCCGTGTGATACCTGCCATGTGGCAGATGGGTTTCCTTGTGGTGCTTATCAACCATAGTCTCCCGGATGGAAAGGGCTGTTTGAGAAAGACACTGAGTGGAGTAGGGTTGCTGGCCAGTGCTATTGAAGTACAGCAGTCCAAGATTTGCCACTTTGTACAACTCCTTGCTTTGGCTTTTGACTTTGTCAGGCCGATTGATGAGATGCTCAGGATGGAGCTCAATGTCAGTCACTGCTCTGAGAAACTGTTTGGTATCCTTATGGACCCTTTTTAAACTCCTTTTCTGTGCTTGTCTCCAACCTGACTTTAGCCTTCTTCCGGGGAATGAAGTTCTATGAGGAAATGATCCTGTGACAATGCTTGGAGAGAGTGATGGCTGAACAGAAAAGGACCTGGGCCAAGATGTGCGCAAAGACCTCATCCAGGCAGAGCTTGGCGTCGAACTGATAAGTGTCTGATGCTTCCATGATTTCTCTCACGCCTCACATTTCTGATGCCATGAGACAAAGAACTGCAATGACAGCTGTGGGTTTGACTTTCTCAGACTGGACGATGGGATGCCCAGAGAGGAGCTCGATGCTTTCGTCAGTTATGACTCAGAGGAACTGTATGGGATCCTCGTGCAACCTTTCAAATTTCTCTTCTTTGCCTTTCTTCAACGTGACATCAGCCTTCTTCCAGGGAATGAAGTTCTCGGAGGACATGAAGCTGGGCCAATGCTTGCAGACGGTGACAGTTGATCAGAGCAGGTTGCAGGGCCACGTGGGCCAAGATGTGCTTGAAGACCCCATCCCGGAAGAGCTTGGCGTTGAACTGTTAGGTGTCTGAGGCCTCCATTGATGACAACTTCTCCAGGACCTCCTTGTGCACCACATTTTAGGTCTTTCCTCTAGGAGCAAGAATGTGGAGATTTGACTGCCTGCCTACTCTTGAGCAGGCAACATACAGGAAGACCTCGCCCCAAACGGCCTTCGGGCGAGGAACACCAAGGTCACAGCCTTTGTTTAGTGGAGATGGGGTATAAAAGGAGGGGAATTCGCTGCAAGTCGTCAGTCTATTAGTGAACTTGGAAGGGCTACTCCCTTCAGTTCAAGTGACTCAATCCGCTCAGGCTTGGAAGGGCTACCCCCTTCAGCCTGCTGTTGGCTCCTAGGCCCTTCTACCAGCCTCACTAGGCCTTGCCTGCCTTTAGGTCTGCTCCTACAGTCCCAGGATCATGGTAAGGGCCCGCCAAGCTCATCTTCTGGCCTACTTTCCTATTCCAACCTCTTTTCTTCCTGTACTGACTGGTTGAGTTGGGGGAAACCACTCTCTTTCAGCTGCACATTAACTAGATACACTTTGTTGGTTCTAATCACGCTAATTCTTGTAAGATAACTTGTGTGTGCCCTCCAAGTAGAAGAATAAAGTATTTGTGTGAAACAAAACCCTCTGTGTTGATTTCGAGTCATTGAGTAGTCTTGAAAGATCTCAGTCAGACCCTGTTAGTCCTCCTAAGCCTGGTCTATGTCTCTATTTGAGGCAAAAAGTCATCATGGTTAGAGGGTTTTCTCTGTTCAAGTCTAGTCTCCCTAGTACACAGCGTATGAGGTGAAGTCATGCACGCGGCTAATCTTTACGCCAAGTACTGCACTGCTTGGTATACTGGATTTCCACGTCGAATTGTCCATAGTAGTGGCATCTTTGGTAAATATGGGATTGTTTTGAGAAGAACAAATCTGGATCATTTTCAACGTTGCCATTGATAGTTGGAACCTTCACTGTTTGCTGCTTTTGGTCTCATTTTTGTTCCAGTTCCTGGTCTCAGTGAACAGTCTGATGCGGAACCCAACACTTGAGCCTTGGAACCTTCTTCGCTGGTATCGTGGCTCTTGATCGTTGGTTTTTTTTTTACCGAAGTTCCTTTGAAGCGCGATGGTGCCAGTCTAACGATCGAATAACAGACCCTCATCCCTAGTAAATTTGATTTCCTTTCATCCGGAAGAGTTGGCTCTGGCAGCATTCGTTGGCAACGGATCCAAGCAATCTCTGTCTCTGTCTCACCAGCACACTGAGGCAGAGAGAATTACCATTGTTATTGACGTGTCATCATCTGGCCCATTTTCATGCTTTTTGTCAGTCAGTGCTGTGCAGTGCACATCTGTAGGTACAGTGGCCTCTGCTTAATCGTACGCTCCTCTGCCTAATTGCACACTTCGCCAGCGTCCCAAATTATTGCGCTCTAAATGTCCTTGCTTAATTGCACACAACGCTGTGTAATTGCACATTCTACTCCCCCGATGGCTCTAATATTACACCGAAAAATGAATGTAAGAATCACAAAGGGTCTAATGACACTTGTTACGATTACGTGAAAATTATATTTAAGAGGAGCTACAATTGTTTGGCCTGAAGATGTATTTCACTTCAAGTCCGACTATTTGGCTTCAGATGCTGAGTGAAATTCGGATTTCCACTGTCTGGACGAGAGCTTCGTTCGTAGATGAGACTTCTACTGTACGGCATCGTCTTCGTCGTTCAAACCCTTTTCTATGCGATTGTTCAGCGAAGGACGAAGTTTGACTCAAGAGACGCCTACTCTACTAGACTTCAGACTGATCACCTACGTAAGGCCCTCAGAGGCCTCTGATAATCTGGAACTTACCGTCAAGATGTCAAGTACCTCGAGGAAGCGACGATGGCACCCAATCGACTGCCAAGACTTTGCTCTGAGGCAGTCGCAATAAAACTCAAGAGGGCGTCCAAGAGTCACCGTATTTTGCAACATTTCTCACTCATGTCATGATGTTGTGCTCTGCTATAAGATACACCACTTCAATACTATCCATGAGTGCTCATCCAACAACCTTCAATAGGTATTTACTTAACAAATTAAGAACAATTCCGCAGTGCACAAGGATCATGTCAAAATTAGAGTGGGCAATTATATTGGGAGACACTTCTGTCCTTCACTGTCTGTCTTCTTTCATTCCTAAAATTAAAAAAAGGTCAACTATATGGTAAAAAAAAGGAAAAAAATTATCCTTTTTGGCTGTTATTGTTCTACCGAAAGTCTTCTCATCGGCAAATTTTAGGTGTCTGACCTCTTTTGTGGCGCATCCCGTGCTACAGTCGTGTTGTGTGCACTCTTGCACAATGACCCCTCTTGAAGAGAAATCCCCCTTGAAACCCAACTCCCCCATGGGGGAGTAATTAGGTAAATAAGGTAATTACAATTTTCTATGAAGGGACCCAAAACGTACTTGCTTGCAATCAGTTATCCAACGGTTCGGACAAATGAAATTGACCCTCATGTGAACACTATCGATCGATACCAAACACTGTCAATTATTCATGGGTTCCGGAGAAAACGATATTTATCCTGATCCTTGCGTCCAATGATGCTTGTATCTGTTCCACGGTGAAGCATTTTTCGCGGCTCATTTTTTGCACTTGCGGAGACTCCAGAATTGCATCAATGATGCATGTGCGCGCGCATGCGCACATGTGTAGAGAGAGTCAAATGGTTAATGTTCTCTGTTATTTCTATCTTCATCTCTATCATCATCGTGCAGTTTACGTTCCATGTTCTATGACCTTTGTTTCGTGTTGAGCTTTTTGCTCTATCTTATGTACATGTACCAGTTGTGACCCTAGTGTGATAAGAATTTCTGGCTGGATCGTTCTAGTGAGTCAGCTGGATCGAGTTCCTGTACTCTGAGCGAGTACCTTTCGGACAGTACTGAAGCCAAAGAACTCCTCACCCCGGTCACTCGTGCACCCACTCTCGAAGCGGCAGCAAGTCCAACTTCACCTCCACCTTCACCGCACCTTAGACGACCTTCCAGGCCTCACCGAGAGGAGGGACAACCCCCGACAGCTGGAGAAAACGTTTCTGCGCTCTCCAGGAGCCCCGTGGAAGACGACTGAGGCGGTGACCCCAACGATGAGACCGTTCTATGATCAGAACCGAGTCAACAACTCGTCTCAGAGCAAGGTGACGGTGCAGGCACACTGAATGGCACGAGTAATTGCAATTTAGAGCTCAATTGAAAGGTTCACCAGATCGTCCAGTCCAGCATTGCTGTATGTTAATTGTATATTTAAGTTCTCTCTCTCACTTACCCTCAATGTTCTCTCCAGAATTACACCCGGTATCATGTATTCTATCAAAATTTGATGTTCTCTCTCTCTAGTCTTAAGCTTAATATTAAGGCGCGCTCACTCTACACACTCAACTCGAGTCCAGTGGCACGTGACCCAGTTCTACGTAAGTGTACTTAGCTCGAGATAGAGCGTTTTGTCCTGGTCACTCTTCGTAAATTCTAATCCGTAAGGACAATGCAGCTGTGAGTTTTTTTGCGAATCGTCTTTTAGCCAACCCAAACAACTTCTACGGGGAAGCCGCTTATAAGAATAATCCGCGAATTAGTACAGATTTCTCAGGAACGGAATCAAAATGCGGTTAATATTTCACCCCACTTAAGAACACTCAAAGCCGCTTAGAAGAACGATTTTTATCCCAGATTGCATAAAAAAAACAGTAGAAATCTGCATAATATTGAGAACTTTGAAATCCAAGCACGAGTAAGATGAGAGTGAAGCAAAACGTTAACTTCTTTCAGTTGTGTCTCGAGACTCTGAGAACACGATAACACTGCTCTGTTATGTTGTTAATTCTCATGAGGCCGCCTCCAAGAACGTTTTGGCCTGGAACGAGTGGTGTTCTTGTAAGCGACTTCCACTGTAGCTATGAACAGTGATACCGTGCACTTTAAGAGAGGTGTCCTTCAAGACCCCCCACTTTTATGACAGACGTTGAATGCATAGAGAAATTGAAATATTGATCGAGGAGAACATCTGAGGTTGTGAGCATCATTGTCAAGCAGGATCAGTGAATCTTCATAAGTGATTTGGTTGAGGCAATCAGTTTGTGCCACTAGAGTGAAGCTTTGAACCTCGACGAAGATCTAAACACGTCCCAAAGCTGATCTGAGGGGACATCTCTCTTCAAGTGCTCGTGGTTTGCCTTGTGTTACTGGCCCACGGACATAAAGAAAATAAAAGTTTAAAGACGATTCACAACAGAACTCACAGCTGCAGGGTGTCATCTACGTCCACGCAGAGTGGTTCACATGGAAGAAAAACACATTTTGAATGGGGACTGTGAATGTTTGACCGAATGCGTGGAGAGACCTTACATCCGATGGCCTCATAAGCGGCCAGCACTATACTGTGGAAGCCTCGCGCGGGCTCCAGAATCCTCTTAAAAAAATAAAAGTGCAGCGGCTGGAAAAAAAAAATCGCTGTCTGTCCGTTTTCTGTGCTCATTCTTCAGAGAGATATATTGCTTTGATGCACTTCTACTTGCAATGACGAAAAACTACAGCCTCTCAAGCAATTGTCTAGCATTTTGCGCTGCACTTTGCTGCATTTTGTCTTCCACTGGCAGAGTGAGATGGCTCGTAGTACGCAGAGAGGCCGGCAGCGCAGATGAATATTAAAGGCAAGTGGCAGATACGTACTAACGCAGGCTGAGGCCACCAGGGGCGATGTTCCATCCCCAAATGGGGTCTCTGCTGTGGAGCAAATGGAATTTGGATCTCATGCGCACAAGAAAACAGTCGAGGTGCGCTTGTCCGGCACCCAGAAATATGCACGACAGCGCACGCTGGTGGGTGGTGGGATGTTGTGCCAATAATCAGACTACTGCGAATACCGCCAGTGCGGTGCTGGCATCTTGCCTTAGAAACTGAGCTGAAAGGTTTTTGCTGTCATAAAGGGCCTCTAAGCTCTCGAGGTTGATATTCGAGGTAGAGAGCGTTGGGCATGGCAAAAGCCTCAGGGGATGCATGCATATGCTGTATAGGCTTTTCCGAGCAACGTCTAGTAGATTGCGCAGTCCGCAGTAAAGGGCTTCCTGGGCACAAATTGAGTTTGGTTCGCCTTCCTTCAGACAAGGAGATTTTTTTTCTGCATAAATGGTCTGTAGTTTCGACTCTCAGCTAGCTATCCTGGTCTGGGTGTCATGAATCATATTCATGACCTTGAAGCCGTTGTCTGAAACTGACAAAAAAAAAGTCTCGAGCGAAGAAAAATCTCCACCACCAGGCTGACGTGAGGGTGTTAATGGAGCTTCTGGACTGTGTGACTCTTCGTAAGCAGACGTGTTCCAGCCGAGCTGGATCCTGGAGGGATCGAATCAACGTTGAATGCAAACATGAAGTTTGTATTCAACTCAGAGGGGTAAAAAAGGGTTTTTTTGTTCTCTGCTGGGCGTCACAACGCTCAACCTTGACAAAATCAATGCCATAGACATTATGTGACGTGAGCGCTTTCATCAGGGATAGTTAACATTGTAGCATGAATCCAACTTTTATAACAATTCGCTGCAAAGTGAACTGTGCCACCCACACATTACAGCTTGAGACCCCTAAAATTAGACATTTGCTCGTTTTAACTGTCGTGAATGTAACTTTCTAATTCAGTTGGTCACGCCTGCCTAAATATTGTCTCATTCATTATTCTGTCAGAAGAAAAAGTCTTACATCACTTTCGCTGGCTCGCCTCTTGCCACACGTCCTGCCATCGTCCAGAACAAAACAGTTGTACAATGACAAACACATGCACGCAGTGCAATGTCATAAGTTTACTGTGGAAATTCTCATGCTATCAGAATATTGGCACTGGCAGCTGAAATTTGGCATGCAGGTGCCCCCTTCCCCCTTCAGCACTGTAGGTACGTGCCAGCTGCAACAGCTCCTTACAGTATAATCGGGGAAAAACAATTCAAGAGTGACGTTCAGAAAAGTCCTGGGTATTGCAGTGAATTTACATATGCTGCAGTGGTCAGAAAAATGTCACAAGACACTTACCGATTGACCCAGCAGGCCCTCAATGCAGTCGACAGCGTCGGCAAAGACTCCCTCGAACTGGGTCTAGCTGGACCTAAGGTCTGTCCAGTGTAAAGAGGCTGCTCCAGCTGGGCTCCATGGATCTTCAGGAGCTCCAGTGCATAGTGCAGCCAGAGGTTGGGGTCGGGAGTGCCGGAGCTGCCAATATCAGCATGATAAAGAAGTTTACACTGAAGAGAGTGCGATTCATTATGTCCCACACTGTAAGTCAGCCTAGTTGTGCTCAAGGTAGAAAGCATTGTTAATGCTTTGTAAGATAGACTCTCAGATCTGTCTGGAGAATAAATGTTTTTGGGCACTGCGTTGGCCATTTAATACGACCAGGGCAGATTTAACATGGCAATGGCTGTACAGGTGGTGACATAACATTTATGTGAATACCTAGAAAGTCCCATCTGAGGAAGGACAAGTATTTCTAGAATGTGGCTTACTTGGCCCAGACCCCAGACAAAGACGAACATGAGGGGGAAGAAGACAGTAGCGTCGGCAACAGCAGTGAAGGTGATGGCCGCGATGGTGAGGCTGAATGACGGGGGGTGGGTGGGTTCTAGAAGAAGCTCTAGCAATGCTGCGCCGTAAACTAGATGGAAACCGTCTCGTGGGTACAGCTCGAGAGCTGCACCCACGGGGTGACCCAACAAGGGTGCAATAAGTTTTCCTACATATTTTTGGGGCAGATCAAAGTAAATTAAAGATGGATAAGGGACAATTTGTTCTCCACTCACAGATTCATGATCTTCACCACGCAACGACTCGCACAGTTCGATTATGAAGAAAAAAAATTTCACCGCCTGAACATTACAGTGGCAGAAATATTCTATATCGTGAGTGGGCCTCACAAGCCCCTCCCTGAGTGGGCCCCACAGGCCCCACCAGGCACAAACTTGCGGGACTCAAACGGAGGCAAGCACAGATTACACTTTTGTCCGCCTCTGTCCACGATCTGGTCCATGACAGTCCACTCGCTGGCGAGTCTACCAATGCGCTGTACAATAGACTTCAACCTTGGCCTCCCCAAGGGCGGAATCCGCTGGTAGGAAAGCTTTTAGCGCCCTTTTGGGTCATCCTGTACTTCAGCTGGCATCAAAATGAGTCGCCTTAACTTCAGTAACAGCTCACAGCTGATCTGAGAAAAGTGAAGTCACAGCTGTATTATTAATGTACAATGTACGGCAGCCTTCGGTGCCACTATTATTCATGGATGTGACTTATATTTTATGCTATTCTTTTTCATATTGATATAAGGTGCGTCGACTGTCGAGTTTGGCTATTATTTCTCATTCTCCATAGGCCGCGCCGCTATTATTCGAGGCCAGGTGTCTTTTCCGGTGCGGCCATTAAAAGCGATTATATAGTAATTACTTTGCGCAGTATTAAGTGAATGCATAGTGTATGTGTTTACTTAGTGCCTTTTCTTTGCTGTCAGGGAAGACAGAGCGTCTTCAGCCGCCGCCACTATTATGCGGCAATGCCTAACGCCAGGCCTCTTATGGTTACGTGAATAGAACAGGCCTACTTCCTGCCTGAACCGGCGCCCGAGAGGACTGTGCCAAAAGCAAAGCCTAAATCTTTCTTTCCCCAGATTAGGAGGATGTCGTGCATGCCTCCTCCAGGCCTAGCGAAGGCCTGAAGTCAGGCCGCCGCCAACACTCGAACTCTGTCTGTTTGTTCACGGCCATTTTGCCAGCAGGTGTGAACACACCTAATATAACGCAAGACTCTGGCATTGACTTAAGGTCTTAAGACTGAGAGCAGCGGGAGAGACACATTTTCCCTGGCCCAGGAAACAAACAAACAAGCAAGGAAAAAAAAATGACTCGAGCGCAATCTCGAGCCTCCAGAGAGGCTCTTTCACCACTTTCGACAATTGTGGGGGTGAAGCATACGTGAGATAAGACAACAACCTGTGTTATTTTGGCGGCGGTAAAAAAGAAAACCCTCTCTCCGTGACATAAATACAAATGGCCCGAGCATTTATCTGAGCAATGGTTAGGCGTGAAGGTACTCAGGACTACAGTACAGACAGATAGCGCTGCGTGAGTGTGTGTGTGTGTGTGTGTACTGTGTGCGTGGAGGAAAGAAAACGTACGTCAGGCTCAGTCTAAGCTCTCTGGGAACAATGGGTGCGATGCTTCGATAGCGAAAAGTTATCGCGGGAATAAATGGAGAAAAAGTGTCGTCGTTAGGTTTTGAGAGCGCACAGGAGTTCTGCAACTGTTTTAGGTACTTTCTTTTAAGCGAGTTAAAAGTGCCACAAGTGTTATTTCTCGTCAGTGAAAACTTTTTTCAAAGTGAGGCTTCACCTGACTTAAGAATTCTTCTTCTTCTTCTTGCTGCATAGAGTCCCAACGATGCGGACCAATCTGCATTGGTCGATACTCGGCTATCCTGGATGGTGAGGATATCAGTCATGTTCTTTGTAGGTTACAGGAGAGCACGAGCGATTTCTGGGCAGTTTTCTTCCGCCATTTCATCCCGAGTGAGAGCGTCACTGCTCATTCTGGGTGCTTGAGGAGCTGTTGGAAGACACATTCTTCCAGCAATTGGTCATGAAGTTGTAGCCAGACGCTGAGTTGGAAGTTGCTGAGCAGGTAACAATGGCTGCAACAGCCATGGCGGGGACAGCACCGACAAGCTCTGCCGTCGTCGTGTGTTTCATCTTGAAAAAATACAGTTTAAAGTTGTAGAGGAAAATTTTGCATCTCTGTCCCTTGTACAGGGACAGAGATGCAAAATGTGGTGCACCTGGCAAAATATCCCCTACACATTTCTGCCAAAAGGAGACCAAGAAATGCCTGAATGACAGCCATTTTGGAGTGGCACCGATCCTTGGAGCACCCTGTAGCAGGACTTTCCCACTTTGTACTTTCATTGAATTAATTCTTTAGCATACGTGTACTTTGCTATGGCTCTCGTCATAACCACCTTGGATGATCGTGAACTTTTGACAAGAAGGCAAGTGCACAAGAATTGGCTGGCTACCGGCGTGCGTAACTTCGACTGCCACCAGCGGTTGATGCAATGTGTGCTACTGCAGCAGGAGCAACGACAGCAACAAGTCGAGACCTTAAGGAGAATGCTAATCCGAGGCATGCCCGTCAGGCATACCTTTAATTTCCTGACATTGTGGAGAAGAGCACATTTCTGGACTTAATTTGTCGCCAAGCAAAGTTGAAGCATGTTGACCTTAAGTCCTTCTTTGCAAGGCAAAGACACAGGTTCCATCACACAGGAGTGATGCTAATTTCTCTCCTTGACGGCACCTGTGATTGGCTCTGTGGAGGGAAAAAGGGTCCCATGGGCAACTCTCTGAATGGACGATGGAGACTGCACAGAAAAAATCATCAGGAGGATCAGAAAGTGTCTAAGCGAGATCTTGGAGAAGAAAGTGAGAAGCCTCTTTGTCACATAAAAAAAGTGTCTGTAGAGAGCTGAGAGATTTGGGCCTGAAGCAAAGCTTCAGGAAGTCAATGTGTTTGGTACCTGCGTGTCTTTCAACAGACTTAGCATCGCCCCACTGTGATCTTGACACGTCTGTCGTGGCCCCTGCAAAAAAGGGGTTATGTACTGATGACAGATTAAGCTGAAAATATGTTAGGTGAGGTCCCAATGGTGTGGGCAAATTAAAGATTGAGTAACGAGATACAGCCATTATGTCCATGATGAAGCTTGCCTCTGGCTTGTAAAACGTGATATTACCTGTCATTTACAGGGACAGACTGAGGCTGATCTGGGACGCCTCGCCAGCTTTTCTTCACAGCCAGAACAGGAATGAAGCAGTATGATGTAGTCATTGCCAAGTACGTCGATTTGCATGGAGATTTGAAGTAACTTACTTTCAAAAAAAATATTACTGGACAGACATTTTAGACTTTACTGTGGTAGACGCAAGACCTCTCATTTGAGAGCTACATAAGTTAAGAAGTTGACCACAGTAAAAGATTTCCTTTTTTTTATCGTGCAACCCCCGGCTCCTGTGTGACTCTGCCTCTGAGGTACTTCTTTGTTCATAATCTTGTCATGGACCTTGATGGCGACAAGATTACCTTCCTACCGGCGCCGACGTCACTTCATATGAGGCTCCAGCCGCACAGCATTTTCCCCAGAGGACTCATGCTGGGACACCCTGTACACCGACTTTCAGGCGGTTCACGTTGTCGCTTGCATTTGCATGTCTGACATTTGAGAGATCCCGGAAAAAGCAGCCTTGAGGTGAAAAACCCCGGACTTCTCCAAACTCTGAAGTGAGGTTTTCCGTGCTGTGTCTGCCGCTGGCCTCCGTCCGGACTGTGGTTGCTGGTTTACAACGTTTGGCCACTCATGCGACGCCGCAAGTGTTGACGGTTTCACAACCGTTGCACAAAAGAGTCTTTTTGCGTATTCCTGTTCAGTTCCACCATCTGCGATCGTCGCCAGTCGAGACAATGAATCGCAGCAAATCTGAAGAAAATTGCATCCCCAACTTTGCTCTAACAGAAATCTCTTCTTCAAGGACGCGTGTGTTGTTTTATACTTTATTAGCTGTGTGTGTGTGTGTTTCAATGGGCGCGAGCGCGCGCCAGACGCGTGTACTCTTCACGTGCGCGTGCAAGTCTGTGTGTGTGTGAGAGAGAGAGAATAAAGCGATTTTCCGGCTCTGTGAGCCTACGACGATGCCAGAGCACACCAAGTTTGAATCACCCCTTAAATTATCCCACGTTCTCTCTCTCCCCATTCAATGCTGCGGATATGTTAATTCTCCGCGTCCTCCTCCTCGCAGAACCACTGCAGGACTCTGCTGTTGTCTTTGGGCAAGGAGGAAACGCAGCTTTAAGATGTAACCATTTTTGAGCGGGGAACAAGGAAATTGCATCAGGCCAAGAGAATTAGGTGACCCATATAGTTAGTGACACAGTTGGGAGTAGTTATGGAACACCGATTCTGACACAATGGAGTTTTTCACCAAGGGAGATCTCTTGAGAAATATCACTATTTCAGTTTTCATGACATTGGAGTAGTTATAGAACACAGATACTGAGGTGTTTTACCTCTTCAGAAAAATCACTCTTCAATTTTCGTCACAGTCGAGTCGTCACAGCACACAGAATCTGACACAATGAAGTTTTTCACCAGGGGGATCTCTTGAGAAAAATCACTCTTTCAGTTTTCATGACATTGGAGCAGTTATAGAACACTATAGTTATAGTCATAGCACACAGAATCTGACACCATGAGGTTTTTCTCTTCCCGAGAATCGCGAGACAAAACCTAATTCACCAAGCAGGTTTCACAGTAACTTCAAGTAAATTTCATGCAAGCAGATCAGAGTCCAAGAATTTGCCAACAAAATCGGCCAATTTCTGAAATGTCTGCGGGACAGAGAGAACATTAGTGTAGAGGATACGACGACAAAACAGAAAGAGAGGTCCCTTAATTCTCATTATCCTTACTTAAAGATTGCGGTTCGACGGAATCCGGCTGGCCACTGCGGAGGACCTCGTCCAACGGGCCGACGTCTGCTTTATGGCGGCCACGGGGATAGAGTTCTCCACAATCGTGGGGGTACTTAAGTACTCCGAGCGGCTCCCGATTGAGGATCCGGACCTCCGGGAAGTCGTGGTCGGCTTCAGAGCCGACACGATTTGTGTGGTGGGCCAAGCCATAGCCAAGCGGGCTATAAGGGCGTATCCGCGTCCCCAGAAGCTGCTGTTATCCTATAACCAGGTCTCCACCTCTTGACCGGAGAGGAGCTCGTCAAGACGGATGTCTGCTTCTTGGCCGCCACCGGGATTGAGTTCACCACCGTTGTGGGGTTAGCAGGAGCTGCTCGGGGTATGAGGGCCCGGAATCGGAGAGGCCGCGGCTCGCGCCAAGTTGGGCACCTTATCGGTCCTCTGCCGAGGACCTGACGGAGTCGTCCTGTACGGTAACACTGGTAGTTAGCTCGGTAGTTAGTTGAAAGCTCGACCAAAAAATTGAGCCGATTAGTCTTAAGGTCATTTTTATAGGCTGCAACAAATTACCTTCTTTTCAGACCGTTACATGCAAGAGGAGGTGAAGGAAGGGGAGAACTTCCCGTCGCCGACGGCGCCCCGTTTTTTGTACGAGGCGGCGGAGGGGTTGACTGTGGCCCGTGGGTCTGCGACCTGCGGACCAGAGGAGATCCTGGAAAGAGCAACGGCGCCGGCGGACACCTACGAGTGGAAATTCGTGGGTGTGAAAACCACCGCCGATGCCACGCTCTTTGGAGGCGAGATTGGCATGATAAGTGTCATTACAGACAATTATAGGGCGCTTGACTGTCGCTGGAGGATCTGCGACCTGCGGGCCGAAGGAGATCCTCGAAAGAGCAACGGCGCCGGCGGACACCTACGAGTGGGAATTTTCACCAGTTTTCACCATGAAGCTGCAACAATTATCTTTTTTTCAGACCGTTACATGGATGAAGATCTAAGGGAAAGCGCCAACTTTCCATCGCTGACAGCGACAAAATTTTCGTACAAGGCGGCGGAGGGCTTCACTGTGGCCTGTGGGTCTGCGACCTGCAGGCCCGAGGAGATCTGCCGTAGGGACGGTGCCCCCACCGATACCTATGAGTGGGAGTTCGTGGGAGTCAAGACCGCTGCCGATGCCGCTCTCTTCGGAGGAGAGCTGGGAATGATCAGCGTCATAACTGATAATTATAGAGTATTAGATTTCAACTCGCTCGACTCCACCAATTTTCACCATGAAGTTTTTCACCAGGGGGACCTTTGGAGAAAAATCACTATTTCAATTTTCATGACATTGGAGTAGTTATAGAACACAGATACTGAGGTGTTTTACCTCTAGAGAAAAATAACTTCAATTTTCGTCACATTCGAGTAGCTATTGTCTCTACGAACGTTTGCGTGTCACGACCCCGATGACCCGAGCGAGACGACCTGAAACCCAAGGCAATCTCAGTTCTAGTTCTCTTCATGAATATCAGGGTGAGCGCGGCCACTGGGCTCGAGATGGGGCAAGCGGACTCCGTCCAGGAGCTGGAAATGAGCGTTTTAGCTCACTCTAGATCTTAAATGAAGGCTAGCGACCATCGTCCGGAGCGCCAGGAGCTGTAAACGAGGGTTGAGATCTGACTTGAGAGTGCAATTCTAACATTCTGAGATCACGATTGACATAGACAGGTCAAGGACAGACTAGTGTGCGACGCGACGATCGTGGTTCACTCAGACCTTCATTCCAATGACACAGCTCACCTAGAACGGTCCGTAGAGCGTCGAAGGAGCCGGGCCAGGTCACGTAGTTGTCCTTTGAAGCACGGGTGAGGTCTGGAGAGCGTCCAAGATGGCGTCGGCGAAGCACTGGTCTCGTCGCATGTCCGTTCACTTCGATCGTTCTCAAGCAAGTGGGCTTTAGTCTCGGTGAACGGCGTCACAAACTCGCCACGTGCTGGATCGTTCAACCAGTCACTCTTACTAAGATCGTACATCGCTCGGGTACTCCTTACCTTCTAGTACAGCTACTGGTTCCTTACAAGCTGCGGCACGCATAGTCACAGTTATAGAACACAGATACCGAGGTTTTTTACCTCTGGAGAAAAATAACTTCAATTTTTGTTATATTCGAGTAATCATATATTCTGACGAGAGAGTAGTCACAGCACTGAGAATCTGACTGATCTGACTGAGAACTTTGCTTACATCCGAGTAGTAGACAGCACGTATTGTGACAAGGACAATGTTTTCTTCGCGAGACAAAGACTAAATAGGTATGACATGAAATTCAACATTTCACACAAGCAGACCTGAGTCTATGAACCTGCCGACAAAGTCGGCCAATTTTTGAAACGCCTGTGCGGTGTCCAGTGAGTTCAAATCTAATATTCTATAATTGTCTGTAATGACACTTATCTTCCAAACAACCTTCCTGAACGGAACGACCTTTTGAAATGAACGACCGTTTGAACTGATGGCATCGGTATTTATATACGGATGCCACATTTGTTTTTTTGCAACTTAGGCATATACTCCGACTCCTCTACCTTCGTGGACGAACCAAAGGGACCCACTGGGAGGCGCAGACGCTTACCGAAAGGCGGAGATCTCGTTGGAGAAGCTTCGCGGGACCATCACTAACATTTGCGTGGACGGGGAGAAGCGGAGGCCAAACTACATCATCTATACGATGGACGGGACGGGGAGTAAGGTGACGGGGCAGGCATGGTATTCCAAAGTAACATTTACTGAGCTCTAGTTCCGTGGTCCGTCCAACGTTGACTAGTCGCTATCGCTATATCTTTAAGTTACCATGTAAGATTACTCTGATTCATTTCCAGATGCCAATTATACTTCTATTGTAAGACCGAGTGTACTTTGCTCTCTTGGGAGCGCTCTTTTAAATTGAAGCTTAGCCATCCACTCGAGCCCAGCGGCACGTAACCTTAAGGTCCGGCGTGAACATACTTAACTCTAACACTTGAGTAAAATTGTCCAGGTCGCTCACGTTTGAAATATCCGTTTGGACACTGTCGCCCGTACTGATCCCGTGACGTTGTATAGAACCAATGCGCGCCAAAAATGGAGAGATGCTGTAGATTTCTTAAGGCTTAGTGACAATGCAACGGGCGGATAGGTTCTATACGTGACGTTGATCTCCCACGGGCAAGTTTGAACAACATTTAGCTCTGTTGATTTCATAGTTGCTCTACAAGTCGACCAGGTAGCGCGCCTTAATATTTAAGCTTGAAGCTAATGCAGAGAAAATACGAGCCAGATATTGGTAAGTCGCGTGATATTAATGTAACTTCTGGAAGGAAATCTGGGTGAGCGAGTGAGAGATGAACGTTTTAACAGATTTATAACTAAGATATCGAATGATCTGGCGAACCATCAACCTGAGCATTGACTTGAAGTTACTCGTGTTCAATGTGCCTGCCCCGTCACCTTGCTTCTGGCAGAATCCACTGGATTCGAGTCATATGACGGCTTCATTTCGCTGTCAAGGTCTCGATCGTCCTTGGCGGTCTCCTGGAGATCGTCGGCGCAGTGTCTCCAGCTAACGGGGGTATTCCGTCCTCCCAGCGAGTCCCGAAGGGTCGACAGACGGGTGAAGGCGTCGGTGAAGCCGTCAGTTACTGCTACAAGAGCCCGTGCACGAGTGAGCGGGCTGGACATGCTTGAAAGCTCACAGTACGGCCAGCTGGCTGGCTCACCAGATATTCCGACCAGAACTTCGTATAACTAGGAAGTACACGGGGTCATAGCTCAGCGCTAGACACAAGAAAAATCGAAACGAGGCGAAGCAGGCATGAAACACGGTGTAGATCGCTAGAGCTACGATGCTAAGACAAAAAGCATTCCCCTTTTTCTTGGATTTCCTAGGACAAGAAGCACTTTAAATGTAGCATGTTGCTATGTGTACATGTGTAAGGTCAGGGACATAAGGAAGCAGACATTGTAATAGTGTCTAGACTTAGTAATGGTCACTGCTGTTGCCCAGGCCAGAACACACCCAAGTTACACTTCCCCTTCCTCATCCATGTGTATATAAGTGCTGTGCAAAATAGATACTCCATCCCCAGCCTGAACTCAGACTTTGCTGTCTCTATATCCTCCTCACACATCGCTCCGCCGACTTAAGGTAGGACAAGGCCAGTTTTCACCTGTTACCTGCACCATGCCTCCAAAGGAAGAGACTTAGAAAGTCCCCTTTTTCTAGGATGTCCTAAGGCAAAAAGCTTAGAAAGTCCCCTAAACGAGGGTGGCCAGACTCCTTCAGCCCAAACACTCGGAGAAAATAGTCATCTTCGTGGATAGTCAAGCTGCCCTCTTGGCACTAGACAGCCATGAGATAGATTCTCACGTAGTCTGGGAGTGCATGAAGTCTTCTGAGGACATAGCATGACACAATGATGTCAACCTCTGATGGGTCAAGGCTCATGTGGGCCATGAACCAAATGAGGTGGCGGATACTTTGGTAAAAGAAGGGGCAAGTGCTGGAGAAGTGGAAGCCCCTCCAGTCCCAAAGGTCATCATAAGAAACCAAATAGAGACTTTCTTCCAAAACAAATGGCAAATAAGATGGAAAAATCTAAGTAGCTGTAGACAGACCAAGTTTTGGATAAGTAAGCCAGGTATAATGGGTAAACAGATCCACATGCTTGGACGAGCTACCCTGAGCAATGTTATACAAGTGCTCAGAGGGGTCCTTCTCTGTCTCCATCTCCTTCTTCTTGCCCCTCTTCTTCTGCCTCTCGATCTCCTTCTCCTTCATCTTGCTCTTCTTCTTCTCCTTCGTCTTGCTCTTCTCCTTAGCCTTCTCCTTCTCCCTCATGTCGACTGACCCAAAGGGTGGATCGCTTTCCTTCCTTCCTCCCTGTACCACTACACTCTGGTGATGGCTGCGAAATATGAATTTTGAATTACACAGCGCACATGAGCTTTCTCGCAAGGGAGGAGCAAAGAGCCAAAAAAAACCGAGAAGGGGGGGTTACGTGGTGCTTCCCCCCTTCCTCGGACACGGGCTACACACACACACACACACACACACACACACACACACACACACACACACGTGTTAGCTCGAGAGAAAATTCCCCTCACGTCGCAGACATTTGGAGTTGAGTCTCTCTCCTTTTTTGTTATGCGCACTATCCTTGCTCTCTGCGTGCGTGCGCGCGCGCGTGCGTGCGTGCGTGTCATCTTCCATAATTCCTACATATGCACCGTTTGAAGAACTTGTCTCCTCTACCCTTGGGAAGCACTTATGCTGACATAAAGCCCACGGTCGTTGGAACTGCAAAGATCGAGTGAAACTTCGAACGAATTCCGTGGAATTTCTTTCCAGAGGTTCGACGAACCCTGGTGGATTTTCATTGCCGCTAATGTACCGTGGTCGCACACTCGAGCGCGCGTGTGTCTCAGCACAATATTGCCAGTGTGCAGCATTAGTTCGTCGGGCTGATAAACGAAACTGCGGCCACGCATGCTGGCATTGCACATGCCCCATTGTATTTTTCTGGGGAGCAGAGCATAAAGGGTTTGGGGGTTCCATGCAGAAGGAATATTGTGAGTGCAGATGTTGTCTCTGCGATTCTCTTTTTTGCCTTGCTCTGGCGGTGAAGTCGTCGAAAGGTTAAAAAAAGAAGCAATTTACTTACCTACCCCAGAGCAGTCTGAGAAGGAACCGCTTCTTGGGTTGTACGAGCTTGCAGGAGTCACAGAAAACTTGCATACATACAGTATGCGTACAATCTTCTTTTTTTCTGTAGCAGTGACGTTGGCAGAGAGAGAGAGCAATCTACCCTCACACACAGTGCATACGACCGCTATGCATAAGTACACACATACACAAGTACATATGCCACGCGTATGCATGTATGATGAAGCTGAATGCATGCCACTGAAGCACTCACACAAGATGTTAGCAGTATAACAACTGCGCCTTCTGGCTTACAGAGAAACCGAGACTCCCACTGCATAAGGAGTCACCGCATATGAATTTCAATTAGGTCGTATCGTGATTGAAACGAGAGAAAACTCAAAAGTCCTGTGTCTGGTTTCGGAAAAGGGGGGACGAAGCAAACTAAGTGTTTAGGCAGAAACTTTAGTAAGAGAGCAAGCAAAACTGTGCTACACAGAGCAAGGATATTGTGCGTCATACATCTACTGCACTCGTACAATAACAAACGAGGCAGTTCGTGACATCAGCCAGAGGAAGAGAAAATGGGACCCAAACTTTTTCCCCGATTTCTGCCAAGATGGCACGCGCAACAGGCCCCTCTTTCTCACTTTCCAGGGGGGGCTAATAAAAGTTTTCCGGTCATGCCATCATCCCAGAGGCAAAAAAAGTGCCAAGAACATCTACTCGCGCAGACACAAAAGAGTTTCTGGACTTATGCGCGTTATTCACCAGTGTCGTAGAACATTTTGCCTCGGATCGACTTGGACCCGGTGAATGTGGTCCATCTGTTGACTCAATCATCAGCTTCTGATCACCAAAGTGCTCGAGGTCATCCACACTGAAGGAAGGGTGGGCTGATGGCAGAAGACGTCGAGTCTGAGCAGTTGGGAGCACACAAATCGCCGAGGAAGGCAGACTTTTAAATGGTCACACCTACAGTATGCACCAAGCATAACATGTGCATCAGATTGTCCATTGTAGTGTGGTTTCCGGTCCACACTGCACAGTTGTGAGGAGGCTCTGGGTGATTTAAAGTGTCGCCACTGACGCTGAAAACTTTCAAGCCTCACTGTTTGCTACTTTTGGCATCAACTTGGTCTGGTTTCTGTCCTGTCCTGAGTGTCTAGTTCGAATTGGAACCCCCAGGATGCGCAGGGTGCAATTTTCGAATGCATGCAGCAAAACACGAGGAGACTCGTCAGGATCTCAAATTGCTAGAGATATCAAAAGACTCTTTTTACATCCGGTCAAATGAGGTTCTTTTCAACCTCTGCGATCAAACCAGCCTCGATCATGGCCTCCAGACGAGGCCTGAACCTGCAAGAGGCATTCACTAAGTGGGTACTGTCCATTTTCTCTACAGCATCAACAATAGAGGTCTTGAGGGACTCAACTGTGTTGCGAGCTCACTTGTTAGACTCTCTCTCCAAGATGCCCAGACATAATAGACCAGCAGATTGCAATCTGGAATTGGGCTGGAAGGGGGCCAAAAGCCTTTTGCCCAAAAACATGTCCACGTTGTCTGAGAGCCAGTTCAGCACGAGATGTGAGGTGTGCAATTGGAGCACCATTTTAGGCAAATCACTGAGCCCTCATGACTTTCAGAGGGTCAGACAGCATTTGTCGGACTTTCAGCACGCAGCTCGTGCAAGAAAAGTCCTCGTGAAAAGCCTTGCGAATGATGAACTCAATGACGTTCATTCTGGCTGATAATTTCGTCATGGAAGTGCCCGGATCCTCATCGATCATGGCCTTACAGTGTCCAAACACTGGGGCTTCCACTTCCCAGACACAAGTCTGTCTGGTTACTTCCTGGCAGAAGTACCAGAGTCTCCTTGTTCCTCTTCAGTCTCCTTAAACATCTTTGTCACATTGAACGCAGCTGATTTTGGCGGCTTGAACGATCTCACGTGGTGTGCGGCCAGCGTCAAGATTAACAATGATTGCAGCACAGCGGTCGCAGTCAGACGACATCTTTAAGTTTTTGCGTTTCAAACAAGCCATCAGACTCCCAGCTGCCGATCTGTGCATCTTTTCAACTTGGTGAGGTCCACAGTTGTAGAGTTATTTTCGTTTAAAATTATTCCGAATTCAAAAATCACACCCTGCAGATGTCAAGATTGCTGCAGGTGATGTCTGAAATGGTCCATGAACACAAAAGGTGTCATGAAACTGCTTCTTCACCACTGAAGCACTACTTGCGTCACTCAGATTGCTGCTCCCATATAAGCTTCTCATCAGTGAGAATGCTTCTAGATGACTGAAAATGTCATTCTGTCATGAAAGATGTTTCTTCTTCTCTGAAAAAGCTGGTGAGTCGAGGATAAAACTGAACTGCAATAAAAAATTTCATACATACATATAAATGATTTTACTGATCATTTGATGTGAAATGATTTCCAACACTTTCAAATTTGTGTTCAAACCAGTCGTTCTTGCAGCCTCAAGGGCTGTACCGAGGCCTATCAGTGGGCCTCATCCAAGGTTCGATCTTCAAAGGATGGAGGTATCATTTATGTTGAGACATCGTCAAATCCGGGCAAGTCTTGAAGCCATCGCTGAAGCATCCAAGCTCTGCCATGATGTTATGCAATGGAGAAACTCCATCTGGAGCACAATCACTGATGACAGTGCTTCAATTGCGTCTTCCCCATCTCACCTGTACCCTCCTTGATATTTATGTTCTCTACCTTTCTCGTTGATGCAGCATTTACGTTTTCTGCTTTTCACATTTTTAGTTGCTGCAAATACACCTGGCTGCACAGTTTCTTTAAATTTATAAAAGAAATATTTTCTCTCCACCAAAAGGCACTTTCAGTGAAGCAAAGTTAGTGACGGAAAAAGGTAGTAGTTTCATGGCTAAAGCAGCGTTTTCGTGGCGCCTAAAGTATGAGCGGAAAAGATGTCGACCTCACGGAGGTCAAGGGTACCCATTGCATCAAAGTTCCATCCATGCACCCGACATTCCCTGACCCATAGTGGCCAAGAGGCATTTAGAGGGGTACTAAACCACCCTTTTCTTGTCTCCTGACGGAGCTTCCCCGCCTGATTCGGCAGGTACCGCATGTTGCTGCAGTTGAAGACGTGTCCAAAGTGTCCAAGTGGCCTCTCTGGTACTGCACTGCTCTGCCCCCAGGGCAACGGGACGTACGTCTTATCTCTATATTGCGTGTCCGTATTGTAGCAGTATGTTTTCTTCATTTTGGTTGGGGTGATTTGACCTGTCCGAGGCCTTGTGTTTAGAGGATGCCCGAGGACAACATGAACGAGGCTGGGAACAGGGCAAAACCTCAAGTTAGACAAGAAAAATGTAGTGCACATCATGACCATGCAATTTAACGCGAAATTCATTTCACAATTTCTGTCATATGAGAAATGCTGCTCTCGCTCTTACGCTCGCTCTCACTATATAGCCCAGAAAGTGGGCTATAAAGTCCCAAAATATTTCCCGGCAGCACTAAAAAACAAAATCGAATGCTTTTTACGTTCAACTTATGTGTTGCAATATAAGTTTTGAATTACTTGCAAGACACAGTGTATTCATTACGTCAAACGTTCGTGTTCCTTGTTGGTCGTGAGTGAAAAACTGTCAGAGTTGCCATACAGCAGCCAACAAATTGCACAAGTCCTCCAAGTGGCAAAGTGCGGCCTGGAATGCGGCCAGGTGTAGTTGACAAAGTATGAGGACTTCTGAAGTGATGAGAGACAAGGAAACATGCTTAGTAACGACGAATGGGACTAAAGTTATCACAAGTGACTTTTCAACCGATGAAAATGATTGTTTAGAGGATTAAACAATGCTTAGAAATGGGTGTCTGAGTTGGAACTGTATTTATTGGACGCCCAAAGTGCCTAACTTAACCAGGTCCAGTGTAAGTTAGCCAGACCAAACCTACGTGTGACGGATGAGCCGATCTTCAGGGGTGGCGTTGAAAGTCTCACTGCGTCCACTATGATAAAATTAGTGCAGTTTATCGCTAAATGGATGAGCTGCTATGCATGTACACATTTTGATGGACAACAAATGTTTTGTCACGACTAAAGGAAAAGCAAACAAGCACAACGGTGTCTACGGCAACGTAGAGAGCATCAGGTAAGATGAGAGTCCAGCGAACAAGCTCAAACACATCTGGAACCTCTTTGGAAGAGTCCTGGACAGGTAAGGTGACACGATAAGCAAACAAAACTCTAGCCTACATCTGTAGGATGTACAGGGTTTAACACTTAACCTCTACCACGATGTAATCATGCCTGATTTACAGTGAATGAAAGCAGAAGTAATCGTATTGGCCTTAATTTCTCCTCCGTACACCCTCCCTTAGCAGCAAAGGCTGTAGGAACTCAGCGCTTTGTCCGCATTCCTGGTCTGACTGAAGTCCAAAATGGTCCGGATTCATCTGTTACTCCAGGCAATGGTGATCGAAACAAGCTCACCTTTACAGCCAATGAGCATAAATAGTAGGGATGTTTCGGGTCCGAGTCAGCCAAACTGATATGACTCGAGTCGGGCCGCATGGGATGATTTATATAGGTCGAATCGGGGCGGATGTTGAAAGCCAATAAAACAGCAATTTGATGAAACCATCTGTTACTGACAGTGCTATTAAGTTCATAGGATGAATCACGAGAAGCTATTTGACCAAAGTGTTCAAAGGCCTACCAGGGTAAATGTTCTCCAAGTCAACCCGGATTTATAAATTCTGGTCACCGAATTGAGTGGTTGGGATTTGAGTCGGTCACGAGTGGGTATATCGGACTCGGATCAGGTCAAGCCCGGTTACATCCCTAATAAATAGATGCCACCAGAACTAGACATCCACGAACAGCCCCGAGTAATGCTTGTGTGTGTGTTTGTTTGTTGGCGCGTGTGTATGCGTGCTTGCTTTCTGGAGAGTCCTTCGAGGAGAACAGAGTGATCATTGCAGTGACAGCTTCACATCCTCGATCCGTTGGTGTCTCCTTCAGCAAGGCTTTTGCATGAGTCCTTGCAGGAAAGAACCGAGGTCACAACCAGGACAAGACCAAACGTCTCTGAGTCAAGTCCCCTCCCAGGCACCCCCGTGCGTGTATTTGTTTTCTGTAGCTCTTGTAAGCAGAAAAAGTGGGCGGGCCAGTGGGTTAGGGCTCATTTTCTTCTTCGAGCTCCTCCATACAACCAAGGCTTACTTGGTACAACCCATTTTTTGTCTCCCCCCCCCTCCCACTACGTTACAGCAGAGCATCCTCTGAGCAGGCCAAAGTAGCCTCTGAGCATCACGCTGTCATCCCCCGCTCATCTGCCCCATTTCTTTCATTCCATCCCCCACAAAGAAGCCTCATATCAGCCAAATAATGAGAGAGCACTTGAAGCCAACCTGCTGAAGAACAGAAGCAAAGAAAGCTGGTTTCTCTCAAACAAAAAGGGTTGAAATAAGAAAATTAATGAAGCGATAACTCCCCAAAGTCGGCCAATCTGCATAGCAGGCGGCATTTTTGCCTCTGGAAAAAACTTTTTTGTTGCGAGATTTCCAGCAAAAGAAGTTTTTGAAGGAAGCAAAAGTTTTTTTTAGTTTAAATGACAACACGAAGAATGGAGAGGAGGGGGAAGAAAGGGGTTGTGAAGCCATCTTTTTATAGAAAGAAAGGCTGATGAAAGTTTTGTCCGAATCTGTAGAGTAAAAGGTTTGTTCATTGAGACGATTTTTTGCCTCGAACTATGATCCAGTTGCCGACCAACAGCACTGCGGCATTTAAGCCAGGGACAGAACTAGTACGGACACACCAATGTTCACTATATCCCACTGACTTCTTTACCAAGTCAACTAATATTCAACACCAGATTCAACATCCACTGCTCGTCCAACTTCCGCCAGCCGCAGCAATGACGAAAGCTCACACGGAGATGGACGCCGAGGACACCGGCGCGGTCGTCCGGGGCCATGACTACAGAAATCTTATACTGTACAAGGCTTCTGGGACGACAACACTGCTGGGTTTGTTTTTTTGTGGTGCCAAAAATGTTTTCCTCAAAGGAGATAAAGGAACAAGACTACAGACTTCTCTGATAGGAAGATGTGGACTGCGGATCAGGTGAGAAGGGCGAGAAGTAAACGATGGTGCTCCATATTTTAGATTGACCTATTCATACATTCTAATCATAACTATATATTAACGACGCATATTGTAGTACTATATGAACCCGAGTTGGACTTGACTGCGTGAGGGACATAAAATGACTGTGCTGTCAAGTTCAAAGAGGGTCAATATAGTACACATTATGCGTCGTTTATTTATAACTTAAGAGCTTTGCAGAGCGCGGCGAGAAGTTTACGCATGGGGGATGTGTTGGGCACGACAAAGAGATAGGAAGGCCGTGGCCAAGAATGCCGCCATCTTCATCGGTTCGGCTCACAGCACCGTCCCGAGTACCTGCAGAGGTAGGAGGAGTAAGACCGGGCTCTCGTATTTCCACCGCTTCCTCCTGTTGTTGTGGCACAACCAGTGTGCCAGCATCGTGTTCTTCCGCGGCCTCGTCCTCTCGTTGACCCTCCTCCATTCTTCTACCATCGCTGTCTCCGGTTGTGGCATGCCCGGAGGGCCATCGTCCTGTTCAGGAGGGGCCCCATCTCCTCCTTGACGAAAAAGGGATGGGCCGGCGACCCTTCCAGTCTCAACGAAGCCCCACGTACAGTTTCGATGGGCGTCTTGGCACTGCATCCTTATAGAGCCGGACATCCGGGTGGAGGCGCAGTATTTCTTCGCGCACGTCCCTTTTAAGAGCGCAATGTTTAAGCTCTTTGAGGAGCTGTTAGACCGAACTGGTGTCGGGAAGGTCTCCCCGATCTCCCTGGAGGACGAGTTTCCTCGGACGACTCTCAGACATCTTGTCCGAATTTCTCGGCGATGCCAATGTGAGGTAGAATTAGTAGTCTCTTTCCATCATTTCACCGCATTCCGATGCGTGGCCGATATTCAGGCATGCGATCGTGTGATTAAGATTTAGAGAACTTATATACACAGACCTATGCACACAGCGCCAACCATTATAAGGGTTTTCTTCCAGCGGATTCTTCATTTTTGGGAAAGGACAAGTTAAAGCTGAATATCTGATTCTCGTTGAGGTTAAGTCAACTATACTGCTGTGTGAGGAACTTTCTGTGTCCTTTACTCATGCAAACGTGTACGCGGCCAGGAAAGCCGTTATGGATACGCCCAAGCAGGCGTGACTTGTGTAGCGTTAATGCCAGTACACAGACATGGAAGCGCCTTTCCAGCTTTAATATTCGGGCACGAATGCATAGGTTATCATGGTCTCATGTGTCGTAAAACATCTGTTGTAAAACTGAGGAGAAAGTGTGCCGAAAAAAACTTTAGATAACAACACTTTGTCAGATATTTAGCATCAATTTAAGACCCATTCTTCAATCATCCGCTGCTCCCCAAATGTGGAATCCTCTAGTGAAAGCTATGCCAGTCGTTCAAGGGTTGCACCGTCGTTCCAAGTAAGCTTGACAAGTGGACTGGATCAAGGAAAGTGTATTTTTTGGACATGAGCCCGGCTATTTTCTTTCCCTTTGTCACACCAGATGATGTCAACTAATGAAAAGTCATGTAAATATCAGCGGCTGAAGCCCGACTCTTTGCTCTGTTGGCACAGATCTTAGGTGGGGAAGCGAAATTGCTCGCCTCGCCTTGACCGACAATTCTCATTTCATGCCATTTTTGTAGTCTGTCTGCTGATGTTGAAACGCCCCTGAGACATTGCATTCCGTGAGTGACCTGACGTAGTCTGCACGTCTTGACGGGATACGACCCGAGCAACCAGTCCTGGTCGTTCAGCCAGGTTCTTCAAGGTCGTCGTGGAAGAGTCCTTTGGCAAGTTTGCCACATCGAACAGCTCCTATTGGCGGTCCCTTGAAGGTCCAGAGTTGGAGCTCAGGTCATGAGGTTGTATCCATTCATATGGCCTGGGAATGTCGCTGCCGGGCCGGTAGGTCATGGTCAAGTTAAAGAAGCCTGAGGAAAAAGGACGTGGATCACAGCTCGAAGGCTTGTGCTGTACTCGTTTCAAAAGCTCTGATGATTAAAGCTAATTTGGGGGTCCGAACGATTATTAATCGTGATTAAAACGATTAATGTACCAATTACAAGATTGGCCTCTTCAGCTATGTTGCAATCATGCAATTGGTACATTAATCGTTTTAATGTTGCAAAATGTGTCTACTGTGTCATCCCCCACAGAACTCCTGAGCTTAGTCACAAAGAGGCCAGCAGTACTAAATGTCTGCTCAGCTTCCACTGAGCTGGATGGTAGGGTCTCCAGGCTATTATACAATTTCTCCAAGATGCTGGGCCTCTCCCCTGTAGCCTTGTATACATCCATCTCCTTTCTATTGGTCTTCAAGATCTGGGTGGTGCTGGAGTCCTCCCCACGAAACCTTTTCTGCTTCCTTTTCCCATTCAAGATCTTGTCCAGCTCATCTTTCTTACTCTTCTTCTCTGGGACCTCTTCCTCATCCTTAAAATGTCAGTCAGACGTGCACAATATCACATACTGGGACTCGCCTGGCTGCTATTGTTGTTGCTATCCACCTCTTCCATGGCTTGTGCTGGTGACAGCCTGATGAAGAGCTCCCTGGCTTCCTTGGCAAATCTCCATCTTGGAAGGATACAGTAGCACTGGCTCAGGATCTTGCACCTTTGCTGAGTATTCTTCTGGATCTTTGAGGAAGAGCATGAGCCCAGCCATTATTCTAAGCCTCCGCTCTTCAATCCCCTCCTTAGTGGTGTCATGGAGCTGCATGGAAATGGATGAAGCCTGAGCCTTCAGGCTCATCAGAACATACTCAAACACCTGGTCTGCCTTCCTCAAAGTGCAGTCTCTCCAGGCTAAAGCATTTGAGCCACAATCAAGAAGCTCCAGTGCCTCTGAAAGATCAGAGAGCTTTTCAGTTTCCTCTTCTGACAGCAGCAGCTCTTCCAGATCTGCCTCAAGCAAAGCTTTGGACACCACCTTCCTCATATGAAGAAACCTGTGGATCATGTTAAACATGCTCTTCCAGTGAGTCTTGCAATCACTGATCAGGGCCAGTTTCTTTCCCAGGTTTGCTTGGCATATCCTTTGAGGTGCATCATTTTTGACAGGGCTCTTCCTAAGTGTTTCCTCAATTATCCTGACTTTTTTGATAATGGGGAGGTACTCATCTGAGAGATCTTCATCCTCCTGCAGGGTTAGGGGGCAGGCAAGGATCCTGTTGCCCTCATCCTCATGACCCTCTTCATCCTCTTTCTCAGTCACATCCTCCTTGTCTTCATCCAACTCATCCATTTGAATCTTCTTCCAATACAAGACCAATGTCACTGCCACGTGGAGTCCGTGGTTGTGGCATGCCTGATGAGTGACTGCCAGATTCTTTTCCACATTCTTTATCAAGGCAGCACCATCTGAGGCAATGCCAAGGATGTCTTTCTCAATGGCAAGGCCAAACTTCTGGAGATGTGCTTCAATCATTTCCACACCTTCTTCAGCAGGCATGCACCCATGGATCCTAATCAGGCCAAGCCCATCTACTCTTGAACAGCCATGAATGTCGATGTCCATGTACCTTCGGTTCTTCATGGTCGACTCATCAAGAGAGTGCAAAGCACTCTCCTTTTCTTCAGCTCTTCTGCAGCTCTTCTCCTTTTCTGCAGGTCTAAAGCCAGCCCCTCTTTGGCCTGTTTCCCATATTCCATGACCTTGAGTTTGATTCCTCTAGTGGTGGTGCGTATCTGAAGGCCCCTGGCAATGAATCCTTTTCTGATCTTGCTGCTGGACAGAACATGGAAGGAAAGTCCATCTGCAGCAGCCATGCGAGAAAGAATTTGACCAACATCCTCTTTGGACTTGAAATGCAAGGCAATAGATTGATCTAGTTGTTTAACTTTAATCATGGATTTTAATTCCAATATAATCATACTGAAATTTTAATTGATCATTAATTGACCAAATGATTAATCGCTTCAAGCCTTACACAGCTCGTACACATACAGGGTGTGCCATGACCAGCTTAATATAAAAAAATCACCTGGGATTATTGTCACAGTGGGAGCCGAAAATATTGAGCTCCCCCTACCCAAATATGAGTAATTCCGAAAATATACGGTATAAAGTTTGGATGCGGGGGTCGTGCGCACTCGTGCCAGTGAAAGACAGGTTTAGAAACAGTCATTTCTGTAGTTCAAAAAATTGATGGACAAACATTACCAAAGTATTTCAAAATATTTGCTACAAGCTTATCTCAGAGCTCTGCTATTTGACTTCGCAGAACTACTTTTCGTGGCATGACACGGCAAACAACGCTTTTCTGGAGGCCCCGCAAGTTCGAGATCAATTGCAATGACACCTTTGAATCTGTAGTACCGATGAAGGTCACGCTGAGGACTCTCCAGTGACAGCATCTCATATCTCTGGGTGGGTCTCTTCTCATGCTTTACCAAGTCATCACTGACTCCGTCCATGTTCGGCATGTGGAAGGTGACTGCATTGAGGTCACCAAGGGCAGAGAGCAGAGATTTGTCGCTGGAGGGAAAACACCCATTGATTGGGTACTTGTGCCTCACAAATGACCCGTGAACTTGTCCAAAGAGTCTCAGGTGAAGAATTTAGTGAAGGATCTTCTGAGCTGAGCTGAAATCAAAGCTGCCCCTCTGCAACGTCCTGTTGACCAGGTTGTGGTGGGAGACCACGGGCAAGTGGGGCTGGAGCAGGCAGGACCTTGGTCCACGTAGAACTCCCTCGCATTTCCGCCGACCTGCAGATACACTTTCATAAAGACAGAACTTGGAGAAGTCCGGCAGGCTCATACGAGACAACAGTCCTTGAGTGCGACCCCGACCCCCACAGATATCCATTGAGGAGAGAGAAGAATATGAGGAGCGTCTGGATGGATGGTCTCTTCAAGCTGTCCATTTGATGTCAGCATCCCCGACCAAGCCTTGGTGGGATGTTCAAAGAGGATTTGTAATATTACACAACCGTGTGTACGTACTTACTGTCGTGCATGTGTTCTTCTCATGTCAAAAGTTTCGGCACAAACTTTTCCGACACAAGGTTCTACCGACAAGACTGTGATGCCTACTCGACCGTGGTCCTCACCGAACAGAAGCGGTCAGGTCAGCTTGGGTTACATTGGGCTAGGTTTGGTTCGGTTACATTGGTATATCTTGGATTTGACTTTGTTGGGGCATTATTAGGACAGACCAATTTTTTAAGTTTTGTTGTTGTCAGACTCCATTTGAATTCAATCTATAAAAATGGAATGAAAAACTGAGTAGTAGTCTTTGGGTCTGCCTTCAAAGTGACAACTTAGTTGCGAGAGAGGAGGGCCCCAAAAATTGAAAACCATTTGCTGCATTCTCGCCATTTGGCATCAGGCAACAAACCCAAGATGGACACAGGTAAATTCCAAAATTTTCGTTAATTCCTCCAGCCAAGGCACCGTGATCACAACGGTTTATCAGCATTGTCCGCTGCCATTACAGGTAATTACGGAGGTACCGTCAATGGCGGATTAGAGTACCCAGGTACTCTACTCAACAATCGGGGCTTTGCCAACCTTATCAAAATTTCAAACACAGTATCCGCGTGCACTTTTGGGCACGATTTTAACTCGGAATTCAAAAAGCAGTAACATAAGCTTTTATTCATGAGCATTGGGCGAAATCACCATATAAAGTGATCCTGCTTAACCTCTTGTGGAAACTGATCGATATGTACCAAGACGTATTCCTATTAGAGCGCCCGGATGCCCTATTCCGCACTGAGTGCCAAATGTGTAGTGCCTCGGGTATTTTGGGTGGGCACCGGAATCCGCACTTTAACGCGAATCATAGTGCTTTTCCCTTGTGGCTTAAGAGGGAATGTTGTGTGTCTAAATTGATCTAAGCGATCAGTCAGCAGTCCCCTAAAGTGACGCACACATTCAGACACGCAGCAGGTGATGCTCATCATTTAGGCATTTTACCCGGTTGCCGACTAAGAAACATGCCTATGACTCCTTTTTATCAAAGCAGTCGCCACCTCCGCAGCGCACCTCAGCAGCGCACGCCTCCCATCGATGTCCGCCACACCCCCGCCCCCTGAGGCGGGTGTGTGGAGGTTTTCTGACGTCCTCTGGTGTCCTCTCCACACTACTACGAGTGGGGCAACTCGCTTACTTCGACTCTAAGATCTAGAGCTCCCGGACGGCCCCATCTACCTGATCCGCGGCGAGACGTGGTCAACTAACCTAAAATTGTATTTTCTGCAAGTGCTCACACTCACACACACTGTCCGGAAGTCCATAAATCCTCAAATGTGGTCAGCAACAGCTCTGCTCACTCGTCTGACAATGAGCAAAACAGAAAGTACAGAAGGGTCAACAGGACAGGCAAGAACAATCTGGCGAAGAAACTAACATAAAATGCTTCTTATCGATTGAAAGTGCAGCATACATGCACGGTAGGTAAATACAATCCAAGTTAAATATATTTTGACTTTCGGAGGGCCAACCCGGCCTCTCCATAGCGACGAAAATAACGTAGTCGTACGAGGTTTGCTGTGTGGTCTAAACGATTGACACAGCAGTGCACTTCTACAACCCGTAAGCTCACCGGGACCCTTCTGGTCCTGGTAGAGCGTGGTTGAGCTGGTCAAGTTCAACCGTACTAAGCGATATTTGAGATAGGAAAGCTATTCTTTGGCGGCCGGAATAGTGCAAAAAGTTGACAGTACACTGTCATTATTGCATCACAGCATCGTCCTGTTCAGCACCACAGATCTGGAGGAGTACGGAAGCTCTCGATGGATCACACGTGGGAAACCTCTTCATCCTGACCGGGAGTCCTTGTGTTTTTGTGACCGGAATCGATGAGAAAAGTCATTGAACATCTCAGAGAGTGAGTGCATCCTAGGTGTCTTCCAAGACCAAAAAGTCTTTTCCTCACACTCACCGCCATTTCTCCACCACTCTGTCATGTCTTCATACACCTTTGGAGGCTCTGTCTTTGAGTGCAGCTTTTCACAGAGATCACACATGGACTCTGGTTTGTTTTTGGTTATGTGAACATGGTAGTGATCTTGCCACCAGAAGTAAGACAGGTACTCCTCTGGGTTTTTGTCAAGCCACAGCAGGTATTTGGCAAGTTCTTTGGGAGTGGAAAAGTCGGCAACATTGATCGTAGAATGTGGAGGAGTCAACCCATTGTCATACTGAGCTTTCCCCATGACCACAGGTACCACATTCTGATCCAGCCGAAGAAATAACTTCTCTGTCACGTACTCATTGCAGAGCGAGTTCTCAAATGAAAGGTAAAACTTGTAGTCATGCTCTAGAGCCCGGGAGCAATTGTCAAACTTTGAATGGTGAGGTTTGTCACATTTGACGTTGCCACAGCCACCAAAGATGTCAACTGCAAGAGAAGTGGCATTATGGCAGTGCATGAATACATTATGGTCCATGGCTGGTACTTCTTACCTGGGATCTCTTTTTGTAAAAGTTTTACGTAGTCCTCACGTCTGGATGAAGTGTGACAATTTGATACGATCCAAGCCACCAACTTGGGTCTTTGAGCCCGAGCCAAAAATGAGCTGCTGCGCAGTTTGATGGATTTCTTGAATTCTGCCTCGTCATAGGGAAGCCACTTTGGCTTCTCTCTCTGAGGAAGATGGGGTTTCGAAACATTGTTCCTCTCTATCCACCCATAAGGTCTAGGAATATCACTGTCAGGTCTGTACGTCATGGTCCAGTTGAAGAACCCTGAAATGGCAAACAGCATGTCAGTGATACTAGTGCACATAGGTGGTGCTTAAAAATAAACTCAAGTTATAGCAAATGTCTCCTTCACCTTTCAGTTCTTCGTAATGAAATCCATCATGCAGTGGGCTCTCCATCAAGAACATCACATATCTTTGCTGAGGCCTCCTTTTCCTCTGGTTCGGCACCATCAGTTTCCCCCTTTTCGGGCCCATGTCTCTCATGTGGAAGAGAATAGCATCGAAATCTGCCAGGGATGGCAGCAGTGAACGATCATTGGTTGCGTAGCACTGGTGCACAGGACAGTTGAAAGTCACAAAAGGCTCGTGTCCAAAGCCAAAAGCAAAATCCTTCTTTTCAAAGTAAGAGGTGAAGTAGAGGATTTTCTTTGCAGTTGCGAAGTCATAATGGTCATCAGTCTCATTCTCTGTTGATGTCACACCCGTGGATGAATTGGTAGTCTCTGGGGCTGGTTGCTCCTCTTTGATGGTCATTGACTCTCCCTCAATATGGGCCAAAATGTCATCTGCCGCCTCAGCCTCTCCAGCTGTGTAGTCTAACTGTATTGAGTGCGTTATACCATCAGTCTTCAGGTAGCTTGGCTGGGGTGCTGGCTGACGATCGAACGATGACTTCTGCGCCGAGAACAAGGGCAGCCTGTAACATGGTAGGATGTGAAACAGTAGCCCCACGTCAAAGCTCTTCCACTTCCACCTGTTGTTATACCAATCCTGTTGCTTGTTGTAGAGCAGCAGCAGTATGAAAGTGGGCAGTGTCAACGCTAAACAAATGAACCTCCACGACGTGGCCATCATAGAACGCCACGTTGGATCATATGGTGAAGATGAATGCCGGCGTCCTCCGTGTGCACCACATGTTGTCAGCTTTGGGCTTACATGAGATGTAAGTTGACACGTTCCCTCACCAGTAGGATGCTCAGTCGAACAGTTGTCCTTCAGCCAAAACCAGGACAAAGAAGAGAACCACGCGGTTATCCTGGACTGGACTGAAGTAATCCATGAAGTGAGTTGGGTTGGGTTACATTGCTCTCATGCCAGTCACGCCTGGGGTCATCGTTGGTGAGGTTCGCAGAGTGGTAGAGTGTGTGCTTGCTGGTGTCAACACAGTTCTGTCACATTCCTTTAAGAGTATGGCAACTCTGCATTCCTCTTGGCTGATTTAGGACTCTCATAGGGAAACGTGTTCTTCGTTGGGGAGTAACTCAGGCGCTTCGTCAACCCTGTGGTGTTGAGGCAATAGTGATCAATGCATCCTCTGTTGAGGAGGAACAGTTAGACCCCAGTCATCTCGTCAAAGCTCGATGTTGTGGTCCCAACTCATTTGGTCAGCGTCAAATCCAGTGGAACACGCGGCCGCGAATCACGCACGCCCAGGACCGGGCAGCCTTTCACGGTTAGGCAGTCACCTCAACGATACGTCACAGCGATGTTGAAGCTCTTATCACTTATGTCTTATCAGAGTTTGTAAAATAAATAATGAAGATAAAGGAGAATCGAAAGAAAAAGACACTTTCCTATCATTTCTCATCCTTCTACAGTTCTGAGCAAAACTGAACAATCAAAAACTTTTAGAAATGAGCAAGAGCAGAAAAAAAGCCTCAATTTCATTTTTTGGGGTGACCGCTTGGACCATAGTTAAAGGCATTGGTTGCTCTGTCATTCAAACATGAGTAAAAATGTAAAATGCATGAAAAATGGTTGAAAGAGCTTGAAATTAAGAAAAAAAAGCCGACAAAAAGTGAATTGCGTAAAATTTCTCTATAAAATAATTTAAAAAATCTACTTTTGTGTGGACAGGGTTTAAAGAAGTATGAAAAGTTACTTTTCTCATGCTTCTTGTTGTCCCGGCATTCCCAGGACGACCGTGCCTCCTAGAGAAAAAAGGCATTCAGGGACACATTTGCTAAGGACCTGAAAGAGGAGATTGTAAACTCTGTGCATACAGTGGATGCATCATCGATAACAAATACCGAAAAGTCAGTTTTCTGTCCATTTGTCAGGTCGTTCTGCTATGCGGAATGTTGCCTCTTTCATTCTGTTGCATGACTCGTGTAAGTTATCAAGGACTAGTTTCTCTTCCTCACAATAAAGGCAGCATTCAAGAGTTGCAAATACAAAACTTGGCAATCCTCTCATAACGACCTCATGAAATGAAAGAAAAGTGCTACTTATGCTGCACAGGCATGGCCATCAGCAGCCAAGGCCCAATGCATGAATGATTTCTTAGCATGATGTACAAATTCTTCCATGTACGAAATTATTTATCATCAAGACAATTCAGCAACTCATCAGCCCTCATAAAATTGAAGCTATTAATGCTTTGCTGATTCAGATTCATGAAAGATGCTGACGTCTTTGCCACGCTACTACAGAACGCTCTTTTGGCAAACTACTGCCCCTGGCCAGCAAGCAAGGATCTCCATATTTTAGTTCACACTAGTTCAGTCAATACTAATCCTGGTCTAGCATGTCATGCATGCAATCACTGGAAGAAGTGCTAAAAGATGGAATCAAAAGCGATCCCCAGCCAAAGGCTCTGACCAGGGATCGGACAACGTAAAAGACCGGCAGAAAATCGATTCGTTGGGTCCAAGTAAACCTAGAAACTATCTGTAGTCGGCTGTTGTGTCCCCAGTAAGTTGGCTCCCGACTGTGGTCAGGAAAAGGGCTGCAGTGCTGAGATTTGGTGCTTCACAGCTCTGGCACTGTTGCCTGAACGAAGAGATACTCCAAGCAACACTAGACAAAACGCGAGAACAGATCTTGCGCTGTTATCGACGTCTTAAACTACAAGATCTCAGGTCAGGAGCGGTTCCAGCCACTGGGCTCGAGAGTGATCAGCGTGCTTATTTCTTTTTAACTATTTCATGTAATACATTCTTAGAGCTAAGAGGTTTGCGTTGACTGTATTATTCACGCTCAAAAGCTGCACTCCCAAGCATATCCGTTCATAGACTCTACTCAAGAGCAGAGAGCAGCAACTCCAAATGATTTACCTAAAAAGAAGGTGACGACGGCTCGAAAACGCTTTAATTTGAGCTTCCACTCTCGGGTAAGGCCGGACAAATGTAACCTAAGCCTTGAGAGCGAATTCCAGCTAGATGCGAGTCATTGGATACGAGTTTTCGAGCGGACTAGTGGCAAATCACTCTGGCTCGTGGGTGTTGGTTCAGCTTTTGGTCAAGATTCCTCAATGCAAAATGAAGTAGACATGACGTAAGAGAGATCAAGAGCGTAACTCTTAGTGTCTGGAGACATTACGCTGCATGTTAAAGTGACGATCTTACTACCTACAGTTTAACCATTCCGACAAGTGGCTATTGCTACTGCGACTCAGAGATCCCATCTCCAGATCGGATCACTGAAGAAGAGGTCAGTCTGTCTTGGCAGACGAGGGGAGACTCATTGACTAGACACTCCCTGATGAGGTAAAGTTGGTAACACTCAAAGGCAAATGAGGACTTGCTCCAAAGAAGAAATACACGGATGTAAACAGATGGATTGTGGAAAAATACGGCACGGTCAAGTTTCTCCGCAGAGCAGCGTTAAGTACTATCAGCAGTCTTGCAATGGCCTTTGAGGTCTCATCCTCATATAATGAATTGGGTTCGAGTTAGCCGGGTATGAACTGACTGGGGACAAATTCTCTAGGGCGCGAGTTACCCTAGGACCAAACAATCTTTGGGCTTCAATAACTTTTGCAACTTACTTTCTAAATTCCCTCGTGTGCACCAAATTAAGGATTTGTCTGAATATTCCACTAGCAGCACCACAGAAAACTGGAGTCTTTTGACACTGCGAGAAAACGAATTGCTAAAATGTCTTGTGGCATCAGAAAAACAACTCAGGATCCAAAGCTCTCGATGTCTATCGGACACCCTGTACATACACAAACACTTTAAATTTTACGTAGAATTCAAGCGCCGAGTGTGTGACCGAATCTCACCGAATATATGTTCGTATGATAAATGTTAAGGTATTTTTGCACTCACGTCTTAAACACTTCACGAAACCTGTCGCAATTGTGAACGTACATGTACAATGATAACATCTGTGTGTGTTCTTTAGTGTACGCTAAAGTATAGATGTGTTTGCACATAGCATTCGTATTTCGTCAATATCCTTAAATGTACGCAATACAGTACAGGTCGGTAAAAGTTTAACGCCAAGAGGTGAAACTAGGAGAGGTTTGTGGAATCCCAGATGATCCAGATCCTCCAAAGACGGAACCAGAAGATGATGGTGATCCAAAGCCTCCAAAACTGGAAGAGGTCCCAGACTGTTGTCCAAAAGTAGCTGTGCCTGACATGACAAAGATCCAATTTAGGTCACTTCAGCATCAACCATGCTACATTTCTTATGCACGGAATAGGTATAGGTCAAGTTATAGTCATCTCTTACCTTGACCTCCTCCAAACAGTCCTCCTTGCTGTTGAGCCAGAGCTTCAAATCCAGTGGAAGTCTGTTGCGCCATGGATCCGAACGTGGGAGATGAGGTTGCCGCAGCGCCAGCACCACCGCTACCAACTGCCAGAGACCCAAAGGTTGGTACGTTAGCCGCCGCCGTCGCAAAGCCGCTGCTGGTAGCACCCATAGCTGGTGACCCGCCACCACCGAATACCGGAGCTGAACCAAATGCTGTAGATGAGCAAAAACATGTCACTTTCGCTTTGTATCGAGGGTGCAGGTTCACATTCAAAGATCAACTAACCAGGTGCCCCTCCAAAGGTTGGCGGTGATCCAAAGGCAGGCTTTGTGCCAAATGCTGGGGCAGCGCCAAAGGTCCCTTGGGTCGATGGACTGCTAGGACCAGGACTACCAAAACCACCACTGCTATTGCTGAAGCCGCTCGCCAGCACAGAGGATGTGCTGCCACTGGAGGAGAAGCCAGTTGAGGACGACGTGACCGCAGCAGTGGCCGAAGTGCCAAAAACACTTCCGCTCCCAAACCCAGTCGGCTTAGCAGTTCCTCCAAATAGCGACGACGTAGACGCTCCTTGAGACGATGGCGTAAATGAGAAGGGCGATGATTGTGGTGCATTGGAAGAGGTCGTCGTAGTAGTTGCAGTGCCGAGAGACAAACCGCCAAAGACAGATGTTGAGCCAAAAGTACTGGAGGATGAAGACCCTCCGGCTCCAAAGGTGCTAGTCGATGTAGTACTGGCTACCCCTGGAGAACTAAACAAAGAGGTGCTGCTTGTGGTGCTCGATGCTGCTGAACCACCGAAGATGGAACTAGCGGTTGTCGTTGTCGGACTCGCTCCAAACACAGAAGATCCGCCAAAGACACTGCCACCACCTGCAGCTGTCGTTGACGAACTTCCACTGAAGATAGAAGCTGCGGTAGATGCAACTGTTGTTAAACTTCCGCCAAAGATAGGAGCTGTAGTAGATGCTGTCGTTGATGAACTTCCACCAAAGATGGAAGCCGTAGTAGTTGCTGTAGTCGTCGAAGAACTTCCAAATATGGGAGCTGCAGTAGATGCTACCTTCGTCGAAGAACTTCCACCGAAAATAGGAGCTGTAGTAGATGCCGTCGTTGATGAACTTCCACCAAAGATGGAAGCCGTAGTAGTTGCTGTAGTCGTCGAAGAACTTCCAAATATGGGAGCTGCA
>JAAUXU010144135.1_pt1 | contig 44720 bp, 50 predicted proteins | sample 7278151 | NCBI WGS metagenome assembly JAAUXU01 (sample SAMN14350113, study PRJNA611818) | marine sediment metagenome | isolation source: surface marine sediment (1.8m) | place: French Polynesia: Moorea | collected 2018-08
CTCTATGACTTATGTATCAAATGTAACTTTGGGCTTCTATGACTTTTGTATGAAATGCAACTTTGGGCCTCTGTGACTTATGTATGCAACTTTGGGCCTCTGTGACTTATGTATGCAACTTTGGGCCTCTATGACTTATGGATGAAACGCAGCATTCGGCCTCTATGACTTATGTATGAAATGCAATTTTGCTCCTCTATGACTTATGTATGAAATGCAACGTCGGACCTCGAAACGCAAATCTACGCCCCCTTTGCAACGGTGCGTAAAGAGTAGTGTCTTCTGACCAAGATTTGGGCCAACCCGAGCGCCAACCTCAGACACACACACACACAGATGGTGGTGATTTTTATATGTTGTTAGGGATAATGGAATGAACAATGGAAGCAGTCGTTCCATTTGACCAGTGAAAAATTCAATTTTTTCAACAGCCACATCTCCAAATGCACGTTGAAATTGCAATTTCTGTCGCACCTTCAGGGCCATCTTAACTTTGCCCGAAGGTCGTGATCCTTTTCTCGTCGGAAATCACTTTGCACTCGTGTCCTGGAGAGGAACAGGTGTCTGTCTGTTTGTCAACGCCTCCACCTTGCGGTCCAATATTACCGGACTTCTCATGGGTGAGACTCGGCTAAAAAGCATCTCTCGTCAATAGTGGAGCCCCCAATACACAAATCTCCCTCGTGAGGTCCATCTTATGGCTCCTGGAAGCCTTCAGGCAAAAGTGGACAATTGTTCTCGGAAGGAGGGAGACCAATATATTGCAGAAACTTTGATGACTCTGACCATAATTTGTCTGTCAACTGGAGTTGACTGTTCTCAGCCACTGAATGTTTGCCAACGATATCGCGTTATTGAGGGCACTTGGAAGGCTTCCTCTTTGAAGCTGCGGTCACTCGATCATCATTTTGCGGCTGAGGAATCGCTTGGGCAATGCTGGCAGCATCACAAGGTGGAAAAATCCGCTTGTTCTGCGTCAATAACGCGCTTTGAGTGATGATCGCGGCGTAAAAGTCCTGTGGCGATTCACGTAAAAGTCCGGCCTCGCTCAGTACGTACGCAGGCCTACTAATCAAGGTGATGCTATATATAGACAATCAATATTTTCAGGGGTCGAACTTTCATTCAACAACTTGCGCTTAAACTTAGTCGCACCCGGATTGACCCTCACTTGCTCTCAGTTCGGGCTCATACGGTACTTCTGACCGGGTTTCTGGTCGAATTGGCGGTGAGCCGCGAGTGCTGCCTGCGTGAACTCTCCCGACCGATCTGTTCATGCGATGTCCTCTTCATGCAGCGTTTGAAGCAATCACTAAAAAATCACTCGAACACCTTTGTGTTCCGGTGATTGCCGAATTCTCGGCCCCCTCCCACTTTTGTCACTGACTCGGAAAGGGTTTTACAATTGTTGGCTTCACCCCTTTTTTAAAGTCCCCCCCCCCTCCTACTTCTCCTCGTACTTGCCAAAAGAGGCCTTGTACAGACACGGAACCGTGTGTGGTGAGAGTAATCACCACATGCTGATCTGTGCCTCTTTTATTGTACTTTTTTATACTAAAACTCTAACTTTCTAGTGAACTCTAACACACTCCAACCCTTCGAGTGAACGAGCACGATTCAAAAGGGTGGGGTGCATTTTTTTTTCGCCATGACAGGAGGGGTTGGCAAAACCCTGACAAGTGTCCGAAATGGCATGACGACGCTCGCAAATCACTCATGAAAAAAATTTACAAATTTGGACGGAAACAAAGCTTTAAGGCAAATAATCCTTGCAAAATCGTTGAGTTCTTCCTAACATAAATATTTCCTCCACGCACGCAGTTTTGTCGCTTTTGTCTTTTTTTATCAGATTGACCCAAATCACGACATCCAAAAAAGCTCCAGCCCGATGGAGCCCGGAGAGGATGCAGAAAACGCCTGACTTTTTTCATCAATGGTTATTAGCCAAAAGCGCTACCACGCCTTCTTTCTACATACAAACATCGACGAATTTTCCACCAACAAATCTTTAAACAGAATTTGTGATGAATACAATGAGTTAGTAAGTAAAGAACTGAGACAGTGAGTAAGTAAACAACGTAAGTGAGTGAAAAAACTAAGTGGATGAGTGAGTAAGCAGGTCAGGAAGTTAAGTAAGACAAAATAAAAAAAAGGCTTAAGGTCTTCACTACACTTGGAGGCCTCTTTACGACCTCGGTAAAAGAGGCGTAGGCACAAAAAAAAAACAGCAAAGAGAGCTCATTTTGTTGACAAACAACCTTGAAGACTTCTCGAAGAAGAAAGCTCTTGTACACTGTCATTCCTACCTTGGCAGGCGGTGAGGAGCAACAAGACCTTGGACATCATCTTCTCCTTCTTCTTCAGAGGTGCTTTATTCAGCTGCCATCGCTCGCTAGCTCGCTTTCTTTTCCTCTACGTTGATCCTGAGAAAAAGGTCGTCAGGTGTGTGTGTGTTCGTGGGCCTTTGCAAACTCTCCCTAGGCCTTAGCTCAAATGACGACGCCAAAATGTTCCGCGCAGGCCCGCGCTCGGGACGCGCGCGCGTCCGGCGCCCGCGCGCGCACACACACACACACGCAGAGAGAAGTAACGACCAAACTAACATGAAGAGAGAAGCTCGACCAAAGTGGGACACTCCTTAAGACACTTGATCACGTCGTCCCTGGACGAGTTCCATCCGTGGCATTTTGCGTCGGTGACGAAGGAGCAAACACATCTCTTTGCAATTGTAGAATGGCTTTATTGTACTTGTTTGGTGTGTGTTTGCCAATGACAGCAAAAGGTTCTCTTTCCAGTAGCTCGAGAACATTGAAAAAACATGATCTCTACCCTATACGTTAGGTACAATCATGGTGTGTTTGTGTGTTATGTATGTTATGACGACACATTTAAGGGCAAACAAACGTAATAAATGAAACTCTTCAATTTTCTTCTAAGCATTCCTGAATACAAGGGGGAAATATTTTTATCACAGCTTTTTTTTTTGTTCGGCAAAAAGTCCTCGCCCTCTCCGCCGAAGATTTTTTGCAATACTCTACATGGAGTAGTTAAGGTTGTTCTGACGAGGGAAACCAGAGTGGGCGCAAAAAAAGGAGTTGGAGAATCTTCTTCCTCACTTGATGCAATTTGCTCATCAAACTGAAGCTTCGGGGACTTCAAAGTCGTCATCATTGATGCACTTAAGTGTGTGTGTGTGGAGGGGGGGGGAAGTTGAACTGAAATGTGAGGCTCAAAGGAAACACCGGGATGGACGAGAAGTAAACAGGGGTGACCTCGGACACGACAGTTTCCTTCATACATAAGCTCTGACTGTCAGCAGTACATAAACACTATGTGGACATCGTGTGTGGAGGGTGGGCGTGGGGGTGGGCGTGTGCGTAGCGATGCAGTCATTCGCAAAATAAACGGACTTTCTATAAGTTTAAGTGCTCACATCAACAGCTAAAGCGTCAGATGAAAAACCGCTTAGTCCTTGTTCATACCTGCGTCCCCCTGTTTTAACTAGACTATGTGTTTGGCCACGAGGGAAAATAAAAGACTTTTGGCTATTCTTGTTACCTAAAAAAATGTTATTAGCAGCTGTGTCTCTTGAAAGCAGATCTCTCTTCAGTTGGGATTGGGATGCTTCGGGTGCGGCTGCCACAGGTTCTCGGGCGCAACCTTCATGGCGACTCAGTCCAGTAATAATACTTCTTCTTCCTTCCTTCCTGACCTCAAAAAGCGCTTCCACTCACGTACTCACTCGGTCAGACTTAAGGGGATAGTGCAAAAAACCAAGAACTACGACCTAAAAGCATGACTAGAAGATTAAAAGTGCGTGGAAAGAAAAAAAAAAGAGAGAGGGGGTCGAAGACGGGGGCTTTGACCCCCCCCCCCAAAGAAGGAATTGGGTGCCTCGGGAAAAATGCCCCCACCCCAAAAGGTACTGGGTGAAGACGGTGATCAAAAGGTTGGGGCACTTTTCTAAGATGGCGACGGGGGATAATAAATTAGTATTATTGTAGTTGTTCGTTCTGTGCGAGGCACCCAAGATCCCCGCGTTGGGAAGTATGGAAGGGGGTGTCTTTGAGACGATGAAAAATCTGGTCTCTTGCTCTCTCTCTCTCTTATGAAAGTTTTCTTTCTCTTTCTGTATCATCTTCATCATTGCACTCGCTAAATGTTGGCCACACTCACATGCTCACGCCATTTTTCTGACTTTTTTTCTTCTAGCTCGAAAGACTCATGATGTTTTTTCAGGGATTTTTCATCTGCGAGCAGTTTCAAGGACGCTTGAAAAAAGAAAAGGCCGCGGACAAACTTTGGGGCCTTGCAAAATGCATCTTTAAAACCACGTGTGTATGAATTGTCCAGTGAATCATGGGGTTGGGGGGGGGGGGGTGTTTGATAATAAAAATGTGTATGTGTGTGTTCTGTTGGGACCATGCAAGAGCAAGAACAGTTCTCTACTCATCCATTCAGAGTGGTTTTGCGGACATCGCACGAGATGAAAAGGCTGAAACAGCACAAGGAGGTGGTGGAGTGCATGAAAAGGACCACAAGCCTTGAACGAAAAATGGCTGCACATGGGCCACAAGACGAGAAAATTCTTTGACAAGCCATTGGCATGAGATCACGGATATTTTTTTCTTCAAAGGTTTTGCCAATTTCTCTCGTTCATGTTATTTTCTTTTTTTTTTGCAACACCCCCAACCCCTTCTTACATGTTCTATGAGATCCCCTAGGTCAAGCTGGGGATTCCCTTCTGGTCAGCTTTCTCTCTCCAGTTGTGCATGTTACACAAGCAGCTCGTGAAGGACTTCGAAAGCTTCAAAAAAAAGTTGGTGGGGGTACACACAAAAAAGACTAGCCATGCCTAAAAGCTGAGTGCAGGTGTCCCACTTTTGATATGGTTGCCACTGCCCAACTGACAATGCCAGGTTTGCCATTTTGAGTAGTTCCGGGGATGACACAAGGCTTCTTTTTTCTTTCTTCTGTGTTTGTACATGTGTCTGTGTGCATGTGTATGGGATGGGGGGCGTGAAGAGGTTAAGAAGTGTTCGCTTATTGAGAAATTAGCAGGACGAATTAATTTTTTTTTTTAGACTTTCCAGCTTTTAAAGATTTTTCTTCTTGTTTTTAACAGGTTTTTACAGCATGTGTCTAGTTTCGTTACTCCTTAAAATATACTTTCAACGCAGGACTAAAATAGAGAAATGAAAGGTGAGAGGTCTGTTGCTTGCTCGGGCTAAGAGGGGGGTTTCAGGGATTGATAACAATGATGGGACGTATCTCACCAGCTACGGCAGATACGAACGATGATTTTTTTGGTTTTTGTTTTCATAAGTGGCACTTTGCCTGTGACCGTTCTCTTCCGATGGTTTGTGTCTGTATCTGATGTAGCTGGTGTGTCCCCCCCTCCCTTTCTTCATTCACTCTCCTCCATGTCCATGTCTCGGTCGGAGTCGCTCTCGGACGAGAGTGACTCCATTGACTCCTCCGAACATTCGCTGTTGGACCTGTTGGAGTAGTAGTGAGGGTGATTAAAGCGTGAAAGCATGAATCAGTGTAAAAAATAAAAGTACCTCAGCCTCTGCGCTGCCACAATGCCGCCTCTGCCCTCCTTGATGGTGGGCAACGTCGGCCTGAGCTTGTCAGTGGGCCTGAGGTGCCTCAGCGTCCGGTTGCTGAGCTTCCAGATCAGGCGCTGCCTATGAGCAACGGTGCCTTCTCCGTGGTAGCGATCCAGAAGACCGACCACGAGAGACAGGCAGCCCACAAAGCCGCTGCCGCCGGAGCCTCCAGCTGCTATGGCGCAGTACTTCTGCAACTCGGCTACCAAGCTCGTGAGGGCGCTGGCCGCGGTCGGTTGTTTGGCCGCAGCGGCGCGCCGCTGAAAGTCTGCAGCAAGCAGCGCCAAAGCCACCTCGGACGGCCGGTAAGAGAGCGTCAACGACTCGCACGAGAGGATCTCCAGTTTGTGCAGCATCTGATCTGGCGGTGCAGCCTCCGGAAGAAGCTCCTCGAGGACTCCGCCGAGGCGCTTGGCGGCCGCGCGCGCCGCAGCGTACAAGACGCGCAGCAGCGTCAGCGGTGTGACTACCGCGTCAGCGCCGCCATTTACAGCGGCCAGGTCCAGCTTGGCAGACAAGATCCCCTGCATGCGGAGCAGGTCCGACGGGGAGCAGCGCGACTGGGAGATGTTGACCAGATCGGAGGGGTCCGGGATGGCTGTCGCAGGTAGATGCTGACGACACGACAGATGGAAGGCTGACACTGCGATGCACGAGAGGTGCTTCGGTTGGGCCTGTGAAAACATAAATAAAGCTATGAGTAAGTCGACTTTGCTAATAAGTGTCAAGAGATTAAGGTTGAACCTCAGGTTAAGGTCATTTCAGGTTAGAATCGGACATGACTCATGGCGGATTCAAGTTGCAGGAATTCACGACCGAAGTGGTAGGATTCCCGAGGGCACTTCCGTGCATTACAAGTTCGAACACATTCGAACCTTATTTGGGCTTTTGGACTTTAACTTCCTTAGGACCGAGGGAAGGGACTCCCTACTATGTTGCCCAAATCCGGACTCCGAGGACCCAGATTCAAATCTCGGAATCGAAATCAGATTGAAAATCCCATTTTGGTCAGGATCTGAAGGGATCCTAGACCACACTAACTGATTCTGAATGAAATCGTGCTTCCAGGGATTAGTCCCATTACCACAATAAGCAGGGGCACAATCAGGTGAACTTCAATGTCATTACGCACCTTCATCTTGGTGAGAAACCTGTCGATGGCGGACACGGCGCCAAAGAAGACATCTGGCGGCAAGTCGTACCACATCTTGAGGCACCTAAGGACGTGCGCAGACCCATCGCGCATGCCACTAGTGATGGTGGAGGCGGCATCGGGTCGAGTCGGCTGGGGACATCCGCGGAACTTGAGTTCGTTTTCCAGCGCGCGATCCAGCTGAGCCAAGTACGGCCGGACCTCGGGGTCCGCCAAAGGCCGCTGAGACGATGAGGAGTAGAAAGACATCTTGGACTTGTTAGGAGACGACGAAGGAGGGAGAAGAGGGGTCGACCCTTAACAGGCCAACCTTGGCCTGGAACAAACAGAGCAATGAGCAATGATCTAGACCTCTTGGGAGAGTCCCTTCATACCTGATAGCTGTGCTTAGAACATGTTGGGTTGGTGCGTGTGAGGCTAAAAAGACCCCTAGAGAAGAGGATATTTGGCAGCAACAATGGGGAGCTGAAGAGAGGCCTCGGTCTGCATGTAGTCCAATCTGCAGAGACCCTTCGACCTATGTTATAAACCGAGTCTGTAAGAAAAAAACACCGAATACGTTAAAAAAACATGAGATTACTAAGTCAAGAGCGACGCACCGCGTTTGCTTTAGTCTTGATGCCTGCCAGCTGCGACTGAAGTCGTCGACCCATTTCAAAGTTCGCTCCCCCCTTGCAAAAGCCTTTGCCCCGTCTGTCTGTCTGCCTCATGCGCGTGCACGCACGAGAGCGCTCGCACGAGTCCCAACACTTGGCCCATTATGCACTCCAATGGCGTAGCCCATGCTGAAGCTGCTGCAGACATCGCCTGAGCACGCATGGTGCACGCGACATACACGAAGCCAAGCTACATGTTCGCACACCAAGAGCCACACAGACGGACGTGCTGGCGCGCGCGCTCCTACTGGAGGGCATCAAGAAGAAGAAGAGTGCAACGTTTGAGGCTGGAGAAATCCAGACGTCTGGAAAAATCTAAATCTGCGTTCTCTTCTCACCAAATGATAGGATTTGTGTACACTTCTTAGAGGCTCTTTTTTCCCCCCGAGTGGTGCTGAAACGAGGACCCCCTTCTCTCCTCCAGCTTCTGACACACACTGATAGGGCAGAAATCTCGCTAGAATGTTCTCGTAGTAGGCCCAGGCCTACCTACGTAGGCCCAGGCCTACCTACGTAGGCATGACCATCTCACCTCCTGCTGCTGCTCTCTTCTTCAGATGGCAACAGACTAATGCGACTCTTTTCCTGCGGTCGAAACGTGCCAGAAGCGAACGCGCTCGAGGGCACAATAATCTGAGGAGGAGGAGGACGAAGCGGACTCGGTCGGACTGACTGACCTTGAAATGGCGACTGAAGTGGGGTCAAAAAGACGCAGCAAAATGGGCAGAGCGAAGAAGACTTCAATGAGTTCAGTCTGGAGAACAACAAAGAACTCCCGTGTGTTCGTAATGAATGAGGACAGTCAAGTGTCGTATGCGCCATGTACTCTGTACGTAATAACGTGTGACGCACATGGAGGGCTTGTAGGAGCTGCTGAACACTTGTCACGACGTGATGCGCTCATATTTCTGCTCATCGATGAATACACTAAAAATATCCCCGCATATGTCACGTTCTTGAGACAAACAGGTCAATTTGCCAGAGCCGCGTGTACGAATCACGCGCAATTGCGGTGAAGAAAGAAAAGTTGCATCGATCTGCAACTGCAGCCACCAGCAGGTGAACGTGCCACTGCTCCAAGTGACAGAAGGTGAGGGAGAAGTGAAAACGGTCCTTCAACTTTCTTCTTCAGCCCGAATAGTGAGTAGGTGGGTGAGCAGAAGGAATTTCTTTTCTTTTCCCTTTTTTTGACGGAAACGTCAAAATAAACAGGGAAAGAAATAGCAGCACGAGTCTGCTGCAGGTCCTTCAAATAGGTCATCGACGCGGACCTCGTTGAGGGGCAAAAAGGGAAAGCAAATGACTCGTCTGCATTAAGAAGCTGACAAACACTCTCCAGGTGCGTGATCACTTACGGTCGAGGCAGACGGCGGGGATGCAGACACGAAGGTCAAAGAACAAACACTTGATGCAGAGACCGACAGGATTGTCTTGCTCTTGCTGGCTCTGATTCAGACTGAAATGTCAAAAAAGGTGGAGGGGGGGGGGTAAGACTAAACATGAAATTGGCTTCTATCAGGCTGACGCAAGCATTGCCCAACAGTTAAGAAAGAGGAACTGATAGGACCTCGGTAGCGTGCAAGAGTCGACAAGAAAGAGACTTCCGACAAGAGTAGCTGCGGTGGCCTCGAGGGCTCCCAGGAGTCGACTAAGAGAAATGTCCCAAGTCAGCCCCAACTTAGCCCAGTCTCTAATGTTGAACACCGTACAAGCTCGGACCTAACCTAACCTAAAGATGAAGGCCAGAGGCAGAGACGGACGGGCTTTTCTGACACTTGAGCGATTTCAGGGACTTTGACAAAGGACGACAACGCAACTGTCATGGACGTCGAAGGAGGGGGGGGAGAGGGAAAGGGGGATACTAGAGGTTCCGAGGCCACCTTTGAGGCTCCCAAAGTAAAATGGCCCCGGCTTAATCGGTCCTGTGAAGTCGTTTTACCTGTTTGGGTCGTCCTCCGAATCCTCTGACGAGTTCCCGTCGAGCGAGTTGCCGTCGGAGTTTCTCGAAGGCGAGTTCGTCTTCTTCGCTGTCTTTCGTGCGACCGAGCTCGGCTCTGGTCGGGACGGCCAAGGTTCGGACGGAACCCGGTGCCAAATACAACAATGTTGACCACACTTCAGTGCTTTTGTTTGAAACCTATCAAGACGACCAAGGGGAACCCAGGGAAAAAGGTGCGGGTCCCACCTCGAGCCTGGTGGATGTGGAGGAAGCGGGTGCGGAGCCCCGAGTCCCTCTTGCCAATCCCTCTGCTCGATGCCAAGTTGGCAGCCTCGCTTGCTCTGTGGCAACCGTCGGACAAAGTGGGCGAGCCACAAGGCAAAAGAAGATTCCTCCTAGGCAACGGCTCCGAGGTCCGCCCTCTCCTCATCGGTCGCCATCTCTGCCCGCGTTCGTAGGCAGCCCAGGCCGAGGCCTTTAAAGCTATTATTGAGGAGGAGCAGAAAATAGTCCCCAGACTGAGGCTCCCGGCGGGGTCTGAGAGTCCGGGGTCCGGTGCCAGCCTGACCGACGGATACGTGTTGGTAGATCTTTGTGGGCTGAGGTGGATCCGGGAGTCCCGGGGAGGCAGTCCCGGGTGATTGTCCGGAGTCTTTTGACAGGTCCGCGGAGGAAGGCAGGAAGAGGAGGCGGGCAGCAGGAGGAGGAGGCGGCTGCAGCCACGGGCAGCTCGGCCTAGGCCAGGACCACCGGAGCAACGGTCGAAACTGTCAAACTAGGAGAACAAAGAGACCGAGGGAACGCACCAGGAAACGAGACAATCGCTTTTGTCCAGCCTCTTTTTCTACTCGTCGCAAAATTATGCATGCATCTATGATCCTCGGGAGGCCGGAGGAGGACGACCAGATGATCGCTTAGCGCGTCTGTGGGGCCGTGGACGAGAACACGGCCGTCGTGGTCGCCATTGCCCACCTCGTGCAGCGCGCGGGTTGCGTGACCCCTGGTCATTTTGTGGGTGCGCCGCCACTACACATCTCTGGGCGTGTCGACGCTCACGGCCGCATCCATCCTTATCCTCATCGGCCCCTTCGGGCTCACCCACACTTTCATCGGGATCCTCTAGGCGCCTCCTGACTCCGTCCGGGTCCGTGGTGTCCCGGACTCGATCGGCGATCGAACGGCGCGCTCACAAAGTCGGTCGGACCGGAGGGAGGGCGCGAGCATGGGCACATTTTGATTTGGGCTGCATCGGCGAGTCGGGGCAGCAGGCGAACGCTCTCTTGGTGCGGTCCGCGGGCAAGCCCTGGGCCAGCCTGATGAGGGCGGTGTCGGCAGGGAAGCTCAGGCAGGACTGGAGCCAGGCCAAGACAAGCAAATGACGGTTGGCGGCGAACGAACAACTGAACAGAGAGAAGAAAAGGAAACAAGAAGAGATCCCAGCGACTAGCGAGAGAGAGGGAGAGAGAGGAGACGGCGGGCGGCATCGAAGCCTAGGCAGAGGAGAGCGACTCAGCGGACAGCAACTGGTCCAGCGAGCGGAGCGAGAGAAAGGTCCATGCCCGACTCCGCGGCAAGTTCCTCCAGGGGACTCCTCTGGACCGACGTCTGAGGTCTGCGTTCGACATGGACATTGGGAGGTGAGCCAACAGCCAGCGACTGGGTGACGCCCGCCGGCCTCCAAGCCGTCTGGAGCCGCGCGGAACTTCCCGCGTCACGATTAAAATGGTCTTTATCAGTTGTTCAAGACCAAAAAGGAGACCTTGGCTTGCGTGATCTTGTTTGTTCGCTCGCGATAAGGCCTTGGGCGTCAAAATACATAATCGCCTCGCCCTCTTCTTTCAGACTCTCTGACGAGTGTGCGACATGAGCACAGAGCTCCTCGACAAGCTGCACCAGTTCCGCCGCACCGCCACCCTGGCCGGGGGCGGCGGACCAGGTGCGTCTTCGCCGCCAAGACCATCAGATCCAAGCACGTCTCGCGTGAAGCGAGCGCTCTTCGGCCCCGTGGACCACGAGGAGAACTTGCGCTTTGTCCGACAGGAGTTGGCGCGGGGCCGGCGCGAGGCGTCCGACCGGTGGAACTATGACTTTGAGAACGACCGACCTCGTGAAGGGCGATTTCTGTGGGAGCCCATGGATCGGGATCGCGGAGGCGGCGATCGTCACATTGCCCGCTCCGTGGCCTCGGACGCGGCCAAGACCACTGATTTAGACCCTAGAGGTTCTTCTTCCAGTGATAGTGTTGTAGTCTGTGATACAAAAGAGCCTTCTACAATATCTTCTTCTTCGTCATCGTCATCATCGTCGCGGTCAAAGGCGTCGGGGGCAGCGGCGGTCACAGCCTCTACACCAAGCCAAAGACAGACTATCATAACAGGTAACTAAAATAACAGACAGTTGACGGAGACGAGGGATGATCAGTCAGGTGCTGCCTCAGCAAGTACTACTATCTTGCCCTCCTCTCTCGCAACATCCTCTCTGTCCGTGTGATTCCTCTTCACCAGTGTCCTCCCTTTGCAGTGGACATTCTTATGGATCGTGCTGTGCTTATCATTTATTTTTTTATAATACATTTTCCTGTGCCTATCTAATGTGAACCCTTCACTTCCAGATCACTTCTCTCATCGTAAGCGTTCTCGGTCTAAAGTCAAGACTCAAGAGCGCAAGCCAGACAGATCGCTGCCCGAGCCACCACCAGCAGTTGTAGGAGGCGGAGACGACGGCGGCCATGGCGACCAGCAGCAGCAACGTTGCCCACCGCAGGAGGAGAAATCGAGTCCACTGTCGTGATTATTGTTTCCGCCATCATATTTGAGATCGATGTTCCCCCCATCGGCCCAAGTTTTTCCCCCGCCATGTCTTAGGATGAGTTATGCGCATACGTTCCCGCTTCGGTTAGCCAATGTTTCGTTCCATTCAGAGGAGGGCCCAGATAGCTCCTGGAGGGAGTAGCCCTGGCCCTGCAAGAACAGTCGGGGCCCCTGAGCTTGACCTTTTAGACACCACCCGTCTTGGATCCATGCCACGTCTACATATATATATATGCACAATCATACATGCACACACCCCACCTCCGTCTGATCTCCAATCGGGCTTTAATACTTCCGTAGTTCTTTAATTTTACTTGCTCATCAAATCATGCAGTAATTTTTTTTGTCACTTACGGACTTTTCCACCGTATCAAGCTTCTTTTTCTGCCTGTTTCTGATCGTCTGTATGTTCTTCTCCCTGTTGATGGTTTGTTGTGGAGTTATGTTCTAAATAACAGTCTTTCAATCGGAGCTCTGATTATGATATTTGTCAACTCTCTTCTTTCACCCTGGGTTTCGCCTTGAGTGTGTGTTCAGTCTCTCTGATCGTGGGTGTTGTTGAGCGGTGTTGATCTGCTAGCGGTCGCATTTTGGTCTTTGCTGTGTGACGAATATAGAATATATATATTTTTTGCATCGTACTCGACTCATGCTGAATACGTCTCAGATCTTTGAGTGATTTTGTCACATTGCTTATACCAATGCACTGATCTCCCTGCATAAATGGTCATACAACTGAACTGCTATGGTGTAAGCAGTCTGTCACCAAGTCACTTGACGATTCCAGCCTCAATGCTCAAGATCCTCGTGCAATACTACGGCTGCTGGTTTTTCTTGACTTGTGTGACATTGACTCAGGTTACAATCCTCGCCTCTCAGGCGGTTAGTTGTAGCTGACAGCTCAGTAGGTTCTTGTACGCCTACTGCGCTTCAGCGGGCTGAAGAAGACTGACAACCCAACCTGTCTCAGGATCAGCCTACGCTTCAAGACTGTCTCATACGTCGCTAACCGAGGATTTCATTTTACTCCTTAGCGCACTCCATTTTGGGTCTCTTTGACTTCAATGATGCAATGGTGCAGGACTTTGTATCAGTGAGGTCAATCGATTTTGGAGTGTTATTCTGCTCGTGTTCCGGCCAAAAGAGACAGTAAAAGTAACTCTTATTACTATTTATTCGCAGATAGGCAGCCCTAGAAGCTGTAAGACGGCGTTAAGATCAACCTCGACTACCTCGATACCGAATCTAGCAAAGGTGAAGGGCAAAAAAATCCTTGTCAACGTCATCCAGATCCTCCACAACATAGATCATATGTGGAGCCTCTACTCGTAGCCCAAATTGTTCTTGATGAAGTTGAGCCTGCTTTTAATTGACTCGTCCAATTTCCGCATCGTAGTCAATCGGAATCATGATGTTGCCACCACCGGGATAAATCCTCTTGAGACTATGACTAGCAGAGGTATTGCGCGGGTTATCATAAGACTCGCCGCAATCCCACCCACCAGCGCGGACTCGACCCTTGCTGAACACGCGCTTAGCGCTCAACACGAAGCTGGTCTTGCCAAGCTGGCAGACTTGACCCACTTTGCTGGGACCATGCACTTGGCGCCGTCAAATTTGGTTGCTTCCTTGGCCCCCTCACTTGCAGTGGGGTGAGGAAGTTCACCCTCAGAAATGTCAGGGAACGGTCAATTGTACTTGCTTTTTTGTCATTAAAACTTCCTTAATCCCCCGGTTGACGAACCCATTCCTGCACCCGACCCGAGACCCTAACCCCGACAAAAAGTGGCCTGAGACATTCCCCTTGTCATGCTGATTCAGAATATATATGGTCTTAGGGGTTGATGTCCTACGGTTATCGCGTGAAAACGGGACAAAAAATACCTTCCACAGAGACGAAGTCCGCACTTGATGCCTGGCAGAGCACAATCTCTGCATATCCAAGCCTAGTCCCCCCACCCCGACAGGGCCAATGGACCACGTCGGGTGTGCCAAGGCCGGATGACCATGCCCAAGCTGGCTCATTCCGTGTCCGACCCCCAGTCCTTCAGCAGGATGGTCAATACGATCGAGCTCAGCAGACACGGGGTCGTGGACAGGACCACTATTAAAGTTTAGAACGCAACCTCCACTGGAATCTTCTGTTTCATATGTATAAAAAAAACATTCTGCAGGGAGACTCTAAAGCAAACGTCACCGATCCAGCACTGACTTTTGCCAGTCAATGCATCCAGAACATCGAGAAGGATCAAATTTGCGTTTGCCAGACTTAATTCCCATAGTTCGACATTCAGAAGCCAAATGTGCAGTCATGGACTTGGCTAAGTACAACAAGAAGTACAGGTTCTGTAACCACTGGGTCGGTGACCCCGACGATGTCACTTACTCACGTGGGGAAGCTCTGCATGACGAACCGAGAATGGTCCGGTAGATTGGCCTACAGAGGGTCTATCTTTAAGCCTCATTTACAATGGCCAAATTTATAATGTGAGTGAACAAATTTGTTTGAATGGGACAGAGGAGAATTAGATTAAGAGATAACAGCAGCTCAAAGCTACCTCTGTATTGTTTGTACGTATCTTTTATATTATACACATAATAATGGTGTCGCACTTCAGTTCAGCCAGAGATAAGCCAAAGGAATATTAAGAACATGCAACAGTTGTCTCACTAATGGCGATGTTTAAGACTAGCTAATTTTAGGATCAGCAACATTCAAGACCATGGTCACTCGTAAGAAGATAAAAAAATTACTAAAGGCCTGAAAAACTAAGCGCTCCTCTGACGAAAAACGTGACTAAAACACGGACGAACTAAGCAAAGTTGACTTAAATTCCAAGAGATTTAAGCAAAGGTGACTTAAATTCCAAGAGATTTAAGCAAAGAAGACTTAAATTCCTAGAGATTCACACAGAGACGTACACAGTGGGCCCATCAAAAGGGTCTTAGACGATGCTTTTCTTCTCATTACAGTACTTGGCCATGACCCGTATTTTTTCTTCAAAACATCATCTGTTTCAGCCAATAATCTCGTTTTTTGCACTCTCTCAGTGTGCGTCTCCAAGTAGTCAATGCAGAATTGCCAATTCTGGGCGAAATCTGCATGGTAAAACTTTCGTTGGGATCAGTAAAAAACTTGACTGAGGCAAATGCGCCTTAAACAAATTCTTATCATCAAACACACTTAAGAGATGCTCACCATCTTTTTATCTTGAGAAGATGAAGCAACTGGGGCCGCAAAAGTCTTCGGCTGCCGTCTCCTTCAAAGACGTTCGGCTGCGTCTCGGCCGCGGCCGCACGGCCACTGCCGCTCTCGATGGCGTCAACCTCAGCGCCACCGCCGGCGAGATCTATGGCCTGCTCGGGCCATCTGGGTGCGGGAAGACCTCGGTCCTTGGGTACGCTGCACATGCTTATATTAACATACGCCTGGTCAACAACTTTTTCTGCTGCTGTACCACAGTTGCACCCTCGGCATCCACCGGCCGGATTCCGGCCAGGTCCTCGTCTTCGGTCGCATCCCAGGGGCATCCGGCCTCGGGGTGCCCGGGGCGGCTGTCGGGTTCATGCCGCAGGCCATCTCCCTACACTCCTACTTCAACGCCAAAGGTTTGTGTAGCAGATAAGTCTGGAATGTAACTCACCGGACCATATTGTAGCAGAAAGCTCAATCTTGTCACTCTCAGCTTGAGGGACAGCCTCAGCATGGAAAATTTTACTCATTCTGCAACACCCTGCACTTTTCTGCTCACTCAGTGATGCCCCTGTTTTGCAGAGATCCTCCGTTATTATGGGGAGTTGATGCAACTGAAAGCGAAGGAACTAGAACAGCGGATCCGTTTCTTGCTGAGGGAGTTGGATCTTGAGGCTGGTGACGTCTGGCAGAGGCCAATTGGGCGCCTCAGTGGAGGCCAGCAGAGGAGGATCTCACTCGCTTGTGCTCTGCTGCACAGGCCAAAACTTTTGGTTTTGTAATCCCTCCTGCGTGTCCTGTTCAGTCATTTCAGTGCTTGGGACAACGTCCCCTTTCATTGCAGAGATGAGCCTACTGTCGGGGTTGACCCGGTGCTGCGGACCAAGGTCTGGGCCATGTTGAGGGCGTCATCCAACTCTACGACTGTCTTGATTACCACCCACTACATGGAGGAGGCGGCTAAGGCAGATAAGATCGGATTTCTTCGTCGCGGTCGACTCCTCCGGGAGGGATGCCCAGAAACGCTGAAGAAGAACTTCGGGATCAGGGACTTGGATCAGGTTTTCTACCGGCTGTGCCAGCAAGACGAGGAATCTGAGAATGCCAACAATTATGAGAAGGTGACTGGGGACGAAGAGATCGGGGACGACATAGGCCCAGTTGTCAACGAGACCAACGGCTGGACCATGTTGAAGGCACTCCTCTATAAGAACGCCATCATCATAAAGAGGCATGCGATGTTCATGCTTTTCCAGGTGCTTCTCGTCAATTCTTGTGCGTCCCTTTAGACAGTTTTGGGCTTATCCTCAAGTTCATCTCAATCTCCAGGCCTTTGTGCCAGTCGTGACCTTTTTGATCTTTCTGACCTGCATTGGCCCGCCCGTCAAGGACCTGAGCCTCGCCGTTTACAATGGGGATACCGACAACTGCAACGGCAACAACCTTACAAGGTCGTGTTCTTAAAAACAGAGTGACTCAGAACGTGCTGTGCATTTTCTAGCTCACACGGTAGTGCATGATGCGGCCTAAGTCTCCTAGCCTATCTCCTTGCCTAAAAACTTCTTGTTGCCTTCCACAGACTAACATGCCCAGGAGAACTCCCGCTCTCCTTCTCATTGGGCAACGACGTCTCCTGCCACATCCTCTCCAAGTTGGACTCCGATGTCTTTGCTGATGTTCGAGATCATGAGTCGCTGGCAGCGGCCACAGAGAGCGTCCGCCTGGGCTTGAGTCACGCGGTGATGTCATTTCAGTCCGGCTTCTCCTCCGCTCTGTCCCAACGAGTGGTGGAGGCCCTGAGGACGTCCCCAGAAGCCTTGGACCTGTCAGAGGTCAAAGTCAGTCTGGATGCAACCAATGTGGAGATTGCGCGGACGAGCGTCCAGGCAGTCGTTGTGGCCATTCAGAAGTTTTTAGTGGACTACGCCAATGGGTGCAACTTGGACGAGCTGGAGGACATGTTCAAGCATCCAGGGCTCAAGTTCCACTGGTTTTTAGGTAGTACAAAGGCTGCAGCAGTGTCAGGCAGAGTGATCTGCTTGTCTCTAATGTCTTAGGTGAGGAGAAGATGAACATCAGCCACAACATGTTGCCGGCCGCCATGACCCTCATTCTTCATCTGTTGGCCATGGCCCTCACTGCTGACGTCCTCATCACAGAGAAGGAGGCTGGACTTCTGGTGACCGTAACATTTTTGTCTCCTCCTACTCTGTTCTTTCATGCATCAACGGAAAGGTGAGGGACTTTGTCTGCGGGGTGAGCCTGCCCTTGTACCTGGTGGCCCAGTTGCTAGTCTTCTCCTTGGTGGCCATCTCCCAGTTGGCCTTCTCACTGGTTCTGCTCTGCGCGGTCTTTCCTACGCTGCCCTTCAGCCACGTTGTGATTCTGGCCATCCTGCTGCTCCTGGAGATCTTGGCGGGAATGGCTCTGGGCCTACTACTGACGGCACTGTTCAAGGATAGAGATCAGGTCACATTCAAGAAATGCTGGGAACTATTTGTTGCTCAATCTGGCCACTTGCAGGTGATCCAGGCTGGCATGGCCGTTGTCTTCCCCGAGTTCATGCTCTCCGGGATCCTCTGGCCTGCACAGGCGATGCCGCCGGTCCTGTATGCCATCAGCATGGCCCTCCCAGCCACCATCTCAGCCGAGCTGGCCAGGGAAATCGTCTTCAGGTGACTATAACGAAGAGGGTTCAATGTGTGGGTATTTCTTGTTTCCGAGGTAACCTTCATCTAAATTTGTTGCCATGCTCCAGAGAAGACTTCTTGGACGACGTGAGGTTGGCCTCGGCCGGTTTCTTGATCCCCTTGGCCTACACCATCATGTTTTTCACCACCTGCGTCCTCATTATCCGACGCTGGGGATTCAAAGTCTGACAAACATATCCGAAGTTGCATTTTCCTTTGTTGTCATCATTTTCCAGCTCTACCACAGAGACTAAGACTCACAGCAGTAAATAGAAAATATTCCTAGCCCAGAGCCTCCGGAATTCCGTCCGGGAGAACCCGGATTCTCTCACGGAGCACTCAAGCTCCACATTGATGTGACAGCCATCAAACACCATTGTCAACTGGCACGTGTTAGCCATGAAATCTTGTCAACCTTTATATTGAATAGACCCTAGCGCTTTCGCGCTACTCACGTTGTTGGGTAGAGGGACTTATAAATGCCATCTGTCTGTCTGTGTCCCTGACAGCCGCGAAAATCAGCCGCCAAGATCACCAGCGCATCGCACTCAAAGCAGCCGCAAACAGACTTAAAGCCCTCACCTCGTGCACTAAAATATAGAGAGATAGCGCATTTGCACTACCCACTTTGTTAGATTTAATGCTATCCGTGTGTGTCTCATCACACAGTGCATGATGTGACAGACAGACATGAAATTGAAAATTGACAGTGGCCAATAGGTGAAGTGTTACGTGTCTGTCCGTGTATTTTATCGTACACTACATGAGGTGCTTGGGGGCCGAAAGAAGTAGGCAGATGGTGGAATGTGAAATAACAAAAATGATGAAAATCAGCCGCCAAGATCAAAATCCGCCGCCAGCTGCCGCAAAAATGACAAAAATCAGCCGCGAAAGGGCCTGTCAGGCACGAGATGGCAGAAACCAGCCGCGGACAGACACACACACGTACATACGGGTCTGTCCTGTTATATATATATATACAAAATTCCTCTTCTAGTCGTCCTGGGGCTTCCGGAGCCTCTTCTCGGCCACCTTCTTAGGCCCGTCGTCAATGTCAGACTTGAGGTACCTTGACAGTGGCCATTTTGATCGTCTCCTTTCTGCAAGCACTCGATTTCTGCCGTGTTTTTGAAGTCAAGTCTGACTAAACTTCTAAAGCCTCAAAACTAAGTCGCGGGACAGCAAAGAAGAAGCTGCTGCGATCACAGGACTTCGGGACCCTCGTACTGTATAGCTCGGGACAATACCTTAAATCTGCTCCTTTCTCTTCTCTCTCTGTACAAGCGCGCGCGCGTGGGCGGCACGCGGACGTAGGTAGCTTCTTTCTTTGTGTGGCCGCCGTCGCAGTCGTGGCTGCTGTTGCGGCCGTTCGATAGCATGACTCAGAGGAAGAAGAGATAATGAAGGCATTCGGCAAGATTACTTGTGGCAGACTGGACAAGTCTCACTGTGTTGTGCCACTTCAATGATTGCAAAGTATCCCAGGTGTGCCGAGAGAGGTGGGAGAAGAGGGAGCAGTGGCGGCAAGCAAATCGTAACCTTGAGGAGGGTTTTTTTTCCTGCTCTTGCTTCGAGTAATCCTTCCGGCCTTGAAATTTGAAAGGTTGGAGGCATCTGGGACGCTGCATACACCAGCCAGTGCCAGTTGTAGGGCTTCGTCACCGTCCACATGAGCCTCCATGAAGATGAGCGCTTCGTCGGTGTTTCACAAGTCGAAACACAAGGCACAGCAGGTGCACTACATGGCCAAGGCAAGTATGACTCTCTGTGTTCATAGTCAAAGTAAGCCTCTGCAGCACTCTTACTCGGTATGAACCCTAAAGGCTTGAACGGCACTTGTTTATGCTTCCGCTTCACTCTCGTCGACTTCGGTTGCATTTAAATCCGTCATGATAAGGCCAGAGTCCAGTGCGTAAATACTTATGCATCATCCACGATGTCGTCACCTGCAATGATTCAAGGTGACGTTTGAGGAAAAAAAAGTTGACCTGATTTTCTTGGCAGGACTGGCCAGATGACATGAAGATCAGTCGAGAGGCCTTCGAGGAATATGCGGCTCGTATCGAGCAAGAGGACTTCGAAGACGACCTCCGCAACCTCAGCGCCTCTCTCCACCAGCTGGTGGGGGCCAGAAGGGACTCCATTAAGAAGCTGAGGGCCAGCGCGGAGTACCTGGACTCCGTATGGGTGAGGTACGTGGTCAATTTTGATGTTTGATGTACCCACGCATCGACTTTCGTTCAATTCTCTAGGTGTCGCGTGTCCAAATCCGTGGGCACCAGCGCCAGCGTCGTGGGCGGTAGTCTGACGATCGCGGGTGGCATCCTCACCTTGACCACGGCCGGGCTGGCGGCCCCGTTACTCATCGCGGGCATCGCCACCAGCTCTGTGGGCGCAGCGACAAACATCGGCACCTCGGTCGTGGAGAGAATCATCAATTCCAAGCAGGTGCGTTTGACTTCGGGGACAAGAAGTGTCAGAAGGAAAGTTTTTTATTCCAAGCACAGGAAAGGCATACACAAAGATCTTTCCATCATGCCAATATGGTGCTTGATGACGGCACCAAATTGGCTTAGTGAGCGCAAATCCACGCCCTACGCAAGCGTAACATGAGAGATTTTAACAGAGCCCAGAGTTAGCGGACCATAACGGGATACAAACAGCTCGGCCAGACAGAGGACGTTTAACGTTGCGACGGAAAGTTTTTTGTGACGCACAAGCGGTCACACACTGTTCGTAACTTTCACCCCAATCCACAGGAAAAGTTTTGTGTTGTCCCTATGGTGAATTCGAGAACGCTCTTGTGGCTGTCTCAACTATGAACTATATTCGTTCGCACATCTTTTATGCACGAATAGCGGTCACAAGGCTGTGACCGTCACCCTGACCTCAGTCCTCGTCGTCACCTCGGGCTGCAGACGCGTGAAGTACGAATGGGAAGCAAAATTTGAAATGCTTTGTCAAGGACCTCTTTATTCTAACTACAGTACTTTTGTTTAGAAAAGTCGGTGGCCTCTCCTATTTCCATGAGCAGTTATAAAGTTTCACATACACAGAAAACTAACTTTCAAGTACCGCACGGCAGTTAATTCTTCAAAGTCTTCCTGCGTCGGGACGAGATGTAGCTTATGATTCTTTATGCATCTGTTCACCGGCACGTGCCTGAACTACCCGACCGTGAAGGAGCGCGCGTGATCACAGAAATTTTGTGGAAGGAACATCGAGCGAGAAGAGCTTTGAAATGTCATTATCCTATGTGCGGACTACATAGCCCTATGCTGTAGTACAGTCCAGTATTAAAGAATTAGGACAGTATTAAGAGGATTAAAGAAGTGACGTTCACGAAGGACTTGCACTTATTCCTCTCGTTGTAGGTGAAAGAAATGGGCGAGGCGCTAAATCGCGACAAGGAGCTGACGCTGAAGATTGAAGACCAAGTTTCTCAACTCCGACGCTACAGAGATTCTGCCAATCTGACGCAGCTACTGTCCATGGCTGAAGACCTCCTCGGGCGTGACCATCTCGTCATAGCCATTTTGGCCAGTGTCTTGTCGGCCGACGCCTCCAGGATAAAGGAGATTCACGCCAAGTTCATCTCCGATGACGTTCACGCTTCTCTGCTCGCCGAGGAAAGGGACCTTGGTGTTGGGGTGGTGGCCACCATTGAAGACGTCCCCCCCTCGTCATCCTCCTCCACCAACAACAACATCACTTCAGATGGAGAGACGAGCGAGGCGGCCAAGGCGGCGGCCGCGGCTGCTGCTGCGGCCGGTGCAGCCGGTGCGGCCAGTGCGGCCAAGCGCGCTGCGGCCAAAGAAAGTCTCCGGTACAACCCATTGAGTCCCGACGTCTTCCTCGAGACCGGCAAGGTGGTCGGACAGAACGGCACCCGTCTTACAGGCCAGGTGATTGTTGGCGTAAGCGCTGCTTTTCTCCTGTGGGACGCCATCGATCTGGGCTGGACCGTCACCGACCTGGTGAGGAAGAAGGGTTCTCAGGCTGCCAAGGTCTTGGCGGACAAGGCGGAGGAGCTGGAGCAAGCGCTCAACCACACCATGGAGAACTACAGCGTAGAAATGATGAGGGACTGAAGCATTAATACTCGTACACTATACTATTAGTCGTAGTAGAATGGAGCTGTGATCAAAAAGAAATGAGCCAACATACTCAAAAAACCCACACATGCTTGACAGAGCCTTGAGGACACTCAATGAGCACAAACAGTGCGACCAATGAATGACCCGGAACCACACCCAAAAAGTGTTTTCACTTTCATACACTCATTATTCTTTCACCAGCGCACCCATCAATCCTTTTGTCACTCCCCTTCTGGGTGTCCACAGAGCAAAGTCACGCTGAATAAACCTGCCTGAGGACAGCCCATTATTGACAGATAGAGGGGGGGGGGAGAGAGACCTCACCCCCAGGACCAGTCCGGGGGGTGTTCACAACCAAATCAGTCGCTGGCGTAATGCGATAAGCGCATACGGACATAGAGACAGTCCTCCTTTGTTATATTTATTATTATTGTATTACGCGATATTCATTACTTCTCTCTGACTGTGCAGTTCAGTATTGCGCTGAAATATACTTTTAGCAAAGTGCGATTGCTTAGATCTCCACTCAGGCTGAGCCGCCGTCACCTTTCCAGGAATAACTTTCGTCGACAGCAAAAGATGAGCCAATTTCATTCTTGTTGTAGTAAGGAAAGCAGCTAAAAATAAACCTGCAGTAGAAAGGTAGAAGTTGTTTCCCCTCAGGACAACCTGTTCTCAGCCAATCTTGAGCATCTGTCACATGAGGAGGGGAATGGCGCATGAGACTTGGCCCACACCCTGTGCGTAAGTACTCAAGTACTTTCCTCTCTTCTTCTTCTCCGTAGGGAATGTGAGAAAGTTTAATGCACGGTGTTAAAAATAGCTAAAAATCAAGCGAGCTGCCAAATTCACTCTAAATCAACCCACCCACCCTGCTCGTTTAGGGAGCAGCTGCACTGGCGGAGGTGCGTGATCAGGGACATTAAGACGTGCGGCGGACAATTTTGCCAGAGGAAACGGGCCCTCAAGTGACTCAGGCCAGAAGGCTCAAAGGGCCTTTTTTAAACGAAACGTGCATATCAATTTTTCTTTTTTTCCTCATAGGAGCCACAGATGTGCTGAAAGTTCCCAAGAAGAAACTGTTCTGGAATACAGATATGCACTGCGGGGCAAGGAGACCCGCTTAACTTATTTTCTGTGATCCTGTGTAAAGTGCTTTAATACAAACCGAAAATTTCCAGCTTCTCCCCGTCGTTGGCGCTCCGGACCAAGTCGGTCATCGTGCAAGTACCTCCGAAAGGCGCAGCTTCCAAAAAATATAGCAACCTTAAGCGGATCTCCATGTACGTGCAGCTTGAGCCGTAAAAAGCACCGTTGTCCTTTTGCACGAGCGCGGCCCACATTGTCAGAGAGCCAACACGTGACCCTTTTTTCCCCCCTCCTCATACGACTTCTTGCTGACTGCGACGACACCGTCTGAATCGTTAACCTCGTGTGTGCAAACGCCCCCGCGCATTCTGGTGCCTTATTAATGATGATGCATGCAACAGTAGCGGCCTTGGCAAAAGACTCATAATTCCACGCTATTTTTAGCCCTAGTTGTTGTTGCTTTGGCAAAAGCTCTTTTCGTTCATCTGCACTGGAGTTTTAAGAAAGCTTCTTCGTTCTGGCCGCGGCCGCTGCAATGAAGCTATAACATCGCTGTAGCACGCAACACCGTGGAAAGTCTCCGCTGCATATTTCCTCCACCGGAAAGGTAAGACTTTCGATGTCCCAAAAATAAGCATTGTTTTTGGATTTTCTTCTTGTGCTTGGACAGCCTTAAAAGTATCAACTGTCGTTACTACTGAAAGTACTGGAGGTCTTTTTTCTTTTCTCTCCGTAGGGGTTAAAGGCAAGATGCCACGCTCGTCTGAGGAGGGTAGTTCAGCTTTCAACAACAGCCAGCAACTCCCACCTCTACCCAAACTCCGACCTCGACCAGGACTTCTCCAAGTGCAGCCTCAGCGGGGCGGCAACATCGTCTCGAGCCCCTTGGGCGACGATAGAAGGGATGACGACGACGACAACGATGGAGGCGGCACTAGCCGCCTGCTGATGAAGAGCGACTGCAAGGGTCGCAAGCGCAACAGCCGCTCCCTCGTTCACTCCATACCAAAGTTCAGTCAAGTAAGGCCGAACGAGAGGCTGACGGAGGTGCAAAAAGTGTTACAGTCCAGGATCATATCCAAGCAGCAGAGACTAATGCAGCAACAGCAACAGCAACAACATGACCACGCAAACGAGTCCCCAGTCTCCATCACCCATGACCAGGTTATGAAGCCCAAGTCGGACGTCAATAGGTCCAAGACTCCACTGATGCAGTATTCAGAAATCAAGCCTAAAGCTTTACAGCATGTAGAAAGTAGCAGTCTGCAAGCAAGCAACCTCCTGCAGAATATTGTCAGCCTTCACCGCCAACGTGTCAGTGGGAGCCTGCAAATCATCCCAGCCTCATGCACTACTACCACCGCCACGACGACAATGACAACAGCAACAGCGTCTTCTTTAACAGCTTCGACGACGGGTGGAAGTAGCAAGAGGAGAGGCCGGAAGCCGGCTAAAGAAGAGATTTGCCACGTAGTCACCGCGGTCTCTGATGACCGTACCAAGAAAGCTGACCTACCAGCAATGACCAACTTGCCACCTGCGATCTCTTTGCCCGTCTTTTCGGAAGTAACGATTACTCCGACCAGCGCTCCACATCCGGACTCCAAGAGACGTATTCAGGATCTGGACAGGGCCCTGGACTTGACCAAGTCCAGGACTTCTCCCGAAGTCGTAGACCTGTCCTCTTCCCCCTCCACCACGCCCACGTCAACGACGACGTCAACGCCGCTGCCGCCGATGCTGAATCCAGTTGACTTTGAGCGTCTTGGCTCTCCCCAGGGTTACGTCTTCTGTCCCAGCTCGAACGTCTTCGTGCACCCATCAGCCCTGGACCGACAGCTGGCCGAATATCACAAGAAAAGTCAAGTTTCTCCTAAACTTATGGTCTGTAGGAACGAACCTCTGCAATCGTCGATGAGGACGCGGCCTCCGCAGAGGTCAAGCGGCGGCGGCAGCGGCGGCGGCGAGATGTCTACAGGCAACGGAACCAGAGTAGCGGATGTCCAGCTCCAAAGACGGCAAGGCGGGGAGATGTTGGCGGGTAGGAAGAGGAAGTCCTTCGAAGGGAACAACGAGGTAGGTAACTCTTGTGTGATATAAAGGGGTGATCTTATCCACGTAGTGATGAGCACCTTCGATACAAAACCTTAATATTGTAATGAAATTAAAAAACAAACAATTAGGCCCGGATGTGGCCTCGAAGGCTGAAAAGCTTTTGCACCCTTTAAATGAGTGCTTGAAGGACTCACTCCTTACTTGGAAAAGCATACGTATTTTGAACAAGCTCGCCTAGAGAAGACCATCCCTGTTCTTCTAGGTGATTCCAATGCAATCCAAGCTGTTGAGGCTTGCGTACGTGCGTACTGTACTGTAACCGATGTTAGTAACACTGAATTTCCAATTTAGGTCAGCATCTGCAAGTTCAAGTTCACTGGTGGCGAGCGACCTTCCTTGGAAGAGAAGAAGATGCTCTCGGTGGATTCAGGTGGAAACTTCAGGTACTTCTCCTCGACTTTGTGCGGGGATGACACCAACGACAGGGTTCACCAGGCGTCCTTGTCCATCCGGCCCACGCATTTGGAGGCACTCGACGTGATCAGCGCCTTTGAGGCCATGCCAGAATCAGGGAGTGTCAGGATAGCAAGAAAACACTAGCAAGAGCAGCAGAATGAAACTCCACGACTGAGGGATCAATGCCCATTGAAGAGAAATGTGCATACGTTCATTTGTTATTAGTGACCACGTTTCTGCAGGGAGAAACTGCTCGAGTAGTTAGTTCACACTACCTTCGTATATGATGACGTTTGACTGAGATTAACCTTCATAATTTGAGCATATAAGGTTCAGCAGTCAATTCTTTCCCTTCACTCGCCGCTATCTCTTACTCTCCGAGTCTTATCACCCGTTCATATCACTTCTTGGAGACAGGTTCCTCCTTATACCCGGTACCTGTGCTTGTGCTCAATGTACAGACAATACCACGATGGCAGGATGAAGTCTTCCTTCCTCACGAGCTACTCCGCTTGGGTGACGGCCAACCCACAGCTGGTGACGGACTTGGAGAATGGACTGAAATGGGTATCCTTTTTAGCCTCCGGTATGAGTACCTCGAAGCTTTTAACTTACCTGTCGGTTGAAATAGTAGTAGTGGCACCACCAGCAGCACCAGCTGGAGTAGCAGTACAGTAGAAATTATTATAAATGCATTACACCACAGCTTATGCGCGCCAGAAGCGCAAGTCCCTGGCCGTCTTGGAGCTCCTCAGCGGCTCGGTCGACCTTCTCACTTATTTGCACGACCGGCTGCTGGAGCAGCCGCTCTCGTCGTCGTCGCAGCTGCCCAGACTGGAGAGGTTGCTGGGATTCCTGGAGACGTCCGAGACCTTTCTGGAGTTGGCTGCGGCATTTGCTGGCGGAGATGTCGCCAGATGGATAGTCATCGCAGCTGTACAAGTGGCAAAGTCAGTAGTAGGGACGACGGCTTCTTATGTAGGTACGTACGCACATAATGCCCCTAAATGCGGTCTTTCAGGACTGTCTTGAGGATGCTGGTGATATACAACACTCGAGGCATGTTGACATACCCAACTTTGGCACCTCTCAATCGAGCTGCTTTGACTAGAGGCAGAACCAAAGAGACAGTCGTGGAACTGCCAAGATCAGGGAGAAGAATACGGACACTTGCGGCCGGTGATAATGGTTTACACCGTAAATCTTGCGATCCCTCAGTCAAAACCTTTCGTACAGCTCCAGAGAAAGACAGTGATCGCACGTGGGAGTTGCCAGTGGATCGTAGCCACAATAAACGCCGCCACAACCCTATCGGCAGCCGCCGCCTGGCCGGAGAGTTGGCGTACGTCGCTCAGCCGCTGGCGCACTTGACAACGCTGGCAATTTTCGGTGAAAAGTCTTGGACGCCTTGGACGCTATCGCTTGGATGCGATCTGCTGAGGCAAGCAGAAATCTCTCACGAGTCGCTGAACCTATAACAACGTGGCTCTCCTTCCACAGTCAACTATGTCACAGCCCTGAGGCCTGCTTGAACTCGTCACCACTTGGTCGAGGGGAGCGCCATGAACTGCGCCGGCGCAGAATGAGGCTCTTGCTCTATCTGCTTCGTTCTCCTTTCTATGACCATTGGGTCAAAAACCTGCTCGTTAACTTCCTCTTACTCGCCATGGAGAAGATCCCGCTCGGTGGAAGGATTGCGGCCGTGGTCCTGGAGTACTTGCCCCAATACAGACAGATTTACTCACGGCTTTGGTCCAAATAAAGCTTTTCTGGCAACATTAAACATCGGTATTTCTTAAGTTATCACTTTTACGTGCCTCAGCCAACTTTCTGCTAGTTTTCAGCCTTTTAGACGTGGATATTTTCTCATCCAGACTTGGACACTTTAGCATCTGGAGCAGCGGTGTGTACGTCTTGGCCTTCATCTTGGGCAGCAGAGGCGTCAGCTGGTCGCGCACTTGGTCGACCAAGTTCATGATCTTAGGGTCTGCTTGTAAGCTGTCTAAAGCAGTCCTAAGCATTGTGGCCTTTACTTGGTGTTCGGTCCAAAGGGCCTGAAAGCGAGCGACAACTTGTCTGATGGCCTCTTCATCATAGCACCAGTCGACTTCGCCAGTGGCGTAATCGCAGGAGAAGAGATTCAGGGGCACCTCCGAGGCCATGCCATACTGAGGCCGCCGTGGATTCGAGTCCACATCCAGCAACTGGTCCACCACTGACGGATCCTCCAAGCCTCGTCCCACGAGAAACAGCACGCTGGCGATACACCTGATCTGCAGAGAGACCATACAATACATGTGGTGTACGCTGAGCAGTACAATCATACGTGTAACAAGAACAAAAAGTTGTGCGGTACCTGATGCCACAAGAAAGCTCTTCCTGTCACTGTCAACACGCACATGGAATATGGGTCGTCGCTGTCCTTGCGCCCATCACCGATAACTTCAGTCTGGACGTGGTCGATCCGCCGCACGTAATTGGTGACACCGTTGTGAACGTCGAGCTTACAGAAGTTTCTGAAGTCTTTGGCATCTCCGCACAGCCTCGTACCAGCCTCGTTGATGGCGCTCAAGTTGAGGTCGGCAAGAGGAAAGAAATACTTGTAGGTGCGCGAGACGCAGTCAAAGCGAGCGCTAAAGGTACGATTCTCGCAGGGAGCCCAAGCAACGACCTGAAACGCATTTGTTCTTTAGTGCTACATTCGTACATCTCCTCATTACCCATTGCAATCAAACCTGAATGTCCTGCGGAAGGTTGCTGTTAAGCACCTTGCAGAAATCGATCTCTTTGGCGATGTTGACGCCCGGCCTTTGGTCCGCCGTGCACCCGTCAAAGTCGAAAACTCCGGGACCCTCCAGCAGGTTGGAGCGAACGTCGATCGACACAACCTGATGAAAGGCGCTCACGCCTTTGTCAGTCCGGCCGCAGCGGTGATAGTTGCTGGATTGGCGGTCCTCGATCAACCTGCACGAGACAGACAAAATGGTCCCACCCAGTCTGAAGTCATGCTTGAAAATACCACTACCGTACCTGGTCAACGAGAGTGCCCTGAAGAGCTCGCTCTCCACGGTCTTGCCGGAGGTCTCTTGCACAGCGAACCCGTGGTAATCCCAGCCGAAGTACGCCACTCTGAAAAGCACGTGGCGGCGCTTGTACTGGGCGAAGTCGAAAGCTCTTCTGGCCTTCTTCTTCCTTCCCGCGCCCTCGCCGTCACTCTGATCTTGACCAGTCAACTTCTTTATGACGTTAGTCAGCTGAGTAACTTGAAGCCGGAGGCGCCGGATCTCCTCGTCCTTGTCCTCCCAGACCTTGCCAGCGGACTCCTCCATGGTTACGAACACGACTTAACAGTTCAAAGATCGTTCGAAAGAATGTATTTACATTACAAGTAGTAGACTTGTCTTCAGCTGCAATCAGCTGATGTGGGGCAGCTGTTGGAGTTCACAGAACATTGAAGCACAGAATAACCGTACAACACAGACAATAGGATAAAAGCACCACAACACATGCTGTGCACGAATGTATGGACGGAGGATAAACCAGGACTACTTAACTTCTTGCTCATTTTTAACGTATGATAACCTCTAGCTGTGACTTTTAAGTGATCAGTGAAACCTTTCCAAACACCCTCATTTTAAAATTAAGCTGACTTTTTACCCAAAGCGAACCACAAGCACTTACAGAGAGGTGATATGAGAGGCTTTGATACACTTTCATACACTTTGAGTGGATAGGGGACATCAGGATGAAGGAGAGCTCTAGCATCCTCTCTTAAGGTAAGGTTAGATCAAGGTCAGTTTTTGTTTCCTTCTAATCTTCATGCAGGAAACAAGATAGGTTTCGAGAATTTGCAGGAAAAAGATGTAAACCGGGACAAAAACCCCAGTTCACAAGGATCTCGTCTAGTGAATCATCAGCTGATTTTTTCAGGGTCTCTTAGAGCTGCATCGAGCCTACATTCTGTTAGTTGTCCAAAAATTCTGCGCCCGGCTTGGACAAACGGGCCGGCCGGGAATCAGGCCCATATCCATCCTAACATTTAGGCCCAAAGGCCGGAGGCTTTGCTGGTTAGGTTATTAAAAAGAGCAGGACAAGTCTGTGACTGAGCCTTCAACAGCTTCTGAAATATACTAGTCTTGTCCTTTGTTAGGTCCTTGCCTCACTAACATTGCCTTGTTCATGGTCATGCAGAGGCGTTAATAAGGTCTGCATGAGTGCATATTATTACTACTATGCTTATTTAAAGCCGGCAGTCCAGGGATCAAGCCTGTGATCTCTGACCGCGGGCCAACGCGTGTTGGCGCTGGTGGATTTAGAAGAAGCCCGTCTCGGCTCGCCTGTAAAAACCGACCCGGTCTCAGCCCTACGACGAATGTATAGACAAGTTCTGCCCAACGCAACCTCTCGTGAGCCAGGGTCATCGAATAACAGCAGCGCCTGATTTTCCCGGGAAATAAAATAAAGACGGCGAAATAACAAAAAATTGTACGCTCCGACTTTGTCACCTACGCAGAGGTCATGGATCGAAGTCCCTTCTCTCGGCGCGAGTCCGAGCTGTTCCCGACTCTGCTGGAGACTCTTCGAGGCCGCGAGGATGATGACAAGAACTTGGTGTGGCTGCTCTTGTCCGAGGACGGCGAGGCGGTCACGCTCTTCGACCAACACGCGCAGCTTGCGATCAGACACCTGCCTAAGTATGACCTGATTCGCCAGACGACCTGCCAGGTCCCCCGGCGGGGAGAGGTGCCCTGCGTCTCTATCAGGACGCACGCAAGATTGGGTCCCCTCCTTTCCAAGCTGCTCTTCGAGGAGGGCCGCAAGGTTGAGATCTACCAACTCGACGGGGACGAGTTCAAGATGACTCATTCCGCCAGCCCAGGCTCTGCAGACGGTGTCAGAGACTTTTTCGCCGATGACCAAGATCTCGACGATGCCGTCGAGCGACCTCTGTTGGCCGTGGAGTGTAAGGTTGAGGATCTGATTCCCCGGTTCGGCCTTTTCGTTCTGTCTAAGGGAGCCAAGAAGGTGAGCGTCTGCACCTTCTTAGACAACCGTGACTGCGACGTCCTAGCTTCGATGTTGGAGAACCTCCAGCCCGCCGAGTGCCACGTGCCCAAGGATTGGAGCCCTGACTTTGCCGGCATGAAGGTCGTACGTGCTGCTGGGGTTGCCGTCTCCCAGGCATCCAAGAAGTCCTCAGGACACTTCGAGGAGAATGTCAAACTGCTCCAGAGATTCGTCGACTTCTCTGAACACGACCTTTCTGTCCTTCAAAGCGACGAGTTCCTGTCCTTGAGGGCCGGCACGCTGCTAGTCGCCGAATCTTCCTTCGGCGAGTCTACTGCGGTCAAGCTCGAGCTCCTGAGACCTGACTACTTGGTGAAGATTTCGTCAAGTACTTTGGAAGGCTTGCATGTCTTTGGTGGAACCCACTCTCTTTTCAAAGTGCTAAACTACACCCGCTCCGTCGGCGGGGAGCGCATGCTCAAGACGTGGCTGCGCCAACCCCTCAGGAGGGCCAGTCAAATCAGGGAGAGGCTAGACATCGTGGAGAGGTTCGTCGGTGACGCCTGTCTGAGAAAAACTCTACATGAAACCAGTCTGAGAAGGATTCCTGATCTGCAAAAACTCAGTCAAAAGCTGGAGTGCAAACGTGCCACTCTCTGTGACCTCTACAAGCTGTACTGCGGCGTCAGGGAGGCGGCAAAGATTAAGGAGCTTCTGGAGAATGAGGAAACGAATGAATGTCTCGCCGAGGCGTGCATAAACCCTCTGTCCCAATGTCTGCCCAAGCTGAAGAAGTTCGAGCAGTTATGCGAGAAGACAATCGACGATGAGGCGTTGAAGGAGAACGAGTACAGGGTGAAGTCAGGTTTCGACGAAACGCTGACCAACCTTGGAAATGAAATGACGCGTCTTAAGAGTGAGATTGAAAAGCTTCTGCCTAAAGAGCGCCGGCGGTTGGACGTCGAAGAGAAGGTGCTCAAGTTGGAGTGCACCGCCCAACACGGCTACTTCTTCAGAGTGACCTTGAAGGATGAGAGGCTGCTACGGAAGAAGTCGGGCGTCAACATCTTCGACTCTGCGAAGTCCGGGGTCAAGTTCAGGTGCTGTTTATAACTCGTTAGAATCAAAGTGCGCACAAATATTTCATGTGTTTACTCTTTGTCAGGACCCCTAGGTTGGAGGAGCTCAACTCGGATTTCTCCGACGTCACCCGCCAGTACGAAGCTCAGCAGGGCTACATCGTAGAGGAGATACTTCAGATCGGCGTTGGTTTCGCCGCCAAATTCGTTGACTTGGCTGACATCCTCTCCCGTCTCGACTGCCTGGTGTCGCTCGCCGTCGCTGCTCAGCTCGCCACCACCCCCTACGTCAAGCCAGAAATCATCGACGGTCCGAAGAAGTTGATCACTCTGAAGCAGGCCAGACACCCAATATTGGAGAGAATGCCCACCATGGCCAACTTCATCCCGAACGACGTCGCCTTGGATGAGGGTAGCACCCTGAAGGTGATCACAGGGCCCAACTTAGGAGGAAAGAGCACCTACATGCGCACGACCGGACTGTGCGTCTACATGGCCCAGGTAGGCCTCCATTCGTCAGCTTGCCATCTAGAGATATGCTACACTACTCGTAAGCTTTCCACCAAGTAGTCTAGTGCCACATACTTTTATACAACATCGTCTAGGTTGGCAGCTTTGTGCCCTGCTCGGAGGCCACGTTGTCTCCCGTGGACGCTATTCTTGTCCGCATGGGCGCTGGGGACAGCCAACAGTTCGGGGTGTCCACCTTCATGGCCGAGATGTTGGACGCTTCGCGGATTCTCAGGAACGCTACCAATAACAGCCTCGTGCTGGTCGACGAGTTGGGAAGAGGAACATCCACATTCGACGGTTTCGGACTTGCGTGGGCCATTGCTTTTGAGCTGGCATCAGTGAGCAGGTAATTTTACGGTATCTTTACCTGAAACACGTGATCCACTGGCACTTTTACCGGCTGATTTATTTTGCTCAGGTCACCGACGCTGTTCGCCACGCACTTCCACGAGATGACGCGTTTAGCGGATGAGTTGTCCAACGTGTCCAACCTCTTCTGCGACGCCTTGGTGGACGACGAAGCCTTCACGTTGCTCTACCAGATCAAACCAGGCATTTGCCGCAAGAGCTATGCTGTACAGGTACGAGACAATCTGCTTCATTGATGGCAGATTATACACACTATCACACGCCATCAGGTGGCCAAGCTGGCTGGATTTCCCGAGGAGGTCCTGAAAGACGCCAGGGAGAGCTTGGAGCAGACCGAGAAGGAGTTTGCCACCTTCCAGGGCTCGTCCAACAAGAGGAAAGCGGAACTTGTAGAAGGATCGAGCAAGAAGAACAATAACTGACTGTTTTCTGTACCTTCGGGCATTAGTTGATGGACTGACTACCTCTTACGAGATGCCGGAATCGCAGTTGCAACCGCTACCCACCCAAAATCTATCTGTACTAATCTCGACGCAGTTTTGGAATGAGCAGTCAATCTCACTGTATTAAAGAGCTTCGTAGCTTACATGTGCGAAATACTTGAGGCTTCAACTTGAACTTCTTATTGGCGGCGACACCAGGATGACTCCGTCGCCTCGGACGAACAGCATCGGTATGTTCCGCTTCGTGGTCCTGTATACCTGCAAGAGGGAGTGTTGCTGCTCTCCACCACTACCATGGGGTGAATGAGTGGGGTGCCTCTTACCTCCTCGAAGGTCTCGTCGTCGATCTCCACGGTAGTGACGGTCTCCTCCACGTCACCCAGCACCATATTGAGATGCTGGTCATAGGCGTTTAGCTTGCCCTTGAGCTCACGATCGTTCCTCATCTTGACATAGATGCGCTCATCCAAACTCAGCCGTACCAGATCTAGCGGCTCCTCCACTGTGGAAGTGGCCGCGGCCGCGGTCGACGTTGGCTCCGAATCGTCCGCCATCCTTGCTTACCCTCTGGGTGCTGGGGCCCGGGGATTGTTTTGTTTCCCTAAGAGGGAGCATTTTCAGGGTTGCCACACGCATAAGTTCTTTTTGAAACAAGTCGGTAGTGACCTTTTTCTCTCAGTTTTGAAGACACTTTTTCACGTTTGGCCCAAACAAGAGTGTTTTCGAAGTTTTTAGACAAGAACAGGATTTAGGTCGGCGAAGACCTAAGGAAGACCTACAAACGAAGTCCTCCAACCACATGGGGTTTTATGACAGGGTTGAACGGGCTGGTCGAAAGGATTAAATGAAGGGGCAAAAGTGCATTTCTAGTGTCAATTAGTTGCATCAGAGTGGATTTGGTATTGTGCAAATTCAGTGCGCTTTCTCCATGTAAGAACTATAAATTGGCAGAGGAGGCACACGAATACTCTACGCAGTCGACTAGCATTCACTTGTCAACTTAGGGTTGGATTGGGTCAGGCCTGTTCAGGAGCATCTTCATCCTAACCTAAAACAGCTAAGTTAGCTCTGATCTGGTTAGGATGGAAGTTATTACTTCCCCGAAGCTTGGGGAGAAGAATCGTCTGCCGATGCGTTTTTCACCTTCTAAGTTGAAAGAAAGATTGTTTCTTTTGGCACCGAAGACTTTAGATTAGATTGTAAAATATGTGTTGATCATGTTCAAATAATGAGGACAATTAATATCGAATCAGAAGTAAACCGAATCTGTACGTATATATACCAACAGGCCCGTATGTACGTGTGCGTGTGTTCGTGTGTGCCTGTCAGGCCATGGGCGCCCCAACCACTGCACCGATCGTCACCAAACTTGATCAGCAGACGCTACATGTTACAACCTCGGTAGTGATCGCATTGCACCTTAGGTCTGAGGCCGTTTTGAGACGAAAATCGAGGCCCAACCTGACCTTTACCGAATGTGTCAGTTGGTATCTAGGTTGGTATCTAGCTAGAGGAAAGGGGAGAAGGTCAGTAGGGGTGAGCCAGGGAAACCAGGTAAGCCAAACTGTGGCTCGACCCGTTGACCAATGGCCCTCTGCCATGACTAACTTGGATAGTGTCCGGATCAGCCAGTTTTGAAGGAAAAAATGGATTCGACCCCGAGTGCTTGGTGAGTGTGAAGTGCGAGACCAGCTTCGTGGGCGAGATCAGCGCCGACTCGACGGCGTCGAGTTGAGGCAAGACCAGCTTCGTGATGAGTACGGAGTTGGCCTTGACGGGTTTTGTCCACGAAGCCGTGTTGAGCGCGAAAGCGTGTGTTAATCCAGTGTCGAGTCCGCTGGTGGGCGGGATTGCGGTGAGTCTTACAGTAACCTGAGCAACGCCGGGTACCTCTGCTAGTTATTCATAAAGAGAGACTCTCGTGAACTCAGGCACCGCTTTAATATAATATTAGTATATAACACCGCAGCAATAAAATATTGCTGTCCCACCTAAAGCTTCTGCAAAACGAGAGTTTCCGATGAAATGTAGAAAGCTAAAAGATTTCATTGTTAAGAAAGAGCAAGGAAATTATTTTAAAATAAGTTTTGAGACCTTAAATACCATTTTCAGCGGATATGTACAGGTTCTGGGGAATGTAGAGTGTGCAGAAGAGGACGCCTTGCACATCATTGATCACAAGGAAAAAGCCCTGAAAAAGTTTTCGGCCTCCACTGCAAAATGGGCATTTCATCCTGGCAAAATTTGGAAGCACCGGCGTGGATGAGTTGATGCCACGAATCCTGTGGGCGGCAGTGGACGCTCGGGTGATCCGCAGAATGAAGCCAACAAGAAATGCAGTAGTCTGTTCTGTTGATGCAAGTTCAAGTAAGGGTTAGTCTTTCAAACTTTTGCTCTCTAAGCAGTAGGCGTGTACTTGTATGCATGCATAAGAGACATCTCGTGGAGTGTTCAGACATACTGTACGAGCAAATGATGTACCGATCGGTAGCAACATCTATCATTTATCTTATTAAGGTTGTGTAACTTAGCCTTGAAAGAATTCTTCTTCATTTACACGTTCTTAAAACATTTCGGATATCACTGTTCGCTTATCAATTTCTCAGTTAGTAATAAACTGATCTCACGAAAGTGTCCTGCTACGTAGAGACTAACATGGGTTCGTTCAATTATATTCACACAGACATGCTGCATCTAATTACGTAAGAAGGATGTCTATGCCACATCCATGTAAGTAGCTATGTACTAGGCTAGGTCAATTTTTTAATCTCTAGTGGCATCCTAGATTTGTTGCAAGAATCCACTTGAAGACCGTCTAGTCAAATGGAATGAAATAAAAATGACTTTTTACAAATTTGATGTGGACATGCACAGTTGCTTTCTAGATGCAAAACTGAAGCACTGTTGTCAAATGCAGCTAAAAACAAAGTGCTCAACAGCTTTGTCACGGGGCTTTCAAAATCTGAGCACCTGTTATGTACTGAGCTTATGTAGTTAAAACCTTATTCCCATGGAGGGGGTCCAAAATTTTTTTGGGGGAAAATCATTTGACTACATCTTTACATGCAGATGCCCTCAGTTAAATTCCAAAATTTTCACTTTGTGACCTCGCCTTCTATGTAGCCTACGTATTACCTAAGTAAGTAAGTACTTATGCCTAATGTCATGTGAGGTAAGTGCATTTTACTGAGCACAGGTGTACGTCAGGCAGCAAGGCTCTGCAGTGTCAACTTTGCTTGTTTCCCCAGGGTACCCCTTTGATCGGATTCTACTGTATCGCATGTACCACAAAAACCTGCACACATACGACCTACACTTCTTTGGTGTTCATTCAACAGCTGACTCGAATTCGCATAACTCCCGGTCTGCGTAGTAGGAAAGTTGGGTTTGGTACTGAAGCGCGACTTCGCTGTGAGCGTCAGCTGATCACCGTCAAGCGGTGAAGCTCAACTGATCTCGATGCCAACTTTCTTGAGGAACAACCAGGAAAGTGAAGAGATGGAGAAACTGTGAGAATGAAGTGTTTGAACTCATAATCGTGGTTGGCTGTTGTGATCATCACAGCAAGAAGCGGAGTCTGCACCTGGAAGCTGCCATCGAGGCCGAGGGTGACCGAAATGAGTAGCTTTTTTCAAAAAGAGATCTTCATTTCTGCGATACCTTTGAAATTTTTTAAATGAACCTTGCCAAAAACTGGCGCCGTGATGCAAAAATGCGCCTTAAGCCAAAGAGTCTTGCTCTCTCCAGTAATCGATTACAAACGCCAACCCTACAGGTAAGAGACAGCTTACAAGGCGTCCCTTCAGAGTCAAACGATGCAGGGACTGATTTTGAAGGCCAGCCAAGCTTCTTCGAGAGTCGTTTCAAGGGCGTAGGATTGGCTTGGGTTGCCTGGGCTGAAAGGAATCTGAGGGGCCTCCAGAAATTGGGAGACCCAAGATTTGGCTTCGGGTTTGACTTGATCGGGTTGAGAAAGTGGTTCCCAAACACTCGACGGGTCAGATTTGGCCTCAGGCTTGTCGTAACAGCAACATGTTGACATGCTTGGCTTGTGTTGAACTTCGCATCCACCCCCACTCCAGAGGAACCGACATGAAGATGCCTCTCGTCCAAGGTCGGAGTCCGGAACCAGCGTGAATCGGTGTCCTCTGAGTATTCCAGAAACTCCTCCAGTTCTCGTGACATGTGCAACTTCCTCGCCCGGCACAAGTTCTGCTTGGGGGTTGGGTAAGAAAGTTGACTCAGTTCTCCTCCCTGAAAGTGCTTCAAGTCAGAAGTCAGATTATCTATCCTGCATTCACTCCGTTTATACTAAGGATGTCCAGAAAAGACGCCTTTACCACCCTCGCCATGGATTGACATTTGCAGACAAGGTAGAGCACGTTCCATGTTTTACGTAACAGCTATTGGTCCCATATGATAGTGGCCGAATTTCTTTTTGTAGTGCCTTGAGAACCCTGACCTATTCTCTACCACCGGGTCGCAGTGCATAAGGAGAGTGGAACAGTAGTTCTTCCTTAATATGAAGGAAGTGAATGCAGAACGATCATGAAAAACAATCTTATGTGAAAATCTTGACGTCAGATTTTTGCCTAACTGTCGAGTTCTGGACCTGGGTTCTAAGGAATCACTTTAAAACAGTGTTGCTGGGAAATATACTGTATTTCCTAGGGAATATGGTATATTTTCAGGGACTTGTAGCATAGGGACATCCAAGCAATGCTGGTAGGGGGCTCAGAAGAAAATGCAGAATGTGAGCAGAAATAATATGGGGAATGTATAGTTACTAAAATAGCCTGATCTGAAAAATCTGACGTCAGACACGCGCATTTAACGAAGCAGCCTATACCAACACTTTGAAGTCGCTGCACGTCTCGTGGCTGCCCTCGGGGGTCCTCCAGTGTTGGTCGCACCGGAGCTGAGAGAGTCCTGCTCCGACCAATCCAGCTTTTTCTTGGGTGCATTGGTAAGAGATCACTCGGAACAACGCTGAACGCTCTTTTTATTTTAGTCCGCTTCCCCTTCACTCATTGACGGACAAGAAGTTCGAACAGAGGCTCTTGGCCAAGGCCGGTTTTGGTGTGTGAGTCCTGATCCTAGAGCGGACCAAAGTGGGAAGCGCCAATCAGTCTTTCAAGTGTGAGCAGACTCGCAACACGTCACTCAGTTTAAAAGCTGGATTGGACTTGTGGACGTCGCTCAGAATGTCCGTCAGCGAGTCCGACACTTCGTACCACCCTCGGACCGCAACACTTTGGTTGTTGGTGTTCCTGAAATTCTACTTGGTCAAGAGCACCTCATGTTCCATTTCAGGACTACCATCTTGTTGATTATCTTGGGCCCCTTGGCCGCTCTCTTGTGGATGATGTCCATCGTGAACCGCCCTGAGACGACTCCGGACTCCGGGGATCAGCAGGTGTGGCCGGTCACCAATGAAGAGGGGCTGTACATGCCGTACAAGGTGAGAGAAATTGTGTGCAACTCTGAGGAACGAGTGTCGAAGCCTTTACCAGTGAGTAGAGAGCGGCCGCAATATGTGATTCGCCTAAAAATCCGGTCTCTATGCCAAGGGAGCACACGATGGGCCAAAATCCGCTTCAAAATGGATTATCTGTCTGTGCTGTCTGACACAGTTTGTATCTCTGAAGAAGAGACCAAGTGAATCACATATTTTCCTTCCCTGCCTCTACTCATGAACTACAACTTCCTCAAGTCATAGGCACGAGTCAAGTTGTCAGCAAAAGACAATCATTTTTGTCTTTGTTCTTGCCAAAATAAAAGGGGAGATATTTCCCCTTTATGGCCCAGCAAACCAAAAAATGAGCCAAAATGTTACTCTATGGCCGCACTTTTTCTTTTACGCAAAATCCGAAAGGAAACCACAAATTTCCCAATAAATGATGCGGTTGTCTAGATCTAAGGTATCTTTGCCAAGGGCAGCAATGATCCTTTTCATTACTCTGGTCAAGCAGTGCTAAACTTTTCATTGGGAAACACACATTACATAATCAGATGATTACAATTCTTGAAGGGTTGTCCAATTTGGCCCTGAGATCGGACCAAAAGTGGTTGCGATCGCCCAACTTGACGGCTTCCAAAGCCTCCTCATAAGCTAACAACACGTTTAAACTTCGGATGAGGAAACCCTCTCATGGGGTGTTGGGACTCCTGGAGCCCTGTTAACTTTTGTCACAGAGACGGAGCTAAAACTGTTCTAGAGCTATCCTTGTTTTTTTTATTTTTAGCAACGTGGACGTTGGATGAACTTTTGGTCAAGAGACAGGCCGAGCATGCTGGATTTCTTCCTCAAGATCGATCATATTCGCGATGCTAACAGGGATGGGTAAGACACTTACATATGCATACGTTATAAGATTAGGGAAGTCTCTTCTTACGTTATTGGCATCGTATTTGAACGTCTTACTGAGCTTTTTCAATCACTTAAAGAATGAGAGAGCTACTGTATGTATTTTCAGAGTTCCCTCCGATGTCTCCAAGTTGAACAAGACCTTCCCGGTTGTTGAGCCGTATTGGTTGAACGACTCTCACCAGGAGTCGCGCGAGGCCGGGACCCCTGGGATCCGGATGACCTGGATTGGACACGCGACGGTCTTGATGGAGGTCGACGGGACCCTGGTGCTGACAGACCCCATATTCAGTGAGAGGGCGAGCTATGTGCAGTGGATGGGGATCAAGCGATACAGACCTCCCGGTAAGTTGGTATATAGGTAATTATACAACTGTAATCTTATTTCTGATTATAACCGTAAGCGTTATGCCTCTGTTTAGCCTGCACAATCAAGGAGCTGCCGTCGAACCTGCACGCGGTGTTGATTTCGCACGACCATTACGACCATCTTGATTACGAGTCCGTAAAAGCCCTCAACAGAAGGTTCGGCTCAGACCTCCAGTGGTTCGTCCCCTTGGGCATTGGCAAGTGGCTAAGGGACAACTTGGGCATCGAGGGTAAAGTGCACGAGATGACCTGGTGGACGGATTTAGAGATCGAGGGAACTGACGTCAAGTAAGTGAGCTTTTTGGAGTGAAGTAACTGGAAAAAGGCTGTTGCACAGACAAACATGTTCCCCCTAGGGTAGTCATGACTCCTTCAAACCACAACTGCCGTCGAGGTCTGTTCGACGCTGACAAGGCTCTCTGGGGATCTTTTGCGGTCATCGGTCCCAACAACAGGGCCTGGTTCGCGGGAGACACGGCCTACGCCGACGTTTTCTCCCAGATTGGCAACAAGTATGGCCCCTTTGACATGGCAGCCATCCCCATCGGCGCCTACCACCCCTGGTGGTTCATGAAATACTTTCACGTTAATCCAGGTCTCCCACTTATGGTTTTTACCCAAAATGAACGATGACTTGCAAGTACTCAAACTTGTGTTGCTTCCAGATCAAGCCGTGCTGCTTCACCGTGACGTCGGGTCCAAGCTCTCCCTCGGCATCCACTGGGGGACCTTCAGGATGACCAAAGAGTTTTACCTTGAGCCCAGGACGAAGTTGGCGGAAGCTTTGACCAAGTATGGCGTCGACCACAAGGAGTTTGTAGCAATCAACATAGGAGAGACATTGGAGAAGAAATAAGCTTTAACCTAAGATTAGTCCCACACTCAATTTTGTGCGAGTACTATCTTAACAACAAATTACCCACTGTATCGTGGTATGCAATAAGAAACTTTAAGGCAGAACTTACGTCGACTGCGTGTTAGTTGTGTTAAAACAGTTGACCACTGGGGAAATCACTCGTCTGAGCTCAGCACTCTCGGCTTGGGAAAGTCATGTGGCAACGCTGATCCTCGAGAATGTAAACAACAACAACAACGAATGGGCTTAAGTGGGGGAAAAAAACCGATCCACGTCAATGGGTTACGTAGCATCTCGAGGAAGCCATGAAGTGACTAAATTTCGTTGTCATGTCCGTGGCTCTTGCCAGACGTGTGGTTTGGGGGTGGACACCGACCCGAGAGCCACTGGATCGACGTCTAGACTCGTGCTAACCCTGCAGTTGGACGCGAGAAGCAAGGCTGAAAAGGAGCGCACAGTCAGAGCCGTAAAGCAACGCGTCTTAGGTGAAACGTGAGATTGGTGAAGCCTGAGCAGCTAGTGCGGTCTCTACTTCGGTCATCCCTAGTCCAGTGTAATAGTCCACGAACCTGCTGATGTGTAGTAGAGGCCTTCCTCATGCCTTCCCGCTTGCTCAGGGGCGTCCGTAGGTTAGCCTTGATCTTCTGCGGCGCCTTTACCTTCAGGCAGTACATAGGCAAGCCGTGGATGCTTTCGGAGACCTCGATGGAGCCCACGTTTAAGGAAGGACAGGCAAGAACAACAGTTGTTGTTTTTTTACACGTCGGTCGACAATTTTGTATTGACCAATGTGTCCAAACTTCAGATTGTGTTCTGCTCTCCCTGGCCTTGGTGCGGCAAGGTCGAGGTCGGCGACGTCGTGATCGCCAAGCACCCCTCCGACCCCAACGTCAAGATCTGCAAGAGAGTCAAAGGTGAGAGTTGTTGCTGTGAGAATGAGGATGAATGTGTTGTATGGTACTGTATCATTATGACCCTTTCGCTTCGTTTCTATCTGGAAAATTGATCACGAGAAGTGATCACCTGGGTCCTGAGTCGATTACTTAAAGATCTAGCAGTTGTTCGAGAGACGCCGATAGTGTCTATTTGGCCATTTGGCATCGTAGTAAAGCTTGACATTCATCTCGACTAAGTCTAGCAGGTGGCCACTAATCATTCGCTTCCTTACCATGTGTGTCCTAAACCCTCCTAAATCTTTAAGTACCAGAATTATACTAAGAACAACTATCTAAGATGGCTTTGTGGTCTCACTCGGCTCAGTTGGCTAGTGTTAAGGTCTTGATGTTTTGTCCCTATGTCTCGAGCCCGGCGGTCCCATCCTGTGTGAATTAGCTGTTGAGTTCAATCTTCGATAGCTAAAAGGACAAGGTCAGATCTTGACTGCATGAGCATTCACTTTTGTCCTGATCTGATCTCGCCAGTGTTCGTTTTCGTCAGGACAGTTGCCCTGACATTCACGTAGTACGTGGGTGTTGCAAAGCTCAACATTGATCTTTACAGGTGTCAGCGGGGACGTCGTCGTCCTGCCTCCCTTTGGCACCACCTCAGTGCTGGTTCCTCCGGGCCACGTTTGGCTCGAGGGCAACAACGATGGGTCCTTCGAGGACCCGGCGACACCGGTCCCCATTGGTCTGCTGGAGGGAAAAGTGTCCTTGAGCCTGCGACCCTTTATTACAGCCAAGGCTTGGAAGGCCTCCTAGTGGGGACATAGTAAATGGCGCCTACGAAGTCCAAAGGCCAAGCTGTCCGGATGTCTGTCTTTGCTTGTCCTTTATTTACTCCAACGCTTTAACGTGACCAATGCAGTTCCAAGTTTTTTGTTCACTTCATGTACGTATGTATGGTACAGCTTCGAGCCTATCAACGAGGGCGAATCTACATTTTATGCATACTTATATATGTGTATAAAATCATTGAATAGCATGTGTACAGCCGTCTATGAAAGTGTCTTGCCAGGATCAACCGTCACAGGCTGTGAAAAGAGGAAGAAGCTTTACCTTTGAGAATATGAGAATGATTTAATGCAAGACGCGAATGTTTTGTCATTGTCATTCTGGTACAACAGAACAATGTACACATAAGCCCCGGAAAGAACAAGATCACGCAAAATTGTTATGTACATTCAATGTAGACGTTCAGTAATAACACTATAATAACAAGTAAAGATGTATGTGTCGAAAGGTCCCAAGAGAGACACCCAAAATTACAACGCTCTCTTTGCCCCCTCGGATATGACAGTTGCGTTACCTCTTGGCCAAGATTTCGGCGCTTTTCTTGCTTTTTTTCGCAGTGTCACAGCCTTAATGATCTCGCGCATTATATTCATGATAAAAAAAATATTCTGCAATTGTTGAATTTTTCTGCTCTTCACCTCACCTCAGTAAAAGTGACTCCCAAAGCGTGGAAGGAAGGAAAAAGGCACTCTGAAAACCTTGCACTCAAACAGTGAAGGGTATGAGAGAAAAAGAGGGGAGGAAAGAAAGCCACAACTAGCTGACAGTCCTTAAGCACAACATTCTTGCCACTGTAAAAAGCTGTTATTTTACACATACGTAAAGATATGTACAAATCATCGTCTCAGACACTTCTTGCTTGTATTGATTCCCCTTCCTTCCCGGAGATCTTGGAAGCTAAAGGAGGGACTTGAGTTTCATCACTCCAAATCCTTGTTTAGTCTAGGTCCAATCCGTCACAAATGTTGTGGGACATAACTGCAAAGGAATGAGAGAACAGGAGTCGTTAAACACACGTGTATTGTCTGGGGGGGAGAGGATCAAACGTCAGGGTAGGGATGAGCCCGGGTCGAAAAGCTCCACGGGCTGGGTGAGACAGGTGAGCTCGAAGCACTTATGTCTTTCGGAGCCCGTGTCATCCCTCAGCATGAGCCAGAGCGGCTGTAACAGCCGTAAAAGAGAGATCGACAGATAGATACGCAGGTGGATGGATGGACGGATATATATAGATTGATTGATAAATAGATAGATAGGGATGGGATCAAGCTTATCGGGCTCAGATCGATTGCAGACCTAATGTCATCGATACGTGCTCCACATATGGTACAAAGCCAGGGCTTTGGGACTCAGCTTGGATTTCATCACTGAGTAAAATCCGGGCTGATCATTTCAGGAGGAGACCAGGGAGAACAACAAAAAAAGTATTCTGATTCTCGCTCACACCTTGGCTGCTGCTCTTTCGTCCTTCTTCGTCTTCCTCCTCCATCTTCACCTTGATCTCCCTCTTGATGATGGCGTCGGCCTTGATGAGGCTGTCGCCGCCGTTGGCCACGGCGTCACGGAGCCTCTCGAGTTGCGCCACCAGGTTGGCGTTCTCCTTCTCGAGCGCCTGGCAGCGCCGCTTGCACTCGCCCAACTCGTGAGACGCCAGCTCCACCTGGCGCTCCAGGGTGTCCACGAACTCCTTCTTTTTACGCCGGCTCTCTTGGGCAGAGATCTGAAGAAGACAAAGAAAGAGGATAGCAGAAGATATCACATTTTCATTGAGACATTTCTCTCACCTTGTTCTTGATCTTTCTCCTGATCTTCTTCAGAGACTTCTCCTCGGCCTTTGTCAGCGGCAACCTGGTGGGGATCGGGTAGCCTTCCGAGACCAACGTCTTTTTCTCCTCCTCAGTCAGGATCAACACCCCACTGGAATCAGCCTGCAACGACGAGATTGGTGTTCAGTGTTGACATCGTAAGGTGGTTTTTTTTTTTGGGGGGGGGGGACAATTTTCCTTGCCCTACGTGTGTCGTAAGATTGAGAATGCTTATTAATAAGGACAGTGTGTTTTAGGCTAGGTCGAATATTGGAATTCCTCCTGGGTGCCCAAAATTTGTCTCCACCTTTTGAAGACTTAGTAGTCAAATGAAAGTGAAAAAAAGGAGTTTTAGCTATGCCCAAATGCATTTAAAGTTGCATAATACTGTAATTTTTTTCTTCAGGACTTGCTGTAAAATATTCTTCTGAC
>JAAUXU010095798.1_pt1 | contig 44627 bp, 38 predicted proteins | sample 7278151 | NCBI WGS metagenome assembly JAAUXU01 (sample SAMN14350113, study PRJNA611818) | marine sediment metagenome | isolation source: surface marine sediment (1.8m) | place: French Polynesia: Moorea | collected 2018-08
ATAACCAGGTATCACGGGAGGTTGCACTCCGCAGAACGTCTAGAGTATCTAAACATTTCTGAGGTAGAGTACAGTAGAGCAACGGATCGATCGGCAATGGTTCAGTCCATACTACTATCGACTGATTTGTTTAGATACTCCCGGTCATTCCACGTGCAACCTCTACGTGACTAGAAAATTCCAAACAAAGCCAACTTGGCGACGCGGATAGTCTGGTTGCCACCAATGTGATGCATAACCGTGCCCTAGTAAACACAAAGGGAATGGCCATGTGGTACAAGGAGCAAAGTACCATTATTGCGGCGGAAAAGCAGCATTTCGGTAAGCACAATCCTCCCAAATATTCCTCACTCCGAGCCCAAGCAACACCTATTGCAGCATTTCCAGGTCACAGTTAAGGAAAATCAACATTACGTTTGAAAATGATTCTGCCTCTTCCCAAACATCCACTGCAGTTCCTCCGCTTATTCCTTCCGCTTGGGGCGCCACCTGTCAGGGCAGCACAACAGGACTCTCTGAACTGACGATTCTAGCTATCCCAAGTTCCTTACTATGCTGTGCCTTCCATGATCTGTGCTGCGTCCGCAGCTCCTCTCTGAGTAGGGTTGAACAACGATTGACCGAATCAATGGCTTCAACATTCGCAGGATCGACGATGTCTTGAACATTATATTTGGTATTATGTTGGTATATTATTGGCATTAATTCGGTGCAAAATTGTACCCCATTAAAGTGAAAATTCAATACAGAGTTGTTTTTATGTGACACCAGATCTGGCTCGAGTTCGGGCCGACCCGACCGAGCTTCATTTTTATTTACTTTTCCTTCCCTCTTCCTTTTCCGGCCTTCATAGGTTAGTGAAGAGAGCAAAACTTTTATTCTGTCAATCGAAATCGGGGAAAATCTCGAAAACTGACTAAAGTTCTTGTCTTTCACAGTTTGCCGAACTTCTTTGGTGCCGAGACATTCGCAATGGCTCCGCGCAAGGGCAAGAAGGAGCGCCCAGAGGAGGTCCAGGTAGGGCAACAACTTGGCCGCCACCAACTTTGGGCTGCCGAAGGACTTGGAAACTTCCACGCATTGTTGAGGGGATGGGAGGGGACTTCGTTTAGACTTTAACGTTTAAACGCTTATACGTTCCTGGTTTTTAATGCTACTTGAAAAAGTTAAACAACTGTCTTCCGTTGTAGGTCTCCCTCGGCCCTCAGGTTCGCGAGGGCGTCGAAGTGTTCGGGGTGGCACACATCTACGCGTCCTTTAACGACACCTTCGTGCACGTCACAGACCTGTCTGGAAGGTGAGTAGGTGACTTTTTTAGATCATTCCGTATCATTGCCAAGCGTGCGCTCTATGATGCAGGGAGACCCTGTGCCGGGTGACTGGAGGGATGAAGGTCAAGGCTGACCGCGACGAGGCTTCCCCGTACGCGGCTATGTTGGCCGCCCAGGACGTGAGCGAGAAAATCAAGACCTTGGGCATCACTGCGCTGCACATCAAGCTCAGGGCCACCGGAGGCAACAGGACTAAGACGCCGGGACCGGGTGAGTACAGGGTGCTGACGAGCGCGATACAGGATCAGTACGGGGTGGCGGCGCGAAAGGTGGCAAGAACAGATCATGCAGAAAGTCTTATTGCTAACTGCGAAGAGCTCGTCTGTACGGGGTGACTCCGGAGATGTGCATGATGAAAATGAGTAGCTTATTAATCTCTTTAGTCCACCCTGAATAAATGTTGTAGCGAACACTACAATGGTCATCTCTTTTTCAGGCGCCCAGTCGGCCCTGCGCGCCCTGGCCCGCAGCGGCATGAAGATCGGCCGCATCGAGGACGTCACGCCCATCCCGTCGGACGCCACCAGGAAGAAGGGAGGCAGGAGGGGAAGAAGATTGTAGGAAGGAACGCCAACTTTTTGTCTCTGAGAATATAAACAGGGCAAGCGAACCAGACTTTTGTTGTTGTGTTTCTTTAAAGTTCTGTCGTGGTTTCCCATGTTTTCCATCATCAATTGTCCAAAAGGGGGAAAGAACGGGAACGCACGTGTGTCTCAAGTGAGCCAGAACAGTTGTGTCTTGACCTCAATGATCCTTTCTGTGTGTTCTTTCGTCAAATGGAATCACAGTTTGGCCTTCGGAGCCACTGAGTCGATTCGGTGCGATGAGGTTCGACTGCGTGCTGGTGTTCCTGCTGCTGTCGCCGTCTGCGGTGTCCGCGTTGACCCAGTCCGAGTACGAGGCCGTGTATAAGAGGACGATGCGACATTTGGGCAAGAACAAGTTTAGGGGAATCCTTCCCTCTTTGGTCAGGCTAGGTAGGAGAGGCCTGAAGAATTGCAAGAAAATTTGCACGCACTAATGCAGACTGGTCAATAAGTGCAACTTGGCTTCGGTATTCTTCATCCTGCAGAGTTCCACGACTGTGTACAAGGGTGTGACGGCTGCTTGAACCTGATCAATCCGGCCAATATCGGGCTGGCCAAGGCTGTAGACGCCATGGCCAGAATCAGGTAACACATGTACACATCGTCCGGGGTCATTCATGAGTACCAAGACAAAGGCGTCTTTCGTAGTGGCTCCTTATGAATCACCCTGTGTCGAGTTTCAGTCCTGAGCTTCTTTCAGGGCCACAGCAGTGACGAAGGATGGGGTGAGGCCGGACATCTTGACGACGGCGGACACGTGGGCCATCGGGGCCAAGGCGGCCATCGACGTCGCTATCGAGAACGCGAACAGTGGTTGCCCCTTGACGGATAAGTAGTGAGAGATCGATGTATTCGGCACACACGATCAAAGTGGAAAGGGTGTCTTTGACCTTGTTCTCTTCGCTGATGCTGCCTCAGTTGCAAAGTTCCCCCCATGTCCGGGCCGTTCCGCTGGGGCCGCCAGGACTGCCCGGGCTCTCCGCACTTCCTCGGGCTGAAGCAGTTCCCGGACCCCATCGACCACGCCACGGAGATGTTCGAGTTCTTCGACCAGACGTCAGGATTGGGATTCACACCTCAAGAGGTCAGTCAATCAGCTCTCAACTTGTATTTTTCTCAACCTATTCGTGCTACAAAAAAATGTTCGACAGAAACGTACAAACTCCACTGAACTGAAGAGGATCTTCAGTAAATAGCGTTTGTAAACATCTTTGGATGAAGGAAGAGAGGGGGGGGGGGTTGAATCGCGGTCGTCTCGTGGCTGCTTTTGTACTCGAAGTACGCAGTAAAACCTCTTGAAAAAATTGACATATCAAATATGGTGAGTAAATAAAAGTTGTATAGAACATCTTCTCCAGAAATGGTCAGTTGCTGAGGTCAGACCTGACCTTGAAGACCATGCAGCGTTGCTAAAGGCCATTTTGGAGCGAAATAGAGGCTCTTCCCTATCACACATATACACGCGAGCGTGTACACGCTGTACCTAACGGTGACGACGTCTCACTCACACAAAGCACGGCTGAAGAATGTCTTCAGGTCGGACTCAAGCATTAGATACGTGCGTACACATAGTGTACAGCACAGCCCTATGTGCAGGGTGCATTATATATTTGTTAGCTCGCTATGCCGAGTAGATTCGCTCCGTGCCTCGATGAACGTCCTTTGAAAGAGCTCGATCAAGAATGGTTGCGTCCTTGAGGTAAGAGAACAACTTGAGCCAGGTGTCCTCACCTTTGGCGTCCATTCTTGGGCGACCCACGAGGACTTTGGGGCGGTGGGAGGGGTTTTGAGCAGGCTCCAGCGGTGATGCCACCTTTCCTCACTCGGAGATCGCACCTCTGAGCACAAGTCCTGGCACAGTTCATGACTGGGCCACTTTGGGGGCGGGTTGTCCAAACAGCTGCTCTAGATGTCCTGGCAGGAGAGGCTCATAACATTGGAGGTTCCATGACTGAGGTGATTTTGTTCACCTGAAGGCGGCTTCAGACTGGGGCACCAGGAGACTTTGCCTCAGTTCCCTGTCAAACTGCTGGCACCCTGGTGCTGGCACCCAGGCAACAGTGGCTGAGGGGCAAATAAACACGGATTGCCATCCTGTCCACGCTATTCTGATAGAAAAAATTTGAGCAAAACTCAATTGCCCAAGAGTGCTGACGAACTGATGGCAACCCCAGTGAAGGATATCAGTAGATCCTCCTGCCCATTCAGTCTGACAGTGACACCCACCTCTTCTGAATTTGATAATGCTTGTGTCACAGACACAGTTTCCCAGTCTGAGTGCGTGAACGTAACAACGCCTGAGCCATTGCACTTTGTATCCTAGCCCAAGACCAGCCAAAGTCAGGCGATCTGCTCATTTGGGAGTCCATGAGATGAGATGTGGCAAATATCGTATCTGTTGAGGCGCGAGAAGAAAGTGTTACCTTCCATTTTCATTTCTTCTCTTCATGAGTGAACATTGAAATGGGCCAAATCTGGTGCGGCAAATTGTAAAAAGCCAGTTAGTTAGCCAGTAGCAGCGGCATTCTGGCGGTTTGCTCAACTGGCTTTTTTTTGCATTCCCACTTTTTGTGACAAATCTGTTTCGTCAGGTGCAACATGGCCTTGTTGTGACTCAGCCAGTGTGCAGAAAAAAGTGTGTTGAACGTGTCCAACTGCGTCAGGTCCACTCAGCGAACTTTCCAGAGTTCTTGCAAACATTTCTGACTCTTCTGCAGTGCTTCCCCTGGTGGGTGGCACGTCAATGGCAGCGTCTGCTGACTCCAACTGCAATATCACTTCCTGCATTGCACACATACATACACGCGCCAGTTGCGTCTGACTTGTGGGCAAGCTTACAATGCATTTTCATTCAAAGAGTGGGAGCTTTTGCCACTGATACAAAGCAAATTTTAGCTGTTATCAGTGTTAGATAGAACCATTTCGTCTCCCTGCTCAGCTAAAAGTGCCGCGAGCCCCTTTCGCGTTGCTCCTCCTGGAGTAGGCAAAATATTTTTCTTTTTTTTGCATAATTTACCTAAAACTCGTTTGATGCCAACTTGTTGGAGCAATTTCCCGACCAAGTTGCCACCTTCTTCTTGTCATGCCTAAGCTGGTCTGATTTTTGGATGGGAGCAAAATCTGGGCTTCTCTGGCGTCGCACACGCACACCAATGCAGACGCGTCACAGGTTCCTCTGGCCCACGCACTTTTTTCTAATGCTCTATTAGAAATGAAGCAAAGTACCTAAAAAAAATGGGTGACGCGAGTGAGGCTTTCAATCTCTACTTTCTACTAATGATGCTTTTATGGGCTTGAAAAGCTGTACCCATTGTGAAATGAGCGGTGCTGGGAGGCTCCGGTTCTGCACTGGCACGTTGCTTATGTAGGCTCTAAAACATGCATTCATTTGTTGTTGGCATGAAAAAGTTCATTCGAAGTCAGTCTCACATGCCTCCCTGATCCCCACATTGACCCTGCAGCAGTTGAGCATGTTGTCCCCGAGCCAGCCTCGCTATTGCCACGAGAATGAAACCCACCCATAACTTGGACGTAGACAGTACGTAGAAGGAGTGTGATATATATACGTATGTACGCATGTGACTTTTGTCCCGCCGTAAGCTATGACCATAAGTATATTGATCTCTAGGAAATCAGTGTCAGCAACAGCCCCACCCCGACCTCCGCAGAAGGCTCGGCCGGTTTCAGCCTCGGTGACCTCGCAGCTGCATGAGCTCTTTATGCAGAAGAGTAAAGGGGAAACTTTCTGCCGGCCAGCGGGAAAGTATGAAAGTCTATTGTTCTCTTCAGAGAGGAGAAAGTAGAAGCACTTCAAACTTTCTGAGTGGCTGCCAGAACTGAAGAATGGGAAGAAGGCCATGAAACAGGTGTCCGTTGACACCAGGATGAGGTGTTGCGTATCATGTGATTGAGGCTGAGTCGAGTCCTGGTCTCAATATGGCTCAGTGGACTCACTCAGGCTGAAAATTCTGCTGCTGCTCCCTGTGCTAAAACTTGTGAGATGAGCTCAGGTTGAATTGCAGCCAAGTCTCGACAAAAAAGCTTAGCTACGCTGTTTTTTGCAGCCAAATTGTGAGAAAGAAGTTCGCTCATCGCGTTTCAAATTTTGGCAAATTCACTTTGCCGCCTCACCTGTGTCAGACATACAACATTTTTCCCACTTCATGCTCACAAATGCAGAGTTTTTGTTGATATCAATCTTTCTCGCCCTCTGTTGAAGCCTTTCCAGCACCTACCTACAGGGTGCATCACATTTAGCATTGGAGGGAGTCTGTACAGGGTGACCACGCGGCAGAACAGATCCAGAGAGACTACGAGAGGCTGGTCTCGGCTCTGCTCTTCTCACTTGGTCGACATCCAGTGGCCTTAGGGGCCGAGACGGTGGCAGATCATTGTCATCGCCAAGATGACATTGGAGGCATCGGCGGGGATCACACCTAAAAAAATCTAGACAAAGTCAGGTAGAGCTTCCGCTTGTCCCCTCCCCTCCCCCCGTTGATCTTGACCCAGTCCGACCCCAAAAAGGTGCCCTGCGGAAGAGCAAGGGTCAATTTAACAAAGATTTGACCAGGAGCTGCCATTCATCTGACAACTCTTCTGGAGGACCGAATTCCCCATGCTCGACTTGGGCCTGATTTTGCCCGCTCTGTGGTCGGACGTGAATGGATGGCAGCTCTTACGCCACCATTCTTCTTTATTCTGTGAACGGGTATTGGAAGTGTCACTGAGCATCTGGCAATGCTTCCATGGCTGCAACTTTAATAATCCCCCCCCCCAATATCCGAAAACTGATGGGGAAAGTTAAGGCCCTAGAGAAAATCGAGTACGAAACTGCAACAAAAGTGAGTGGGTGAGCCCAAAAAGTAGATATGATCCCCAAAATGGCAAGAGGTCAAGAGTATTATGGGTTGGTGAATCCTGACAATAGCAGGCAACAGACAGAACCTTTTCAGTAGTTCGAGGTAGCACTTTTTCTCTCTCTTTTTTGGATAAAGAACATGTAGTAAAAGACATTGAAACTTCCAGAGGTCGGTGACTTTTCAAAGCGAGAGTTCGCGTTGAAATATGACAAGGTGTCACTCACTATGGGAGGGTTGAGTGCTACAGGGTGGCCTGAGCAGATTTGGCACTCTTTATTTGAAATGTACATTCCCCACCCTGTCCGTATTGTCCTCCATGAGTTTCAGGTTGCTGCGCTGGTGGGCGTGCACACCCTGGGCAGGATGCACCTGGTCAACAGCGGCTACAGGGGCGTCTGGGTGGACGAAGAGGGCATCTACGACATGGACAACGAGTTCTACAAGGTCCTCTTCGACGAGGCCCTCACCTGGAAGAAATACGCAAGGCTCTCCTCCAGCCAACTCGATCGGGCAAGAAAGTGTTTAAGTGAGAAAGTTTATCTAGGTGACCCCGGTCAACAAGCTCCAGCTGAACTCCTTGTCCGACGAAGCCCGGGGTGTGTTGTCTATGCTGAACAGCGACTTCGCCCTGCTCTTTGAAGACGCCCTCGGCTCGTGTCTGGACGAGTCCGACGTGTTGGACAGGGACAACTGCGAGAAGGCCATCACCTACGACCTCGCCAAGATGTACGCCGAGGTAACAGTGGTTGCCGTCCGGGAAGCGTTCCAGCACTTGAACAGTCCTTCCACAGAATGTCACCAAGTGGATGGAGGACTTCTCGCCGCTGTTCTGGAGGATGACATCAACTGGATATTCCCAACTGAGGCCCCTGGAATGAGGCCACGACTCTTTATTCACGCGGACTTTCCTTTCCTCTTCATTGGCTTGGACAATAAATTCAGTATGTTGAGCATTTCCGACGTCTTCACCGGTGACGTTTGAGTCAAGCAACCTCTCTTATTGTTGTACACAAATGCCAAAAAAGAAAGATGGAGGATTTGTCAGGCCGAGCAGGGTCTGCCCAGGCAGCAGAGGGGCAGACAGGAGAGGCCTCTGTGCGCTCGCGTGCTCTTTCTCTCTCTCAGGCACACGCACGCACGCACGCACGCGCGCACGCGCGCACAACAAGGCGAAGAGAGCTTTTACTACAACTACTACTCTGGTGCGTCAGTACACACGCACGCGCGCGCGCGCACAGACGGGGAAGGCAGTTTTACGTGCTACGGACAGGAAAAAGCACGCGCGCACTCACGCGGGGAGAGTTGGAGCAGCAAGCCTTGACAGCCACACACACACGCACGCACGCACGCACACATACAAACGCGCATGCGCCGAGAGCAAGCAAATGTAGCAAAGAGAGCCTACCCAGCCCCTGCGACACACACACACACACACTCTCACACACACACGCACGCACGCACGCACGCACGCACGTACGCACACACACACTCACACCCGCGCGCGCTCTCAGACTCGCAGAGAGAGAGAACACAGAGCTGAGAAAGAGAGAGAGCAGAAGCTGCAGAAAAATCTGCATGAGCAAAAATCCCTGATTTTTGTGTTTTTTCTCCGCCATCCAAAGTCGAAAAATTGTGTGTGGAAAGAAGAGGGAAACGACGACGACGAAGAAGAAAAACATCGTGGTCATCATGTCTGGCGGCGAAGGCAGCGGCGGCGGCAGCGGCGGCAGCGGCGCGGCCACACCGAAGTTGTCGACAACGGAGAGGGTGACGAAAAGTAAGATCAATCACATCTTGTGAAACGCTCAAACACCCGGAGAAATGGGCAGGGCTGGGCTGGGCGGCGTTGGAGGTGAGGGAGGGGTTCAGCACCTCCCAAGTCAGGAACGAACGTACTTGAAAGAAACAACAACAAAAAAGTAGTCAAACAGCCAGACCAGCTCGGTCGGTCCGAACGGGGAGACACCCACCCACCCACCCACACTTACACACACAACAACAACAACATGTGTCTTCCAAAGATGTTCTTCGGCGGCACAAACATGAGCAACAGCGTGAGCAACAACTGCCAGTGTCCGGGTGGCTGGGGGAAGGGGGCGGCGGCGAGGGGGAGGGGAACAGGGAAGGGGAAAAGGGGGGGGGGCTCGGGATCGAGGACCGCGGTGGCCCTTGGACCAAGGACCGTGGACCGGCCTTGGGCCGGGACGAGCAGACACTCAGGCCGGCAGCAGGCAGCAGGCAGATAGGCAGCTGGCCGGACAGAGAGGCAGCCGGGCAGGCTGCCTGGCTCATCTGATCAGGACCTGTACCAAATGTACACGACGATGAGAAATGAAAAATTGGTCCTCTTTCAAGAGTGCGAGAGCTAAATTCTTTTGAAAAGCTGTTCATTTGGCTTTCCCTTTTATTTCCTTCGTCATGACAACGATGAAACGGGACCTGAGGAAAAGTCCTGCTGAGATTGAAAAATGTGGGAAGCAACGTGTTGGCAAAAAGTTACAACGTCAGTTTCTCAGGTTGTTACGGCTTCATCAGCCATTTCGTTAGTGCCCTCCCTGGTGGAATCTTGAACGAGATATCGATCGATCTGTGACTTTAAGTCTGAAGGCTCATTTATTTATTTACTTGAGCATATTTTACATGTGAAGTGTCATATCTGTTTAATGAGTGCTTGGCTCGTCCAGCCAAAAATTCAAGATAATTTTAGCTGTAAAGTAATACTTTCTGCCTGTGTGTGAGTTTGCGCGTGCGTGCGTACGTGCGTGTGCGCCTTATCGATCCTTGTGGTGCTCTTGCTTTCATTACTGCTGCCATGCACATACCGGGTGCGCAAGAATTAGCGTCATATCGACGTGCGCTACTTTGACTGCTAGTAGCACTGACGAAACGTGGATGAGGGCAGCAAGATGAACTTCAACAGCAAGTGAAGGCCCTCGGGTTGATGCCCAGGAAGTTTCGCTCTCCAGACATAACTTTATGATGTGTCATTTTAAAGTGCTTTAAAACATGGCTGAAGGTGATCTGGGAGGGTTTGCCAGGCTCCTTCTACGCCAAGGACAGGCAGTTAGAGGCATGACAAATTGACGAGAAGGAAAGGACTCAAAACTTCACTCGAATGAACTTTCTAAAGGGATTCACTTAAAAAAGAATGGCTTAAAAGACGTTTTAAAATGCCAGTGCGACTACTTCATTTGGGGACTGTCGAAGTCTCATTTGAGAGGTTCTTCAGCCGGGAAGTTGACCAGTGCAAAACCTTTTGCAGAGCAGCCGATTCCACCTTATCTTGCAACTCGTCACTCTCGTACTACGTGCACACTCGAGACGGACGCTTGGCTTTTGCTCACAGTGTTAAGGGAGTCCTTTCTATTTAAATTTCAGTCATAAACATTGGGCGCAACAAAATGAGCTTTCTATTGGTGCCAATGTCGCTTCAGATGATGCTCAAACGGCGGAGCGACTCAGGAAACTCATTTTTGTGTGTGCACCCGGTACACACAAGAAGCACGCGAGCTGGCACGCACACATAAATGCACATGTACCGGGTGTATCATATATCCGGGCTCAAATCTGGAAACCTTGACTGCGTCAAAACTGAACATTTCTCACTAAAACCGGGTGCCTTTGAGAAATACTTGTAGAAGGCAAGGAAACGAACAGCTGCTATTGAGAAACGACTCTGCTTTCGTCAAGATCTTTAACGCGTACTTTGCGTCGTTTGTACATTACTTTAGAGCGAGATTTTATTGCCAGGGTGCCATAAAAAGTTTGCCACTCTCCTTGAGGGTCCAGCAAATTTGCATCAGGATTCGTGTTTGCCCTAATCTTGGTCAGCCGATATCAGTTTCGGTGTTAGTTCAACGAAGCTATCGCGGTGGTGCCAAAACGTGGGAGCAGCAGATGCTTGATCTTGAAGAAATATTCTTGGGGAACGACGCCCAGGAGTGAAACTCCTGGTGCAGCTGGAGACCCCTGCCAAGAAGTCTCTGCAGAGTTATGAGAAGTGCCCCTGAAAGTCCTGATCATTGTGGACGGAGAGATGGATTTCCACGTCTGGCGCAGTGTTGGAGATCTCAGTCAGCACTTCCCACTTGCGCCAGAAGGACTCTTGACTGTCCTCCCTGCGAGGACGTGAGTGACATTGAGGTCCATTGTCCAATGTTTGGACCTGCTTTTCCACCAGAACTTTTGCTACTTCTTTCCTGAAACTACCTGTTGGTCGACCTTGAGCCAAGGTCAGCTCCAGCCTTGATGAGGTTCTTCTTGGCCACCCTCGGGCAGACCATGATGACCTCGGGCTGCCAGCCCAGGCTGACGACAGTCAGTGCCATAATTTTGCGGCTGTCAGTCAGTGAAGCATCAGAAGTGGCAGCTCTGGACACAATCACAGTGTCCAGGCTGAGGCGGTCATGGCAGTGTTTCAATTTCGGCCTAAGTGAGTTATGCGAGGGAGAAAGACGTCATGGGAAATGCTATTGTTATATGCTTAAGCTCGGTTTCGTTAGGTCAGGAAAGAGAAGTGCTGTCTACAATGGCGATTCAGTATGACTCACGCGCTACCAGTTTTCAATCGCAACGGGAGGGGGTGGGGGGGAAGGGGGTGGTGCAAGGTAAACCTTTTTTTCTTCAAGGACGGATTACTGCGGAGTGGGTCCTCCTCCATGTCGTCGGAGGCCTCTCTGTGGGCTTTGCTGCTGCCGTCGCTGTGCTACTCTCTGACAGCGTAGTGGAAGACGTCTATGAGAGAGACAGCGAAACGCTGATAAGATTGCATCTTTCTCAATTGCCCAACCAAGATCACATAAAAAGATGTCACTGTTATGAGAGCAAGTGCATTGGCGATAAACAGACGCGTGATATATAAGTGTATATCTATATATAAGACGAAAGATGCAACGTGCAAACTAAATGTATTCCTCTTCTGGACATTGCTCGTTCTGAGGCGGTCCATATTTTGCAACAAAGAGTATCTGGTGACCGCGCTTGTCTGGTCTGCTCTCTCACCAGAACCGAGAGTCTGGTCGAGAGGGTCTCTTGCTCCGAGGATTTGCAGAAAATTGAGGCCTGAATTGCCAAAAGACTTGGAAGAAGAAACCCCTTCTAGGCCCCGGATAGACGATTTGTCCTGACCTGAAACTCGAATAAGGGACAGTTGCGAGTCTGCTCCGAGCACCAACGTTGCTGTTGTCTGGTTGCACCACGCGCCCATACGTGAGCACGGGGGAGAGAGGAGAAGAAAGTTCCGGTCCCAAACCTGCTCTTATGTGCGTGCTCCACTGCACTCCACTGGAATTCTGGGAGTCTTCCTAGCGGCGAATTCACCAAGTACAAGTTGGCACCTTTTCGAGGTTTGGCAGCTTCTTGGGCGCGCTCGGCCTGTGGAGCCAGAGCTACAATATAGGGGATGCCAAGAGCACCTTCTTAGTCCTGTCATCGTGCTCACGGCCATCTTGCTCTTGCCTGTACCTACTGAGTGTTCTCATGGCTGCCGCAGCAAAGGCGTGGCGACCGTCTCTATGGTCCTCATGGTCCTCCTCTTCCCTGTCGTCGCGGCCTTGTGGGAGAGCTCTTGCCCTATGAGACGGGAGTCACACATTCTGTCACGACTCTTGGCTGTTCCCCCTTTTCCTAAGCGTTTCACACAGATGGAGATGAGTGGCAACTCTGCGAGCGTCTCTGCTGACAACTCTGCTCCTGCTTCGCCCCGAATCCCCAAGAGTCCCCGTGTAAACGTCCATATAAATCATGGCATGGCTGAGTTCACAGCAGTGTCTGGAGTTGTCTAAAAGGTGGCATGAGCAGGAAAGTCAGTCAGTCTGTGGAAGTGACTGCTGTGAAGGTGCCACCTCCGTTATTAGCACAGCTGCACACCTGGCAGAACATGTTTGGACCGATTGCCGCGTTATGAGATGTCAGTACACAAATGTGTGGCCGTGTCCACTTTGGCCATTGCGGACCTTTGGCCGGTGTTGACCTCGGACTTGTTCGTCCATGTTGCAGCAACGTCAGTGGAGACAGAGGGAGTTGTTTCATCAACTGCTAACCTGGCCTGCGAAGGCCAGCAAGGGAAGGACCATATTCTCCTTGACATGTGCGCTGATGGGGAGAGGCAGGAAGTGACTTATGGCATTGTGGGGAGGCTCAAGTGGCACAAAAGCGTTCTTCTCGAGCAAACTTTCTTTTTTTTGCCTGCTTTCGGAAACTTGCGAATTTAAATTCCATCTACGTCTTTCATCCAGGTCTGAGTGCGTGCGCATGCGTGAGGAGTGTGTATCTTCTTTCTCTCCTGTTGCCTTTTTCTCTCTCCCACGCCTCAGCACTTAGCCTTGCGCGGGTGTGTGAGGTCTTTAAAGGCCGCACATGAATGCGCGCGCGCGTGTACGAGCGCGTGTGTGCGTGTGTGTGTGTGAGAGAGAGAGAGAGCAGGAAGAGAGAGGAAAGTCTGCATTATATAGTTAAAGGAAAGTGTCTCTTTCTCCGGGTACGCACGCTGCGCACACGCACACACACACAGAGAAGGGGCTTTCATGGTAAAAGCCGCACGCACGCACACGCACTCACACACACGCACACAAAGAAGCACTCATGCATGCATGAGAGAATTTCTACTTAGGCTTGTGCTCTCTCATCCACACACACACACACACACACACACACACACACACACTCGAGCGCGCGCACAAACACAGTCTCCCTCTCTCTCAGACACACACGTTTCTTGAAAAAACTCCGAAGAGTTTGCGAGATGCACCTAATTGGGCGACCTGAGTCCAGCATGTCCGGTCCAGGCTGGTCCCACTGCCCCGGTCTGTCCGGATATGTATATGGTCCTGTGTAGAAGTACGCGTATCTGTTTGACACACACTGCCCCGTTGGAGCACCAAACGTCCAATCACCATAAGCTTATTCTGTCACTCTCACTTGACTTTCTGAACAAAAGAAGACATCGTCTTAATTGGAAAGAACGAGAGACAATAGAGAAAGTTGCTGGAAGGACAGACAGTGCTCAACTTTCCAGCTCGATATATCCGCATCTGCCTCATTATTGAAAAAGGATGGGCCATGGGAGGGGTCACGCGTTGCATGATGCTCATTCTTTGGGTCCCCCCCCCCAAAAAAAAAATGCCAAACATCCCATTTGACACATTTGTCCACTCTCTTTCAGGCGTCCCGTTTCCTCCCTCCAACAAACTGAAGGTTGAGGATGTGTTCGACCCTCGTACAAACAAGCCTCGTCCCGACGTGCTCAAGCAGCACTTCATTCTGGAGGGCAGGATCGAGGAGTCGGCGGCCCTCAGGATTATCAACGAGGGAGCCAACCTCCTGAGGTCAGAAAAGACCATGATCGAGATCGAGGCACCAGTCACAGGTGAGCTACCACAGTGGGCGCTGCGTAAAAAGGAATTGACGCAAAGCTCGCTGTTCGCGCCGGAAATGAAGTAAGCCGGAAGTTTTGTCGCAGTCCAGGTCTAGGACTCAGAGTTGGCTGAAGCAGTCCTTGCTAATGACAAAGTGGAATAAACCGAGTCGCATTGATAGAGGAGGAGGTGTTGTACACACAAAACCTAAGAGAAATTTAGATGATTTGAGTCACTTGTTGGCCACATTTGCCCGGGTGATGTCCTAGTGTGAGGTGTTGGAGGCCCAGAGCAAGTGTTCGTCCCAGGCCTTCCATTGCGTCACGACGCTGTCTTTTGAACCCAAAATGTGATACAAACTAAGCTCAGCCTCTGTCCATGTTGTTGTTGCTCGGACACATGGAGTCACCGCTGGGTTCATTTGAAGTGACACGTGGCGATTGAAGCCAATGCGCGTGCACCCTGTATGGGTACGTCCGTACCGTGTGCGCCGACAAGAAAGTGAGTCCGTTTGATGTCCATCTCGATGGCCCTTAGTATATTTCCGTAGTACGTTGGACACTTGTTGATACAAATTTTCAGTTCTATCGGTTGGCACCTTGTGGTGAAAACGACCTAAACGTTCGACTGCGCTCTTTGGGGTGCTCAGAGCATCGTGTCACCTGATGCGTTCAGACACATCATCCGTGACATGTTTGACATCCTCGATCATTCTCGGCTTCTGTCGGTCGAGGTCACGACCAAAACCCTAAAGTCAAGAACGTTCAGATCAGGACTTTTGCTACCCATGCTGGCTTCATTTTTGTTTTCTTTACTCCAAGTCGTCCAAAAAGTTATGTGCAACGATTGTCAACCTGATGGGCGTCGAGTCCGTGTGCCCAAGCAGTATGTAATCCCACCATCCGCCTACGGTGACGTGAGGTGATTTTACACTACAATGGTGATGTGGTTTTAGGCTGATAATTTGCTTTTTCAACATGCACGACGTCGGCAAGTCCGCATGGGCGTGCTCACGTACTTTGTGGCCTACCCGGTACTGAGACGCACTAAAAGGCAATCCAGATTGATGTGGTATTGTGAAGTGGCGAGCAATTTTCTTTCATTTTTAATGACAATTATTACTACAACAGAGTAAAAATGCGTTGGTTTAACTTTTGGGGCTGGTTGCATGTGTGCCAATCATAAAATGAGAATTCCCTGCCCCTTTTTTTCTCTGGTACCCGACGGAATTTTCCGTGTGCAATCATGCATTTATGTACATGAGAACTTACGACGTCTCTGTCTCTCTTCCCTCGATGACATCACTGCGAGATCGATAGCAGTGTGGTACAGGGTGAGCACGACTGAATGCAACTTTGGGGACCTCAAAAATGTGAGTCAACGTTAGCCGCACTCACCCTGTAGACATTGTCTCAGTCAATTTGCAACACAACCAGCTCAGTTACGTTCGTTGGGTGATCGCACCGGGTGGAACCTTCAAGACTGGCGGTGAAACACAACATAGTTATCATTGCTGAAACGTCTGACGTGCTTATATAACACCAGCGTTTATGTCTGCCCAGTCATCTGGTCCGAGTGAGACCCACCATTTTAGTGCTGGTGGCGTCGCATTGGGACAGCATGGACAACCCCAACGTAGTCATCTACGCAGTTCAAGTCGATTGCAGAATTGAGACCTCTTGTCTGACATTTCAGGCAGTATTGCCACGTTGGGGGATTCAACGTCATGCGAGCAGAACTGAAACTTGTTCTAAGAACAATGGACTCAGAGATGAAAGCACAAAATGTTGCAACATAAGTGTGACATGTGCAGACAGTCGATTGACTATCTTGGTGAAGGCAACAACGTCAGTGAAGACTTTTGATTTGACGAAGGTTCTTCTTATAATGTTGTAAGCCAAGGGAGGATATCTTGTAGGTCATTCCAAGTTGAACTTTGGCATTTTGAGCGCCCCAAGTCTTGGGGCAGAAGTCCGATGGTGGGAGGCTCATTTGCATAGAGAAATTCGTTATCGAAGTCTGCTTGAGGAAAAGGTGTCTGTCTACCCTCATAATTTTCTCTTTCCCAGTGTGCGGCGACATCCACGGCCAGTTCTACGACCTCATGAAGCTGTTCGAGGTCGGCGGGCCGCCGGCATCCACAAAGTACCTCTTCCTGGGGGACTACGTCGACAGGGGGTACTTCAGCATAGAGGTGATCCGGACTACGTCGTCCAGAAGCTGCCGGCACCGAAATGAGACCTTTTTTTCCCTTATCTCCTTTCAGTGCGTGATTTACCTCTGGGCCCTGAAGTTGGTGCACCCGACCACGCTCTTCCTGTTGAGGGGCAACCATGAGTGCAGGCACCTCACAGAGTACTTCACATTCAAGCAGGAGTGTAAGTAGAAGCAAGTGTGCTTCATCGATTTTTTTTCTCCATCTCGAGTCCTTCGTCACGCAGGCAAGATCAAGTACACCGAGCGCGTGTACGACGCCTGCATGGAGGCGTTCGACTGCCTCCCCTTGGCCGCCCTGATGAACCAGCAGTTCCTCTGCGTCCACGGGGGACTCTCGCCAGAAATACACACGCTAGACGACATCAGAAAGGTGTGGAGTCTTATTGTCGCGATGATCCTTAATTCTTTATACGAATAACCGTAAAGTTAAAAGAACCTTCTACAATTATTTTTGGACAAAACTTGCCCAGGTGTCGTTGTGTGCGTACGTATTTATGCGTAATCACGGCTTCGACCTTCCAGGCCACAAAATGCAATATTCGTGTGCTCAAGATTCGTTTGAAAGCTACTCTTCCTTCACCATGAGTCTTGTTTCCTCCAGCTCGATCGCTTCAAGGAGCCCCCGGCGTTCGGCCCCATGTGCGACCTGCTGTGGTCCGACCCGCTGGAGGACTTCGGCAACGAGAAGAACGCGGAACACTTCTCGCACAACTCGGTGAGGGGGTGCTCCTACTTCTACTCCTACGCCGCAAGCTGTGATTTTCTGCAGCAGAACAACCTGCTCAGCATCATCAGGGCGCACGAGGCACAGGATGCGGGGTAAGTTGCCTCCCCCCTTCTACCCCACGCTTCTGGATTTACCTCACAACGACGCCCCCTTCCATTTGAAATCCTGTGACACCCCTTTTGACTTAGGATGTACTGCAAGTTTGCACTTACGGTCAGACTCAAAAGTATTTCTGCTGCAATGTTGAGCTTCGAATCCTAGGACATCCAGACGTTTCTGTCAGTAGAAGTGCACATTCAGAGCACAATTGTTGCTCAGTATGATTTTCTTCACTTCTACAACTGTGTTGGTATCATTGGGTGATATCTGTTGATCTGGACTTCACCCGGGTAGAAGTTGTGATTAAAGTTAAGCACTAAATTCGACTCGAGTTCTACTTCATACTGTCTATCCTTACCGTATAAAACAAAATTGACCATATGCGGTGCATACATTTGTAGAGCTGGTCAAAGTGGTCACTGAGGCAAGGTCAGATGTGACCTTGAAGGCCGCTGAATGCCTGTTCTGTAAACAACAAGTGATGCAACGGAGCCTCGGAAAAAAAGTCCCTTCTCGTTCTTCCCTAGGTATCGCATGTACCGCAAGAGTCAAACCACCGGGTTCCCCTCCCTCATCACAATCTTCTCCGCGCCAAACTACCTGGACGTCTACAACAACAAGGTGGTTTTTCTTTTGTTTCGTTTTTTGCTGTCGGACTTGTCCTGGACAACTTTGGCTTACTCAGGCTGCCGTTCTGAAGTACGAGAACAACGTGATGAACATCCGCCAGTTCAACTGCAGTCCCCACCCCTACTGGCTGCCCAACTTCATGGACGTTTTCACCTGGAGTCTCCCGTTCGTGGGAGAGAAAGGTCAGAATGAGTCACTGTAGTAACGGAATGAGATATGCAGAGCAATTCGTCCACTCTGCTGTACGTCCTAATCAGCTGCCACCAACACCCCTGGGAGATGAACCCCGATTCCGTCCCCTTGTGAGAGTTCCGGCGAATTGGTAAAAACAACAACAAAAAAGTACCAATCGCCAGTGGGTATATATATATATATATATATATATATATTGGGCCATCCCTCATCTCTCTCCCAAAAATGTACAATATTCTGCCATCCCCTGAGACGATGTCGAAAATTAAGTCCTATACTGGATTAGTGCGGTGACTGCGGTATTTATTGAGGCTTTGTTTATTTTTTGCCTTAGTCACTGAGATGCTGGTGAATATCCTTAACATCTGCTCGGACGACGAACTTATGTCAGATGGAGAGGGCGAAGAGACAGAAGGTGAGGATTCCTTTGCTTATTAGTTAGCCTCACTTAATTTTAGAGAGCATTTTCCCACAAATGAGGGTTTTCAATCTTTCAGATTTTAGGCATGTTTCTCTCTGAAGTTCGTGTTTTCTTTCTAGCCATAACATACGGGGGCACTTGTAATAAAGTGTTCTTTTTTCTTATTATTCACCCTTTTTTCTGCATCCACCATGTGGTCTGCTTCTTCTGGGAACTTGTAATTCTTTAAGGGAGATATGTGCTCAAAGGTATTGATGCTTGGATTTTTTTTCCTTACTGATCCTTCAATAACATACACTTAACCAACTAGTGCCGGGGGAAATGAGTCTGCAGCCACGCAAAGCTTTGATGTAAAGTTGTTCTTTACTGCTGCTTGCTGCCCTTTAAGAGAAGGGTTGGAGAAGCAGACTTTAAACTCCAGCATTCTTCTTTTAGTCTGTGATAAGAAGATAGGCAATGGTGGTGGCGACTGCAGTGGATGGACTAGGCCTAGAAAGGCCTCTGAAGGTGGTAAAGACGAGACACGAGGAATGTGTGGGAAATTTTGATGTGCACCGCAAAGATGTGCACTTTTTTGTGCAAGAGTAGAGACAGAAAAGTATTTCATAGACAACTTTGTTGCGGAGAATGCGTAGTTTCGTAGATGTACACTGTGAGTCGTACAGAATGCACATTATTTTTAACCCACGCGGTAACCCATGCAATCATTTCGACTGTTTACACATAGAGTAGAGTTTTTGTATCCTGTTACTCTAAAGATGATATGATAGAAACCCTTTTTTACAGGTATGTTAGGACTGTTGAGGAATCCCTGTGTAGAAAACTGTTATTTAGCAAACTGAGAAAGAAAACAAAACAGAGAAACACCACCCAACAACAACGAAGAATAAGAAATGTGGGGAGAGAGTGCGTGTTTTACTCCCTGCTTGTAGTGCATACGCCTTGACATGATCATCATGGTGCCAGTTACTAATACTTACACAGGGGTGAGCTCACAGCATTCAGATTTGCTTTAGACAGTTGCAGCATTTTTACCAGTGTGAGCCCACCCATCAGTATGATTTTTTTCAAGCCACGAGAGGCATGCTGTTCATGCATTTTGACAGAAAGACATATGTACCTGAGTCGTGTTGTGAGCAACAAAAGATGTATTTGTCATCTGCACCTTCCAGGCCAGGCCAACGAGAGGAAAGAGGTGATCAGGAACAAGATCAGAGCCATTGGCAAGATGGCCAGAGTCTTCTCTGTCCTCAGGTGAGCGTTTGGCAGAGCTGTTCCAGACCTACTCAAGTTCCACCCCTTGGACTTTGCACTCCCATCATTGTCACTGAGGAGCTGTTTTTCTTGCCCTCATCTTATCGAGCTTGTTCTATAATCCTGCCGACTTTGGAATGGCCAAGGACAAACTTGACCCAGTCAGAATTCAACCATTTCCCAGCCGATACTGATTTGTGTTCGCCGACAACATTTTGGCAGCGTTGGCAAGTAAATGAACAGGTCGGTTTGGCTCGAGCCCCATCCTAGTGTGAGCCCAGTTCGAGTCCAACCACATCCCGATCACGGACATCTGAGCTGATGTCAGCTCCAGTGTCCACTGCACCTGCTCCTCAATGCAACCACAGCAACCTTGACTCTGTCGTTGCAGGGAAGAGTCTGAGTCTGTCCTGCAGCTGAAGGGCTTGACCCCCACGGGTGCGCTGCCACTGGGGGCTCTGTCAGGAGGGAAGGCATCTCTCAACAATGGTGGGTACACAGAACCAAAGACAGTGATCACCCTGTGCTACTAATCACTTTGACTTCATTGCACAGCTCTCCAGGGCTTCTCTCCCAACCACAAAATAACGTCATTTGCGGAAGCAAAGGTAGGTGTTTTTTTCTGCAGTGTCTCTCTTCTCCTTTCCACCGTCGTTGCTCTTGCAGGGCCTGGACCTGCCCAACGAGCGCATGCCCCCGCGCAAAGACGCCCCCAGCACCCCGGACCAGGCGGAGGGGAAGAACAACAACACCAGCTCCTAATTATGATGAAAGCAAGAGCGTATGGAGGGAGGGAGGGAGGAAGGAAAGAAGGAAAGAAAGAAAGAAAGAAAGAAAGAAAGAAAGAAAGAAAGAAAGAAAGAAGGAAGGAAGGAAGGAAGGAAAGAAAGAAGGAAGGAAAGGGAGAAAGAAGGAAAAAGATTCGAAGAAGGAAAGAAAAGATAAGAAGAGAATAGATGAATGAACAAGCCAAAGACGTCTCCTTTGTGCTCCGAACTTTGAGCCTTTCTGAGCTGAGAAGTCGTCATCTCCCCCAATTTGTCCCTCACTTGATCTCCTCCCGCAAGTCCAGGTGCGCCTGCAGCTTCGAGCTCGTCGTTCTCAGCTAGGCTTTCTGCTCATCCCGGTCAAAGGAATGAAGATGAACAAGAAGGAGGACGAGATGGACACTCAAAGTCCCTTTTCTTCGCTCTTATCATTCGCTCGCTGGCGTCACTTTTAGCCTGGAAATGTGATGGATGCGGCTCGCGCTGTCATCAGGGGAAGAAATTTGCCAAAATACACATAACCGTGCAAAAAAAGGGTAGAAAGCTGTGCTTGTGGATGCACTTTTTTGCCAATCACCCGCCCATCTATCATTTCTGCACAGATATGTGGCAGAATGTTAGCCAGTCCAGCTCGTGGAGGCACTTTTGGCCTCCCTGTCAGACCAGGTTAGAGGCAGCTGTTGGACAGATCCAGGGGCTGCTCCAATTTGCTTGGCCCAAAGGTGCGTGATGTTGATGTCTGCTCAGTACAAAGGATCTTGGAGTGGCCAACCCTGTTAGAGCTCCCTCTCTCTCCCTCATCACATCACTCAGGCTGCATTGTGAATTTGGGAGATTGCTATCAAACAAGCCTTTTTTGGGTGCTTCCACCAGCAATTCTGCACAGTACAGGGTGTATCAAGTTGAGCGTCAGGCAGGACTCCTCTTTGGCGTGGACCAAGAAATGTCACGGCTTTTGTCAAGGCGAGATGAAATGTGCATTGGTGTGTTGAGCGAAGTGGCGGTGTTTGGCCAGGATCACGTGTCAGGCCCTGCCTGATATCTGGTGTATGTCACGTTGTCGTTGCCCGGGCTGATCGGACTCGTCCTTGTTGCCCGGGCTGATCGGACTCCAGGGCGGCCACTGACCCCTGGGGCAGGAGGACGGGGGGGGGGGGGAGACGCTCATTTGTCACCGTGCTTTATGGGGCTCGTGTGAATTCAGCTGAAGAAAACAGAAACCCTTTGTGTGAAGAGACCAACGGCTCTTTCTTGAGTGACACCAATTCTGACGCACCCCGTACCATAGACACAGTTGCCACATCGCTTATTGACAACAAATGCAGATGTCCGTGCAGAAAACTGGAAAATATCAAGCATGGAAAGTTCGGAGTTGCATTGACAGAAGAAGTCGGAGAACGGCATGCCCAGGGGCCCCAGAGGCCAAGGGCCTCGAGGCCTCAGACGCAATATTTGCGCAATGGAAGTGCAGACGTTCAGGGCCTCATTTTGACTCTCCCGGTCAATGAATAAAGCCGGTTGTTCACGGCAAAGTGGACTTCTATAGCGAACATCAGTGTGCAATTCACAACGAGGGCGCATTTACATTCGACAATTCATGTTCGTCATACAGAGCAAAAAGGCCTCCTCATAACTGTGACCACCTGACCCCACCCCCAAAGAAGCCTGGCAAAAAAAAGGCCTGCCGGCGGGTAGGCCGGCGGGCAGACCGGCAGGCAGTGCGGCGGGCAGACCGGCAGACAGGCAAAATTAAGCGGGCAAATTAGTGAAACAAAGGAAGCTGACAGAAAAGTGTCGTTTCTTTGTCTGCACGAGGAAAGAAAAAGCGTTGCTGTCTCCCGCAGAGCTTCTCTCTCGTGCTTAGAAAGCTGGAAATTTTGGAGCCAAGAAGTTTTTTCTGGTACAGCCTCGTGTGAGAAAAGGGCCTCGCATGCCTAGGCCTCGCCATGCCTAGGCCTCATGACAAGTGAGTGCTGTTTCTTCCATGTGTTGAGTGCGCGGATCAGATGTGTCACGTCCCCGGTGGCCGCGGGAGGCGGTGACGACTGGAGTCACTGAACTGAGTGGTTGAGTTGAGTTGTGGGGTTTCGGCCCGACTCGAACTCGCCAGCTCCAAACCCAGCGAAAACTGGGTGCCATGAGTCCACGGAGTAGGGGTGCTCCGGCTCGGCCGGCCGGACTGACTGCCACGGTCAGGCCCGAGTGCACCTTGTCTCTTGTCTTTGACCTGGCCAGCGTGCGGAGAGACGGCAATGAGAAGAAGCATGTTCAACGTGTTCACCAGCGGCAGGTCCAGGAAGTAGAGGAGCTGCAGACCCTGGGGACTCCTCTCTAGCGCGTCCCCCTTGTATGCAGCGTTTTGGACCAGCCATCAGTGAGACTTCATAGAGACGACGGAGACTTTTTGCCAGCGGAAGTTTCGAACACTCGACTGAAGCAGCGCTGCTCGCGAAGTGCGAAGACTTTTTGTGTCAATACTGCAGGCAAATCAAGTCAGGTCCTGAGCCAGCTGCCCCGGGCTCGTCCCTCTCCGGGTAGCACCGGAACATGAAATATTGCTTCCATCTCCGGCTCTTAGCATCAGCTGTTTGATCCATCGACTGGAGCAGCTAGAACTAACTCACCGGCACAGATTCTGGCCAGACGTGGCTGTGAACTCTGCTCTTCCATTCGAATCACTTTCCTCATGCTGAATCCAGACGTGGCAACCCTGCTGCGCTGGAGTCTGGCAAAGAACGCAACGGGGCTGGCCGGCGAAGCGCTTTGCTCGGGCTTTGGCAGGGAAATTCATCAACGTTACTCATCTCGTATGCTGTAATTGTTTCTTAGGACAACGTATAACACAAGAAAGCTGTGAATGTGAGCTTTGAGGGGAAGTATGGGGTGCTGCAATGAGAAGGGGCAATGGCTGCAAGTCGCTCTTACCAAAGATTGTCCAACTTGCATTCACCTAAGGAGGTCTAGAAAAGAGCTCCTTCTTCACGTCCAAGGATCTTCTGCACCAGCTACACGGTCTCGGAGAGTACTGATGTGACTGCTGAGTACTTCATCAATGTCCTTGCCAAGTTCAGGCAAAGGGATCCAGTCGTGGCCATCAGTGACTGACTGGCTTCTGCACCTCAGCTGCTACACCAAAGGACTCATGTCCACAGAGGGGATCAAGATGCTTGGGCACAGTCCAGATTTAGCTCCAGTTGACGTTTTCTTCCTCCCAAAGTTGAAGGCAGCTCTTCCAGCACCCAAAGGATGAATGACAGCACCGTCACCGATGCCCCCGATGAGTGGAACCGGGCCTGTAACAGCCTCTCCCAAGAGGACGATGGCCAAGCCTTCATCCAGCGGATGGAGAAGTGCACAAAAAAGTGTGCGGGCAGGGGGGGGGGGGCTGTGTTAAAAAGGAACACTAAAAAAAGCAATGAAAATAACTACCCTCCTTAAGTCATAAGAGCTGTCTCATTTTCATCCGGACCAACCACGTACGTACATCCTGCATGCACAAGCTGTGCAATAACTTTGTCTTCATCATTCTGGCTCGTCATGACTATTCAAGAAATTAGACTCAGCTCAGTGGTTTGACAAATGGGTGACTTTTGACGCCCTCATTCGTGCTCTTCCCGCAATTTAACCTCCCATGATCACATTTTTTGTGCCTCAAGCTGCACCTGACGCTGCTGGCAGACTTTGCCCCCCCCCTCCCTCTTTCAGGCCCTGCCGCTGGCGGTCCAGGCCCAGAGAGGCCCACTCTCCTTCTTCATCTCTCTGGGCCAAACCCTTTCTGTGCAGCACTGACTTGGGGTGAGCCAAGTTTTCTCTCCTGAAAACAAGTGAAACCTAAGCTTCTGCACGGTGGTGGCAATCTGTGAATTGGATGAAGACCCGAAATTCCGCAAATATTCTGCACGAGTTATCCGAAGTCATTGTCGAGGTCGAAAGTGCTGTGGAAGAACTGCATTAGCCAATCGAAAGTGTCTTCAGCGCTTCACATTGTCCACAGGGATGTCTGCTAGAAGTCAATGGTGGTTTCTTCTCTGTTATCTTATGTGGTCAAGATCGCTGCTTGAAAGGACCAAGTTGACCCCTTGCCTCGAGTCCTGGCGAAGAAGCAGACGAGGCCTGAGTCTGACCAGAACTCGCACGGGGCAGAACAAGACTGACGTCGGTGACTGCAAAAGCAGCCTGGTCACTGAGACGTTCAAGCAAAGACCAATCCTGAGCTGTGATGCTAGACAAGCAGTCAGGAATACAGGACCTTGGCAGGCAGGTCCGAAGCAGCCACATCTGTGCCCTTCAGTGGAGTGGGAAGAGTGATGGAACCACGATGACTTCTGAAAGATGTGGATGGGCTCATCCTCAATGACTGGACTGATCCAGACCAAGGAGACGACGCGGATCAGTTGCGGTTGGATCTGCCAAATCTGATCTGTCTGAGCCTTGAGCTGTCTTTTTGGGGCCTCCTCCGTACGTGCGTTGTATTCATTTAGGTTCGGTTTCTTCGCATCAACTCTTTATTTTTTAGACTGATTGAGATTGATCGGAATGAAAAGTGATTTTAAGCAAACTTGAGAAGACCCTGGATACTCAGACCTTCTCTCAGCACCACCAGGTGCACCATTGAAAAATGGTCACCCTGCCTTAGGTGTCTTACCAAAGTCACCTTATGAGCTAGAGTTGCCAGCTCATCCAGAATTAGCTTCACTCTGCCCCTGGAAGAGTCCGTCGAGCTTTTAAAAAGCTCTTCCAGCTCGTCGATTTCCCATTTGTGATGGAGACGCCCAAACCAACATCACTTACGCAAGATGCTCGCGTACCAAGTTGGCAAAAAAAAGAAAGCATCCAAATCTGCAACTCGCTACATATAAATGCTCTTTTTTTGGCTCATGATTCCAGAGTCTCCGTGACATCTCGACGCTTCGCCTTTATCGCCCACGGGGCTGAGGTTGAACGGACGTCAAAAAAAGTGAAATAGGACTTGGCTCTCGAATTAGAAGAGGGACCAGTTTGTGCTCCTTTTGTGGCAGCCATCATTTTTTGCTCTTATAGGCTGAGGGAGAGAGAGAGGAAAAGAAAAAGAAAAGTTTTCTGCCTCAGCCTCTCAATCTCACTTTGACCTCCACCCCATGAATTACAGTGAAAGGTTGTGGATTAGGAGGCGTTGATAAGAGCAAGACCTTATATTAGCAGACCCGCATGTTATAAGTCTTGTGGGACAAAACTTCTGCAGGCAAAAAAAGTCTTTACAAAGAAGAAAAACAGCGCACAAAACTGTGAAAAACTCCGCAGAAGAAGGCATGAAAGTTTCTTGAGTGGCATGCATCAATCCTTTGAAGAAGAAAAAAAAAGATATAAGGTAAAAAGTGAGACAGAAAGAGATGGACGAGTAGAAAACGCGAGCAACCATTTGTTAGCATCATGCATAGACTGACTGCAGCAGAGGACGGTCACAAATAGTGGTCGGACCTCGGGGTTTTTCTCTCTCTCTCTCTCTCTCTCTCTCTCCTCTCTGGAGGACTGCGGTCTGCCTGAGGACTGACCCGTTGAAGCTGGCCAAGTTTTGTCACATGCTGTACTGGACGTCCAAGCTGATGAGGATGACTGATGACGGCAGTGTGGACAGACTGGGGTTCCTTGTGTCCACACAGACGTACAGGGTACGAAGAGGTCCTTTTCAAACGGACCTGCCTCACTGAGCCAGTACTTTGGCCAAGTGGACTGCCAGTACCAGCACAACAGAGCTTCTTTAAGAGTTCCCCATCGAGAACTTCTTCTTCTTCTTCCAGACGTTATTAGCGTACACAAAGGAGTTGTGTTTCGTTGTCTCAGGACTTCTTCCAGGCAGCCACCGCCAGGCAGGCGTTGCTCCTACAGTTGTGTCTCCACCCAAGCAACGCGCAGGTCCTGTTACCGTCTCCTTCTCCAACAGACTAAAGATTGCGTCGTTTCTGCTCCTCGTTCATGATGTTCACGCCGGCCATCGAGCCTGATCGAACAGCTTTTGCATGCTGTGACGCTCAGGAGTTCAGGGCACTTGGTTGCTACAGGATGTCACTCGTCAATGATGACACCAGTAGCAACACCGTCAAGTCAAAAGTAGCGCTCTCAAAGGCTTATTTTGACGCATCAGGCAGGATTTTCGCATTGTGTCTAACATCTATCAACCTTGTGAAACAAATTGTCCCATCACGGACGTCTTGTCCAGCTCACTCCATGTTCAAGAGAAGCATCAAGTCAGACAGATCTTTAAGGGTTCTTCAACTGTAGCCTAACCCAATGGGGGCAAAAATCTAACCACAATGCAAAAGTACTCGGAGACGTTGAAACTTCCTTCCTTCCTCTCTTTCTTCCTTCCTTCCTCTCTTTCTTCCTTCCTTTCTTTCTTTCTTCCTCTCTCTCTTTCTGCCTGTCTGTCTGTCTCTTTCTTTCTTCCTTCCTCCTTCTCTTTCTTTCTTCCTTCCTTCTCTCTCTCTTTCTTCCTTCCTTCTCTTTCTTTCTTCCTTCCTTCTCTCTCTCTTTCTTCCTTCCTTCTCTCTCTCTTTCTGTCTGTCTCTGTCTTCCTTCCTTCCCTCTCCTCTCTCTCCCTTTCTGTCTGTCTCTTTCTTTCTTTCTTCCTCTCTCTCTCTTTCTGCCTGTCTGTCTCTTTCTTTCTTTCTTCCTCTCTCTCTTTCTGCCTGTCTGTCTCTTTCTTTCTTCCTTTCTTTCTCTCTCTCTTTCTGCCTGTCTGTCTCTCTCTTTCTTTCTTCCTTCTCTCTCTCTTTCTTCCTTCTCTTTCTCTTTCTTTCTTCCTTCTCTCTCTCTCTCTTTCTTCCTTCCTTCTCTTTCTTTCTTCCTTCCTTCTCTCTCTCTTTCTTCCTTCCTTCCTTTCTTCTCTCTCTTTCTTCCTTCCTTGTTTCTCTTTCTTTCTGTCTGTCTCTGTCTTTCTTTCTTTCTTCTCCTCTCTCTCTCCCTTTCTGTCTGTCTCTTTCTTTCTTTCTCTCTTTCTTTCTTTCTTCCTCTCTCTTTTTCTGTCTGTCTGTCTCTGTGTTTCTTCCTTTCTTTTTTCTTTCTTTCAAAGCAGGCAGAAAACTCTTGTATTGATAGTGTTTGACAAGCTGACCTCGCTGTGGTAAAGTTGTGCTGCAAAAACAATTGTCCTTGAGTTGCCCTCGGTTCGTCCAAGATCCTTCATAGCCGTCCTCGTGGCGACTGATTCAGCTGCTCTGTCTCGGTGATCTTGTTCGGTTGATCTTGAACAGCCAGATGAGGGATCAAAGGAGAACGATCTGATGCCTGAACACGCAAGACTTGGACTTGGAACGCAGCTCCATCAGTTGTGATCCCGACTACGCCTGAGCGTCTGTGTGGTTCCAATCCAAACTTTTTCAATCATCCCTTGATCAGTCTGACTGCCTTGAAAGCTGGCATTCAATGAGGAATACAGATGATCCCTAAGTTGAAACAAGTTTCACTTGAGTGAAAGTTCAGCTTTGCACATCTTCTGTTTCTGAGACCTTCGTTCAATCATCGAGTGTCAGTGATCGCATTTCTTATAGAAAGTAACAAGAATTGATCATCCGATCCTTTCTTTGTTACTTTATGCTCAACGCTGTTGAATGCCAATCTCGACCTTCTGCTTTCGGCCGCCTGTTTGAAGCAAACTATTTCTGCAATGACTTCATCAAGAGTGCACTGGGTGCCAAGAGACTTTGGCTGATCTGACAGCTGCTCAAGTCTTGCTCCAGCCAGTTGCCATCCTTGATCGGCGATCGCTGCATCGCAACAGCTGCGTTTTGCTTTTCCAGCTGATTTTGCATCTCGCAATCGCCAGAGCTTCGCTTGCCCTTAGTTCGATCTTGCTTTTCCCAACTGTTGTCGTTTCCATGGGTGCAGAAGTACAGCTTGACGGAGGCTCAAAAGCCATGATGTTGTTACAGAGGTGCACTTTGAAGCTGATTAAATTTAAAAATTGCATTTCTCTCGAGCGCGCAGACACCGGCTGAAGCTTCTCCAGTGTGTTTGCCGACGGTAGAAACCTAATTTCAAAGCTACGAACTCAGCGTTTATGGGCGACAACGAGTTTGGGCACAAAAACGATTCTCACCGGAGAGCTGACACCGGGAGCTACTCAAACCTTTGCTCTCAGTAACCAGCATGATCGGCAGGTGTTGTTGTGCTTGTTCGAAGGCCTCAGGCCCATCAGGGTGATCTGAACCTGGGCCTACAACGCAGGCGTGTGGTTGCCTCGGCCACAAGAAAGAAGTAAAATGATGATTACGAGTCAGTCAATGCCTGTAAGGCCTTTTGTCCTGCTGCCACAGACGTGCAGCACTACACATTGGAGCACAACAGCGCTGCTGAAGGACCCTCGACTCCTACTTGAGTTCATCTAAGTGAACCACCCTGTGAACCGAATCAAAAGCGACCTGCCCAAAGTGACTCTTATAGCGAGGTTTCACTGTGACTACAGCCTTTCTACACGTCGCATGTCATCTCCTGAGGGGCGGCAGTGTCGGGCCAAGGGTGGACGTACAGGGTGTCCCAGTGATCAAGTCCACCCTGTCGGCCGAAAGGACTTCCCTCAGAGACGGCCAACATCTGTTGGCAGCAGCTTCATACGCGTACAAGTCTCTCCAAGTGTCGTAAGTCATTACCAGCCGCAGTACAGATAGATACAGGGTGGCGAGTCATGACCAGGCAGGAAAGATCCACTTCGTACAAGTCCATTGTCAATGACTCTATTCAAAGAAAAGATCTCCACTACAGCTGTTGTATGAAGCCAAGAGACTACCAGTAAGTAACACATAGACGGACACTATACAGGGTGTCCCTAAAGTCTGATCCAAACCTGAGACGAGTATACATCTCTGTGCACCTTTTCATACGATTCTCCTCATAGCTCATGAATATCACAAATCAGGATAGCAGAGCTGCCAGACTGGATGGCAACCTTGGGGAGCTTTTTGCAAATTTTTCTGCACACCCCTCTGTTGGGGAGGGCGGCCAAGTACTGAGCAAAGCAAAGCCTCTGACTTTTGATCAGAAAGATATGTTGCTCTTTCATCAGAGCCCTGAATGGAGAAATTGCACGAGTCAAAGGACAAAATTGTGATTAGAAACGTCCCCCCCCCAGGTATCAATTGATTTTGGCGTGACTTTCATGAAGCTATGAGAAGAATCCTCCTCTCAGTGGACCCTCGCTATATGAGCGAGGACCTGACTTTAGGGACACCCCGTACACCTTTGCTCAAGTCGGGGTGAAAGGAGTTATCACAGTGGAAGAATGCCAGCAACACCTAATCTTACATGGGCCCTTCACAAGAAGGCCCATTGGTATCATTCACCACTTTTGGGCTTCCAAGTGTGAACTATTGCAGAGAAAGTCTGGAGCTGTGGTCGGAAGACGTGCCAAAACTGTGTAATTCTTTTCGTTGCAGGTGAGTTCATGTACTGAAGCTGCATCGTCGGGCGCCTCTGGCAACCTCGACGGATGCACAACAGAGCCTCGTCCTCATGAGGTCGCCGGTCAGTGGCAAAAAGTCTAGATTCGAGGTCATCATCACATTGAGATGAGGCCGCATCTCTTCCCACATGCAAGTCTTGTAGCTTGTGCAGTGCAAAATTCAGCTCAATTCATCCCATCGCGTGCCACATTGTCCGTTCAGGACGGCCTCCACACGGACTTTTGGCCCCGCGTCCATCGTGGTCAAGGCCCAAACCGTGTGCGCCACTCAGTCCGTTTCTGGTCCAGCCGGGTGTGTGAAACGGCTGGAAAAAGTGCCTCCAACTTTGGCAGGTCCACTTTCCACAGCCATGACAGATTGACTGCGGCTAAATCTGTCGCACCCTGTACATGCACCTCCACTCTGACTGCAGACTCACGGTCAGACGCGTGGTGCACGTGTGCACGTCCATGCCGTAGTTTCATCTCACACCAACCTGCCGCAGAACAAGCACGTGACGTCGTCCAGGGGTCTGTTGCACGGCCACGTTGCCAATGTGGGGCTAGCCTGATCACTCTGGCCAACAACGACAATGTCATGCATGAAAGGAGCGAGAACTTGAAAGCGTGGTGAAGTATGGGAAACCTCGAGAAAGAGAATTTTCGCAACTCTGACGACATTCAAGTGCGCTCCAACTTGTCGGGGGATGCATCCACCAACCCGTACATTGACACATACATGAACATGATACATGAACCGCACCGCACGTCCCACGCAGCACTGATCCATTCTGGAGCGGCAGAGTTCCCAGAATGACAGAGCCCTTGGAGCGGCAGAGTTCCCAGAATGACCTGTGGAACGGCAGAGTTCCCAGAATGACAGAGCCCGTGGAGCGGCAGAGTTCCCAGAAGTGCCCAAAGATGGCGCTGGGCTAGAGCTGAGCTTTCTCCTTGTTGACTCGTGAAAGTCTTTAGTTTCTGGCGCCACCTGACAGCCCAAGTCGACCCATTAATTGCCCAAGACGAGATGTCCGATAACATTGGGGCTAAGGTTGACTTCTGGGCAGAGAAGGTGAGGCAAAGAAGCCCCACCCACGTTTGTCAGCTCACAGGGTGGAACAAAAGTAAGCCGGTCGAAGAAGAAGCCCCAGGACAGGGTGTCTGCCACGGGGCTCATGTCAAAAGAGGCGAGCCCAATTTGGCGTTTGCCACAAATGTTTCCTACGTGGGACCTAAATCAGTCAAGTCCTGTATGACGCCTGGCAGAAAAAAAGAAACAAAATTAAGGTTGTTTCTGCTCTCTTTCGTGCTCTTTGGTAACTTTTGTGGGAAAACAGATGCTTTTGGCAATGAGCTTAAGCAAAGCTAAGCTGAGCTGATCCAGTCATTCCTGAAGAGGCAGAAGAGAAAAGCAAGGAGCAGATGAAGAGACGAGGGAAGCAGCTTTCCACCACTCTCACAATCAAGCTCTGGCAACTTTTGCTTCATTGTCTGTTGTTGTTAACTCATCTTAATAGTGAGGGAGGCTCTGCCCAATTCGGTGCCCCTCAGTGTTTGTCAGCCGCCCTAAAGAAAAAAAAATCTCATAACTTATACACTTTAGTGACACCTAACCCAGCCTCCTCAGAAAAAGGCAGGCAAAGGACGAGCCTGCTGGGACCAACAACATTGTTGTCACAAGTTTTGAAATTATGTCTTTTGAAAATGGAGAAGACCTTATTCAAAGTTGAGAAGCAAAGCCTCTTTCTCAGTCAGATGTCCTCAGAGGCCCTCGTTATAAGTTACACGGCGTCAAGAACAAGAAGACGGTAATGCACACGTGAGGGCGCGTTCACACTGGCACATTTTTCCACGTCCGCCCGCGCTGACGCTGATGAATCACCCTGTACGCGGTCGACGACGTCTGACGTGTAGTGTAATCGCGCCCTAAGCACTGTGACTGCACTGAGAGCAAAGCAGAGAGAGAGAGAGAGAGAGAGAGAGAGAGGAAAAGTTTGCCAAACCAGTGGAAATTTTTGCAATTGGGCACCTCCGTCGAGTAGCAGCTGCAACTCTGAAGAACTCGCAAAGTTTTGGCAAGAAAGCGCGCGCGCGCACTCGCAAATTACACGCAAACGAATCCAAAGTTGTTGTTTGCGTTAGGAGACTTTAATTTATGTGCATTTGTTACTTCAAACATCTGGCGCGAGATCCGAGCTCGGAGCATTTCAGACAGAGAAGGGGGGCGATTCTTGCTCACGTCCTCGTCTGCCAACCCTGAAATGTGGGAGGACGAGTGAAAACAGACGTGTAAAGTGGTGCTTGAGGGATGATCTTCACTTATTTTCAACTGTGCTGCATGATGAAGAATCCACTTTTAAGTGTGGTCCACCCAGTGCCAAATGGCCGACATTAGGAGAGACATCAGTGGCTGGGAGCAGAAGAGTGATCAGCTTCACTTCAGAGGAATCGAGGACGTCGCTCAGGACGGCCTCCAACGGCAGCCTCACCCACTGGACCAAGTTGGACATTTGCCGCCGCTGCCGCCGCTGGCCAACAGCGCCGCCGCCGTCGTGACTGGCCCAACGCCCTTGGCCGTGGCGCCCCTGCCCACGCCGTCAGCCAGGCGGCGCACTTGGCGGCGCACTTGGCGGCGCACTTGGCGGCGCACTTGGCGGCGCACTTGGCGGCCTCCGCGGCCTCGCGTGTCTACAGCAATCACTGGACACCAAGTTGATCCGGCGACAGCTTTGGCGGCCTCCACGCCAATGACACCAGCCAAACTTTTTGACTTTCTATCGCTTTGCTCACGTGCAGCGCACTGACGCTGCTGACGCTGCTGACGCTGCTGACGCTGCTGACGCTGCTGACGCATCAGCGACGCATCTTATACAGTCGTCCCATTGGAGCTGTTCTTCTCCACCTGTGATCAGCTTTCGCCACTTTAATCATGGAGAAAAGGATTAGGGTCTGATGGCGGAACTTTTTTTAAAAGGCTTGAATTTCGACCCCCTCCTCCCACTGTTAAGGCCGCGTTAACGCATGAGCGACGGCGCTCACTGTATCAGAGGGGAGGGAAAAAATCCGCCAGTGTCAACGCGCCCTTCCTTAGATCCTCTGAGTTTGGGCAATGTTTTGAACAGAAGCCGAGCCCAGTGAGTTCAAGTTCACCGAGGTCTCGACGTACACTGGATGTGCTGGTGGCGGCCCTGCCGGCCCCGTCCGCCACTTTTCTGCCAGCCTGGTGAAAACAGCGGGTCAAAGAAATGACACGAAAATCAGGTCACAAAACTTTCAATTTGCCTCATTCAGTCCTATGACTTTCCATTTTTGACCAAGGGCACATTTGGCAAAAAATGCCATTTACACTGCCTCTCTTTCTTCTTCCGTTTCCTCCTTTCTCATCCCACCCATGTCTTTTGCGGAAAGAGAACTCATTTTTCTTGGGATTCTCTGAGCCAAAGCCCTTCTTTTTCTCTTTCTCTGCGCCACCTCAGGGCTCTGGCACAGCCGCGCACCACTTACACACCAAGGACTCATAGTACTCCACTCTCAAGTGGCACCCGGACGGGAGGGAGGGAGGCATGCATGGATGGCAAGGACATGTGCCACTTACGGAGAAGTGTGGACGGTCCAAAGACAGTGGGACGGCATGGACAACAGCAACAACTGTAGGGGCCGCAGTGCCCTCAATGACGGGCTCCACGTACTCAGCGAGTATCTCACGTTGGCAGATCGATGCAAGTGGGTCACTTTTTGGGGGAGGGGGGAGGAAAGGACTCAATGAGGGATGAGCGGTATGAACGCAGTGGTTGCCCCTCCAGAGGGACCCCCAAGGAGTGGAGGTGGGACCATCGTCAGAGTAAACGAAGCTAATGACAAACTGATCTGAATAACAAATCCATGACTCTGCCCAGAGTTACCAGTCCGGTCTCATCAACGCGTACGACGACGAGGTCATCGGGCTGGCAGTGATTCTTCGCTCTACTGAGCAGATAGTCAAATATAAGGGTCTATTGATCGAATTTCCCCAGGGTGACAGACGAGTCTTACCAGGAATGGCAGACGAAAACACTGCAAATTGCCCTAGAAACACTTTGCTCTGTTCCCAATGATGTCATAGCACCTTCATGTTGGTGCTGCTACGCACACAGAGACTTTGTCGGTGTCCAGCTGAGTCCTGAGACACTTGGTGACCAGCTGTGGCAGTCATCACTGGAGCAGAAGTCGACCTGGCGGTCCTCAGGGGCACAGAGTTCGGTCTGGTGGCTCTCACTGGTGCCCAAGTCGGCCCAGCAGTTGTCTGTCACCAGCCAGGCCTACAGAAAAGTCACAGCACACATTGGACCCCCTTCTTTGTGGTTTACTGAGTCTCCTCGGGTCATTCTCGGCAGCAACTTTACAATATGGAGACTTCACAATGTGATAACTGGGGGGTTTTTTTTGCCATGGGAGAATGAGCAGTAAGAAGAAGACGATTCGATTCGATGCATCGCACGTTACCAGAGTCAGCTCTTACCAGACGAGTTGAAGTAGTGATATAGGTTTACGCCCACCGCCTCCCCTTTAGAGGACATAGTGAGCTGGACTGTGTGAAGCAGGCACTGCAAGGGTCATTTCAGCCACATCCACATCATCTTTTTGAGGCCCGGCTCTGCCCGGGTTCGCTGGGCTCTGCCCGGCCCGGCCCGGCCCTGCCCGGCCCGGCCCTGCCAGGCTCTGCCGGGCGCGCTCGAAGGTATCACCCTCCCCACACATGCGCGCACACGCAGAGGAAAAAGTTTTAATCCCTTTTCTGTTTTTTCTCTTTTTGGATTTCTTTCTCCGGGGAGAGACTTGCGGATTAGATACGGTGTGACGCGCGCGCGCGCGCGCCCTGGGCGTGAGTGCGTGCGAGTAATGAGTTCTGGTACTCTTTTGGTCCTTTCCTACTGGTGGCATCAAAAGTTTTCTGTACATTTGATGAAGGGAGGAAAAAGTCTCCAAAGATCACAGAATAACTTGACCTGGACCATTGTACGTACGTGTATGTACAATACCGAGGAGTCCAAGTGACTCCCGAAGCCGTCGTCTCTCTCTGACGTGGCAATGACGCTTTGGCGTGACGCGGATCTGGCTAATGCGACAGCTCATTAGCTCATTAACGTTGTCTAATGACTCAATGTGATGGGGCTGCACTCACACCATTGGCTGCCCCACATTGACCAAGAGTTTTTCTCCCTGCGGCTGCTGCTGCTGTCCTTCAACCCTTCGTCCTGCTTGATCTTGGGCAACGAGAGACTTTCTTGCTCTGCCAAGCTCAGTCAGATCCGGATTAGGCAGCGTCACTTACTTGATCAAACACGGTGTCGTCCCCACTCTTTTTTCGATCTGGCTCTAATGAACATAGGATTTTTTCCTCCGGAACTCATTTCTCCATGGATTGGCAAAAAAGGTAGGGAGACCAGGCAAAGTTTTTCTCCCTCAGGGATGAAAGTGACAGGCGCTGCCACAAATCAACAAAGTCTGAGGTAGGACTTTGCTCGGCAACAATAGACAATTTATCGACAGAGAAGCCACATTGTGGGAGGACGGGTGCAAGAATGGAAACAATATGGAGATTGGACACAGTGTTGGCCGTCTCCACCGTCCCCAGGGCCCGCAAACTCGGCTGTTTACTCAGCATTCGAGCTTAATTGGTGCAACCCAATTTCTTTGATGAAATGAAACATAACAACAATGGGAGGGGGGGGTGGTTGGCAGGAGAAGGACGGGGGGGGGGGAGATCGGCTGTGTCCCAGTAAAAGCGTCTTAATATTTTTAAGTGCCTTCACGACAGATTCACTAAGACTGGGTTCAGTTCTGGCATCTGCAAAGTGAGTCTAACCACATCACTAACTCTATGAAGCAAACCCAGATGCTCTGCAGGGGAAGGCAGAAGCTTGATTTAGTGGCCACGACTCCATTGGCCGAGGCCAGAATATGAATACCACGAATAAAATAGTCCTACATTGTTATTCGACTCATCCAGACTCGACGGAGGACTCGACGGAGGACTCGAATTGGCAGGACATTCAATTCCTCGGAAGTAATGTTCGTTTTACTCGCTCGCTCAAAGCGCACAGTCATGCACTCAAGGACGGCGCTGTCGCCACTCCACTGGCTGCAATCAGGCTGCCCTCGCTCGAGGTGGATTCGCAACATTCCCTCACCTGACAATTGGCAATTTGGCGAAAAAGCCGGAGACGAAAGAGAAGAAGAAGAAGAAGAAGAAGAAGCTTCGGTCTGACGTCCAGATTAGGAAGGAAAAAAAAAAGTATCTTTGTCTGGACGAGACTTGGTCAAGTCGGACTGGCACTACTCGGACTCGACTGCCCATTACAGGACTCACTCAGCAGTGAATAAATACCTCCGACTGACGAGACTCGACCCTCTCTCTACTCTGTGGGGGACACGAGTGTCACGAACCTGAAGCTGCGAACTGAGCTAAAGTTCCTTCCTTTGTCTGACTGGAGTCGCTGCCGCTGGTCTCATCTCCAATAGAGGGACAGATTCTCCGTTCATTAATAGGGAATCAGTTTCCGTGACCCAAAACCCCTGACTCGCCTTCCACGACTATGACGACCAAGTCATTCTATAGCCAAGCTGAGAAGACGAGTCCATTGTTCTGCCAGATCTGCGCTATGGCTTAGATTCAGATGCAGCAAAGGGAGGATCCAGCACACACTGTTCGTCCTCTGGTACGTACAGTAGATCAGATTAGCTTAGGATACATCAGATATTTGGATGACGTCCCCATGATAGATCGAGTCATCACATGCAGCTACTGCATAACTGTCTCACAGTTGTCGTCAGTGCGCATGCTGGACGGGCCGGGCTATCTCGCTATATTATGGCGTGCACGTACTCACCTCCGGCAGTGGTGGCGCTGACGTAAACAATACGAGTACCAAGATCGGGGTGTCGGTGGACCCGGACAAGTTCTCCACTGTCCGTCACCCATTCAAGCTGGCCGGCCGGCTGGCTGGGCACACCGGCAGCCTCTCCTGGCTTGACAATGGGGTCAGGAAGCAGGAGACAAGTTCCAGGCCCTGAACAGGCCCATCGGATCGGGGTCAGTCCTGCTGCAATCGGTCATCGTCGTCGTCGTCGTTCTCGAGAACTTGGTCAGCCATGAGGGAGGGGGGGGGGACACAAGTAGGGAGGGGAGGGGAGACTAAGAAGGCCCAGGTAGGTGTGGAGAAAAAAAAATTGTCATGTTTTCCACAAGATTACAAAGAAAGAGGCCTTCACTGAGGCCTGACAGTGAGCGAGAGCTGCCACAGTTTTCGATGCTGCAGGCATGCAAAGGCTTCAAATGAGGCCTAGCAAATTTATGGACCTGCCTCTCTTGCTACTGGCATGATTTCCTGTCTGCTACACGCGTGCGCTCGTTGAAGACGGCTTCCAAAGGCTGAGTGCATCATAAGTTATGATGCAGGTGCCAGGTGTGTTATGATTCATAACAACACACCTGGCACTGTCTTTTCCGACGCCAAGAATGGGGAATTGCAGAAACTAGTACTTGTGAGCAGATCTTGATCAGACGTCGTGCGCAGCATCGGCATCAAGTAGTGCAATAGTGTACTCTTATTATAACAGTGTAAGCAAAATGTGAGAGCAGACGTCAATCTCTGGGCGGGCACCCTGTATGAAGTGATGTACTTGCGTGCACGTACTAGCTGGGCCTGGACATTGTCCAGGGCTTCTGGAGATTTGCATGTGGTGAGATTGGCCTGCCGCCAGTGACACACCCACCCCTCCAACTGCACTCCTGACGTCAAGGCTGTCATCGGGGATCTGGCCCACGTCAGCGGCATCCCTGACGTCGTCCACCCCTGCCCGGTCCGAGGCCGACAGTGAGGAGCAAAAGAAGCAATCGATAAGTGCACTTTCTGCCCAAAGTTCTGCTCAAGAGCTGCTGCTAAGGCTACGGACACCGACTGACGACGATGTTGGGGGAAGAAAGAGTTAATCATCAGTTCTGGCAGACTTCACCAGAAAGTAGAAAGGAGGATTTTTGTGCAGGTGTTGGGTGCAAGAAACTTTCCAAATGGCATGAAGATGAAAGAAAGAGGAAGGGACGCTGACAGCAGAGGACTTTGGAGCAGAGCAGAGTGACTTTCGTGTCACTTCGTCCTCACTGGGAAAGTGCAACTCTCAGACATTTGAGGCAGGACCGACGACGCAAGCATCTCCATGACCAACCAGGTCATTGATGAGGAAACAGTTGTGAGGTCATCATCATTATGATCAGTGGAAGTGATGCTATTGCTCTGCGTCATTCACATCACGGAACGCACACACAGGGTTGTGCCAGCCTCGACCATCCAGACCAACACGACAACACTTCATAAGAGTTGAGCCTCTGGATGCCGTCCCCGGAGCACTCAGACTTGGCCACAGCCTGCTCAGATTCATTGACATGACATCACATTGAGCAGCAGACTATGAGTGAAGGATGGAATAATGACATCCATGGGGATGTCAGCACCTCAACTCGTGTCAAACAATTGGCTTGAGACAACATCTTCAATATTGACATTGAGCAGTTTGTGCTGCACTTTGAATGGCCGATACAGAGCAGAATTCTGCCAACTAAGTTCTCTCCTGTTTCAGGCAATTTACTGGGAACGTGAACAGCTTGATCAGGGCCACGATGTTGTCCCAAGGGCACATGGAAGACATGCTGTGAATGCACAAGCTGTGGTTGGCGCTCAACTGATTGACCAAGCAAGGCCGGCCCCAATTCTATTCCAGTCCAGGGCGATGTAAGAGGAGACGCAAGTGTTTCCAGTCTGATTGATGAATGTTGTGACGCGAAATCACCACCAAAGCTGACGACACTTTCAATACTTTTCAGCTTGAAATGGACTGACTGAATGTTCACTCCCTGACCCTTGAGCCTGGCCGATGGCCATGGACGATGGCCATGGACGATGGCCATGGACGATGGCCATGGACGACGGCCTCGACAGTGGCCTCGACAGTGGCCTCGACAGTGGCCTCGACGAGGCTCCTCAGTTCAGGATAATCTTGGTCCATTTTGCCCAAGTGGAGTTTTCAGCGTCGGCTGCAACTGCAGCACGGACTTTGACAGCTATAATCAAGTTTCTGACCGCTACCAAAGTCTCTTTGTTGACACTGGTGTTGTCAGCTTGTTTATTGTGCCCGATCTGTGCAAACGTGTGTTTGTTTACCGAGGTACAAAAAAAAGTGAGGAAAAAAGGCTTTACAAAACACCCCAATGTGTGTTTTGTTAGGTTGAGTCGAAGCTCAAATCTGCTTTGTGATCTCTCTGAGAGTTGGTGGATGCAAACACACATCTGTTTGGCTGCAGCAACGCACACAACAGCAGAAGAAAGAAAAGCTTGCATCCATCACCAATCCTCTTTGGTGAAAGCCAACAACAACGATTCGTCTGCTGTACTAATGACGTTAGCAGCTCAAGATGGTGCCAGAATGGTGTAGCAGCAGGGGGAGGGCAGGGTTGTCACTTGACCACAACTTGGTCGGGCGGACCCTGGATCCAGAGGGAGGCAGGCAACAACTTTTTTGCCTTGGCAATCACCATCTCAGTCCACGTTTCTCGTCAACAAGGCCGGACTGTTTGTGACCAAGTCAGTGGCTTCGGCCGGCTGCAACTGCGGCAAGTCCAGGCAGGAGGTCCTAGAAACGTTTCCGACTTTTCTCCAGAGGCTCTCCTTGCATTAGCTCATCAATCTTGGCTCGACTGGACCTGGGCAACAACTCGTATGGGAGCTCAGCTTTCTCTGACTGGCACCCTGTATACACATGGAGCATACTGAGAAGGCAAATAGCATTGGTGACAGTCTCTTAACAGAGCTGCTGGTGCCAAAGCTTCAACAACTATGATCAGATTGGTCGGGAGGAAGCGCATTTTGCATCCTTCGGTCGTACCTTGAGCACAGAGGAAGCAGATTTTTGGGGGGGAAGATTTGGGGGGGGGGAGGGACAAGCATTAGACACTATTGTGTGATACAAAAATAATCGACGACTGCTGCCACTTCTTAGAACGCAGTTTCTGTTCTGGCGCTTAAGAAAAAAAAAAGGACTATTTCTGATGTAAAATTTACAATATGACTGAATGGAGTCGTTTTTCGATCATCCTTTCAGATAAAATTGATAAGTTTCTTGGAGTCGGCCTCAAGGCCAAGCAAATGTTCAGTAAAAAAAAAATACATTTCTGATATTAAAAAAAGCATTCTCTTCCAGCTAAAGAAACCCCCTCACATCTCTGATATTAAAAAGAAATCTTTCTTTCACTCAATCAACTTTCGTCACCAGGTTGGGGTTTTTTTTCCCGTGAAATCGAGGGTCTCAAAGTACAAAAAAGTCGTTTTTTTCACGATTTTCAAAACGGTCAAGCCTCTACAGGCACTCAAGACAGATGAAGAAGAAGTCATCCACTCATTGGCAGCAGCATTTGGCTTCAAGTTGGCGGAATCTGGCGCTCTGGCGATCTCCTCCGGTGCCGATGATCAACGTCAAGTGCATGTTGATACACCAAGAATAGTTCCTGGCTGACTAGAGGTGTTGCTGCCCCCCTCCGGCTCTCCGGGGGATCGTAAACAGCCATCCTATGTGAAGACAGTTGTCAACTGTCTTCTCTGTCTTTTTTTTTTTCTCCCCAAACAGGAGCACAAAGGACCTCAGTTTTTTTTTCTTTTTCTTTTTTTTTTTGAAAGGCTCTGTTGTACTCCTACAAAGTGCAGAAATGAGCAGATGGAACTTAAGGCCCGTTTGCACGAGGCCGCTTTTGAGGCCTCCGTGCATGGCAAGGGTGCGCTTACCTGGGGCATTTTTGCTGAACAGGGTGCAGTAGGTGAATGAACAGGGATTCATTCTGTCATTGGGACTGAAGTTGGTCAAAGCAAAGCCACGACTCGGACGCTGGTCAAGATACAGTGGACAACGAATGCACCGAGAACCCTTGGATGTGACGACCCAAAAAGGTTGATCGTGACATCCGTCGTCCACTGTGTGTGGCCACAGAGTCGAAGCACCCAAAACAAATTTTGGGTAACTGAAGCAAAATCCCCCAAATCGAGTTCAATGGGGCCCCCAAAAAGTGGTCATGGACAGACAGACCGACCGACAGACAGATAGACCGACAGACAGACAGACCGACCGACAGACAGACAGACAGACAGACAGACAGACAGACAGACAGACAGACAGACAGACAGACAGACAGACAGACAGACAGACAGACAGACAGACAGACCATTAGACGGACAAACACCTTCCCACTTGATCCAGAGAAGCAAGTTCTTTGGAGAAGACGGCAGACTTGACGACCCTGGTCCTGCTGCAAGTCATCTGGGCCAAGATTGATCTCCTGCATCCTGCTGACTCCAAGAGGAGGTTCCTGCTGTTCATGCCGTGAACGCTGCACGCCTAGAGACCGGCAGAGTCCTTGACGGGCACGGACTTGACGAAGGGGGAGCACAGCCACCTCCTGACGACCCGGACGAAGCCATTTGTGAAAAACATGAGGGTTTTTCTCCCCCCCACACACACACACTTTCCATAAGCTTGACTGGAATGGCTTTCCAGTTCTGTTCTGACAGCCAAATATCGGCGGTTCCATCCCATTATTTTGCCATGGTGAACATGACCTTGTCACTCTGGGCTTGGCGATCAGCTGCACAGCACAAGCTGCCAGAGCCACCTCAAGGCCGACCTCTGTGGTCCCTGTTAGCGGCCTCCGAGGTCGTTGGGCGGGCGGTCTCACACATGCTTATTCTCCGTGATAATGTGTTGTTTAGCTCCGTTTGAGTGGTCTCTCCATTTATCAAGCGCATGTGCCGAGGCCATTAAATTCTTTGCACTGCAGCAGTAGCGAATTCTCACAATTAATTTCCCCAGAAACAGCAACAAATCACCCTGGTCCTCTCTCCTGTGCTCTCCTCTGCTCTCCTCTGCTCTCTTTCTCCTCTCCGCCCTCTTGTACTGCCACACCATGGTCACGGCAGTGGCGGGCAGGAGCAGCCCGGGCCTCTCCATTTGGGCAACAATGGAATGAGAAAGGAAAAGAACCCCTTCCACCATGTACAATACAGGGTGTGTCAAGTTGAGCGTCAGGCAGGACTCCTCTTTGGCGTGGACCAAGAAATGTCACGGCTTTTGTCAAGGCGAGATGAAATGTGCATTGGTGTGTTGAGAGAAGTGGCGGTGTTTGGCCAGGATCACGTGTCAGGCCCTGCCTGATATCTGGTGTATGTCACGTTGTCGTTGCCCGGGCTGATCGGACTCGACCTTGTTGCCCGGGCTGATCGGACTCGACCTTGTTGCCCGGGCTGATCGGACTCCAGGGCGGCCACTGACCGGGGGCAAGTGGACAGGACGGGGCAGGAGGAGGGAGGGGGGGAGACACTCATTTGTCACCGGATAGCGGAGAAATGTGAGCAAAATATGTCATTTTCGTGTCACCATCTATCTATGTGACGTGATTTGTGGAAGGAAGATACCGAATGTGCACTGGACTTTCTTGCCTGAGTGACTCATCAAAAAGGTGATCTCGAGGGAGTCGCTGCCTCTGAAGCACCCGGTACGTATGAGCGTAAGAAAGTGCACTATTTGCGAGTGAGAGATGGGCCTGACTGGAGAGGGGGAGCACAGGAAATGGGCCCCTATCGAGTGTAAAAGTGCGCGGCCATATCGGAGCTGGGCCTGGGTGTGCGCGCGTGCACAACAACAGTAAACAACAGCCAGACTGAGTACAGGGACCCCGTGCAGAAAGTGTAAGCTATTGGAATGTGCAAATCTTGACCTACCCTGTAGGCAAGCGTCAACACTCTTGATTTTATGTACTGCCTTTTTTTTTTTTTTTCACACAACTCCTACTACGTATTAAGTGCTCGTCGTTCTTCTACGGCGATGGAGATGAAAAAGTTTGCGCAGTAGAAAATGAAGCGCCCGCCCAAGTTTTAGTTAACGTTTTTTTGCCTCTTCGCAGGAGTCTTCGCGCTGGCGCCAGTGCCAGCCGGCCGGCCTGAGGCAGTCGGCGGCGGCCTGCGGCGTGGAGGCGGCGGCGGCGGCGGCGGCGGCGAGGGAGACGGACCAAAGTGATACAGAGAGATTTGGCACGGAAGAATCAGACCAGGAAGAGAGATTGGCCGAGGAATAAAAACACCGAGTCTCCCCCTAGACGGACTAATTCAAGTTGGCGTGGCAACTCTGCCAGAGAAACATTCATCCTTGGACACAGAGCTCTTGACGTACCTCAACGAGCAGCAGGAAATAAGCTGTCGTCGATATTAACGTCATCCATATTCAGTCAGCCCCATTGTCATCCTGGCTTTTGGGGGAGGGCGGGCACCAATTTGGGTGACTGACAAAAAAAAAAAGGCTCTCCACGACTCTTGGGCTTTCTTCTACACACCCAAGACTGCATTAATGTCTCCATTTCGAGCGGAAGTCGCCTAAAATTCCGGTCATTTCCTAGCGCAGTACGTACAGGGTGTGGCAGAAGTTTTGCTCGTCTGACGATCTGGGCCTTTGGCCACGCAAACGTCACACTCACATAACGTTGGCATTGATTTTTCCGCTGTGGCTTTGTTGGTCTCGTCGTCACTCGCCCGGCCTTTTGTCCTCAGGTGGGAGAGGACTTCTGGCCTCGACGGTACCGGGTGCGGTCGAAGTGCACTGGGACTTCTGGCCTCGACGGTGCCCGTCCAAGTGCCCTGACTCGCACGGACTCTGGCAGGCCTCGATTGGGCCCAGCTCCAGAGACCAGGTTTGTCCGTTGTGCATCCATCCACTCGTTCAGGGACACGCACCAAAAAAGGCTCAAACTGAGGCCATTTTCAAATGTCTTCTCAACACTTCTTTTTAAGAGACTCACTTAAAAAACGAAGAAGAAGAAAAGTCGAGCGCTACTTGCCTGTCCTCAAAGTGCTCTAACATAGCATATTTGGGCACAGAGCTATCTGTTCCTGTTGTTCTCGACGGAGACGAACATGTTGCGTCGCTGTGAGCGTCTCTTTTAATGGAGACGTACATCAACATTGGAGCTGAACGGGACGTACACACACATCTCGCGCTACGCATATATCCTCTATATACACTACTTATATACTAGTAGGAGGTGTTTTGACTGCACCATATCGACTCTTTATAGACTTTCCAGCCTTGACAGGATTGACTTTCTGACTCAACTCACATGTGCACGGTGGGACCTTGTCGAGCAGAGCCTGCGCTCTGGACCCGACGTTATCACAGCAGCCGTCCTGATTCCGGGCGCCGCCGCCGCCGCCGCCGCCGCCGCCGCCAGCCGCAGTGGCCGCGGTGGCCGCGGCGGCCGCGGCTCTCCGATCCAGCCCCGCCATGTTGCCATTGTTGTGAGCGGCCGAGCGCATCTTGAACGACACCACCACTCCTGGTCTTCTTGGACTTTTTCTGCTATTTCAACTGGTCACAGTGGTCGAGAGGCCACTTAACCCCTTCTCTCTCCTCGCTCAAGAGACATTTTCTCATCTCTGATTGTCCTTTGGAGTGGAAGTTCAAGGCGGGCCTCACACCGGATAGGAAATGTCTCCGGAGACCCTGTTTGATTGGAGGCAAGAGCCTTTTTATGGCAAGGACGAGGACGCCATGATGTTGTTGTTGTTGTTGTTGTTGGTGGTGGTGGTGGTGGTGGTAGTGTTGGTCGTCGTCGTCGTCGTCGTCGTCGTCGTCGTCGTCGTCGTCGTCGTCGTCGTCGTCGTCGTCGTCGTCGTCGTCGTCGTCGTCGTCGTCGTCGTCGTCGTCGTCG
>JAAUXU010080748.1_pt1 | contig 44617 bp, 48 predicted proteins | sample 7278151 | NCBI WGS metagenome assembly JAAUXU01 (sample SAMN14350113, study PRJNA611818) | marine sediment metagenome | isolation source: surface marine sediment (1.8m) | place: French Polynesia: Moorea | collected 2018-08
GGAAGTGAGCTCGAATCAAAAGTACTGAAAGTACCACTTGGAACGTCGGTGCTTGGCTGACCACCCTGAGTACTCGAAACGCTCTCCTGATCTTGGTTGATGCTTGTCCTCCTCGGAAAGTCCTCGGCGGCGTCCGTCCTGCTCTGCTGCTGCTCGTCGTTCTCCGTGGTGCTTGAAATGATCTGCTGCTCCTCTTCTACGGTCGGACACTCCTGAAGTGTGCACTGTCGAGCTTCTGTGGACCTTCCCTGACAAGGCCGTCCGTCACCAACCTGGTGCTGGACGACCTCTCGCTTCCTAGCCTGGATTCCCTCTCCGCAGGTATGGCTGCAAGGGGTCCAAGGGCCAAATTCGGACCACGCGCAGTCCACTATAAAATGTCGAGGAAAATTGGAGCAAGCATTTGTGTGTACACGACTCAGTTTTCTCAAGGACCTGATACGTATTCTCAAGTGAGGAGAACGAAATTCTTTTTGTTGGAAGTCTCCGGGGCTAAGTTCAAGCTATGACGAACAAACTACCAGCTTTTGGAGGTTGGTTAGACATTAGTTGAACTAAGTACAAGCCTCAGCTACTAAATGTAGTTGCACCATGTACATATGTATGTACGTGTTTGTACTGATATCGTAGCAAAGCAATTTGTTAGGGCTGTACGTACGTATGAGACTCAACTACTGATGTTCAACTACTAACTCGCTCGGCTACCGAGACTCACGTGAGCAGGAGTCCCTGTTGCAAATCCTGGTCTCCTCTGCGTTGCCTGGGCAAGGTCGGCCGCCGTTGTTGGCTTGCCTCAAGACACTTCTGGATCTGGTCTGGACTCCTCCGCCGCACGTTGCCGAGCAGCCGGACCACTCCCCGAACTGGGACCACTCACAGTTAACTAGAAGAGAAGAAGGACATTGGATGACGGCGCCTTCGCTTCTGGAGCTGGGCAACAGATCTTCCTCACCCCTTGGACATGCCCTCTGCCTGCTACAGGGTTTACTCTGGACTGCCCCTCCACTGCATGGTCTTCCACCATTCAGGGCTGGCTGCAGCACCATGCGCTTGCGCTGCTGGGTCCCGCCAGATCCACAAGTCACCGAACAACGGCTCCATTCACCATAACCTGACCACAGGCAGTTGACCGGGCCTGCTCGAGGGGGGGGTGGATGCACTTTAGGGGACTTTATACTACTCTTGGCTACAACCACAGGGTGGGTCGACAGTCACAAGACTCCATTTGATGAGGCCTTGAATTGGCCAAGGATTGTGACCGGTCGCTTACCTTGAAGCAATCAGCGTCACAATAGATGAGGATACGATTTTGCTTGCCAATGAGCGAATCTGGACTGCGGACGCACCCTGCGTAAAAACCATCACCATGCAAACTAACCAATGTTCATGTCATTTTTCTTGTTCTCGTTGTTGTTGCTGTTGTTGTGTATTATAAAGTTAGGAGGGAAAACTCTGGACAGAAGTCTCAAGAATAACCACCTCAGTCTTAGGAGGGGACAGGATCTGGAGGATTAAGTGAGGTCTTTCTTCGCTCTCTCTGTCTTGTCGGGTTTTTTTTTCCGAGATGTCTCCTTGTCTGACCTTCTCCAGACTGTGGAGGAGTCCCAACGCATTCGACCAGGACTCCGCGCTCCCATTGGCCTTGCCAAGGCTCCGATGAATCAAGACCACCTAGAAGTGCTCACTGCTTTTTTTCCAGCCACAACTTACCTATCACAAGGTAATCCAGAAATCATGGATTTTCAAGGTTTTTTCATCGCGGACTTTTTTTTGTATTTCCATCTGTTTCATCAGCAGCCACCCTGAATCCTGCTCAAGTTTGTGCACTTTTGTGTTTCCAGAACACTGTGAGTGAGCATTGAAGTCCATTTTTTGCTCTGCTCCAAGAATGCATGATCCTCCTGGAAAATCCATCTTTTCTTGATCACCCTGTCTAGTCAATCCTTACTTCTGTGCCAGTGTGATCCAGTTGACAGATATTCTCTTTTTCCTATGGACCATCCGAGCCCTCCGGCGTTCCAGAAGATGTATCTGTCCTTGCCCACGTGCTTGTAGACGGGTCTCTCCGGTGCCCATTCGACGGACAACCCGGGCACAAACTTGTACTCGCCGTCGCAGTTGGCGTAAGTGGCGCCCAAGACGTTGATTGACGGACACAAAACTCTCGGATCTACAGGGTGTTCCAGGAAGGACAAAAGGGGGAGAGAATGTGAAAGTAACAGGCAAGGCAAGCACCCACTCAGCAAAGCCAGGGTGAGTCAAAATCACCGGGTGCGTCAATCACACAATGGAGGCAAATTTGCTTCACTCTGGGCCAGGTTCTTCCTCCTTGTCTTCACTTAAGGAGCGTTTGCAGTTCAAGTCCATCCCCCCCCCCCCCGCCAGTGATTGACTTCGTGTGGTGCAGTAAGAGGCACTTTTGACTCACCCTGTATCATTATGCAGTTCTGCTGCAACGACTGAATGCGAACGCTTTGAAAAGACATCTTTGTCGCCCTCTGAAGGTGCGCTTATTCCAGCGTGGCCAGTGAATGCAGGCTCACAATGCACTGAACACGTGACAAATATGTAAAAAGGAAAAAAAAAAAGAACCCTGCTAGCATAAGCGCACCTCAAGGTGGAATGACACGCTCGAAATCGTTGCAAAAAAGATGACGCCGTCATTGAAATGACGCAGAACTGACGCGGTCATTTCGTCCGACTACTGTGCCCACAACACTGTTGCAGATTTCCACCGGCTTTTTTGCGTACATTCAACAAGATCCTTTTTTGCCACCCTTGAGTACCGTTGAAAGAGGCGCCAATGGAACAACATTGGAGGAGGACAGGATTAGCAGACGCGCAGCACTTCCCATTTTCTGCTGACCGTGATTTATCAATATTTTTCTCCTAAGGGGGGGTCTGGCCTCAAGTGGACTGAGCGGATTGGTCATCTTCAGACAAGGACAGAGTTTGAGCACAGCTTTTGAGCACGCTCAACATTTGAGTTGCATCACATTTGGGTCCTTGCCCAAGCAACAAAAAGGTCTTGTGAGTCGGGCTTTCAACACTTGCGTCATTCCACCTTAAGCAAATGAGCACAGCTAACTAGAAATTTATGTTAGAATTCACCACCAGAGAAGATGATTATTAAGACGTTTATGTGATTCCAGAGCAAGACCAGATGAGGGAAAGGAATGGATTTGGTCATTGGGTCCAGGCTGGGCAGGTGGATCATTGGGAATCATAGCAAGAGAAATAGAAAAAAAAGTTATTCTTTTCCAAGGCAACGTCTTGTTCATTTTTTCTCCTCACGGGGGCAACTGTGAGTGTTGCACTGCCTGGTCTCTGTGTCAGGGCCCTCACAGGGCTGCCCCCCTCTCCGGGCGAGCAGAATTATGGTCCTCCGTCTCGTCTGAAATCCGCCCGAGCACGTGCGACTGCAGGCGCTCCAGGGGCTAAAGTCGCTCCACACACAGTCCACGCCGCCATCTAAAAACAGCAGCTTCATTTCAGCCCCAGTTGACTTTCCAACTTTCGGGAATAAGCAAAGGGGGAAAGAGAGGAGGCAAGACATATCCTTTGATTACCTTCATTGACTCTTGGTCTGACTGCAGTCCCGTTAGCTCTTCCTCTGCCTGGAAAGTCACAAACCCCGCTTAGAAAAGGCGAGTAAGCATGAATTGTGTGTGTGAGTACAGTACAGTATGTGTGGGTGGGTGGGTGGGTGTGCAAGGTGCACTGAGTTTGGATCTCCACTATGTGCACCGCAAGCGGTGGGGGGAAGAAGGTGCAGAAGGTGTTCCTACATGTTCCAGATTGAACATTGACTGATGGCTTTCTGCGCCTGCAAGAGCATGCATGTGCTACAACTATCTTACCCTCAACCTCTACATCATGATGGTCAGGAGTGTTCTGGCTGTCCTCAACGAGGTTGTCTTTGTCATTCCTTGGAAACTGGGAAGCAGGCAGTTTGTTGGTGCCCTCGGGCTGTCTGATGGCTGGCAGGCTGCCCAAGAAGTCCTTGTGGCTCAGTAGGACTCTCCTGAACTCTGCCAGGAAATCTGTCAATACAGCAGGATCCATCTGCACTAGTAGGAAATCGCAGGAGTCGATGAAAGGACAGGAGCAACAAGAATCCAGCCGTTGAGGGGAGGGGAAAAAGGTCTCGTGTGGATCTCATGTGATGATTGGTGATTGGTGGTGGGTGAACCATTGATTGGCTTTCTGTGTGTCTGCCTCTTTATGTGCAATTTGTCACGTTCTTTACCCTTGCTTGCATTTGGAGCAAAGTTGGAGACCTCTGGCACATCATTGCAAAGATCATTTGTGCATAAGCATGCCCGGATGCTTGACCTGGAATCAGCCTGAGTCCTCTTGGGCTTGCATTCTTCCATGGGGAGGACAGGACTACGGGCAAGGCCTAGGTTCACTTGTGTATTGAAGCACTCCCTGAAAGCTCCTTGGATTGGGCAGAAAATCTTAGAAGAAGCACTTACATTGGCCGTTTCTAAATCTAACCTATCTCTGTGGCTGAGATCTTCCACGTATAGAGCAGACAGGCCTCTCCAGGCCTACATCTGGTTTTGTGCTTGGCACGGTCAAAGTTGGGACAGTCTGGAGCACTCAGGTTGAAGAGGCTGCCACAGGAGAAACACTCAACCCCCAAACCAGTGGCATTTACTGGGAGAGGATTATCAGAGAAGAACAGCTAAAAAGCTAGTTACGGTTCGAAAATGGACTTACGGTACGGTTTTAGATGCAGGTGCGATAGGTTGGTACAGTGGGTACACCAGTTGCTCAGCATCCGCATGCTGCTTACCTTCTCTAAGCTGTCTGGGCACTCTGCCCCTCTGTTGCTGCCACTCCAGGTCTCTGGGCTCTTCCGTGTAATAGATGACCTCCTGCTGTTCCTTCTCCACTTCCTCCACCTTCTCTTCCTTGCCCTCATCTGGTCTCTTCCAGCCTAAAACAGAGCTTTGTTTACCCGCTTTGTTGTTGCTTCTGAGCCTCTGGACGTTGTTGTTGCTGTTGCTCCCGGTGAGGTTGGTGAAGAGCCGCCTGGCTCGGTCGGAGTGGAGGTCGTACTCTTCGTCGTTGCACAGCTCCTCTGAACACATGCACACCTGCAAGGAAAAGTGTGGTACTTCCAAACCTTCTTTGGAGTAAGAACAAGCATTCATTCTCCTGTGAGACAAGACACTGTACGAAAGAACTCCACCTACTTCCTCATCTTTTGACAGGGGTGTCCACATCAAGTTGTGCACTGTGAAAGTGGCATTTTTAGTCCACATCACACGGCTTTGGACGACTTTCAGTGTTACCATTGAAGGTTGAAACTATTGGTCGGTATAACTGTTAGTTACTCTTGATTTTCTGAGTGCACAGTTTCACGAGGAACCCCTAGCCTAACTCTACAGTGCTGTAACAGTGCTCATCGACCTTGAGCCCTACCTTGACTGGAGATCTTCCTGCTGGCTGAAAGTTGCACCTGGTCCTGGGCAGGAGCCTCGCACCCCTCAGGCCCGGCAGAGTCGAGCCCACCGGGTAGCAGCCCCGGACGCTCTCTGTGTGTGAAGAGACAAAGTTGAGTGGTTTTCACGCCCGAGCTTGTTTCCGCCCTCCCCCCCTGTTAGAGAGAGTTCGTGCAGGAAGCGCTCGGTTAAAGGAAGCTTTCGATGTTTGCGAATTTGCATGCAAATTCCCTCAGCAACCCTTAGCAAGGTTGAAAGAGGCAAAACGGCCGCAGCTTCAAACTTCTGTAGGTGAGAAAAATCATGGATAATAGCAATATGATTATTAATGTCACGGCTGAGAAAATATGCTTGGACAAAGGATAGGGGAACAGTTGTTATTGGACTACTGGAAAGAACTCTTTGAAGACATAATTATGGAGCAACTACTGAGTGGACTCATTTTTGCCTCTTCGTCTTGAACACGTACCTTGGTTTGACTCACCGGAGCCCCTCTTGTAGAGCCTTTTGAAGACGACGCAGGCCTCATTGGGCTCCTTGCACTCCTCGATGGCGATGTTGCCGTTCACGCAGTCGGTGATCTCGCGCGCGCTCCTCGACAGCGTCCCGCACCGATAGCAGGACAGAGAGGACGCTGAAGAAGAAGAAGAACAAGCAATCAGGAACAAGAGTCTGGCCACGGAGTTCGACCTCTTCCCCGGCCTCGAGGTCTCGGCCTCCAGATGGCCACAAAGCCAGAGACTCTGGTCTCTGTCGGTTCAACCACCACAACTTTGACGGCTGAGGACAAAAGAGGGGCTTCAAAGTATCAACTTTCGGCGGCAGAAATGAGGTCAGTCCAATGCAGCTTTAGATGTAATCGAACACTCTGTTGGAGTGACAACTGCCAGCTTTAAACCACTGCCCTCACTGTACGACGTGTTCTACTCGGACGACTTCGTGCACTTGCTGGCGGCTGAAACAGTGGCAAGAGGGGGAGATTTCGCCCAGGCAGATCCATCACTGCCTCAACGAGAGAAAAAGATCAGTCGACAGATTGACAGCAGAGGCATAAAAAAAGACTACTACTCAAAGTGATCAAGTTGCTGACTTATTCATGACCCCCCTGGTTGCCTAAATCACCCCAAATGAGTCTTCTTGTGCTTCTCAGCGTCCTCCAGAAGTTTTATGGCCGTTAATTGGGGACTTGATTACATATTCGGGCAGATTTCGGGCATGAACTTGAGCCAACTTTTCTTCCTACGCATTCTTCCAACATAACATCGGAATTTTAGGTCAGAACCTAACAAGCGGACTCCTGAGATGCCCCTGAAAAACAGCCGGAAGCTGCAGCCAGATTTAGAGCAAACTAGAGGTCAGTTAGTGAAGTGCATGAGGAACAGCTCCAAAATTATTCACTTAAAATTCCGGAGTCCGGTCGTAACCCGGCTCCGAACAGTAAATATCGCTCGTTACGACTTGTTTCGCCTGTGTTTTCCACCCTTTATGGGCTCGTGTTTTGAACAAAAAACCCTAGCCAGCCAAATGGCTCCATTTCGTAGGCAGCCACACACATATGTACATAGCACGCGAGGTCCATCTGCAATTGCAGAGCGCGTGCAAATCTCAGGGGCTGTGAGGAGTGACCTTGGTGCATTGTGAGCATTTGCCTCTTTTTTATCTCTTGCTGGCCAAGTCGCAATTAAAGGACAGCCTGAGTCGGAAAATTGCTACTAGAACCAGTCTGAGAATTCGTCAAATCTTCTCCGGGACTCCTCGGGGTGCATTACGGTGGAAAAGAAGGAGATGACGGTGGTAAAATTGTCGTAGATCCAGAAAATCAGGTTTTTGGAGAGAGGAATAATTATCATATTGGGTCCTCCTTGGGCACCTCATAAATCAGAGATGCACAAAGCGCTTCTTGGCAGCTCGGCTGAGTAGGGAAATGCTTGTGCTGGTCATGAGTTTTGCTTTTCCCAACCCTGGTGAGGGTTTTTCAGGGACAACAAGAGATTTCTTCAATCCGCAGAACAAAGAACAGAGGTCAGGGTTGCCACAGAGTTTCTGGGGCTTCTCGTCCGAGTCTAAACGAGCCTTCAGAAAGAAATTCGGACTCTCAGACGCTGACAAAATGAGCTTAACTAATGAGCCAGGAAAGCTATTCTTTGCCTGTTAGTGACGCGGTTGCCCGGATTGCCCGAATTCTACAGGGTCCCCCCCCCGGCAATTGTGCCTCTCTCGTACAGGGTGTCGGCGGTGCCTCCTCACACACTTTTGCCCAGCAGAGGCGGGAGAGGCCATTTGAGAAAATGAGGCTGCTGAAATCGAATGTTCTTGGTTTCGTTCCGGGCAATTCTGTCTGGTTGAGTCAGCCTGAGGCTGCGTCAAGTTGCAGTGTGACACAATTGGAGCATTTCTTATCTAGTCCAGAATTTGATACACCCATTGCGAGGACTGACAAACAAACAGACACCTAAACGTACACACATTCAACATGTGTTGAATAAGCATGTTGGGAGGTCATTATTCAGGCCTACATTGGCGTTAAATTCTCCTAAAAAATATGCACTATTATGTACCTACTAAGAAATATGTCCTAATATGTAAGCAATGCTTGTTCACGACGAGCTGGGGACTGTAATTCCGTGTGCACGGTCACGGTGGTGTCGGCGGAGCCGGCTGCTACTGTGGTGGAGACCACGGCTGAGTTCAATGCAAACAGGGCGGTTATCGAGATAAATGATGTGATTGCCATGTTCTTGTCCACGGCTCAAATTACTTCATATTTCTTCCGGAGGCTCTCGTTGTTCAGCTCCAGATTGGCCTCGACGAGAACAATGTGGGGAGGTGACAACGACTTAAATCAGTCTTTGTCTGCCAGGCCCAGTCCAAGGGGGCCTTCGGCAGAAGCCAAGTTCATCTCAGTCACCCTGTACGCATGACACAATATGCACACAGGGTGACACCGTCGTTGCTGTTTGACAGCCCCTGGATGCTCGTCCAAGTGCACAATGAAGATAAGGTCAGAAAAAAAGGCTCAAACGTGCGTGGACTTGGCTTTTTTCTGGCCTCTGTCGATCTGTGCATGTGCGACTGAGCGAAGGAAGGAGGCGGAATAACAAAATCAGTCGAGGACATCGGGATAGATCGAGAAATTTGAGGGGAATTTTGCAAATTTCCTGCAGAAAATCTGCGATAAAAGACCGGAAATCCAACATCTCGACAAATTTCATTAGTTCTTTCTTATTACTATTATCTTTTTTTTTCAGTCTCTCACTCACCTGAACTGAGAAAGCCCAAGAATATGAAGATTGTTGTTGTTGTTACTGCTGCTGCTGCTGCTGTCATGGTGACCTCGGCATAAAAGTTTGTTCACTTTATCGCTCTGTTGCGCTTTATTCGCCTGAAAACTTTATTAACTCTTCTTCCTCCTTCTTCATGTTGACTTTGCCGTTTCTTTTCATCGCATCCTTGTTCGCAATATCCGGGATTCCTGAAAGAAATGGAATTAATCAAGAATGGTCAGGATTTTTTCTGCGCAATTCTGTGCGGTTCAAGTCCATCCATTTCTATGGCTTCTCCGCTCCCCTCACACTGACCTTTGCGGCTCAAGGGGTCGTATGAGCGGCCAAGAAATTCAAGGTTGCATTTGCGGCTCACACTGAATCAATACCAGAGATTAGGAGTTCTGCAGAAAAACTTTAACAAAGACTTTTCTGCATTCCGAGGAAGAGTGACTCGTATGATCGAGAAGGATCTCATAAGTCGAGTCAGAATGAAAAGATATCATTGTCAACCGTTGTCACTTCCTGAAAGATCTTAACTTTCCAGAACTTTTTCTCTTCGCTCTGTTAACCGACAAAGCTAATTTGTACAGTCACTGCTCTGTCTGGTCGAGTGGCTCGATGAGACCAACGCAGCTTGCTCACACCCTGCTCCAAAGCTGAGAAGACATCGGCACTCCCAAGTCCAAGGCTTTGGCCTTCAAAGGCCAAAGCTGACGTGACAAGATAAAGAGGAGTCTGATGGGGGTGTGTGTGTTTGATCCCAGTCTGTCTGTTTGTACACAGACTGAGCGGGGACCCTTTTTTTTTGCTCCCAGCACCAACATCGTGTCTCATGCAAATGAGACTCATCACGAGTGACGCAATTTTTCATGCGTACAACGTTTCCCCATCTTTCGCCGCCCTCAAAACATCGGCCAAGGTCGCGTCGACGACGACCACGACGACGTCTTATTGGAACACCTGGCAGTGAGCGCCGCGTATGGCAGCGCCGCCATCTGCGCGGCCTTCCCGGCGTGGCCTTTGCAGTCCCAGTGCTTCGTTGCTTGGCCTTGGACGGCCTTTTTCCCCGCGTCCAAGTGGGTCCTGGCAACCAGCGGCCACTGTAGCTGGGAATTTACCTTCGCTTCTTGAAACATTTTACCCTGGAAACGACGTCACGAAGCGAAGGAGAAGAGCGAGCGATTAATCAAAGCGCGTGCGAATTCCCTCATGTTTTGTAATGAATACGCAAGGAATCCAGGGGATCTTTCCCCTCCTCCCCCCTTGTGCTGATGACTGAAGACATCAAGGAAGCGTTTCACACTCGCTCAGCAAAATAACAGCTTCAAAGATGCATTTGCAAAGATGCATTTTTTTTTTTGCATTTTTGGCCCCGGACGGGGACAACAAGAGTCCTCTTTTCAGCTGGCGAAATATTTGGACAAACGTCAGACTCAAATAACTTTTCTGGGCGCCAAAAAAAAACCCAACCACTCAACTCTTCGTGGATTCTTCTTCGCATCGTTACTGATAGGGGGGGGGGCTTTTCTGACCTCTCGTAAAGAAGAAGATGAAAAAATGCAGAGCAAATTCCAGCAATTAAAAATAATGAGGTGGTGGTGCCAACAACAACAAAGGATGCCCAAATTACGGCTCATACATGAGATGAAGGGAGGGGGGGGAGGAAATGAAGAGAGGAGGGGCCAGCCCAATACGTACTTCCATTTTTTACCCACCACCCGGTGCAAGTGAGGTTGGATCGCAACGCAAATGGGCCCCTCTGAAAATGCCACCCACGAAACAGACAGGAGTAAATGGGCCTTAAAGGTTCAATGCCCCAAACGGAGCTCGAGTTCTTGACCTTTGAAGTCGGAGTCGAGGTGGAAGAAGGTGGAGAAGGTGCACAAGGCCTGCCACGACTGCCTCTTTTTGGGGCAGGTCGGGCTGGCTCAATTTCCACATATCGTTCATCCTCTTGTTTGTAAAATTGAGCTTCCTCTCCTGCTTCATCGGCGGTGCCCAAATGTCAACCGATCCCCGGAAGGAAGACAATCGGCATGCCTAAATTCATCTCAGCTGGTGATGGAGCGAGCTGCCGTCGGGCTGGCTCAGCTCCACCACCCACCGCCAGCGCGCGCGTGCTCACCCTGTACGAAGTCGACGTTGTTGGGGTCAGTGTGAAAGGCCCCTTCAGGCTCGGCCCAACTCCATCACTAGTGCCAACCCTGTCAATTGTTTCGGGTAATTGCAGCGTCTGCGCGTGTCTTCTTCATCTCCTCCGTCTTAAATGAAGCTTAAGGCGCAGTTGCCATAGCAAAGTCTGCGGGTGCAATTAGGCCGTCTCCCTTCGGCGAGGCAGTTATTTATGATTAGGCAGACCGAGAAAAAAAAATCTATTTTGCGCCACTTACGATTGCGCCGGGTGTTTGGGCGCCACCTCTGGCGCAAAGGCTACAAAAACTGCGCCCGAGGGCGAGGAAGAGGCGGAAGAATCACGCACGCGTACACAAAATGAGGCCGTGACGGAATTCCGTTTTTTTTTCTGACACGCAGGACGCTGACGGCGGAGAAAGAAGACGTTTTTTTCGAGGCTCACACGACCCAAGCGGTGGCGGCAGCAGGAAGTAACGTAAAATGCCTCTTGTAAAAAAGCTCTAAGGTCATGGACCCGACCAGACAAAAGAGGAAGAAGAAAACGTGGCAAAGAAGATCACGTTGACAATCACAACCTTCTGTCTACAGCACGTAACAAAAAAAAAGATCACCTCCAGCATATGGAGCAGCCCAAAGCCTCTAGTGACGAATGAATCAACACCAGCAGGCAGAAGCAATTTTGGGGTAGGAGCGTCTGAGTCACCCAAAAGTCACCAGCACAGGAGGGTCCCTTTCGAACCAAGACGATATTACTTGTGGCTCATACTGTTGCCCGGAGACCTTTTCTGTTGTTTCGGTGAATCACATCTCTTTTCCACTCAATCACCGGAGGAAATCATAATCGATAAGTGACTCGATGACCAAGGAAATGGAGCGAATCCCCGACCAATTGGGAGTAATCGCCCCAATCCACGCGGACTCGTTGCTCAAGAACCTCAACTCCTTCTTGGTGATGTGAAATGTCAACTCTCGTTAGTCAAAATTGGGCATGCCCGAAAGTGGCATTTTTTGAGCACGCACTCACCCATTCGTCAAAGCCTCAATGGGCTGAGCGATGTTTGTCGACGACCGTTAATGCTGCGCGTCACAATTGCGTACAAGCAAAAAAAATGCGTCATCACAACAAACCACAGCAATGGGCAGCTTTTTTTTCTTTTTCACTTGGATGCTCAAAAGTCTTGGATCGAACCGTTACTTCATCAGCAACATCGACAAAAGGTCAGAGCCCCCGACTCAAGGGTCAGATCGGGATAATGAATGATAGGAAAGGTCGTATGAGGCTGGAAAAAAGCCCGGCTTCAGAGATCAATGCCGACTTTTTTTCGCTCGTTCAATTTAAATAATTAAGGAAGCAATAGAGTTGTGACGGCACGAGAATTATTAATAAGCGAGTCGACGACAGCCTCGGAATGTGCAACCCAGGAGAGAGGATTCATCTGCAACACCCTGTAGACATGAATCTTCTTCCCCGTTTTTTTTTCCTGCCACTCTGTACCAGGGTGTCTCTTCAAGGCTGTGCTTGCGTGTCTTTTCCCTGGAACTGCGCAAATGTCACGCGAGCAAAGACAGGGTGTTTCAGCTTGGGCAAGGCTGCCTCTGGGCACGATCTTGGCCGGATTCTTCAGCGTTTTGTCAGCGCACCTGGACACAAACTGTCACAGCAGTAAATTCAGCCCATCTCTGGGTGTTGATTCACTTTTCACCTGCTTCTCTTCTTTGCCCCTGCTGACGTCGTTCGTTTGCCGATCTCCACATAGCCAATGGAGCTCACGCTGAGGCCCAGTCAAATCCTGGCATTGTCATCCCTTGTCCTTTTTCTGCATCCCATCAATAGCCACTAATAGAAATATGTGCGAAAAAAAGGTCCCCCTAATGTTTAGACACTTTGCACGGATAGCAAACTAACCAGCATCTATCATATGTATGTCTGCACACTGGACTTTTGAGACATACTGTACATTAACACCCCTACAGTCAGGCACACTGACACGCAGCTGTGCTCACGCATTCGCGAGTCCACGATTAGGACAAAGGGTGCATAAGAGTCGTCTTTGCACAACTTTTTGGCGTCACAGATGATGCATCTTCTTTTGCAAGGCGCTGCCAATTTGCTCTAATGAGGTTTCGCTCGATAAAATGAGCCTGAATGGTCGCAAAAATGTGGCCAAAATGGGAATCAGCGGTCTAATGAGACTGGCCTTGCCTTTGCTGCGGGTAATTGATGACATGATGATTCGTTGGGCAGCAACAACGTCAAGGAAAAGAGGGTCAGCAACTTGTGCTGGACGAGCAACAAAGAGACCAACTTTGGCACACCTCAGTCTGGTGAGAAGCAGGGGGAAAAAGTTTCGCACACCAACTTTTCCCATCTTTTTTTTGTGTCTTCCTCGAGAAGAAGTCCTGAAATGTTCTCATCCTTGTCCTCGCTCTCACACACGCACTAAATCCTATGCAGCAAAACGTTGAGACTGAAGGTTTCGATCTGTTCTTCATCCCTTTTTTGTGCTTTTTTGTCTTATTCCTGCGTGGGCCATTTGACAAATCTTCGAGACGATTTTTGGGTCTTGCAGAATCACTTTTCAGTGTTGCAGAACCATTTTTGGGTCTTGCAGAACCACTTTTGGGGTTTGCAGATCCCCCCCCCCCGTAATTGCAGGAAGCGACAACACACAAAAGCATCCTTATCTGAGGAGAGACAGAGAAGTAGGAGTTGAAATAAGTTAGGAAGATGCAAATTTGTCGATGATCAAAGACGAAGGCAGAGAAGAAAAACACCCTGCAACAACTTAAGGAGCGTCTACGTTGCCCCCAAACCCTTGTGGGACGACCCCATCCCCCCGTTGGGCCCCGCGTAACCCGTCCCTTTGCTCCCCCTCCTCCCTCCCCGTGTGGGTCTTGGCGATGCCCACCGCATATCATTTTTTTCTTCTCTAACGGTGCAAAAATCTGTCAAAAGCTGTGATTTTTATCATCTGCGTGTGAGTCTCATCAGTAACAATTTATATTTATGGGCGGCCACGCTCGTAATGCACATGATTTTACTGCACAGCATCTATCTCCTCAGTGGTAGTAACGGTTTGGATTCTGACTCAACAAGCGCAACAGCCAAAGAGTCAACATTTTTTCCCTCCCCTCCTTGATGTATTGAGCATGATGTGAAGGCAACGACAGCAGAATTAATTATTCAGCTTCGAAGGCCAGCTTTATGGCAACTCTGAATAAAAAAAATACCTGTCAGGTCTCAATTTTCTGGGGAAAAAAAGGTGCTGGGAAGCTGGAAAAGCCTGCTTTGTTCTTGTCCTGACTCCTTTGTTTTCTACCAGATCTCTTCTTTCCTTGACGATTCCCAGATCATCTTCACCTTTGTTGCGCCTCGAGGTCTCCTCCGACGAGTCTCTCGTTGAACCCCAGCAGTGTGACCTTTGCGCGCATTGCGAGCGCGTCCGCCACAAAAACCCACCTAACTTTTCAGGCATCGCACTGTATTTATCTGTGTGTTACGTAATTCGAGTCAGTTTTTTCCGCCAAAATGTCGCCTGTTGCTCAGGCGTGAGTGGGAGATGGATGACTTTGGGCGTCCCAATAAAGTGAGCCTTGCATGATCACGCACAATGAGGCGCAAAAAAGGCGGAAAAATGTGCAAGCCGAACGTGCGTCTTCTCTCTCTCTCTCTTTCCTGCCGGGGAATCCGCCGCGGAATCTGCACGCAGGCTGTGCAATTATATCAAAAGATAAATCACGGTTCCAGCCCCGCATTTGGGTTGACCTCCGGACCCTTCTATCGACAAGAATCGCATGCGTTTTAGTGCGAGGTCAGCGGAGAAGTCACAACTGGGGGGAATTTTGCGTCTTCAGCGGGAGGAGGCGTCAACGGCGGCCAAGAACATGCGAATTTTCCCTCACAATTGTCTCCTGTGCTTCTTTTTTGTTCCACATGATGGATGCCTCCGTGGGCTCCGCTTCGATCTGTGGTCAATGCACCTTTTCAAGGTTTGAGATTCACCCTTTTTTTTTGGCCTGCTCAGCCTCTGGAGCGCTGCCAAGGAAGAAAATGGAAACCTCTGAAACAGAAGGCGGGCAGAACCTGTTGTTGCTGCCGGTGCGGATTCGCACGCGCGCACCAGATCTCTTCACAGGGTGGCTCAAGTCACCAGGGGCGTGGCAGGAGAATCCCGCTCTGCCCGACGTTTTGGAGGGCGCCCCGTAGATCAAGATTGAAGAGGAGTCGTTCAGATCCTTGTCTCCAGTGGTCAGAGCAAGAGAAACACTAATAACATAGGCCTGGCTGAGGCCTATGAGGGTTGGGGCAGACGGGCAGAAACAAACACTTTTGGCGGCCATCGCGTGCTTCAAGTTGAGGCTGTTCATCTTCTGGCCTCTGCTGTGGGATGAGACAAAGGAAAAGCAAAAAGCTCCAGTGTGAGCCGGACTTTTGGCCATTTGTTTTGCGCGCGCTGCTCAACGGACGCATTTGTCCGAACGGCGAATGGCGGCGCAAAACGCCGACGGGAGAAAAATGCACCTGCTGAAGCCGCGGTTACCCTGGAGGAAAAGCTGGCCGTCAATCTTGTGACCAAATCCTGGAGGCCATCAAAGCCCGCATTTTTTTCTTTCTAGAGCATTCTTTTGCACCATAACTGGAGTCTGTAGCTGACGCACAAGTCGTTCCCTGCACTGGTGCACAGCTAAATCCCTTTATCGGAAGGTCATCGGATGCATTTTCTCTGCGTGCGCGCGCGCGTGGAGCTGCAATCAAACGGTATTGGAATGGGCTTTTGGCGGCACACACGATCATCTCCTCATTTCGGAGGGGGGGGGGAAGGGGTCAGCCTTGATGGGGGCCTACGAGCTTTTGGGGATGCAGAATCGGCAGGAGGTCAAATGCTTGAAAGCCAGGGAAAAAAGAACTAGATCTGCACCTTTTTTTTGGGGGGGGGAGGATTTGGATAATGGGGGGGGGGTTAAAATGCACTCCTTGAGAGGAATTTCTGCCCATGTTGGAAAGCTTGAGGGGAATCTCTCTCCTGAGAATGCAATGACAAGTTTTATCACTGCACTTTATCTTGTGGCGCGGTCAGTGTCAGCCACAATGGTCTTGGACTCCGCCAAGGCCGATCACGACCGGAAAGAAATCTGTCGACACGACGGGACACAGGCGACCTCTGCAGGGTCCTTTTTTTTTACTTTATTCCCGCTACTAGTATATAACATATGTTGCATTGTTGGAGCTTCCAACACTGAAGAAATCCTTGCTCAAGGACGAGCACGCTTAAGAAAATTCTAATCCTCCGTGCAAAAATTATTAAATCCAATGGAGGAAACAAGATTAGGCTTGGAATGAAACACACACACACACGAGTCAGGACTCTTCGGGTCCGGTACAAGAAGAGGTATTTTTATCTTGCCTTTTTTTTGACGAAGCAAAAGAAATGGGAAATGACGTCGAAGTAGATGAGTTGCAGATGAGACGAGCTGAAGTCAGCCAATTCTGCCATTTGTTAAATTTATAGACACTCACCTATCCAATATCGATCCCCTATATACATAGAACGTGTGTGTGTGTATTTATTTGCAACTTCCTCTTCATATTGACCTTGTAGCCAATGTAGGGGGTCTGAAATGATAGTTTCTCTGCAGCCAAACCTTTAGTCAGAGTTGGCTTCACCTCTCAGTTAATGAGGATGGCCCAAAACACCCCGGCGTCACAGTGTGAGGCGTAAAAAAACCCCCTCCGTGGCTTATTAGGACAAACCTCGTTGCATCTCTCCTTCGGCGTCACCGGAAATGACGCCCAAAGAAAAAAGTGAATCTGGCATCCTTTTCTTCACGCCTCACACGACGCTGCACTAATTACTCGGGTAGGCCCTTTGAGGCCCCCGCCCTCCTTCCACAGTGAGTCAAAGCTATGCAAATATGTGTAGTAGCATAAATTTAAAGGAGACCACACACTTGAATCCGTTGTTGCTCAAGCCGCCGGCGTCGTGATCCGACTCTAAAAGCCGCCGCTGCCGCCCGCGCAGTTAAGACGGCGCCGCCTGAGCCGCGAAGGGATCGACGTGAGTGTATTTGTCGCTCATGCAGGACCCATTTTTCATTTCTCCAGCCCCGTGACCTTCAGCGACGGAAACCATCTCGAGATTCCTCAGTGCAAAGGAGGAGGAGACGAAAAGAGGGAGGAAGCGAAACAAACGCAGTAGCAAATTTGTGTCTTCATCCTCTTGTCCATATAATCGTTTCCCATATTTTTTTCCCCTCCTCCATTGTATATATGCGTGTTTACACCAGATTGCTGCCTTCAACGGGGTGGTGAAAATCGGCCCTCTTCTTTGTCAAAGTGACGAGCAAAAATTGCACAGTTTGCAGAATAATCCGTCATCGCCGCTGTAATCGCCGCTCTGCTTCAATCGGCGCTGACGATTTGGCACGCCTGGCACGCTTGGCACAGTAGTCGATGGAGCCCGCGAATAAAGCGGCTGAAGAGCTGTGATGAGGCATCGTGGAGGACATCTTTGGGCACTCAAAGTCCAGTCAAAAGAGGTACATTTATGCGAGTTTGTCCATCGTGCAAAAGGAAAGAATATGCACAACTGTGTGTTTGTGCACTGCAGCTCTTTTCCGTGCAAATACTGAGCAATTGGATATTCTGGCTGCATTTTCTGCTCGTTTGTCATCAGACATGGACACTGCCAAGTGTTCATCTTCAACAATGTCACCATGGTGAATTAACATTGGCATTTTTCTTCTTCTCTCATTATGCCTCAACAAGTCCTTTGCTTTCAGTTCCCTTCAGAGTCATTTGGTGCAATTGCTGAATGAGCCTGACGGACAAACATCTACAGACAAATGGGCATTTTTAACTCGAACCCTTTTATCTTCTCTGAGCTAGCAAAAAAATCCAAAAGTTTAACCCTTTATCTTCCTGAGTTTGCACAAAATAAAAAAAAAAATCTCCCGCTCAGCGCCGTGTGAGCAGTAAATAGACGCTCTTAGGGCATCGCGGCTGATTTCATCTACCAGACTTCATGTCCTTGCATCAGATAATCCTTGCTCCTGATTCTTAAGACATGAAATAATCTGCGGATTTGCACGCGTCATCTCTGCAAATTTGTAAACATCGGAGGTGCTCCTATTCAAGAGTAAAGCAAACCGAACAAAGATCAACAAGGAAGGAGAAAAAAGTGTCGACAGCACTGGAGCCACCCTGTAGAGAAGAGTCCGGCCGCTCTGGTTGCGTGCAATTCCCAGACTCCCCGATCTTATTCATGCAGAAGTCAGAAAAAGGGGTCAGCGAAGGGGTTACAAGACTCGTCTGGAAATCGCGTGTTTCTCCCACTTTTTCTTCGCGCTCTCTCTCTCTCTCTCTCTCTTCGCCCACCACATTTCCGGCCTCAATCTTGGACTCGATTGCCTCGTTGCCCACCGACAAGAGGTGCTGGCTCCAGACAGACACCCTGTACTGCTCGCCACTGCTCTCCTGCCCACCCTGTACGCACAAATTGAAAGTATGGCAGATCATGGAGAGAAATAAAGAGAGAGATTCTCAAACGTGCGCAAAAGAGCGTCGGGGGTAATAACTGAATGGAAATTAAACCTCCTCACATACCACCTCTTTTCCGCTGCACGCACGCATTGACAAACGATTTCCGCCCGCCTTAATTTTAGCTCGAGTTGACCTCGGTTTGTGCACCTGAAGGCGAAAACAGGGGCCTGCGCAGGAGGGGGAAACGTGTGGGGCAACCCCCAACGGTTACCGCGCCCATCCCTCCCCATAAGAAACCCTCCCCCCTTTAGGTCTCCCCCCCCCTGCTCCTTGTTCACGATTTGGCTTGGCTGGAGCGATCCCATTTTATTCACGCCAATGTCTTTGCCAAGATGCTTGACTTACTCCAAACAGGATGTTTTTTGCTGGCCTATCTTTGTTCTCCTTTTTGGCGCACCAACCAAACTTCGCTGTCATTCCAGGCGTTATTGTACTCGTCAGGATTCCCCACGGAAAAAGGTCCTTGGCAGTTCAGAGTCTGTCTTACCTGAGCTTGATTGCCTTTGCTCCACACCTGTCTGAGCGAGCCACGCTTTTCTCTTCCCGGGGTGTGAGAAGCTCCCGATGCACCCGATCTTCACCCTCGGAGCGCCAAGTGACGACTGAAGACGACGGCGTTGCCGGCAGCGACGACAGCAGCGGTGGTGGTGGCGGCGGCGGCGGCGGCGGCGGCGCCGACGCCGAATGCAAAAACAACGTATGAGCCAGAAAGAAGAACGAAAGTGGGTCTGTCATTTTCTCAGAACTTGCGGGAAACCCCGGCCGGGCCTTGAAGCCGGGCTGGCGTCGTTCTTCGCCCCTCATAGTGCACGTGTTCATCTATCTGTCGGTACGTACGTCAGTACGTCCATGAGGCCTGCGCGCGCCTGCCAGAGAGGGCGGTGTCGGTCGCTCGGGTCGGTCTCTCGCTCCCTCGGTGTCTTGACTGCGGCGGGATGAAAATGGTGTCTTGATGTCCGGAGATGCTCTGGACTCTTGGCAAGGCCGGACCACCACCTCTGGAGGGAGAACCTCAACCTGTGGCCCCTCCGCACGGAGGAGGCGAAGAGGGAGCAGAAGCAGCGGGCCTTCTTCGCTGGCAAGCACGTGGGGGTGGCTGAGATGACTTTGCCGAAGGGGCCGTTGGAATTTCCGCTCTCGCCTGAGGTGGTGGATTGGGCTGTCAAGTAGTTGCGAAGTGACTTTTGGGGCGTCAGAGACGCATCCGGCTCTGTCTCAACAGTTTTCCATCAACTTGTCTTCTCTCTTGTTGAAGGTTGACGCCGAAAAAAGCCTTGGGCTTTAACCCCAGGGTGTGCGTGAGGCCACGAAAGGGAGGATTAATCATGCTGATAAATTTTTATTTATCGTCCGTCTCCCACTTTTTTCGTCAACGTTAAATCATTTCCCACTGAGAAGTGAGGTTGGGCCCATTCAGGCCTCATTGCAGACGATTGAAAAAATTGTCAAGTTCAAAGCCTTCCCATTCCAGTAGTGCACGCTGCAGTCATCCTTGAGCCGGCTTGACCAGTGATGACGCCTCGGGGCCCCCGACCTGCCTAATTTCTCTCGGAGATCTCGGAACAAACAGTTGGCCCCTGGGCGTGCACGTGCCAAAGGGGCGCGGCCACTTCAGAGATAGAAATCGGCAAATTTGCATAAAATGCAAAGCACTTTAAGGACCTGCGCCGAGCATTCCGCGAAAGTAGTTTCAACTTGCTCGAGTGATGCCAAGAGTGCAAGTGCAGAAGTCTGCAATCCGTAGGAAGCAGTCGATTTAGGAGGGGTCCTCGGAGGGGGTGTCCATGTCCTAATCGTCGTCGTCAAGTTTGGGCGGGGCCCCCAAAAGATGGGTTCGCGGAGTGGAAGAAACTTAGGCGGCAAAAGTTCGCTCAAACAGGGTGGTGGCAGCGGCTGTCGCTGAGAAGGCCAGGGTGACCCTGATCGTGCCTGTTTGCAAGTGAAATGCCGCTCTTTAGGCGCCCAGAAGAGTGTTGGCCTGGAGGGCCCACACAAAGAAAGGCCATTAAGAGAATCTTCAGTCATACAATTTATTTTCATATATATTGTGTTATCTGATTAATGAGGATTCTTTTTTCAAATGCCCGTTTCTTTCATTTTGAAGAGAGAATGTAAGAAACGTACTAACTTAAAGACACACTGTAACGTTCCAAAAAGCAAGAAGAACCACAGCCAGACGGACAATATAAGTGCTAAGCTTTGGACGAGGATGTCTTCAACTTTTTCTGGTGCTTCTTTCCCGCAAAGTGCGCCTCCAAACCGGTCCGGTCGGTCGTCTCTATGTTGCACATCCCGCATCTGGAGCAAAAAAAGGGGATCAATATCGCGTGGTACAACAAAAATCGGTCAATTTCTGTTCATACTTGAACTGTCCCGCTGTCCCTTCACTGCTGTTTGAAGCCGCCAGCTTCTTCTTGTGCTGCTTGCCAACCGAAGGGTCAGCATGATCTCCTTGCTCGTGACCTCGACCGGACAGATATGGCACTGCAGGCGGTGGCGGTCGGGACGGACCACAGGATCAGCACCTTTGGAAGTTGAGGAAGAAGAAGCTGAAAACAAAAAGAAACATTCTTGAAATCTTTCGAAGGCCTATGGATTGATCTGATCGAGTGCCACCAGTCACGTGTTCCATATTAGATATTTATTAAAGCAAAGCCCCGTCAGTGGCACCAGGGGTCAGATTATGAAGTTTTCCGCTGTTTTTTTCTCTCTCACCTCTGATGGCCTTCAACTGGTGCGTGATTCCCTTTAGGTGCTCCTTGAAGGCATCGTCAGTCTCGAACGTCTCTCAGCAGGCTTGGCAAAAGATGCTGTTCGATGCACGAGTCCTTAACGCTGGAGTTGGGAGACGGTGAGGAGAAAGAAGAAGGACGAGACGTAGGCTCCTGTCCGCTTTTCCTCATCTCCTTGGCGTGGACCTTGCCCTGACAGCAGGAAAAAATAAAGGTGCATTTTCAAACCTTGAAATCAGAAACCGGACTTTTCACGCGTAAGACACGGCTGGCATATCACCAGGTACAGGGCGAAACAGAAATTTCGCGAAAGAGCAACTCAACATGGCAACGCTGTCTCTCAAGAGCAAACGACACCTTGGTCGCAAAGACGATTGAGTCACTTCTGAATCACCCTGTTGTCTCACCAACTCACTTCGAAGTGTGCCCTCCCCTGAGAGGCCGACGAGAAAGACTTCTTGCAGATTTGGCACTGGTGCTCGGAGTTAGAGGTAGCTGCAGCCCTGCACTGGCAGGGTAAGGCCAGTTCTTTTGCTCCATTCCTTTAACGTTGAAAAGTCCAAATACGGTGGCCTTCTGATGTATTCCTAACGAGCCGTTACCATCAGGAACGTCTTGACCTTCTTCTTGTGGGCCTTCCTCAGGTAGTGGCTCCTCGCCATCGCAGGATGGTTGAGGGAGAGACCCTGAAATAACGCCAGATAGTACCCTTATGACTTTTTTGAGAGTCCCCACATTGGATAGTTCTTCTATACGTGACAAAGGTTGCACCGGTCCTGTGGACACAAGTTGAGCAGCTCCTCGGGCAGCGGCGGGCTGTACCCTGAGTGCCAGACTTTGACGACGTCGAGGCGCTGTTTCTTTGCCTAAAAAAGAAGGAGAAGAAAGAGGTGACAAAAAGCAGTTCAGATCAGAAACCTCTATAATCTTGATCACCTCTCCATTGGTCACGGGAGTTTCGTTCAGTTCCACAGCGTCTCGATTTCTCTTGAACGGCGCCGTCCTGTTGATCTCTGCGCTGTTGGGAAGAGGAGGAAGCTCGAATTGCGTAGGTCCAGTCATGGCTTCTTGCTTTTCGAGGAGTGACACAAGGGTTTCGTCCTCGCCGTCTCCCTCGGGGGCTCTTGCGATTCGGTTGAACGTCTTCTTGCTCTCGTCAACTTTCTTGGGGATCCTGAAGCCGTCCAGGAAGCCCTTTTAGTCCTTGGAGGCCACCTTTATCGTGTTCCCCCCCCCCCCCCCAAGTCATCCCGAACAACTTAGCTCATGTCAACGTTTAGCACAAATTGATCCTAAACTTTCCATTGCATTCAGAACCATGCCTGCATTCTTACGTCATTTTTGTCAGGGTTGCCATTTTTGTTAGGCAGAATAAATTCCTACTCCAACTTTTCTCCCGTCAGCTGATCCCTCTTTCACACTCTCTCATCTCTTGTCCAGGTGGCGGTTCCTGCCTTTCATGGGGGCTCCCTCGGAAACAACACTACGGGGACGCGATCAGTGACATAACCATCGAGATCTCCAAGGCTATGGCGTCCTCCGGCCTGCAGCTCTTCCTCTTCACCGCGGTAAGAAACCATTGTCTTGTTCAAGCTGGACGATTTCATTTTTTTGTTTACCAGGTGATGTTTCTCGGCTCCTATTTCGCCGGCTCAGCACCTCTGCTTTTCTCTCTCAGCGAAGAGAAGCTCCAGAGGGTCTCTGTGCTCGGGGCCGGCATGCTCCTGGGGACAGCTCTCACCATCATCATCCCGGAGGGAGTCCAGACGCTCATCAAAGGATACACAGAGTAAGACCGACTCTGACATGACTGTGAAAGCCATGAAGACTCTTCTTAGCCCTGGCCACTCTGTTGATTAGTGTACTAGCATCGTTAGGATTGAATTTGGCTCATGAGTGATGCAGCAAGTTATCTGAAGCTGAAGTAGAGGTAACGACTTGATGCACAAGTGTCCACTTCTCGCTTCAGTAGATCATTTTAGACATCTGTCGCGAAGTAGTTGCACACAACCTCCCGACAAAGCTAACAAACGATAAATTTCAGTTCTGCAAAGGATCAAAAAAGTCACCATGACACGGAGGGTCTGGACCGCGCAATCGGGGTCTCTCTGGTCCTCGGGTTCGTCTTCATGCTCCTCATTGATCAGTTGGCCACCTCAAGGTTGATCTATCACGACTATCATCTATAAGGCATCGTATTGACACACCTGTTGTGCTAGGACGAACCGCTCTCGCTTGGACTCCGTCGAGGCCACGACCTCAGCGTCTACTACATCTGGGATTTCCCCATTGGCCCTCAGATCCAACCTGAGCTCGTTTGTCACATGGACCACGACCCTGGGGCTCGTGGTTCATGCAGCCGCGGATGGAGTTGCCCTTGGCGCGGCGGCAGCTACAAATCAGGTTTAGTGAATGCCACAAGTGCTGTGCAGGGTTAGGTGCAGTTTAAGTGCTTCATGTATACACGTGACTCGTTTTAGGCTAGACCAAACACGTCCGAGTGCATCGTGGATTTGTTTTCTAATGCTAAGTAGAGACGACGCAGTCAAAAGATGCTTTTGAACCTTCCTGTCCTTCAGAACTACAGGACACAACGGTACTGCCAAAGAGCTGTAGTAGTAAATACAGCAAGACGAGGGCAGCCAAAAACTGATCACTTTATTCCACTTGACCTAAATGCATTCAAAGGGAGTCTTGCAAGAAACATAACACGCAGAAAAAGAGGTGAAATATTTGGTCTAGCTTAATGTATATTATACACAGCTGTATATAGTCCGTCTACATCTGGTGCTCGCCCTGCCCTTAGACGGACGTAGAAGTCTTGGTGTTCTTGGCAATTATGCTGCACAAAGCCCCGGCGGCCTTCGGCCTCACCACCTTCCTCCTCCACGAAGGTCTGGAAAGGGTTAGAGTCCGGAGGCATCTACTCATTTTCTCACTGGCTGCACCAGCGCTCGCCATCTTTACATACGCCATTCTGGGCGCAAGTGGCGCAAGCGCCTCGTCGGAGGAATCAGGAGCAAAGTAAGTATGAGGTACCACGGAGTATCCCATAAAGCTCAGGATTCCCCCCCCCCCCCGGAGTGGGTGCATGGCCTCGGGTTACTCTTATCCATTGGTGCCAATTTTGAAGAGAGACTCTCGTTCCAGGACTGACGGTCGCCTGAACACGTTCCAGGCCACCGGAGTGGCCATGCTGTTCAGCGCAGGCACCTTTCTGTATGTGGCAACCGTGCACGTCTTGCCCGAGGTCGTCAGTAACAGGGGCGAGGTCAAATACGCGCCTGCCGGCGCCAGCAGTGCCAATTCCTCTGGTCACTCCCACCACGGCCTATCCTTCGGTCCGTGCGACCTCTGCCTGCTCGTGGCGGGTGCTCTCATGCCCATGGTGATCACCTTGGGACATCACCATTGACCATAATCTCTACCTGTGATTTCTGATGATTCTACTAGCTTTTTCGGCTGAAAGTAGCATATGAATATGTGACTGCAGTGACGTGTGTGCGAACATACAACAGAAAACAGAAAAACCTTCTGTTTATATTAATTTGTCTCCAAAGACAGTAAAAGTCATTCAGAGTTTGTATATCTACTGCACGGTCTGTATTTTGATGACGATGAGATGACTGAATAGATTAGGATCCTACCGCACAGTACAGCTAATGCAAAAAGTACAAATAAACAGCCGCTTTCACCTCTTCATAAGCTTGTCCAGGTTGCCCATTGGCCCTCCCGGTCCTCCTGAGCCTGCCTGCAACTGCTTCATCATGTTCTGCAGCCCACCCATACCGCCCATCTGCCTCAGTACGCTGGGGTCCATCATCTTGGCCATCTGGTGATTGAGCTGCTGCATCTGCTGAGGGTTAACGTTCTTTGACATGTCTCCGCCCTTGAACAGGCCCTTGATGCCACCCATCTTCTTGACGACCTGAGCGAACTTTGTGTGTTGCTTCAGTAACTCTTGAACCTCCCTCTCCATGACGCCCGCGCCAGCGGCAACCCGCGATATCCTGGAAGATTCCCTGGTGAAAATCTTGGCTCCGTCTTTTCCGTCCAACTCATTGTCGTTCATACTGTCCATTATCGTCATCAATCGCTTTAGCCTTGCCATAGATTCCTGTTCAGAGCCTTTAGTCATAAAGTCTTGGCTGAACCCTGGAATCATACCCATGATCTGTCCGAAGGGCCCCATCTTCATGATGTTCTGGAACTGCTCATACATATCTCTGAGGGTGAATTCGCCGTGCTTGATCTTATTGATGAGCTCTTCGTTGTTGTCCAAGTTGAGCTCTTCTACCTTGGAGATGAGTCCCTCGATATCTCCCATACCTAGGAGCTTCTGGACAAATGGCTTCGTGCGAAATGGTTCGAAGTCGTCGATGTGTTCGCCCGTACCGATGAAAACGACGGGGCTGCGAGTTGCGGCGACAGCCGAGAGCGCTCCGCCGCCCTTGGCGTGGCCATCCAGCTTGGAGATGATGACGCTCCCTACGTCAACTTTCTCTTTGAAGGCCCTGACAGAGAATAAGAATATGATTTCCATGCGTGTCACTCAGGTACCGCTAAACCATGCCGGTGGCTAGAATTGAAGCCTTTCAAAGTCTACACTTCGTCTCACCTGGCCTGTGCCTCGCAGGCCTGTCCAATGCTGGCGTCCATCACATAAACGATATTGTCCGGCTGGACGGCATTGCTAACAGCTAACATTTCTTCGAAGAGAGCGTCCTCCTGGTAATGTCTGCCAGAGGTGTCCACCACGATGATTTCGAAACCTTCCTCCTTGAACATGGAGACGCCATCGGCTGCTATAACGACAGGGTCGGCTTCCGTGTAGCTGCCGTAGAACGGGATCCTAGCCTTGGTGGCATTCTGCTTCAGCTGGTCGTATGCGCCTGCGCGGAAGGTATCGGCGCATACCAGGCAAGCCTTCCAGCCTTTCTTTTGGTAATGCCAAGCCAACTTGGTGCAGGTGGTGGTCTTTCCGGAGCCCTGCAGACCCACGAACATGATCACGTTTGATCGGCCCTTCTTGGGCTGGAAAGGCATCACTCCAGGGTCCACCAGCTTGACCAGCTCCTTGAATACAGCCTGTTGGATCATCCTATCGGGAAGCAAGCGATAGGCTAAAATGAAGTGCTCTAAGACAGCAACGCGACAGTCTCTTACCTCCTCTTATTGAGACCCTGCGCCATTTCGTCGAAGTCTATGACCTTCTTGACATTCTCCCTGAGCTGCTTGACCAATCTCACGTTCACGTCTGCCTCGAGGAGAGCGGTAACGATTTCCTTAAGCATGCCATCGAGAACCTCTTCGTTGATGACTGTCGCTTTGCTCAGGGAGTGGAGCGCCGCGTTGATCTTGCGGCCTAGGTCCGCCAAAACCATCTTGAAGGTTGTTGAGGCACTGAAAACGAAACCCGAAGAGTTGATCGAGCCCCGACTTTGGCAGGAGCGTCGTATTCCTACCCCGCGTCTTCACAGAAGACAAGTTTGCCTTGCCCAAGATCCTTAAGATCTCCGCGATGAAGACGCTCAGGTCCGAAATGGACCTCGGGAAGAACTTTTCGACCAAGGAAATGCGTAAAGCGAAGGCTGAGGCAAGGTAATGTTATGGATCAGCTGAAAAGTAGTGATGCACTTACAGCCGGCTGAAAATGCGACGGGTTGGAGATGTTAGCTTGGCCGGCCCGACAAGCCAATGCTGTTGCAGGCTCCAAAAGATATCAGACCCTGGCGGAGGTGAAGTTCGAACTCTCTGGGCTCGAACCACCTTCAGTGCTGACGTGTGGTTTGTTGTAGCTTTGGACAGTCCAGAGATGTCATTCTGCACTGATCTTTGGTCACGGAAGATGTCTTTCTTGGAACCGGACTCCACTTGGAACAAGTGAGATGGGAGAGTGGGACACAAAACGCATATCGACCTTTATCATCATAACTAATGCGTTAAGTTCAGTTAAAGGATAGAATAAGATAGGAGGCATCGCTTTACTTTCTGTGGTAACCCTTAGCCGTCCTTGAAGCTTTTTACTGACCTCTGGCGGATGCCGAGCAGAATAGAGTCACTAAAACTATGTCGGGTCTATGAGACCTCTTCGTCACATCAACGCTCAAATGATGTAAGAATTTAATCTAGAAGTCTATTTACACTCTACTCAGTCAGATGAGCACGTATTTACGTTCCTCGCCTATAACAGTTAAGTATGTTACCCGTAATCATATGGCAACGCTGACATCACGAATGTCATAACAACATAACAGTAAAGAGCACGGAAATCCTGCCCACGTCCAGTACCAGTAGAAGTTTTGGTCAAGGAAGCTACTGCTTCCTTGAATTTTGGTCCAGAGCAGTTGGGGTTGGGGCGATGTGCATGCGACCAGAGTGATGCTGTCGCCATGCGCCTCTCTCTCCGCCGCGGCTTCGCAGTCGGCGGCCTCTTGCGAGGTCTCCGCCGTCGCGTCCTCCTGGCACGCGTGTGCGCCCTCTCGCTGGTGTACAATGATCATCTTTCATGGAGTTACACCTTCGACACAGCCATGGAGCCTCTTTTCTGGCTCGTGGACTTATTCGCGCGTGTTGTGGGGCCGGCTTTCGTAGTCTGCGTCGTCTGTCTCAATGTAGCCGTCGTCGCAGTCGCACACTTCATCGGGTTGCCACACTACTGGCGCAGGAGTCCTCCACTTGCAGTGTTTCTAGTCATAGTCGGTAAGTGTCATTTTTTTGTAGTTGTGCTCTTGTGCAGGAAGCCCAGGTTTGCGCACTTTATGAGCAGGTCTTGAACATGATCTCCTGAGACTATCGTCTGATTCACCTACTCACTCTTTTCTTAGGCTACTATATCCTGATCAACATAGTGTTCCACTACGTCCGGGCCTTGCAGTTGGGTCCGGGAACTCCTCCCACCGATGTGCGGCAAGCCGCCTCTGTGTGTAAAAAGTGTGTGGCTCCTAAGCCAGCCCGTGCCCATCACTGTTCAGTGTGCGATCGCTGCGTCCTGAAGATGGACCACCACTGCCCATGGATCAACAGCTGCGTTGGGCACTGGAACCACAGGCACTTCTTCCTCTACATGGTCTTCACCGTGCTTGGATGCATCTTCCTCATGGCCTTTGGGTTCGAGATTCTCTGGCAGGACTTGTTTGGCGACGAAGGAGAAAACGAACAACAGTTCAGTCTTTTGTCCAGGCGTTCTCTCATTCGCTTCGAGGCCATCATAACGACCGGTTGCTTCGTAGTCTTGGGCTACTTGTCTATCTGGCACGGCAACCTGATCACCAGGGGCGAGACGAGCATTGAGGCGCACATCAATAGGGCGGAGAGGAAGCGTCTCGGTAAGACCTACCGCAACCCCTATGACTTCTCCCCCTGGCGCAATTGGTGCCTCTTCCTCGGAGTCATCGATGGGCGAAGTTGGCTATCGGTAGTTCTGCCGTCTGTTCACCTCCCTAGAGGAGATGGACTCTACTGGGACTCGGTCTACAACTGCAACGTCAAGTGGAACTCACGTGACTGAGTCATTTTCCTCTGGGTCCTCATCCAGATGACATTCCAAAGTACAGAACTGAAATTGTCAGAATTCATCCGAGATCTTGCGGATCGGAAGAGGTGTTAATGATGAATTATGAAAGTATGTTCAATGCCAGCTTTTTTAATCATCATCATGGGTATTCGGTGCGAAGGGCGAGAACACAAACGACGTGGTTAGCTCCATCGGGCTCGATGGTGGCACCTTCCCCTGCACTCAAGTAAGCCTCAACTGCGGAAGGTTCGACGATTTGTGCTCGATCACCTTGGAGTGTGACAAGACGTGGTCGACTAAACCCATTTGGGCAGCCTCCTGGACGATTGAGACCCCTTTTGCTGAGGACGTCAGAGCTCTCATCTATAAAGATGCAGGCCAGATCGTGTGCAACGATGCTGCCTGGTCCTCTACGTATGCACGCGTAGACTGCACTTCTCCTCGTAGGCCACGGATCTCGTCCTCTGTCACGTTGCTCTGCGAAGACAAACCTCCGGACGAGTTGTTGAACAGGACTCCGAACCCCAAGCTGTAAGACTGGGCGGAAGGTGTTGAGGCTTCTTGTAGATGTAATATTTGGTGGTTTTATTTACGAAACCGATAACAAATCGTATGAGCCACAACAATTTCACTGGATAAAAAATCTGACGCTGCAGCAGCACTTTCCACGGTGATCCCCAAGTATGCTCCTGGTTGAGATTACAAGTCATAGCTGAGCTTCTACAATAAAAACAACTGAAACAAACTTGATGGGGAGGGGTACGGGCAATGTTTGTACTTGTAATACTTGATAGGTCTAACGTACTGGAGCTCTAGCAGGGTTGATTTGGCATCTTTGTTATGTTGTCACCTCTTCTTCTGTCGCTCTTCTTGGTTCTTCTTGATTTGCTCCGCGTGTCTGCGCTCTTTGGCAGTGGGCTCATAGGGCTTCCACTTCAGCGCCCCAGGGTGGATCTGCCTGCCGCGGGGTCGCTGCCTGCTCTTGCGTAGATATTCCTCAATCAGGTCCTCTTTCTTCAGAATGACGTGCTGGCCCTTCCAGTACTTGATCATGCCCAAGTACTGCAAAGTGCTCACAATGTCGTACGTCTGGATGCCGCGCTCTTCACTGAACTGGCGCACACTTATCTGGTGGATGGGGGATGTTAGAATGGCGCAAAGAGACGCTCCCAAGTACCGGTACTTGAACTCACCTCTCGATCTGGACAATTGACTACGTGCTCCAGGATAACGTCCTTCCAGTACGCCCGGTACGTGATGAGGCCCAGATCGGAAAGCGGCTTCTCGGGCGAGCCCACTTTCCCCTCCATGCGAGTCAACAAGTAGGAAAAGTCGATGAGTAGCCTCCCGTAGCCTTGGCGCTGGTACGGCGGCAACGTCAGGATGCATGACACGTTGTAGTTCTGGAAGGAGTTCTTCTCTTTGGAGAAATATCCCACCACGTGACAACCTTGCTCGTCAGCAGCCGTCATCACGTAGAAGAGGAAGGGCTCCACGTCAAAGTAAAGGGTCTTGTGGTCGAGAAAGAACTTTGCGAGGAGACAAAGGCTTTGGCAGTACTGCTTGTGACGCTTGCCGCAAATCTCAAAGACTGAGATTTTGTCCCTGCGGTAGATCTCGTCGCCAGGTGGGTGCTTCCACACGCACTTGGTGGCGTGCCGGCGAAGCACTGTGGAGCTCTTCATGTGCTTCAAGCAGAACTCGCATATGTAGATGCGCGGGAGGCAGGTGAACTCTTCCGGATAGGGGCTCTGATACCAAACCTGTGCCAAGAAATGAGTGCATACTGCTTGAACCTACTGCACGCGCTTCTCTTGTAACAACGTACCTCCATCTCATACTTCCCCATCTCGATGTATCTGGTGGTCTTCGTGTCAGGAAGGCCCTTGAGACTGGCCTCCATGTCTTCAGAGGCCAGTGCCTGGGCTTCTCTGAAGAGCTTGAGATCCCAGACGGCAGCGAAACTCGTTAAATCGACCTCGCGGTCCTCGGGAGGTTCGTCTAGGCCGGCGGAAGGAAGATCATTTGTACGGTGCGAAGAGCGAGCGTCCTTAATCTAAAACCGATGACACTGTATAAGGTGACCGACTCGAGCTTTACAGTATACTTATTCTCACCTTCTGCGAGTGCTTCTTTTGCTCCGAGGTGGGTCCCTGCAAAGGAGACTTTGTGGCCAACACCGTCAGAGCCTTTTTTCTCACAGCGATCTTCTTATTGAGCTCCCCGCGGAGGTCTTTGCAGTCCTTACGACTGGTATTGTGAAACACCGGGCAAGCGTCCACCAGAAAATGTCGCTCAAGACGACCTCCTGGAGCCAGAAATGTTTCCTCATGCAGGTAATCCGCCGTCTGATTTCTTTCGCATACTCACCCAAATGCCCGAAGGAGTCGCACCCGGGCACCGGACACTTTCTCGTCTCGATGGCTGGCAAGCCATCTATGTTCCGCCTCACTGGCGGCAGATTCGCTGCGGAAAAGGACCCGCTCGCGGAGGACAAGCTGCCGACGCCTCCAAAAGCGCTGCCACCGCCGTTGGAGCTGTTGCTGAAGGGGATACCGGCTACTGCCGAAGAAGAAGACGCCTTCTTTCGAGGAGAGCTTGATCCAGATGCAAGACCTAATGATTGAACGGGAGTTATGTATGATCTCATAGATGGACCAAGACATCCGCACCACCTGCAGCAGTAATGTCTCCCTCTGACTCAGATTCTGTCGGGGCCTTCCGCCCTGTGCCCGTCACGTGTTTGCTACGGCGAGGGGCGCCCCCTGTAGGTACAAGGAGAAATAGGGTAGAGACTTGGTACCTATCGTGAGTGTTCATCACTCACCTCTTGTCTGTCGCGTATTAGGCCGCGCTTTCCTGGGAGTCTCAGCATCACTATCGGAACTGTGGGCAGCGGCAGCCGCGGCCTTTTTAGCTGCCGCGGCTGTAACCTTCTTCTTCCCCGGTGGCCGACCTTTCTGTCCTCGGGCAGCGGCAGTTGCTGCGGCCTTTTTCCTCGCGGCCGCAGCCAACTGCGCCCCCGAAGGTTTCTTCTTATTCTTCGCCGCAGCTGCCGTTGACTTCGTCGAGAATTTTACTTCAGAGTCGCTGCTGTCTGGTGACGTTGTCCTCGATAACCTGGAGGAGGATCGGCTAGAGGCAGATGAGGCCTCACTTGATATGCTGGAAGCTCGCTTTTTCGTTTTGGGGGCCACTTTCTTCTTTGACGCCGCAGAAGCTGTTGCCGCAGAAGCTGTTTCTGCAGACGCTGATGCCGCCTTGGTCTTAGCTTTGCCAGCTTTTTTCTGCGGACTGAGCCTCGGAGGACTCGGTGATGCTCTCTTACCTTTCTTCTTCTTGACGTCTGTTTCGCTCTCGCTGCTGGCACTGAAGATGCTCTTCAACTTGGATTGGTCTCCTGCAGCGGCGACTGAGCCTCCGGTTTTCTTGTTTCCGGCGGTAGAGAACGAGGCCGCCGCCGCATTTGGTTTTGAGGCGGCAGCAGTTGCAGCCGCGGCTACCCCATGAGTGGCCGTAGGCGTGGCCGCGGGAGTGGGAACAGCCCGCGGCGTATTTCCTGCCGAAGATGAACTTGCAGTGCTTGCCAGACCGGCTGCCTGATTCTTTTTGGCTTGCTTGGCTTTGGCGGAGAACTTTGATAGAGAGAAGTCGCCGAAATCGGAATCGGAATCGGCGGCGTCATCGCTTAATGTAGACTTCTTGGAAGTCTTAGCCACTGCCGACGCCAGCGGTTTCGCCGTCGCGGACTTCTTGGGGGCCACTTTTCTCTGCTGCTGCTGCAACGACTTAGACGAGGCCTTCTTGGAAGACGACTTTTTATCAGAAGACTTCTTCTTGGAGGAGTCCCCTTCAGATGCCAGAGAGGCGCTACGACTCCGTGTGGTGGCATTCTTGGCGCCTTTTTTCTTGACCTTCGAACTGGCCTTCGACTTAGAGGCCGCTGCAGTCGGGGAAGAAGCTGACGAAGCCGACGCTCGAGAAGATCGAGACCGGGTGCTCGCGCGAGACCTCCGAGAGTTCTAAGAAGCAGAATGGACGAATAACGGCGACTGTTTAAAAAGGCCCTAAGATTTCAGACACTTTCTTGTTCATGTCTGTTAAAACGAGGCGAATTGTGGAGATGAGCTAAAGCTGCCAAGTAGCTCCAAACTCCAAAGATTCTAATAGCAACGGCGCTCACCTGCGACGCCGAAGAGTCTGAGTCTGAGTCGTCGGAGGACGAGTTGTCGTCCGAGTCCTCTCCCGAGGACGATGAGGACGATCCGGAGGACGAACTCGAGGACCCCGAAGAGGATGAGGAGCTGCCAGAGGCAGCAGAGGACGATGCCGAGCTAGAGGCGCGCTTTGGAGGCATCTGGTTCACCTCGGATCGGAGCCGGAGTGGAAGTGACGTGAAAAAAGTGCTTGGCTTTTTGTTTTGAAGGGTTGAGGACGACGGCCTTCCACTGATCAGAGAGCAGCGTCCTGCTGTGGTCGGTGCCCAAGCCACTCGGGTCGGTCGTCGTCTTACCGACCACTTTCTTCTTGCTGCTGTCTCTGCCTGTGGTTGGCAGCAGATATTTTCTGCTCAGTGACTGTGGCAGTTGGTACCAGGGTTGCCAGTTTTCTTTCTGCTTCACTCTGTCACCGTCACAACAGGTCATAGACAGCTGAAGACAAGGTCGCCGTTCACCTGCCAAATGTTGTGGATCTGGCTGTTGGAGATATGATTCGGCAGGCAGAATACTTGGTCCACTTTTCATGGACGCAAGAATCATTGTGACCCATTGTTTACCATACTGTGCAAAGTCATGTCAACAGTACTCAAAACTAAGAGATAGAAGATGCTAACTGAACTCTCAGATGGGTTTCTTCTTGAAATCAGACCTAAAACATTGTTGTACGTGACTTACGTAATTCCAAGGCCACAAACCGTCCATGCAATCTGGTTCTTTTGTTAAATTGAATTCTAACGTTAGAGCCTCCACTTCGACCCCGCGCCTCTGAGACAAGAGCCCCATGTTCCCTACGCATTCGGCAGTGAAACTCATGATGTTCCAAGCATAAATAGCTACACACAATTGATTCCTTCTTCACCTTTCACCAATGACTGCCTAATCAGACTAGCAAAGTCTTACAATATCACAAGTTTATTTCATTGTAGCTGTGACTAAAATCAGTTTTACGTGCTGAAGGTACTCACGACGTAAAAAGGAAATGATATATCTGAAGTTCAGGTCAACAGAAAACGTTGCATTTATCACATTTGTCTGGGGTCACATATTCAACTTTGTACCTAGAATTTAGGACTTTCGTATTAGGTATATCGTCACAAATTGATAAAGTTGATATTTTTAAGCTCCGTGAAGAACAGCAGAAGGCAGTTTTTACAGCACCTCCTCACGAGTCATCTCACTGCTTTCTCGGATGCTGTGTTCGCAGATTGAGGCGAGATTGTGCGTCCGCCAGAAGAGCAAGAGGAATGTGAGGAAGAGCAAGGCCAACAGGACCAACAAAAGCATCTTGGACAGCGCGAGATCATTGCGGAGATCGTCTTGGCTGCTCACCAGGCTGGTAACCTGAAGAGAACAGAGTCAAGTCTGCATAATTGAGTCCCTAAACAGGTGCAGGTACTTGGTCACACACCTGTTTACTAATTTTTGCTATTTGGTCAGCCTGCTTTTGCACAACTGAGTGGATGCTCTCGCTGCCATCACCTCCAGGCGAGGCCAGCATGGAGGAGCTGGTGCTCATGATGGAGACGCCGTCGATGCCTGCATCAAGACTGCATCGAAGTCGATACTGACCACTAGGCTTGGAGACCTATAAAGAGATGAAAGTAAATTTGCTGAACAGACGTATAAGTGTAAAGACTGTGCACATGTGTACTCACGTGCTGCATTGTACATCTAACCATGATACAACACATGCTCTACGACTACCGTATTTGCTCCAATATAACCCTCCTCTTGAATAGTAACCCCCCTTGAATACAGGCCCTCCCTTAGGTGACATTAATGGCGTGTAAACCCCCCATAATAAAAGCCCCTCTTTGACTGAGCAGAAGAAAATGTTATTGCTTAACACTGTTATTTAGTATTCTTCAGTAAATAAGCGATGTTTAGCGCTGAGAAAGTCTTTGTATAACACCACCCCCCCGCAGCATACTAACCCCCTCTTGAAAAGACAGCCCCTCTAAGCGGACATTGAAACCTGTAAACCCCGGGAGTTATATTTGAGCAAATACGGTACATGGATATGGAACACCTCCCCCGTTCTCAAGCCCTCAAGATGACCCTTTAACCTTCATCAGTTCTCCAATCTGTTGGTAAGTAATGTCATCCCTGTCCACCTCCAGTGCCGTGATGAGAAACTTGTCCCTGACCAGCGAAGCTGCCGAGCCAATCTGAAACATGTGAAAGAACTGTGGCATTGCAGGATGGTGCGTGACGATGTAGCAGAACTTACCAGAGACGTCTGGACGTAGATCTCGATGCTGTTGCTGCCTCCGGGACTGAGACAGGACATGCTGGGACGCACACGGTACTTATCAGGAGAGGTGGTCTTGATCTAAACAGGAGAAAGACATTGACAGAATGAGTGGAGACTAACTAATTTGTTAAGATTTGTGCATGTTATACATTTTCTACTGGGCCACACAGCGAAAAGATTTATTAAATATGAGAGGCGTTGTATAACTCTGAGACCTCGATGTAATCTCTGCCAGCTCACCTTGAAGGCCACTCGTCCAGACGAGACGTTGGTGACTTTAACTGAAGCCACCAGGTCTCCTTGGGGACCCTGGGAGAATTTTATTTCTTCAGGCGGATTCAAGCTCAGGAGAGACGCACCAACTGCATCTCCAGACATCGAATTGACTAGTGTACGGACAAGGAGCAATCAATCAGCAGATGCAAAATAACACAGGTGATGACGACCTCAACAGTAGTCATGCAACTCTGTCCAGCTCGTCATTCGCTAGATCAAGTGCACTCACAAGAGCTGGCCCTACTCATATTTTCCTGGGACATCTTGGACTTCTTTGATCGTCTCTCCCGGTCGTTGACCTTCGCAGCGGCGAATGTCACGGCCTTTTTCTTCATGTCATCCGAAGAGTCAGAGTCAAATTCGACAGCGATATTGTTAGGTTCTCGAGGGGGCAATCCTCCATTCTTCATCTGGCTGGGCTCGAACTTGAACTCCCAGTCATCCGTGCCTGTTGGAATGAGATTCAAATACGTAGCGTCAACAGTCAAAAATATCAACTGCGTGAGTTTCGTCGCATTCTGCAGCCCGCAGGAGCAGATAAGGTTATTTCTCATGCGAGCAAGCGAGTGAGCCACAAGCACTTATGGGCATTGCTCAACTCTGACATGTTGCCGAAAGGAGTCAAGGACGGCAGACGTACTCACCTCCCCAAGCAGCAAGTCTTTGGTCAGGAGCGACGTATTCAGTGTTGTTGCCCTTCTTCAAGAACTTGATCTTCTCGACAGCATCAGCGGGTAGCATTCTCTTGATCACCTGGAAGCCAGCTGTCACGGAAAGGGGGAAAAGAATAAGGATAGGTAAGCAAAGCATGTTTTTCTTCAATTTTCAATTCCTATCCCACCGTTCAAGACCCACGGCATCTGAAAGACTAGGATGTAGTTGAGGATTTCAGGAACATTGTCCTTGAAGACTCCGATCATAAACTGGGTGAAGTCCAGGTCCATGTTCATGAGGCCAGCGCCAGTGCAGTCGAAGAACAAGGTCAGCTGGTCGCCCCTCTCCTCTCTAGAACGAATACCAGTTCAAAGATGCGCCTACAAAACTTTTGTTTCTTTTACCTCTCGAGTCTCTCAACGTAATACAGAAAGATCTTTTTCATCTCGTCCATGTTCTTGCCCTTTTGGTGCTGACTCACGGAGAAGATGAGCAACTTCTTGCCATCCACATCCCGATTCCGTGTGTACAAGATTGGCTTCTCTCGAAGGGTCGAGTCCAAGTCCGCAACAGTGATGTCTAGTAGGTGTTCAAAATTTTAAGCAAGAGAAGAGATTGTCTTAGCTTAGGGAATAACTTTTGAATATTCCTTACAAGTGCATTCAATGAGGATACTTTGAATACGGTTTACGTATTCTTTGCCAACTCAACTATTGGTTGCCAAGAGCAAAGTCAGTTATGACAAAAAAGCACAACTAATAGCGAGGGCTTCATAACACGCACTCGACGAGACAAATGCGAATTCTGGGGTGGCCTTCAACAACCTCAAATTGTATCCTGATCGACCTAAGGGCCTGAGAGAAGCCACACAAACAGAAAATGTTCCTCATCTGCTCACATCTTATTCCTGTTTCTTTCCTCCACTTGAGTGACTTGACGATCATGTCTGATGCATGTTGGAGGTGGTCTCCGCCCAGTGGTTGGATGTGCACGTAATAACGCCTCACCAGGTTGTCGTCATGCATCAACCAGTCAATGTCCAGGTGGTCAAAGTCGTCTACATCGGACAAAGGCTGACTCATCAAGGCCAACGAGCATGTCAAATTACTTCTCTTTCACCTCTTCCATTTTCTTTCAGGTACTGCCTGAAACGATTCCGCAGCTCCTGGATGTGATCTGGCGTCGGCTCTGTCCTCACGGTCATCGCGTTTTCCCCCTGCAATGAGTTTCAGCTCATCATATTTGAACACCACTCTGTCCTACTGGCGACAGGCGGAGAAAGCGAGAAGTCCTTATCATCAAGCCTTTAAAGAGCCTGACCTTGTACAAACAGTTAAATGTTCACTTGAACACTGTGTAGATAAGTGTCCTTGTTCTAAAGCTCAGTCAGGAGGTACACTGGGTACCACCCCTAACAGACATGGGCGTCATTCTACCACACGCACGGGTCATTCTCCAGACCGTCTGCCTACCAAACGGTCTGGTCGGCCGTCAAGTGGAGCAATTAAGACCGCAACCGTTCCACGTTTCGTAGCCGCCTTCCCTCTCCCCCAAGCGACCAACGATGTGCCCGTAGCAGGACTTACTTTTGGTCGCGTCTTCTGCCAGGTCCTAAAAGTTAGAGCCGACAGACTTCTTGACGTCGTCGTCACCGCCGGATACAGAGAACTCGACCTTCTTTTGGTACAGCGAGAGAGGAGAAAACAATTCAGAGTTGAGGGCAGGGTTGCCAGCTGGTATCGCCTGTAGGAGTTCGAGTCGTCCCCGCAGACGTAGAGAGAGAGGCCCCTGAGTAACAAGACTTGGTGCACAAAACGACACCCAAGAAGCTGTATTTTGAGGTATTCTACTCAGCATCGACGATCACACTCAAATATTGTGAGTGTTCACTTTAGGCTTTAGCAAGTGACGACAACTAGTTGAACGAGGAAATGAAACAGTTCTGGAACAAGATGGATCCTTGAACAGAATCAATTCTTTTCACGTGATTTTTTCAAATAATCAATTATAATACAATCCAAGAAGTACAAAAGATTCAAATAATCTCTCCTTGATTTTGTTTTGCCATTGCTCTTGCCGCCGCTGCCGAACTTCGGAGGAGAGCAAAGTCCGAAACTCGGCCGCTACTCAGAAGTGGCGCTGTCCTAAGCAGACTCGGCGGTTTCACCCCCGACCAAAGGGCGAATGACCTTTAGTCCATGATAGTTAAGTAACTCATCGTATCTGTTTAAGAAGTTATGCTATGCATACGCTGAAAGAGACATTACATATTACAGTCAATCTCTCTATATAAAGTAAAGGGTCCTGTGTAGTCTGTGTGTGTGTGTGTCTGTCCGGCGACACGCGCCCCAACCACCGCACCGATCGTCACCAAACTTGGCCAGCAGATGCTACATATTACAAGTTGGGTCGCAATCACATCGCACCTTAGGTCTGAGGCCGTTTTGAGGCCAAAATCGAGGTCCAACGTTACTCTTACTGCATGCAGTATCAGAATGCATCAGGAGGTATCTAGAGCAAGAGGAGGGGGGGGAGAAGTTCAGTAGGGTGGACATTGAGCCAGGAAAAACAGGCAAGCCAAACTCTGGCTCGACCCGTGGACTGATGGCCCGCTGCTATCACTAACCTGGGGAGAAGAGGCAGTGAATGGTTTCTGGATCAGCCAGTTTCAAAAGTAAAAGCGGAATGGATGCGACCCGGGTGCAGAAGGACGGCACGGAGTGCAAGGTGAGTGAGAAGTGCGAGATCAGCGTCGAGTCGAGGCAGGATCAGCTTGGTGTTGAGCGCGAGGCGCGAGTGGACTCTAGGAATGACTTCACTACGACACCGGTTAAGAAATTCTCGTCCTGGCCTTTTTGGCCTGTTTCGGGTGAGTACAAGAGAAATAAACGGGTCGTTGCTTCTGGATACAGGTTCTTCTCTTACAGCAAGGTTGTCTTCACGAAGAGCCTGAAGGATGACACCTTTGAGATGCAGCTACTTAACTAGGTGAACATTGTCCGGAGAACATTTTGTGTCATGGCATTACAGTACAGCCTCACCGATGGAAGTCTCACATTCATGAGTCTGGTTATAACAATAATTTTGCTGCTGACCATTTTTTTCTTCTCAAGCCTCACGTACATAGTGTGTGAAAATTGAGTTGGTGTCTCCAATTTACAATGTGGTTTTGGGTGAGCTTCTTTAACTCTGACTTTTGCTGGGTACCTTGCATTCGTCCTAAGGAGGATTACGTCAATCAGAAATAAACCCAAGAGTGGCTGCTTATACAAGGTCAGTAAAAGCGAAAGAAGTCAGTTCTAGCAAGCACAAAGTTCTTGTGGTTCTTGTTCCAGATTTAGATATACAGAATCGTCACTGAGTCGGTCATGGATTATGACGTGATCAAAGCATGATGATGTGTGCTGTGATCACTCCAAGTTGTTGGGGTAGGTGCTACGTACCCGATGTCCACCTGTATTACAAGATGAAGCTTTTACTCCTATGCTATGGTTACTAAAGATATGAAGCTTTTGTCCAAGTGTGGTTTTGTAAAGTAGACCTGACATACAGTCACTTGCTGATACCGGCGACTATCGTAACTCCAACTTTGATTCAACTCTACCGTTGTGGGATAGGGAGAATCATCAATATCTCCAGACTCTGTATTGCCCCAAACTGATAGGTGGACTTGTAGTGCCCCAAGCTTCCTCTCGCCGACTGCACTAGACTGAGGAGAAGTCTTGTCATTCTTGACTGTTCCAGTTTTCAAAGTGCTGCTAACAACATCATGATAATTACGTTCAGCCAGGTCTTCAATGACCGTGAACTCTACGCTGAGACTGTGCATTTTGACCGGACCATGGGGCGTAGAGCTAGGGAGAAGTAAGGGCCTACATTGCTTACCTTTTGGGCCCTTACTGAATTTCCATTCCTGCCGCATCGTGTGGATCACGGCATGACTTTCTCGTGTTTGATTCCAAATACTGGGCTAAACATGAGAATGGAGAGCGGGCTGTGAAGCCCTTCTGGTCTAACCTAACCTAGCCAACCAATCGTGAGAGAAAGAAATGGGTACATGCAGGCATCTTTCCATTTCTTGTCTTCACTCGCAAAGTTATTTTCTTAATCGAAACATGTTACTCTAACAAGAATGCTTGGAGCTGTTTCTAGGTGAGTCATTTATTCTTCATTGACTTAATACGTGCATCAACCGAAAGGAAGGGAATGGTCCCGAGGGTAGGGCAAACTGAGGTGGCTTGGCTGTGTAAGGATGGGGAGTAGTAAGAAGGGACCTCTGATATGATGACTTCCACAAGACACTCAAGTGACCACAAAGTAGACTCCACCCATGATGAAGACCAGGACCACGGCTCCCACTAGGACCAGAAGGATCCTGCTCTGAGTGATCCTCCAGATCATGCTGGACAAGATGCGCGAACTCGTGCTCAGGTTGTCATCGGTGTCTCTGAGCTATGTAAGGATTGGAGAAGGTCGACCCCTACCACAAGATTCACAAAAAAGAACAGTTTTTCCCCTCACCCTGTTCCTGGCCCTCTGCAATGTGTCCCTCTGACTGGCGAGGTCACTCAGCACCTCGGCCCCTATAAACTCGCTCTCTGCCAGAAGTTGCTGGCCCCGGTCCAATTGGCGTCCCGCACGTTCCAACGTCTCCGTATTCTCCAACAGTCTGTAAATGACACATAAATTCAATACTATGATAATTCGTTGTCAATAAAACAGTCACCCCAAGGACCTCTCATGCAGTCGCTGGGCATCTTTCACACAAAAATCCTTAGTCTAAGCACACTCTCAAAGTACAGGCAAGGACAGAAGCATCGGTCCTCCTCCAGAACTTGTATTCTTTCATTATTTCAACTCAGCCGCCATGCACAAGTGCATTTAGCCTGAGTACTAGTGAGCAGTTTCTTTTTAAGAATGGCCACTAGATGGCATCATCAATGATGCCACAAAAAAAACATCTAAACCAAGAGTATTGAGCCCTTGCGAAACTTAAAGCACCTCTGACGAATCTTGCCCTCCGTGTGAAGCCGCATAATGATGCTGGCCAGCTTGACAAAGTCTTCAACATAAACAATTCATGTTCTTCAAGGTTCTATAGACACACCATGCAGTTACACAATTAATGTATCATGACCAATCTAAGAAGCTATTAAGAACTGTCTGAACTGCAGAAATTTGTAATAGAGGAATGATAAAACCTCCAGCTGATACCATTAAAAACCTTATCATATATACAGGAAGCGATTTTTGCAAGCCAAAGAGGATCAATACTTTTGTACTCTGGTTGTTTGTTCCCATAAATCTGTTCATGTTGCAGACGTAGAGTTCCTCTTGGTGGGAAATATGACTCGCTATATGACTCACTTTGACATGGAAGCTATTCAGACGCTAGTAAGTGATTTCTTTTGGTATAGTAAAAAAACACGAGTGTCTTTAAAAAGGAACCAACCTTCGTGTCCTTGACTCTATATATTTTCACTTACTGTTCCTTGCCACTTCTGTGGCCAAACTCATCTTCTTCGTCGATGTCATCGTCCTCGCCCAAGAGCGACCTCCGCCTGACGTCCTCCAATGAGTCCTTCTTAGTCCGCTACATGACAAGATCATCACTAGTGGAACTTTATAAAAGCAACCTTGAAGCTCACATTGTATAATTTGGTGAGTCTCTTGAGCTCCGCCTGATGACTCCGCAGGCGTGTGAGCCCGCGATCTCGCTCCACTTGGCTTGAAAGACCGCGGATCTCCAACTCCATTTGTTCAAGCTGTAATAAAATGACGAGGGTCCTAGAAAGGGCACCATCTTTTTTAAATTGACGCACACCATTTCCTCGGCCTCCTCGATCTTCTTGTCGGCAGCGTCTATGATCTCGCTGCTGCTGCTGCTGCCGTTGCTGGCGCCTGGACAACAGAAATATCCCAAGTTGTGCAGCCAAGTTTTGCAAAACTTTGCTCACCTTCGTGTCTAGATTTTTCCAGCTTGGCCGTCAAGTCGGTGATCTCGGCCGTGAGGGCGCCGTACAGGGGCTCCAGCGACAGAGACATAACGTCCGGGTTTCCCTCCGGGTCAAATGGTCAACTTGCGAATCTTCATCATGTTCAGAGGAAACCTAGTCTGGTTTTCTCTGTCACAAGACTGATCATTCTCGCTTTGGAGACAGACAAGCTGTCTTGGACAAGACCAGTGATATTAAGGTCCTTGTGTGACACAGACAGTTCTGCATCGGCCAGTCAACAGCTGATGTGGACGAAACACTGACTTCTAGTCCAAGAACACAGACCTTGACTACAGCCCAAATTCGACCATCTCCAGACGGCTCCTAACAGCTGTTGTTTACATCTGCTTCAAGCTTTCTTCTTTCTCCACTAGGCCAGCCTCGCCTGCCAGAAACAGCCGCTGTGGAGTGACCAGAAGTGCCTGAGCAACAGCGACAACGAAGCCGGCAAACTTGATTTTGGGTGATTTTTGAACAGTCATTTTCAGGCACCAGCTCTTCTGTTTACGTTTTTCCCAGCCTCTTCCTTTTCCGGTGGCCGCTTGAGCTAAGAGGATCCAAGGTAAGAGATTTGCAAATAAATCGTGATTTTTCACACTCATCCTGAGCAAATTTTGTCCGGTTGTCCAAGCAGTTCCAAGTGTTCAGTCCGACAAGTTTCCAGATGTGAAGCATTGGGACTTCGCAACCTTTGTTTACTCGTCGGGACCGCTAAAAAGAGTCGACTCATATTTTTCTGCTTTTTGTTCTATAAGATGGTTCAGCGCATCACATACAGGCGCCGCCTCAGCTACAACACGCGCAGCAACAGGCGCAAGGTGACCAGGACGCCGGGCGGAAGGCTCGTGTTCCAGTACCTGAAGAAACGGCCCTCGGTGCCCAAGTGCCCGATGACTGGGATCAGGCTCAAGGGAGTCAAGCCCTCCAGGCCGAGCGAGCGATCGAGGCTCTCCCTCAGACGCAAGAAGGTCTTCAGAACCTACGGCGGTAAGATCACCACGAGCAGTCGTCGATAGACAGTTGAAGCAGGGCTTTGCAAGAGAACTTGGCATCATTCTGGCCCTTTTTGGCTTCGTGATTTGGTCCTCCTTCCCCCCCCCCCCTCCCAATGCTTGATTTCAAGGAGAACTTGTGGAAGTCAAGACAGTTTTGCAACTGGTCTTGTTTTTGCATATTCTAACGGTGAATTACCCATTGATCTGTGGAAATCTTGCTGCAACCATTCCTATAGACATTAAGGGTTATTCATTCAATCTTTCTTTCTTTCCAGGTGTTTTGAGCCATAAGGCCGTGAGGGAAAAGATCGTCCGGGCCTTCTTGATCGAGGAGCAGAAGATCGTCATGAAGGTGCTGAAGGCGCAGGGGAAGAAGTCCTCCAAGGAGTGAAGGAAGAGCGTGTGTTGAAGCAAAGTGAATATACCGTCAAGAAAAAAAACAGACTTGTTCGACAAGTTCATTTATTTAGTGCGACAGTCGCAGAGAGCGTGTGTGCAAAGTTTGCAGACTCGTGCGTATTTCGCAGGAGGCGGCAGCACAGGCGATAGGGAAGGGCATGATAACATTAATTTGCTTGTGCGTCCACTGATGTCTCAGAATTTCCTTAAAACACTCAACGTCTTGTTGTCGGCTGTGACGTCTTCCACGTTGAGATTCCGGCCGAACTCTCGGTGACTTGCCTTTTGATTCTTGTCACCTCCATTCTCCAGCAGCAACCTCAGCACCTGGAAGACCCGACAGTTAATTTGGAATTTGCCAATTTGAGCCGAAATTTGCACTTTTTCCTTGCCTCCCTGTGATTGTTCTTGGCTGCCGCATGCAAGGCCGTCCAGCCCGTGTTCGAGGCGCCGTTGACTGCCGCTCCCTTCGACAGCAGCCACTCTACGAAGCCAAACTGGCCGTGCTCGCTGGCACTCATCAGAGGCGTCCAGCCTGCGTGCATAAATTTGCATGGAGATTTGCGGCCTAAAACGTACAGGGTGCGATTTCGCAATCCGGAATAGAAGTCAGCAAGTCTTGATCAAAGCAGAGACACCAATCGAGCGCCGCGAGTCTGGTGGTTCGTTGGAAACACAAGAAGTTCAAGATTTCGTCTGAATACGACCGCTGAGCGGAGATTATTACTTCTAGCCCAGATTGTAATCCACTGGACTGTTATGTCTGGACCATCTTGAACAGGGACTCTGACGAGGGTGTTCACAACACGGTTGAGTCTCTCAAGGTCTCTCTTGTTGATTCTATCGAGAAGCTGGACACCGGACAGTGCCCACTGACCTCACATTCTTGACTCATCTGGAGGCCCTGATCGAGGCCGTTTTACATGAACAAGTTCAAAAGAACCTTGCTTGACAGAACGTAAAAGGAGGTTTTGATGTCTTAAGCAATTCAGAAATACAGACCTTGGCGTAAGTAATTTCAGTGAGGTGAAACTGAGTGTAAAGACTGCGTGGAGTCATTTTTAAGTGGAATTTTTTGCATGGAACGAATCCTCCAGACAGTGGCCCATCACTTTGAGTACATGGGTTGACAGTATTGAGTGCCCATAGTGACACTAGAGCACTCATACTGCAGGGACCCACA